>Ga0351891_1034_pt1 | contig 55626 bp, 44 predicted proteins | sample TotcelFGM3001K13_FD_206768 | JGI IMG/M metagenome (GOLD analysis project Ga0351891, IMG submission 206768) | Enriched cells from coal bed in the Powder River Basin, Montana, United States - Total cells FGM rep3 HSBNCT.FGM.300.1.K13 ... | reverse complement strand
GGCAAGAAAGAGGTCATCGCCATTGAAGATGGCTATCGGGAATCGAGCGAGTCCTGGGCCAGCCTGCTGCGCGATCTGAAGAGGCGGGGGATGCCCGGGCCAGTTTTGGCGGTAGGGGATGGGGCGTTGGGCTTTTGGGCCGCACTGCGCCAGGTGTACCCCGTGGTGCGGGAGCAGCGGTGCTGGGTGCACAAGATTGCCAACGTGCTGGACAAGTTGCCCCAATGTTTGCAGGCGCGGGCAAAGGAGAGGCTACACGAGATCATGGCAGCGCCGGACCGCAAGAGCGCCCAAGAGGATCTGGGACGCTTTGCCGACGAGTACGAGGCCAAGTATCCCAAAGCCACGGCGTGCCTGATGAGGGACGCCGAGACCTTGCTGACCTTCTTTGACTTTCCGGCGGAGCATTGGCGTCACTTGCGGACTACCAACCCCATCGAGTCGCCGTTCGCTGGCGTGAAGACGCGGACGCGGCAGACCAAGGGGGCAGGCTCGCGTCGGGCAGGGCTGGCCATGGCCTTCAAGCTGGCCTTGGCGGGCGAGGGCCGCTGGCACAAGGTCACCGCGCCACACTTGGTGGCTCTGGTGCGAGCTGGAGTTCGCTACCAGGACGGTGTCTGTGCCTCCATGGTCGAAGAGCCTGAGCAGCACGTAGGAGGGCTACCTGAAGGGATCGCCGCCTGAGATGGCCTCATCCACAACATTTGGAGATATCTCCGCCCCTGGTAAACACCAGGCGATCATGGGTGGTAAACACCGGGCGATCACGAGTGGTAAACACCCCCGATCAGCCCTGGTAAACAGTAGGCCGATCAATGACAGCAGTTTGGTCAGTTTCTGAATGATGTCTATATGCACAAGCGCATCCACTCGGCGCTGGGCTATCTGACACCAGTAGAGTTCGCGCTACAATGGCAGCAGACCGAGATGGCCGCCGAGATCATCCCCTAAAGATTGGCCGTTTAATGGCCAACTTTTGGGGGCCACTACAAGCTGAAGTGACCCCAAAAGTTGGACACCCATGAAAGTCGGGTATGATGCCCGAACGGAGGGGTTCCATGCCAGCACATCGGAGGTCCACAGGGGACTTCCACACCCAGGTGTGCTCGAAATCAAGTGGTGGTTAAGGGCTGGGCAGAGCTCGCGCGCGTGCATCGGCTCGAGGCGGAGCGGATCGCTCGCAGTTGGCGGCACTTCCTAGAGCACCTGGTCAGCCTACCGGCGTCGCAAGACCCCGATGCTGCCTCCGGCGCGCGGGCCGATTGCAGACCGTAGATAGCAGTCCTGCTTGGCGACGACCCCGGCGCATTCGCTCGGTGTCGGGCTACCTGACAACGGCGCAGTTTGCGCTACAATGCCCCCAGACTGAGATGGCCACCGAGGCCGTCCCGATCGGCTGATCATGGCATGTCCAGCTTTCGGGTCACCAGAGGTTGCCAGAGAATGCCCTGCGCTCGCGCCCAGCCGTGCCTCGTCAGTCGGCAGATCCTGATCGCATGCTAACTGTGTCCGGTTGAGGACACCCAGCACCACAAGGATGACGAAATGAGCCTCTGTTCATGGACTAGCTCCTCGCGGGTACGTCACTTTCCGTCGACACCTCCTCGGAGTCCACAGGCTCTGGAGATAGATGCGGCGCTGAATGAGCGGTTTAGCTTTCAGATAGCGGCACATACGGACGCTGTAGAAAGGCTGACCGTTCGCGTCGAGGTGACCGGGCCAGACGGATGGACTATACGCGTCCGTCGGGTGGGGTATGTGCCGGTGCGACACCGCAATACGCCCGTCGAGCCAGACAGGCTGGATGCGGAGTGCCGGGGCCTGATCCCCGGCTTTGTGCCGGATCCGCTCTTCCCCGAAGACAGGCTTATCTTGCCCCGCGATGAGACTCACGCTTTTTGGATCACCGTCCAGCCATCGCCAGACGTCAGCGCGGGCGCGTACCAGCTGCGGGCACTGATTAGCAGCGACGCAGCCGACAGCGCTGAGCATCGCGTGGATGTGCGCCTTCATGACGTCCGCATCGCGGCGCGCCGCGGCTTTTTCGCCACCAACTGGTTCTATGCGGATGCGCTGATCGACTGGTACCAGACGGACCTGTTTGACGAGCGCCTTTGGACGCTGCTCGCAGCCTATATTCAGAATGTGGTCGCGCACGGCCAGGACACGCTCTATGTGCCGGTATTCACGCCGCCGCTGGATGGCGTCAAACGGCCGACCCAACTGCTGGGCGTGCATCGTCGCGGGCTGGACGAATACGAATTCGATTGGCAGGACGTGCGCCGGTACGTACGGCTGGCCAGCTCGCTGGGTGTCAGCCACTTCGAGTGGTGTCATCTGTTCACCCAGTGGGGCGCAGCGCACCCGGTGCGGGTCTATGAGGGCCAGGGTCAGGATGAGCAACTGCTGTGGGATCCCGACATCGCGGGCACAGCACCCGCCTACCGTCGGTTCCTTGAGCAGTTCCTGCCCGAGTTGCGGCGCTTTTTGGTAGACGAGCAGGTTGAGGCCTGCTCGTTGTTCCACGTATCTGACGAACCGCATGGTGACCAGCACCTGCTCAACTACCAGGCTGCGCGCGAGATGCTGCGGGAGCTGGCACCCTGGATGAAGGTCATGGATGCGCTGTCAGACATCTCTTTCGCACGCCACGGACTCGTGGACCTGCCTCTGCCCTCCATTCGGACGGCCCTCGATTTCGTAGATGAGGACATTCCCTGCGGGGTGTACTATTGCGTGGGGCCGAGGGGCGCGTGGCTCAATCGCCTGCTTGACACTCCGCTGCCCAAGATTGGCATGCATGGCTTTCTCTTCTATCGGTGGCCGTTCATCGGCAGTCTGCACTGGGGCTACAATTACTGGTATCACGAGTTGACGCGCGAGTTGATCGACCCCTTCACGGTGCAGGACTCTTTGCATTGGGAGAAGGGCTGGGTGTATGGCGACTCGTTCGTCGTCTACCCCGGCCCGGATGGGCCGATTGACTCGCTGCGCTGGGAAGTGATTGCCGAGGGGTTGCAGGACTATGCTCTGCTGCAGACCCTAGGCGTGGCGCGCGATGATGAACTGCTACGGCCTATCCGGAGCTTTACGGACTTTCCCAAGACAGCGGACTGGCGCGTCGATGCCAGAGCCCAGCTCTTTGCCAGGGCAGACCGCTAGCACGCTCGCGTGGCATCGCTCCGACGACTTGGCTTCGCGCGGGCAGATCCGACTGAGCGCAGCTCGGGCCTACTGGCAGAATGAGGTGGAACTGAGTGGGCTCGACCAGGGAACCTTCTCACTGGTGCCGGATCGCCGTACACGAGGTCTCACGTCCCGGCACGTCGGATCCCGATTCGGATGTGGGCTGAGGTGCCACCGGCCGCCCGCCGGCGACGCCCTCGGGCGCAAGGCCTCGTGCCCGTGTTCCCATCGTCTACGGCAGTGACAAGGTAGCGAGGTAGCGCGGCAGACGGCGCGCGCCTGTGCGTTGCTCAAAGGCGTATGCCAGACGGATCAGCAAGGGCTCGCTGAAGGCGCCGCCCATAAAGGCCAGCCCGAGAGGCAGGCCGAAGGCCTCTCCGGCCGGTACGGTGAGGAGTGGATAGCCGGCGCGCGCCGCTGGCGAGGTGCATCCCCCACCGCCGCGATTGCCGTTCAAGAGGTCGGTGACGCATGCGGGCCGACCCGCTGGGGCGATCAAGGCGTCGAGCTGGCGCTCGTGCAGCAAGTCGTCGATCCGCGCGCGCATGGCGTCGCGGCTGCGGGCCAGCGCCTCCAGGTAGGCGGGATCGTCGAGACCCGCGCTGCCCTCGGCTCGCAGGAACACATCCTGCCCAAAGTAGGGCAGTTCCTGGTCGGCATGAGCCTCGTTGAAGGCGATCACGTCCGCCAGGGTGCGCAACGGCTCGGAGTCGCCCGGGCTGGGCAGGCGCGTGCGCAGGTAGGCCGCCAGGGCTGCCTTGAACTCAACCAGGAGCACGGTCAACTCGTCATCGCCCTCCGTGTGCTCACCGTGAGTGAGGCTGACGGGATCCACCAACTCGGCGCCCATCTCGCTCAGTTGGGCCAGGTTCTGCCCAAAGACGGCGTCCACCTGCTGGTTGTACCCAGCCATGCCCCGATCACGTAGCACGCCGAGCCGAGCGCCGGCCAGCCCAGCGGGATCAAGGAACCGGGTATAGTCCAGATGAGAGCGCCCGGCGCTGGCGTCAGTGGCGCGATCGCGCTCGTCGACGCCGACCAGCGCGCCCAAGACGGCGGCCGCGTCGGCCACGCAGCGGGCGTGCACCCCGACGGTGTCTTGCGTGGGCGAGATGGGGATAACGCCCGCGCGGCTGGTGAGGCCCACCGTTGGCTTGAGGCCGACGACGCCGCACGCCGCTGATGGCGAGATGATGGAGCCGTCCGTCTCGGTGCCCAGCGCGGCGACGCATAAGCTGGCCGCCACCGCCACCGCCGAGCCCGCACTGGACCCGCTCGGGTTGCGATCCAACACATAGGGATTGCGGGTCTGCCCGCCGCGGCCGCTCCACCCGCTGGAGGAGCGAGTGGACCGGAAATTGGCCCATTCGCTCAGGTTGGTCTTGCCGAGAATCACGGCGCCGGCCTGGCGCAACCTGGCGGCGACGGTGGCATCCTGTGCCGGGCGCGAGTCCAGCAGCGCCAGGGAGCCCGCCGTCGTGTTCAGGCGATCCGCGGTGTCGATGTTGTCTTTGAGCAGGATGGGCAGGCCGTGCAACGGGCCGCGGGATGCTCCCGAGGCGCGCTCGCGGTCCAGCGCCTCGGCAATCGCCAGGGCCTCCGGGTTGGTCTCCAGCACGGCGCGCAGACAGGGACCGGCCTGGTCAATCGCGGCAAGGCGAGCGAGGCACGCCTCTACCAGGCGCCGCGAAGTGACCGCACCTGACGCCTGAGCGACCTGAAGCTGGGCGACAGAGGCCTCGAACAGTTCCGGACCGATGGAGTCATAGACATCGTCTGACGGCATAGGCATGGGTTCCACCCCCCAACAGCGGCGATCGTGTGCTCTTGACTAGAAGGATTGTGAGCGGAGATAGCCAGCGCGTCAATCCAGGCGTCGGCTTCTGCGCCCGACGTCTGCTACTGGGCTGAGGCGATGTCGAACTCTGCAGATCCGAGATTGAACCTTGCCTCAACGACTCTGCGGCTGCAGCCGTGGATCTGTCGAGTTCGCGGCAGGTCAAAAGCGCACTTCGGCAGTTCCTCGTGTCGATTCGTCGCAAGCTGGCAGCGGAGGGCGTAGGATGGGCTCAACGACGCGCTCACCCTGTACGCGCAGGTGGCTTGTTTGCCGGGCAGCCGATCTATGAAGCATGATGATGCCAGCGAGCCTTTCGCCGATAGGAGATCAGATGGGCGATAGTGAACAGGCGTTATCCAGAAATATCGCTGGCCTACAGGCGGAATCGGTGACCGTGCTGGCCTCGCTGACGGGGCTAGTGGCATATGTCTGGTTTCTGGCCCTGTGCTGGCCAAGCGAGGGGAGCGCGGCGCCGTTGTCAGCCTGGATCGGGAGTGTCGTGTTGGCAGTCGCCTCGACGACAAGCTTGTGGCTGCGACAGCGTCAGCCCCTCGCTGCGGCCGTGGTACTGGTTACCGCGAGTCTGTGCTCGGTGTGTGGCGTCATGTTGGCGACGCACAGGCCAGAAATGGCGCATTTGTTCCTTGTTCCGGTGATATTCGCCAGTGTCCTGCTGGGCCAGAGCGCCGTATCTGCAACGGTCGGAATCGCCTGTCTATCGGCGGGGCTGATAGGCGTACGGGTGCTGGGCCTTCATGTGACTTCGTTCGAGATCGGATTCCCGATCATAGTGCTGATCGCCATCAGCATCTCGATGTGGCTGGCGTCGCGCAATCTGTATACAGCCCTTACCTGGGCATTCAATGGTTATGAATTCGCCCATGCCAACGAGCGCCTCGCGCAGGAGCGCCAGGCTGAGCTGCGCAGCGCGCTCAAGTCGCTGGACGAGGCGACCTACCGCCTCGAAAGGGCCAGCAATGTGCTCGAACTGGCTCGCGACCAGGCAGAGGAAGCTCGTAGGCACAAACAGCAGTTTGCACAGACGATCAGCCACGAACTGCGCACGCCACTCAACCTGGTGGTCAGCTTTGCCGATCTGATGGCACAGGCGCCCGAGTTCTACGGCCAGCCGCTGCCACCCGCCTACGCACGGGACCTTGGCATTATCTACCGCAATGCCCGTCACCTGCAGTCGTTGGTCAATGATGTTCTCGATCTTGCGCGTATTGACGCAGCCCAGATGAGCATCGTGCCTGGCGACGCTGACCCAGCCAGTCTAGTGCAAGAGTCCGTCAATGCCGTACGCAGCCTGGTCGAGTCACGTGGGTTGACGCTGCAGACTGACATCGAGCCTAACTTGCCGTTGCTGTGGGTGGATGCAGGTCGCATTAGGCAGGTGCTCATCAACCTGCTCACCAACGCGGCCCGATTCACCATGCATGGCTCTGTGCACGTCAAGGCGTTTCGACACGGAGACGAGGTGCGTTTCTCCGTGGCGGACACGGGCGTTGGCATTGCGCCCGAGCAGATTCCCCACGTGTTTGAGGAGTTTGGTATGGTTGACGGAAGCGCTACCAGACGCCAGGGAGGCGCAGGGCTCGGTCTGGCCATCAGCGAGCGTTTTGTGCGGCTGCACACGGGTAGAATCTGGGTCGAGAGCGCTTTGGCACGTGGTAGCACCTTTACTTTCAGCCTGCCCTGTGGACGTCGCGATCCGCTCTCAGATCCGGTGGCCTATTCATTGCTGTCTGCGGACGCGACAACTCACGATAGCCAGCAGGACGATGCCGTATTGCTGGCCGTGACTCGGAGCCCAGCCGCAGCGACGCTACTGACCCGCTATCTGCGTGGCTGGAGAACCGTGGTCGTGGCTGACCTGGCTCAAGCGCAGGAAGTGGCCCGCAGACTGCTCCCGCAAGGTATCTTGGTGGACACGTCGAGCGAGACTGTTACGCCAGAGAGTCTGGCCTCCTACGCACAGTCCTGGGGGGTGCCCGCCACGCCATTCCTCGCATGCCCGCTGCCAGGCGAAGAGCCTGCGCGAATCAGGTTAGCGGTGGACGGCTACCTCGTCAAACCGATCTCGCGAGAGAGCTTGTGGGAGGCCTTGCGTCAATTCGGTGACGAAGTGGACAAGATTCTGGTGGTGGACGACGACCATGACTTTGTGCGGCTACTGGGGCGTCTGCTGGATAGCCCGGTTCGCCGGTACCAGGTGGTCAAGGCGTATGATGCGCGCGAGTGCCTGGAAATGGCCATACGCCACCGCCCCGACCTGGTGCTACTTGACCTTGCCCTGCCTGATGCGGCCGGCATGCAGGTGATCGCAGCTCTACGCGGTCGCTTCGAGGCTTCGCAGATGCGCATCGTAGTCGTTTCGGCACAAGATCAGGTGGACGGCCTGCGGTCGCTGCCGGGGGCCTTGCTGATGATCAAAGCAGACGGCTTTATGTCGGGGCAGCTGGTGGAGTGGATCCAAAACTCGTTGGCGGCCTCGACGCGAGCTTTCTCTGCTCTGCAGGTCAGAGCAGCGCACGAGCATGGTGTCCACGAAGACCGCGAGGCAGAGATGGAGATCTAGGGCGAATCAAGCGCTGTCAGCACTGCCAGAAGCTCGTCTTCTTTGACGGGCTTTTCCAAGAAGGCCGTCGCCCCAAGGGACAGCGCCAACTCCTTCTGACGCAACACACTGCACACTATTACCGGAATATCACGCGTCGTGGGCCGCTGCAGCAAAGCTTTGAGCAGGTCCCAGCCATCGCGGTCCGGCATCATCAGATCCACCGTCATGGCAAAAGGGTGCATCTGCTCGGCAAGCTCGAGGGCGCGATCGGCGCTTGGCGCGCTGGCCACTTCATAGCCGCGTGGAACGAGGTACCGTCGAATCAGTTCGATGATAAGCTCATTGTCGTCGACGACTAACACCTGATTATGCGCCGCGCTCGTCAGCTCAAGGTCAAAGCCAACAACAGTTCTCTCTACCACGAATGTCAGGTTCACTTGGGCCGCGCGCGCCAGTTCTGCGAACTCATCCAGGCGATTCAGGTCTGGGGAACCGAGTGAGGGGCGCTCAGTCTGCTCCGAGTCGACTCTCAGGCTCAAAGGTATGTGGTCGCCACTCTCGCGGGCGAAGAAGTGGATGGAGGCTCGCTCCGATCGCTCGATGAGATAGCCCAGTAGGCCCAGCAGCAGCTGCCGCAGCAGATTCTGGTCATGGGCGTATCGTGGCAGGGATACCGGGATGTCTTGGCGCACCACGAGCCGCCGTTCTGTCAGGAGGTCGCCAAGAACCGAGATAACACCGGAAACTGTCTCACTGAGATTGGCATAGCGGCTGATGTTGGCCAGACGAGCGGCCTCCAGACGCATCATTTCGAGCCTGCTCAGGCGTGTGTCGGCCTCAGCCGATGGCATAGGCTCTGGGGGACGCGCGTTTGACACATGGTATCGATCCCAAAGCACGTCGGCCATCGCCGTGATAGCGGCATGCTGCTCCCGGTAATAGTGCCGCACTCCGATGCCGATTTCGTCGGCTACTTCCTGTGGTTCGCTGCCATCCAGATACCGCATGACCATGATACGGTGGCGACGCCATTCGCGCGAGAACACCGGAGCGTCTGGGCCAGGATCGAGTTCGGCGACCGCCTCAATCAGGGTGTGATGCAATTGCCAGGCGCGATCATGTGGGCGAGCACGCTCATCGGCCACTAACAGATCAACCAGTGGATGCGTGCGCAGATAGACCAGATCATAGAGATGCTCATATGCGCTCTGAACCTGATCAGCTAGAAGCATCGGGCTCCGCCTGCAGCTTTATGTCGCATCATGTCACTGCCACGTCACTCTGGTCGAGACAACACGCGTGCGATCGCACATAATGTCTGTAACAAGTATAGACTCGTATGGGCATTGGGTCTACCCGTGACATGTCACAGCAACCAAATAGTGAAGTGACTGCAAGCTAGGAGGTGCATACCGACGCGAGAAGTTCATGTTGTGCTGCCGGGCGAATTGTGTCAACGTTCGATGTGGCAGAGGTCCAGGAGGATGCAGATGAGAGCCCAGATACATTTTACACGTCGAGACTTTATTCGTTCCGCGGCGCTGGCGTTGGCTGGCACCACGGTGATGGCTTGTGCCCCCAACGCGCCAGCCACTTCAGCCCCCGCCGCCGAACCTGTGGCCCCGGCCGAAGCAACCAAGGCTCCGGCCACTAAGGAGGCTCAAAAGGTTGTCTGGTATGTGCGTGCATCTCCCACTGAGAACCCGTGGCAACGGGATGAGGTGATCCCGGCCTTCAAACAACTCCATCCCGAGATCGACATCGAGTTGATCATGACACCCAGCACCGAGGCCTTTACCAAGCTGCTGGCGATGGACGCCGCAGGCACGACGCCGGATGTATGGGCCAACAACTTTGGCGCCGGCTTTACGGCTGGACTCGGCCTGGAGATGATCCGCCCGCTGAGCGACTACATCGACGTCAGCAGTGACGTGAAAATGGAGAACTTCGGGCCCGTGGTGATCGATCTCTTCTCTCGTGCGGGAAAAGTGTGGGCCATACCGTTCATGACCTGCGGTAGCTTTGTGTTCTACAACAAGGACTTGTTCGACGCCGCAGGTGTTGAGTATCCGTCCTTTGACTGGGATGATAAGGACTGGACTTGGGAGAAGATGGTTGAGCTTGCCGGCAAGCTAACTAAAGATATCGACAAGGGGCCAGAAGCACAGTATGGCCTGCGCATCAGCAACGGGTGGGTGTGGTACCTTGCACAGTGGCTGTGGGGTGTCGCTCCCTATACGCCGGAAGACGACAAGACGGGCTATCCGTGCAAGATTAACCTCACGTCAGAGGAGGCCCTTGCTGGCTATCAAGCTTGCATCGACCTGGTCTACAAGGACAAGGTTGCACCTCCCCCAGCGCAGATCGAGGTCATCTCGGCCGGCGGCAACCCGTTCTTCACGGGTAAGCTGGCAATGGACCTTGGAGGTGGTTGGGGCTTTTGGAGTAGGCGCGACTTCACCGACTTTCGGTTCGGCGCCGCGGCCATACCGTGGCAAGTTTCTAACTCTGGCCCCGTTTGGCCGGATGCCAACATGGTCGGCCGGAGATCCAAGGTGGCCGAGTCTGGCTGGAAGCTGGTCGAGTACATCAGCGGTGGTGAAGGCCTAAGGGGATATGTGCAGGCCACCAATGCTCAGCCTGCCAACAAGTTGTTGTGGGATGAGTGGTACTCCATATTCCAGGAGAAAGTGCCCCTTGAGGAGCTCAAGGCTGGCATGGAAGGCGCCCTAAAGTACGGCAAGCTGGTGTTCTCACATACCATGCCTGACTCTGGCGAGATTGGCACGGTGCTGACCCAGAATCTCGACCCAATGTTCCTTGGCACCAAGGATGTCAGGAACGCGGCCATCGATGCAGAGGCGGCGGTCAATAAGATGCTCGAGAAGAACTGTGGCAAAACGCTCGAGGACGCTGCCAACAGTATCATCGGGAGTCTCTAGAAATCAGCGGCAGAACCCACCCAGTCGATCTCGAGAGGCCGGGTGGGTTCTCGCCTTTCAGAAGGAATCACTGCCAATGACCAGCCCCTCACCTACAAAGCCCAGACACTCCGTTGCCTCTGGTTCGCTCAGGCGACGCGAAGCCACTCTGTTCTATTCGATCGTTGGTGTGTGGTTCTTTGGCTTCCTGCTGTGGACCGCCGGCCCGATGCTCGTCTCGCTCTATCTGAGCCTGACCGCCTTTGACGGCGTGCGGACGCCGGTATTCATAGGGTTAGCCAACTATCTCGAGGTTTTCACCGAGCCGCTCTTCTGGCAATCAGTGCGTGTCACCGCCGCCTATACGTTCCTGTCGGTCCCTCTCGGCATCAGTTTTTCGCTATCAGTGGCGCTGCTGCTCAATCAGAAGATACCTGGCCTGCCCATCTGGCGCACCATTTACTATCTCCCGGCCGTAGTCTCTGGCGTGGCGGTGGCGTTGCTCTGGCAGTGGATCTATCAGCCGGACTTTGGGCTCATCAACGCCACTCTTTACAACCTGTTCAAGATCAAAGGGCCTCTATGGCTCTTTGATACGCGATGGGTGCTGCCGTCGCTCATTATGATGAGCATCTGGGGTGCAGGCAGCAGTATGCTTTTGTACCTGGGCGCCCTGCAGGGTATTCCGACACACCTGTACGAAGCGGCCGAGTTGGATGGGGCGGGTCGCGTCGCCAGGCTGCTGAACGTCACGTTGCCCATGATCACTCCTGTGATTTTCTTCAACCTCATTCTCGGCATTATCGGCTCCTTCCAAACATTCACGTCTGCGTTCATCATGACCAACAAGGGCGGCCCGAACTATGCGTCGTACTTCTTTGTCCTCTACATCTATCAGACGGCTTTCGAGTTCTTCCGACTCGGTAAGGCCTCGGCTCTGGCCTGGATCCTGTTCCTGATCATCAGCCTCTTTACGATGCTGGCTTTCAGGTCGTCGGCATTATGGGTCTACTACGAGTCCGAGAGAAAGGCCTAATGTGTTTACGCAGCGCCTGACAAGTAGCGCAACCGTACATAGAGACAACTCGTCACTCCTCAGGTCAAAGACCTTTCAGCGTCGCCTGAGTATGGTCATCGGCCTGATTGTGGTTAGTATTGGAGCGGCCATCGAGTTGTTTCCGCTTGCCTGGATGGTCAGCACGGCCCTCAAGGACCAGTTTGCCGTACTCAGGTTCCCTCCAGTTTGGATTCCAGATCCTGTTCTGTGGGGAAACTTCAAGACGGCGCTGACCTTCATGCCCTTTGCCCGATACTTTGCCAACACCGGAATCATCACAGGGCTTGCGGTTCTGGGTGATGTCATGTCCGCGTCACTGATCGCCTTTGCCTTTGCGCGGTTGCGTGCGCCGGGACGCAGTTTCTTGTTTGGGCTGCTGCTGAGCACGATGCTTCTACCCTGGCAGGTGACGCTCATCCCAACCTACGTGCTCTTCTCGAAACTGGGCTGGATCAACACGTTCAAGCCAATGATCGTGCCCGCCTACTTTGGCGCGGCGTTCAGCATCTTTTTGCTGCGGCAGTACTATATGACCATTCCCATCGAGTTGGATGAGGCCGCCGTGATTGACGGCGCGAGTCCGCTACGGGTCTATCTGCGCATCATCTTGCCGCTGTCGCGCGCCCCGTTGACGACCGTCGGCGTCTTTACCTTTATGCATTACTGGAACGAGTTCATCAGACCGCTGATCTATATTAGCTCGTATGAAAAGTACACTCTCTCGGTGGCCTTGAGGGGCTTTACGGGCATGTATGGCACCACACGCTGGGACCTGTTGATGGCAGCCTCGCTTGCCGCGGTGCTGCCATGCATCGTGCTGTTCTTTGTCGCTCAGCGCTACTTTATCCAGGGGATCGTGGTCTCGGGCGTGAAAGGGTAGGGCGGTTCGACGTTGTGACTCCATGCGAGTAACGTGCCCGATGGCTTTCCCGACACTTCGCACCGGTATGTATCTTGAGAGGAGCTGGATGAACACCAACGACATACGACACTATCTGCTTTCGAACTCACCTTGGGTGAACCGGGACACGACCGTGGACACTGTAAAGGCAGGCGACCCCACCAGAGAGATCCATACCGTTGGCGTGGGCTGGATGTCGACCATCTATGACCTTCGTGCAGCGCATCAGATGGGCTGCGACCTGTTCATCACGCACGAGCCCACCTTTTGGGAGCACTATGCTCCGGAGCAAAAGCTCCGTGACGTGGATCCCGGGATTGCCAAAGCCAAGTTCCTGGCTGAGACCGGGATGGTCGTGTTGCGCGCGCATGATTCCTGGGACAACTGGCCGGTCCTGGGTATCCGCGACTCTTGGGCGCGTGGCCTGGGATTGACGCAATACCTCGCACAAGATGAGACGCGCTGGCATGCGGTCTATCAGATCCCCGAGACAACTCTCGCCGAGTTTGCGAAGTGTGTCGCCGCGAAGGTGGCGGTGCTGGGCGAGGACAGCGTGCGGGTAATGGGCGATCCTACGATGCGGGTGTCTCGTCCATCGCTGGGTGTGGGATGCGGTGGACCCGACCTGGATATGGTGCGCCTGGGTTCAGATGTGCTTATTGTGTGCTACGACGGGGCGTCATACTGGGCGGCGCGCGAGCGTTTTGCCGAGCTGGGCGTGGCGGTCATCTCTGTAGAGCACGGCACCACCGAGATGTGGGGACTCGAAAGTCTGGCCAAGCATCTGTCGGAAGTGTTCCCGACCCTGACGTTCCACTACTTTGCTGAGCACCCCAAACCTTGGACGGTGTCTGCCTGAGCAAACGATGGACTTGCGTCGCGAGGGGCCGCCTTTTCGCCTGACGGCGCCACGCGACTGCCCTAGTCAGGTAGTGGTGTGCGATGTGGCCGGCCACACGGCGCTGGCCGGCTCAAGGTTAGCGGCTCTCAATAGGCCTTGCGGCGCTGGCGCAGTGGGGGGAGCATCCCGAATGCCTAGAACGACCAGCGTACCGCGCAGGCGTTCGATAGACCTTTGGATCTCGGACGCTCGAAGGGGGCGTTGGCGTCGCCGCGTCACACTCGACTGCTTACGAGCCGGTGGCCTTCGCGATGCCACTCCAGGCCGGTTAGCGGGCGTATAACGTTTCTCAGCGAGTCCGGCTATGCTGGCCAATCGCGACTCGACGTGGCAGCCGAAGACGGGTTTTCATGGGAGGAAGTGGCATGGCAGAGCGACTCGCTGTCGATGGTGGCGTGCCGGTGCGCAGTGCGCCGTTTCCGCGGTGGCCTCAGTGGGACGACGAAGAGCGGACCGCATTGCACCAGGTCCTGGATTCTGGCGAGTGGTGGTCGATGGCGGGAGGACAGGTCACTGCATTCGTACACGAGTTTGCCGAGGCGCACCAAGCCTCACATGGCGTTGGTTGTACAAACGGCAGTGCGGCGCTCGAGATCTGCCTGCGGGCCATGGATATCGAATGGGGAGAGGAGGTGATCACCTCCTCGTATTCGTTCATTGCCACTGCCAACGCGGCGCTGCTCGTGGGTGCGGTGCCTCGCTTTGCCGATGTGCTGCCCGGCACCTGGAATCTTGATCCCAGCCACGTAGAGCAGCTTATCACGCCGCGCACCCGTGCCATCATAGCTGTGCACATCGGTGGCGAGCCCGCGGACATGGACGCCCTTCGGCGTATCGCGGGCCAGCACGGCATTGTCCTTATCGAAGACGCCGCCCAGGCCCATGGTGCCGCCTGGCGTGGCCAACGTGTGGGCGCTATTGGGGACATGGGCACTTTTAGCTTCCAGAGCTCCAAGAATGTCACCGCTGGAGAAGGCGGGATGGTGCTTACCAATAGCGAAGACTGGTACGAGCGCTGTTGGTCGGTTGTGAACGTCGGGCGTAAGCCGGGCGGAGCCTTCTACGATCACGTGGGATTAGCCTCCAACTACCGCCTGACCGAATGGCAGGCCGCAGTGCTGCGCGTACAACTCACGCGCCTATTCGACCTGAATAGGCGTCGGCAGCACAGCGCCGCGTATCTGCGGACCGGCATGGCCGAGATCGAGGGACTCGATATGATCCCTGGTGACCCTCGCGTCACCGACGATGCTTGTCACCTGCTCAGATTACACTATGAGCCTCGCGCGTTTGGCGAGCGTACGACGGCGGACTTCGTGCGGGCCATGAGGGCTGAGGGCGTGCCGATCGGGCGCGGCTATATCGAGCCGTTTGGCAGCCAGGCGATGATTCTTCGTGAGACCGCTAAGATCTGTGGGCGGCTTGGACTGGCCGTGCCCGAGGATGGCCCATGGCCGGTATGCGCCGACATCTGTGAAAATGGCCTGTGGTTGCATCACGCCATGCTGTTGGGGGACGAGGCCGACCTGGACGATATTCTCAGAGCCGCTGCCAAGGTAAAGGCAGCCTGGGCGGGCTGAGAGGTTAGGTCTCAGAATCGCAGGCTGCTTTGCCTCGCACGGAGGCAGTAGCTGCAAAGCAGACTACGCGACTGTTGGCATACCTGGACGCAGGCTGGAGCGCGCCGCGCGCAGACTCCCGCTTGAGATGATCCCGATCTACGGGATCACCCGGGCCCTGCCTGGTACGCGGCCCAGTCTATGGTGCAGTTCAAGCAGTCAGCGCCCGCCGCTGTTGCTGAGGATTGTGGTCTTCAGTGTATGGGGTTTGCGCGAAGCTCTGCTAGGCTCCTAGACTGCCCGCACCCAAGAGCAGGCCGCGGCCAGCGCCAATCTGCGCAGCCGCAAGACTGTCGCCAAGTATCCGCGGCTGAGCGAACTGCCCAGCGGGTTGCACCGGCCGCGGACCCATCGCACCCGACCGAACCCCTTCGCCGCGGACTGGCACACCGTGGAGGAGATGTTGGCGGCAGCGTCGGGGCTCGAGGCGAAGGCGCTATTTGAGTGATTGTGTGAAGCACACCCCGGCAAGTACCAGCAAGGGCAGCTGCGCACCTTTCAGCGGCACGTGATGCAGTGGCGCGCCCTGCATCAGAATCGTATGGCCGTGCTGGATCAGGTTCACCGGCCCGGTGAGGTGCTGCAAAGCGATGGGGTCTGGCTGACCGAGTTGGGGGTCACGCTGCAAGGGGAGCCCCTGGCCCATCTGCTGACCCAATGTGTGCTGCCTTACTCCAACTGGGAGTGGGGGTGCGTGGCGCAGTCAGAGTCCCTGAACGCCCTGCGCCTCGCGCCCCAAAGCACGCTGCAAAAGCTGGGGCACGTGCCCCAGCACCACCAGACGGACAACAGCAGCGCGGCCACCTTTTGGCCAGGGGCCCAGGGTCAGGAGGCTGGCAGCGTTACCCCGACGGCTCCTGCGCGCGAGTATACCGAGGGCTACCCCCATCTGCTGGCGCACTATGCCCTGGCCCCCCGCACCACCCATCGCCAGTCGCCGCAGGAGAACGGAGACGTAGAGTGCAGCAACGGTGGGCTGAAGCGCGCCCTGCAGCAAACCCTGCTCCTGCTGTCACGGCCAACTGTAAACTCCCCAAAATGGCCAACATAAAACTCCCCACTTTGGTCAAGTGGTCGCACGGTCGGCACAATGGCTTGGTTAGCCACAGTGCCGGGGGGTGGGCCACTCATGTTGCCAGTGGAGAGACGTTTCATGATCAAGGAACTGTATCGCAGGGGTGTGAGCATTAGTGAGATCGCGCGTGTGACCGGCCATGATCGCAAGACCATCCGTGGCGTGGTGCGCAGCCCAATCCTGGCCTCGCCGCGGGCCCGCCAGGCCAGGACCAGCAAGCTGGATCCGTTTGTGCCGTACCTGGAAAGGCGCATTGCTGAGGGAGTGCTGAACTGCAACAAGCTGTTGGGAGAACTACGGCCGCAGGGCTACGAGGGGGGCAAGAGCCTGCTCAAGAGTTTTGTGCAGCCCTACCGTGAAGGGCGTCGTGCAGAGGCCACCGTGCGCTTCGAGACCCAACCCGGCGAACAAGCTCAAGTGGATTGGGGCAGCTTTGGGTCCATCGAGCACCATGGTCGACGACGCCGGTTGTATGCCTTTGTGATGACCCTGGGCTGGTCTAGAACCATGTATGTCGAGTTCACCACCTCGATGGACACGGCGACCTGGCTGCGCTGCCACGTACATGCCTGGCACTACTTTGGCGGCGTACCGCGGGTGGTGCTACACGACAATCTCAAGACCGCCGTGCTGGAGCGAAGCGCCGAGGGCCGCGTGCATTGGAACCCGCGTTACCTGGACCTGGCCGACTACTATGGCTTCTCCCTGCGGGCTTGCCAACCCTACCGCGCTCAGACCAAGGGCAAGGTGGAGGCAGGCATCCGCTACCTGCGGGGCAACTTCTGGCCAGGACTGCGCTTTGTCGACCTGAGTGACCTGAACCGACAGTGTCTGGACTGGCTGGATCTCACGGCCAACCAGCGGGTGCACGGCACCACGGGGGAGGTTCCCTTTGAGCGGTTGCCTCACGAGGAGTTGCAGCCGCTGGCAGACAAGCCCGACTATGACACCAGTCTGATCGGCTACCGACGCGCGAGCAAAGATTGCTTCGTGAGCTATGGTAGCAATTACTACTCCGTGCCCTTCGCCTATGTCCGGCAGACACTGCAGGTGAGGGAGACAGAAGAAGGCTATCTAGTGGTGCAGGACGCGCAGGGCGAGGAGATCGCTCGCCATTGCCTGGCGCACGGCTTTCGCCAGCGGGTGGCCATTGCCGCGCACTATGAACAGCTGCGTGCTGCCATACGGCCACCCCGCCGACCGCTGGCCATGCAGACGCCGCTGGCGGCGGACTGGGCCTCGCTGCCCGAGGCGCCCGAGGTCGAGTCTCGGCCCCTCAGTTGGTACGATCACATCCTCGAGGTGGCGCGATGAGCGACGTCGCCTATCTCCGGGTTGCCTCGCACCTGGCGCGGCTCAAGCTGCCCCGCATGGCCGATTGCGTCGATGCTCTCGCCCAAGAGGCGGCCAAACGCGACTGGACTTACCTCGAGTTCCTGGATCAGTTGCTGGACACCGAGGTGTCGGCCCGTTACGAGCGCGATGTGGCCATGAAGACCAAGCTGGCCCACTTTCCCTTCATCAAGACCTTGGAGCAGTTCGACTTTGCCTTCCAGCCAACCGTCAACGAGCGTCAAGTGCGCGAGTTGGCCACGCTCAGCTTTGTCGCCAACGGCGAGAATGTGCTACTCCTGGGGCCGCCGGGCGTGGGCAAGACCCATCTGGCTATTGCTCTGGGCATGACTGCCATCCAGCAGGCGACCAGTGTCTACTTTACCACGATCGTGGATCTGCTCGAGCAACTGCACCGCGATGCGAAAGAAGATCGTTTGGACCACCGGCTCCACACCTTATGCCGACCCAAGCTGCTGATCCTCGATGAAATGGGCTACTTCCCGCTGGACCGCTCCGCGGCGCAGTTCCTGTTCCAGTTGGTCAGTCGTCGCTATGGACGAGGCTCGATCATCCTGACCTCGAACAAGAGCTTTGGTGAGTGGGGCGACATCTTCGCCGACCAGGTGCTGGCTGCCGCCATCCTCGACCGGCTACTACACCACTCGACCACGATGAGCATCCGCGGCCAGAGTTACCGCCTGCGGGAAAAGCGCCGCGCGGGTGTCTTCAGCGAGCAGCCTCAATCCGAGAGGGAGGCGTAGTCAACCAGACGAACATTTGATCTGGGGAGAAGTATCTTGGCCGTTTTGGGGAAAAGTAAGTTGGCCTTGACACTGCGCGGCAGTCGCGACTTTTCCAGCCTCGCCACGTACGAGACCTTTGTGCAGGGGGTGCTGGAGCGGCGTAACCGCTCCCGGCAGGAACGTTTGCGGGAAGAACTGGCGGTGATGCGTCCGGTACGCCGGGACGCGTTGGTGACCCACAGCCACCAACGCGTGCGCGTGAGCCGCAATAGCCTGATCAGCGTGCAGGGCAATGCCTACTCGGTGCCCACCAGCCTCATCGGTCAGTACGTCAATGTGCACATCCACGAATGGCATCTGGAGGTCTACCACCAGACCCAACAGGTGCTCACGCTGCCGCGCCTCAGCGGCCAGCGGCGCCACCACATCAACTACCGCCACCTGATCGACTCCCTGCTGCGCAAACCAGGGGGATTTCGCGATTACCGCTACCGCGACGCCCTTTTCCCCACCCTGGTCTTCCAGCGCGCCTGGGAGCACCTGAATGCAACGTACGCCCCACGCAAGGCGGATCTCATCTACCTGCGGGTGCTGCATCTGGCAGCTCACCAACTGCAGAGCGATGTGGCTGCCGCCCTGGGGGCGCTGTTGGAGGCGGGAGGGCCGTGGGATGACACGCTGGTGGCCCAGCAGCTGCAGCCCACGTTTGCGCCCGTGCCCGCGCTCCCCGCTGTGGCGGTCGATCTGCAGCTCTGCGATGAGCTGCTACGGGAGGGCTCCCATGTCGCTGGAGACGCTACGCGGCCACTGCCGCACGTTGCGCCTGCCCACGGTCGCGGCGGTGTTGGGCGACATCCTGGCCCTGGCCCAGCCGGAGGAGTGGTCGCTGGAGACCCTCTGTTGCATTTGCTGGAGCAGGAACTGGAGGGCCCGGGCGATCGCCGCATCGCCCGCCTGCTCAAGGCTGCGCATTTGCCTGCGGGCAAGACTTTGGAGACCTTCAGCCTACAACGCCTGCCACTGCGGCTGCGTCGCCAACTGACACCACGGCCGAGGGGGAGTTCATCGCCCGGGGCGACAATGTCTTGATCTTTGGCGCCCCTGGCACGGGGAAAACCCACTTGGCGGCGGCCCTCGGCTACGCCTGGATCCAGCGCAACCACAGCGTGCTGTTTACCCCCACCTACCAACTGGTGGGCGCTCTGCTGCGCGCCAAGCGGGACTGCGCTCGAGCGAGAGTTGCGTCACCTCGACCGCTTCGAGGTGGTCATCCTGGACGACCTGGGCTACGTGCAGCAGAGCCGCGAGGAGATGGAGGTGCTGTTCACCTTCTTGGCCGAGCGGTACGAGCGCCGCAGCGTGATGATCACCTCCAACCTGGTCTTCTCCCAGTGGAACCAGATCTTCAAAGATCCCCTCACCACAGCCGCCGCCATCGACCGTGTCGTCCATCACAGTCTAATCATCGAGTTTGGCAAGGAGGTGAAGAACGTACGTGTCGAAGAAGCGGCGCGCCGCAACGGCATTGTGCTGCCGGTCGCCCCAGTGGTTGACCCGTCGCAGTCTGAACAGTGACGCTACGCCATGGGCAATTCTAGTTGTCGCTGATGTCCATTCCTAATTGTCGCTTGACATTGGCTAGCTGTTACTCCGTTTGATGCTCGAAAAGGGAACTATTTGACGACCGAAAAGGGAACCACCTGGCAGCAGCCCGCATTAGGCGACGAGACTTGGCAGTTGCCGCACCGCCATCAGGACATTGCGGCGTCGCGCCGTTCGCGCTGCAGACGCTCACGGAAGCGATACGACTCGGCACCGCTGAACTCCAGGATATGGGCCTTGTGGGTCAGGTGGTCGAGCAAGGCGGCCGTGAGGCGCTCGTCGCCAAAGACCTGGGTCCAGTCGGCGAAGCGCAGGTTGGTGGTGATGACCAATGACACCCTTTGATAGAGGGCCGAGCAGAACTGGAAAATCAGATGGGCGCCGGTGGCCGAGAAGGGGATGAACCCCATCTCGTCCAGGATGATCAGATGCTGCCTGAGGGCGCCGTTGAGCAGTTTGGGCACGCGATGCTCATCCTCCGCCTGAAGCAGTTCGTTGACCAGAGCAGCGGCGTTGTAGAAGCGCACCTTGTAGTCCTGGCGGCAGGCGGCGAGGGCCAAGCCGAGGGCGAGATGGGTCTTGCCCAGGCCCGGGTTGCCCACCATCAGGAGGGGCTCTGCCTGGCGGATGTAGCCGCCCTGGGCTAGGTCGAGCACCCGCTGTTTGTTGAGACTGGGCACGCACGCAAAGTCAAAGTCGGCCAGTTCTTTGAGCACGGGGAAGCGGGCGGCTTTGATCAGTCGCACCTAACGGTTGTTCTTGCGCTGGGCGTTCTCTTGCTCCGCCAGGGCCAGGAGGTAACGATCATAGCCCCGTCCTGCCTGGACGGCATCCTCTCCGAACTTGCGGTAGTGGCGCAGAAAGGTGGGCAAGCGCAGCTCCTTGAGGTAGCTTTCGAGCAGAAGGTTGGCGTCCAAGTTCACCTCCTCCCTGCGACCAAGAGCTGCTCATAGCGCTGTAGATCCGGCGGGGCTATGTCACGTCCCAGGTGCTGGTGTCCCCTGAGGTCCAAGGTCGTCAGTGAGGGTTCGGGGCGGGTGAGCTGCCGCAGACAAAGCAGGACACCATCCGCCTGCAGACAGCCGTGTTCCAGGGCGCGGGTCACCGCCTCCTCGACCTGCTGGGCCGGGTAGTCCTCATGGAGCCGCAGGATGCGGATGAACTCGCGGATCCCCTGACCATCGTTACGTTCCGCCTAGAGCCTGGCCAGCAGGCGCGTCTTTGCCGAGGCCGCGTACAGTGCCAGGTCAGCAGGCCGGAGGCAAGGCGGTCGTCGTCGCATCGCGTTGGCCGTTGGGTTGGGCCTGCGCGTCGACGCGGCCTGCCCCCCTGTTAGTGGCCACTCCTTCTGACGTGCACTAGAATCCGTGGCAGTAAGCTAGCCACCAGGGGAGGAAATACGTGGTCAAGTCACAGGATATCGCGGCCGGCGCGCAGCAACTGGGGCTCGCCAACCTGCCGGTGTGCGTGCACTCGTCGCTGCGCTCCTTTGGCTGGGTCGAGGGTGGGGCCGATGCGGTGATCGATGGCCTGCTGGCGGCGGGCTGCACCCTACTTGCGCCCACCTTCTCGCTGATGTACGCGCTCTCCGGCCCCGACGAGGTCGGCCCTGTCTATACGCCCGACACGCCGGAGATGAACGTGGGGCTGGGAGCCATTCCTGTCGCGCTGTTGCGCCGCCCCGAGCGCGTGCGCAGCAGGCATCCCCTCAACTCTTCTTCCGCAGTGGGGCCGTTGGCCGAAAGGCTGGCCGGCGCGGACGTGTCTGACGCGCTCTACGCCTCTTTTGAGGCGCTGCTGGCGTTGGGTGGGTGGGTGCTGCTGATCGGGGTGCCGCTCAGGAACATGACGCTGATCCATCTGGCGGAGCAGAAGGCGGGACGCCCATTGGTAGACAAGTGGGCCATGGCTGCCGATGGCCATCCCCGGCCGGTCAGGGTAGGGGGCTGTGGGCGCGGCTTTCCGCAGCTAGAGCCCTGGTTGGGGCCTTTGGCGCGCGAGACCTTTGTGGGCGCGAGCCGCTGGCGGGCGTTCCCTGCTGCCGAGACCGTGGCTGCTGCGGCGGCCGCGATTCGCGCCAAGCCCGACGTGACCCACTGCGGTCGCGAGAGTTGCGAGTACTGCAATGCGACGCTGCGAGACCAACTCGCCGGACCGGCCGCCAAGTGAGGACACCGTAGCGAGCGGGCATCACCGGATTCTGCTAGCATAACGCTTGACTCGCTCTTTCCTTTCCCTTGCGCCGAGGGCTAGAGCCTGTCACACTATGGGTACGCTGCGCCTCATCTACTCCGCAGGGGGCCAAATCCATGGATGCCGTGTTGCCAGACGAGATGGGTTACGAGCAAGAGGTCATCGCCGAACTGCACGATCTGCGCCGCGACCAGCTGCCTTCGGTGTTGGCGGTGCTGCTCGCCATCGGATGGTTCTGGTTCTTTTACATTGGCATCCGGCGCCTCGACCTGGCGACTGGCTTTATCATCATAGTGCTGGGTACGAGCGCGACCTATGGCGCCTATCTGCTGCGCGAGCGCCGCTTCCAGCTGGCCTGTTGGTCGGCGCTGTTGGGCCTGACTGGCATGCTGCAACTGGTGGCGATCTCGCACAGTGTACACGAGGTCGCGGTCCGATATCGGGACTACCGCTGATTGCCCGGTGTGTCTGGTGTTTTCGGGCGAAAAGCGGGCGTCGCGCGCCGCTCGTACAGGGTTCCAGCCGTACCGGTTCGGCACGAAGTGAAAATCGTCTTTGCACGATGGCCTTCAGCCTGAACGGAAAAGGGCAGAGTGTGATCAATGGCTAATGCCTACGACCAGCAAAACGTCAAGTTTCCATCTGACCTGCGCGTTCCAGCCCTCCTGGTGATTTGGGTTTGCCTATTTCTGGGCCTCATTCTGGGATTCTGGGTGCAGATTATCGGCAATCCAGGCCTGCTACCATTCTCGCTGATGCTCTATGCGGTCGCATTTGTGAGTTGGTGCCTAAATCGTTTCAGGGGGTGGGCCAGCCGCTGGTTCCTTGTAGTGTCGGCCGTGGGGATCATTCTGCTTGTGCGCGGTCGTCTCACTGCATCCGCGCCCCTGATCCTGGCGTCAATCCCCGTAGCGCTTGCGGCGGCGCTGATCAGCCTGCGGGCTGCCGCGCTTGTTGCCGTAATTCAGACTGCGCTGCTCTTCTATCCCCAGGTGCCCCCAAATACGGGTGAATCCAGCATCGCATTAGTTTCGGTTTGGATCACCTTTGGGCTTATGGTTGCCCTTTATCAACCTATGTATCGCCAGTCCCGGTGGTCCTGGGAGCACTATGACTTGGCGCGAGGAATGCTTGATGAGGCTCGAGACAGTCGAGCCGAACTGGCACAAGCCCTGGAAGATCTGAGTGACGCTAACGCCCAACTCACTAGGCTCAACCGTCTAGCGCACGGTCTCAGAAATGCCGCCGAGGCGGCGCGGCAGGCAAAAGAAGAGTTTGCAGCCAACGTGAGCCACGAGTTGCGAACGCCCCTCAATATGATCGTCGGCTTCTCGGAAATGATTCTTCAATCGCCAGACACCTATGGGAAGATACCTTCGTCCCTGCTCGCCGACCTTGCTGTTATCGAACGCAACGGGCAGCATTTGTCAAGCCTTGTGGATGACGTTCTCGAGCTGAGCCAGATTGACGCAGGTCGAGTTGCACTGGTCAAGGAATTGGTCATGCTTTCCGAGATTCTCGATGCCGCGCTGGAAGCCGTGAGGCCCATGTACGAGGCGAAGCACCTATCCCTGGAGATCGTTGGGCCAAGAAGCGTGACGCTCTCTTGTGACCGCCTGCGGATACGCCAGGTGCTTCTCAATTTGCTGATCAACGCCGGCCGCTTCACGGAGCAGGGAGGAGCGCAAGTTCGTGTCTCCGAGGATGTGAGCCATGTGACTGTCAGCGTTGCCGACACGGGCCCTGGAATAGCCAAAGAAGACCAGTCCAGACTATTCGAGCCTTTTGAGCAACTGGGCGGCACTACCGCTCAGCGTCAAGGTGGGAGTGGGTTGGGCTTGAGCATTAGCAGGGACTTTGTCGAGTTGCACGGCGGAAGGATGTGGATCGACAGCGACCTGGGCCAAGGGGCGACGTTCAGTTTCAGGCTACCCAAGAATGAGCCAGTTCCTCTCGAATCGGGTGCGGCTAGATGGCTGGAGCCGACCTGGGAATACACGCAACGCACGCAACCTCTGGTGGTCAATAAGGGTCTGATGCGGCGACGGATCATCGTTCTGGATACTTCGGGATCGCTGGCGAAACTGCTGTCCCGCCATCTAGTAGGTGCCGAGGTCGTGCTAGTCGCTTCCTCAGAAGAAGTCGAGCGCGAGATTTCGCGACTGCCCGCTCAGGCGGTCCTGATCAACGTTAACTCGGCAGACGAAGGCCTTGCGGAGCGCGTGAGCCTAGGGCTACCTTTAGAGACGCCGGTTATGGTGTGCTCAATACCGGGCGCCCTGGAAGCCGCGAGCGAACTTGACGCTTCCCATTACCTCACAAAGCCAGTTACCCGTAAGGCACTGCTCGACGCTCTTGACCGAGCTTGCCCCGGCGGGCGAACCGTCCTGGTGGTGGATGACGAGATGGATGCCCAGCGCCTGTTCCGAAAGATGCTGGTGTCATCTGGACGTCCATATCGAGTGCTCAGAGCCACTGGCGGACGTCAAGCCATCGAGGCTATGCAGAGCCAGCGTCCAGATGTCGTGCTGCTTGATCTAGTCATGTCTGACATGGATGGATTCGCGGTGCTGAAGGAGATGCGTGCCGCCTCGGCACTAAGCGGCATTCCTGTGGTGGTCGCCTCGGCGCTCGATCCTGGTGGCCATCCCATCGCCACCCAGGGCATCGCCGTTGCCCGGAAAGGGGGCCTATCTGCCCGTGAGCTTCTTCGGGTCATAGAGTCGCTCAGTGATATTCTCTCGCCGGAAGGACGAGCTGACGATCTAGCTCCGACAGCAATACTTGCCGGCTGACAGGCTTTGGCATGAATGCGTCAGCCCCTAGGCTTAGGGCCAGCCGTTCTTGTGGCAAGATTGTGCAGACGATCACTGGTATCCCTGCTGTGCTGGGATGGCCACGAAGGCGCCCCAGTAGCTCCCATCCGTCAACGTTGGGGAGCATCACGTCCAGGACCAGGATTCGCGGTCTCACCTGCTCAGCGACTGTAAATACTTGTCTGGGGTCCCGAACACCCACGAAACGGTAGGGCGAACCAGCGAGATAGCGTTGCACAAGCTCCAGAGTGTCGGCGTTGTCATCGACGAAAAGCACTGGCGTGTGCTCCATCGTCGAGAAGGTGATGTCCGCGCCGAAGGAGCCACGGTCAGATTCACCCTCCACGACCTCGAGCGAGACGCCTGAAGGGAGAGCCAGTTGGCGAGCGATCTCGAGATCGCCCTGTTGTTCGGCGGACCGTTGCGCGTCCGTGGCCCCAGGGCTATTGGTGCGGATTGCGATTAGGCATATCGAGTCTCTATCCTCAAACTCAATCGACACTCGTCCGTTCTGGGTTGCCTGCATCGCATCGGTGAGCATAATGAAGACTGCCTGCCTGACTGCCGTCAACTGGACTGACACGATCTGCTCGCTGTCTGTCCAGTCCACCTCGACAGTAACGCCCAGCGACCCGGACATTCGACCCATGATGTCCAGTGCCCCCTGAACGATCTCCTTCAGGGAAATTGGCGTGCTCTGGGTAGACTCCTGCAGCCATTTGAGTTCTCGGTCTCTGCTCGAAGCGGCTCCAGCCGCGTTGCTCTCGCCGTGGGTCTCCGAGATCTCCCTTCTGGTTGCGACCTCACTGTCGTATCTGCTGGAGAGCAAGTCAGCTAGTGAGGCGAGCGCGCTACGTTCGTGACGCTGAAGCTGTCTAAGGCTATAGCCAAGATCCTGGGCGACTTCGCCCTGGGTCAGTTGCTCCACGTACCGTCGCTCAAGAATCTCGTACGCGCGCCAGGCGCGCGACTGCATGGGCACTGTCGCATCCGGCCTGAGACGGTGAATTGCATCCAATAACAGAGTACGGAGTGCCTGGGGCGTGTTTCGGTCGTGCCTCAAACCAAACCGCTCAACTAGCGAGCTTCTGCGCAGTTGCTCCATTGTGTAGAGAGATCGGAGGGCTTGCCGAAGCTCAGGCAAGAGCTCTGGCTGCGGATCGCTGACAGACATGTCGCCTCAATGTCGTGTATATGGCGTCTCGCCTATGATGGACGGCCCCAATGGAGCAGAGCTTATGCTAATATGGAATCATTGGTGAGGGCGTGGAGTAGGGTGCCTCTGGAATAGATCAAGACTATACGGCCCTGGCACTCGCGTCAAGGCACTCGGCTCATTTGCCGCCTTCCTGATGACTAGACGGGGATATCAGGGGCAGCGGACCAGGCTCCAAAGCCGAGCGTGCGCCAGACCCATCGGTCTAGGTAGATCGTCGACGGTTCCCTTCGGCGAGGATCAACTCGTCTACATCACATGGCTCGGACGACGGGCGAGTTCGCCGAGAAGCTCCGACTCTCAACACCGACAGGCGAATGTCACAATGGCCGGCGAGTAGGGTCACAAGGCTCTCGCAGTGGGGCTCGGGCGAATCGACGCCTGGCGAACTAGGCATCCTGGCGGTGTTGGGCCAGTTCAACGTAGGGAGGGTTGCAGGGTGGCAGCCGAAACAAGGCAGAGCCTGATACTCGGCGTTCGCAGGACAACGTGGGCTGAAGACCTCTGGTTCTACTTCTTTATCATGCCCTGGCTAGTCGGGTTCGTGCTGTTCACCGCGGGACCGATGATCGCCTCAGTACTCATCTCTTTCACCCGTTGGGAGCTTGTTCGTACCCCGGAGTGGGTAGGCTTCGAGAACTGGATAAGGCTAGCAGGCGACAAGCTCTTCTGGACATCGCTTAGGGTTACGCTTTCGTACACATTGCTGAGCGTGTTGCCGGGACTGGTGGTGTCGTTTCTGCTTGCGTATATCCTCAACGCCGACGTCAAAGGTACCCCGATCTTCCGGACACTCTTCTATCTGCCATCGATCGTGTCTGGGGTGGCCGTTGCCATGCTGTGGCTATGGATCTTCAACCCCAGGTTTGGGCTCATCAACTACCTACTCAGTCTAGTTGGCATCACAGGCCCCGACTGGCTCTGGAGTCGTCAGTGGGTTATCCCATCTTTCGCAATCATGAGTCTCTGGGGGGCAGGCGGTGCTATGCTGATCTACTTGGCTGGTCTGCAGAGCATCCCCACCGAGTTGTATGAAGCCGCAGAGATAGATGGGGCAAGTGGTTGGCGCAAGGTAGTGAATATCACGCTGCCGATGATCTCGCCGGTGATCTTGTTCAATCTCATTATGCGCATGATCGGTTCGATGCAGGTCTTCACTGAAGCATATGTGATGACCGTGGGGGGGCCCAATAACGCGAGCCTCTTCTACGTGCTGTATCTCTACCAGAACGCGTTTCTGTACTTTCGCATGGGGTACGCATCGGTTCTGGCATGGATTCTCTTTGTGCTTATTGCCCTGCTCACGGCACTCATCTTTCGATTCTCGCGCGACGCAGTGTACTACCAGGCGTAGGCAGCATACGAGGAGAGGACGCCACCCGTGACAACCTGGTCAACGTCAGCCGCTCGTGAGACACGCGAACGAGCACGTCAATCGCATAGACGTCGAGTCGCGATCGACCTTGTGGTCACTTATTCAGTTCTGATTGCTGGCAGCCTCTTGTTCATGATTCCCTTCTTGTGGATGCTGAGTAGTTCGCTCAAGACGAAGCCGGAGGTCTTTATCTTTCCGCCAAGGCCCTTTCCCCAAGTATTCCAGTGGCACAATTACCGTGATGCGCTGACCGCGGCGCCGTTTGCACGCTACTTTACCAACTCAGTGTATGTGGCCTTGACGACTGTCCTGGGCACGACGCTCGCGTCGTCGATGGTGGGCTACGGCTTTGCATGCGTCAGGGGTCGTGGGTCAGGTACGCTGTTCGCTCTAGTCCTGGCCACGATGATGCTGCCAAGTCAGGTCACAATGATTCCCATGTACATCATGTTCTCTAAGGTTGGCTGGGTGAACACCTACCTGCCTCTCATCGTGCCGAACTTTGCTGGAAGTCCCTTCAATATCTTCCTATTCCGGCAGTTCTTCCGAGGCATAGGGCCCGAAATCCGAGATGCGGCCAGGATCGATGGGTGCAACCACTGGGGGCTGTATTGGAGGATTATCATGCCGATAAGCACGGCCGCCGTCGCGACGGTTGCGATCATGGCCTTTATGTGGTCATGGAACAACTTTCTGGGGCCGCTGATCTACCTAAACTCTCAGAAATTGTACACCGTGCCGCTGGGATTGGCTATGTTCCGCGCATACTATCCCTCGGAAACACCCTGGCACTGGCTCATGGCCGCTTCGGTGGTTGCTGTATCGCCACTCATTGTACTGTTCTTCTTCGCACAGAAGGCCTTCATCCAGGGCATAGTGGTCACAGGCGTAAAGGGCTAGCAGAGGCAACACGGCCAAGGAGGGGTAAAACGAACAGCGTGACGATTCAACGTGACTTTGACTCTAGCAACTGTGCAGTGAGAACAATGGGAGGAAAGCGAGATGTATAGCATTACGCGTCGCAAGCTACTTTCGGCATCCGTGCTGGCCATGGCTGGTCTGGGTCTGGCCGCCTGTGCTCCAAAGGGACCGGCCACTACTGAGCCGAAAGAGGCCCCAGCCACGACGGCTAAGGAGCCGGCCGCGGCAGCTCCGACCGCAACCACTGCTGCTGCGCCCAAGGCTGCAGAGGCAGTCACCCTGAGTTACTATATTGGCTTTGGTGCGGGTGGCGCTCCGGCGCAAGTGGAAGCGGTCACCAAGATGTTCGCTCGGTTTACCGAAGCTAACCCCGAGATCGTGGTCGAGCCTCTGGCCGTGCCTGGCGCCGAAGCCAAAGTGAAATTCCGCGCGATGGTCGCTGCCGGCACGCCGCCGGACATCCTCACCATGGGAATGTCCGGATACGATGTGGCCTGCAGAAAGGGATTCATTGACCTCCGGCCCCACTTTGAGGCAGGCGACGTGGATCTGACAGAGTGGGACGAGCAGGCACTAGAGTCCTACACGGTGCCTCCCATGGGTAACATGGTGTATGGACTGCCCTTTGGCCTGAATGCCGAGTTCCTATGCTATAACAAGACCATCTGGGACAAGGCAGGACTGACCGCGGTCAAGGGCTGGGATGATGCCACGTGGACTTGGGATGCTTGGCTGGAGGCGGCCAAGAAGACCACCACGCGTGTCGGCGACCAGACCGACGTTTTTGGCGCGCTGAGTCCCGTTGACAACGCTCGCACGGCGCAGATGTTTGGCGGGTATTTTGCCTCTCCGGACCTGACCAAGATCACCTTTGACACGCCAGAAGCCATCAAGGGCTATGTCTTCCGACAGGGTAATATCTGGACGGATCGCGTAACGCCGAATGCCGGCGAGAGCGCGGCCCTGGCGACCGGCTTTCTGAGTGGCAAGGTCGGCATGGTGATGCAGGGCACCTGGGGCGTCGGTGGGTATCTTGACATCACCGACTTCGAATGGGACTTTCTGCCGATTCCGTTTGCATCGGAAGTTGGCGTCGAGGCTCTTCGCGCTTCGCCGTATTGGCCAGATAGCTTGGCGATCTCTTCCGTAAAAAACGGCCAGCAGTCGTGGGACCTGATCAGTTGGATGGTGCTTGAGAAGGAAAACTACAAGGAGTTCACTCAGCTCATGTCGATGGTCCCAGCTCGCAAGGGCTTTCGCGCCGAGTTCTACGAGAACTGGAAGACTAAGGGTGCGGGCAAGAACTGGTCGATCATCGAGGAGAACTTTGGCCATGCCTCAACAGACAGATCATTGCTGAATGCCAACTGGCAGGAAGCGCTACAAGTCTTCAACTCAGGGATCGAGGCGATCACCACCAATGAGGCCCAGGCGGTCGACGTCATTCCCGAATTGGCGAAGGCCGTCGCCGAGCCGTGGCAACTCGGACTCGACATGATTTCGTAGAGGCTTGGCAGGCCCGCTTGGGCCGTCGTGCTAGGAGGTGTGGTCCAGAGCTAGCTATTATCGGTCGGGGGATGCACCCCACGGGTTGGTCTCGTCTGGTTCTTGGGCCGGTACGCGATGAGGTGCGAACTACGCCTCGCAGCGTAGATGGTCATGTTGTGAGATGCTCAGCAGCCTACGACTGGCATCAACGCCATACCCTCATGTGGTCGGAGCATGACCATCTACGTGTAGGTCAAGGGAGCTGCAACAGGAGGCAGGTCCGTTAAGGGATCTAGACCGCTTAGAATGTCGGTCTGAGATCGTGTAGATGCGAATCGTGCGGACGTCAGCCCAGCCAGCGGCTTGGCGTCAACGCACCTCGCCGACCGTATTCGGCCGGAGCGTGAGCGCCTGTCAGGCGGTACCGAGCCTCTGTACCATGTGCGGCAGCGGACTCGCACCGGTTCGTGCTACGAAGGCCGGGTTAGTGACAGGCAAAGTCGACGGCCAAGTGTAGGCCAGATGAGGTTTGCTGGCATGATCGGGTCGAAGGAGTATGTTGAATGACAAAAGCCGAAATGACGACATACGAGCGCATGAAGCGCATTTTCGAGCATCGCGATGCTGACCGGGCACCGTTTGTGGACGGCCCTTGGGCATCCACCATCGCGAGATGGCATCGAGAGGGCATGCCTGAGGGTGTCGACCATCGTGACTACTTGGGGATGGACCGGATTCAGAGAATTAGCCCGGACGTCAGCCCCCGCTTCCCAATCGAGGTTCTGGAAGAGACCGACGAGTATCGCGTGTATACCTCACAATGGGGAGCGACGCTAAAGTCCTGGCGGGACGGCCATGGTACCCCACACCGTCTGGACTTTCGGGTCAAGGACCGCGAAACCTGGCTGGAAGCCAAAGAACGGATGAAGCCAGACCGTGATCGCATCAATTGGGACGATCTGAAGCGCAACTACCACGTCTGGCGTGAGCAAGGCGACTGGATCAGCGCCGGGTTCTGGTTTGGCTTTGAAGTAACCTATTCGCACTTTGTGGGCGTGCCTCTGTTCTTGGCGATGGTCGAAGACCCGGAGTGGGTTATTGACATCGTTGACACCATGCTTGATCTATCGATCGGGATGTTTGAGATGATCTGGGACGCGGGGTATCACTTTGACCAAGTGAACTGGTGGAACGATATGGGCTATAAGGGCACCCAGTTCATGTCACGCCGGATGTACCGCGATCTCTTCATGCCGGCCGACCGTCGAGCTGCAGAATGGGCTCATGCTAAGGGACTCAAGGTGTGGTATCACTCTTGTGGGAATATCAACACTCTCGTTGGTGACCTGGCTGACCTGGGCGTTGATCTGCTTGAGCCAATGGAAGTCAAGGCTGGCATGGACCCGCTGCAGCTCAAGGCCGACTACGGCGATCGACTAGCTTTTCATGGAGGCCTGAATGCGGTACTGCATGCTGACCCCGAAGCGATGTGGGCCGAGATGCAGAGGGTGATTCCGGTCATGAAGCAGAACGGGGGGTACGTGATGGGTACCGATCACTCGGTACCTGACAGCGTCAGCCTGGACTATTACCGTCAGTTCATCGCGCATGCAAAGCTGCTCGGGAGCTACGAGTAGCCAATCGGAGGCTAGCATGACCACCAAGAGGGAGAAGCTCCTGCGCCTAATACGCGGGGAGGACCCTGGCGAGATTCTCGTCAGTCCTCTGATCGATTCCTGGGTGCTGCCAGACAGGACGCAGAAAGCGTACAACCCGGACGAAGAGGACGAGTACTATAGCGCATATGTTCTGCAGGGCCCGCTGGAGGATCAGTACCGCATGGGGGATATCGTCGGCTATGAGCCCATCGCAGTCAAGCAGCCAGACTGGAGTCTGGGAAGACCCAGCCTGTCGTGGTCCCGGCAGCTTGTGGGTGAGGATCCGGTCGCCAAGCTACGAGCTGAGCGTCTCACCCTCCATACTCCGTATGGCGACCTATCACGACGCAGAGAGAGTAGCGTATCGTCCTCCCGCACAATTGATGAGTCGACTGTTACAATGGCTACCCGTCACAAGATCATCGAGTGGTATGTAGATGAGTGCTCGAGCTGTGACCTCGAACCTGTTAAGGAGCAGATCCGAGGCTATGTACAGGTGCGCGGTGAGCGGGGCCTGTTGAGCGGCGGGGTAGCCGCAGGGCCATGGGGCTTGTTTGGGATCGTGGGGTCCGACGTGGCCGGTAATATCTACCACTTTGCGGACTATCCCAATGAGCATCGGCGCTTAGCTGACAAGATCCTCGAGGTCGCCAAGCTCCAGGCATCGACCATGCTCGAGTGTGGCTATGACCTCATCTGGAATGGCGGCGGAACAGGAATGAGCTCTGCGGCATACCGTCGATCTACGTCGCTCCCCTATGATCTGGCCCTGAACGCCTACGTCAAGAGCAAGGGGGGTCTCATCTATACCCATGACTGCCAGCCGGTGATGAGCGCCATCCGAGAGGGCCTTTTCAACGAGCAGCTGCCTTCGGTGCTCGAGACCCTGTCGCCGCCTCCGGCTGGCGATGTGAGCGACCTCGCGGCTGCCCGCCGTATGCTGGATGCCAGAATCTGCACCAAAGGTAACATCGAAGTCGGTCGCCTGCTGGAGGCTGACGTTGAGGAGATCAGGGCAGCGACCCTCGACGTGATTGCAGCCACCAAGGGGTTTCGTCACATGGTCGGGACTGGTGATGATGTGTACGATGGGACCCCGATTGAAAACCTGCAGGCCATTGTCGACACTGCAAAGAACTACACAGGTAGATGGTTCGCCACTGTCTGAGCTCGTCTCCATGTCTGGATGACGGCCTCGCTGCCTGGAGCGATTTGGCTTGACAGTGGTCATTGATGGTGACGATCTGCTGGTGCTGGCTAGGTATTGGGATTCATGGCAAGCCGTCCTGGCACGCACAGCAACTGGCAGTAGCTAACAATTCGCTGGTCATGGCGTGGGCGAAGTCCGGGGGGATATGCTGACGTCATGGGAGTCTTTTCGCAGATGCGGCCAGTTGACTGAGGCCGAGCCACCTTTTTTGGTCCGGTGGTTTCTACTTAAGCGAGGCGGTGCCGTGAGGTGTCGGTGGCCATTTATGTTGGGCCTCGAGGCTTTGGCTCCAGAGCGGTAGTCGAGCCCTTTGAGCCACGTATTCGATATCGCGGAGCTGGCAGCGTGCGCTAGCCTATACAGAGTACAGGTTGGGACGAGAGGAGCTCTGATGATCAAAGATCGCCTGACGACTCGGGAGCGGATGAGGCGTATGTTCGCCCACCAGGACGCTGATCGCGTGCCCGTGGTAGACGCGCCTTGGGCATCGACAATCGAGCGCTGGAAGCACGAGGGACTCCCAGAGAACGGCGACTATGAGGCATATCTGGGCATGGACCGCGTGCGCCTGATCATGGCGGACAACAGCCCGCGTTTCCCCGAGGACGTGATCGAGGAGACCGAGGCGTATATCGTTCATAAATCAAGGTGGGGCGCCATCAAGAAGGACTGGAAACACGCTGCCAGCACACCGCAGCACCTGGACTTTGTGGTGAAAGATCGCGATTCATGGGAGAAAGCTAAAGAGCGCATGCAGCCCGACCCTGCCCGCATCCCCTGGGATATGCTGAGGACGCACTACAAGGGGTGGCGCGAAGCGGGAGACTGGATCAGTGCGGGTTTCTGGTTCGGATTCGAGGTGACCTATTCGCACATGATCGGCGTGCCATTTTTCATCGCGATGGCCGAGGACCCCGAGTGGGTGAAGGATATCGTGACGACCATGCTGGACCTCAGCATTGCGTTGTATGACATGGTGTGGGAGGCCGGGTATACGTTCGACCAGGTGAACTGGTGGAATGACATGGGGTACAAGGGCACATCGTTCATGTCGCCCAAGATGTATCGCGAGCTGTTCAAGCCGGCGGATCGTAAGGCAGCCGAGTGGGCGCACAGGCATGGCTGCGTGGTGCACTACCACTCCTGCGGCAACGTCTCACAGCTGGTGCCCGACCTGATTGACGCCGGTGTCGATATGCTCAATCCCTTGGAGGTAAAGGCTGGCATGGACCCGCTGGCGCTCAAGGCGACATATGGAAAGAGCCTGGCGTTTCACGGCGGGCTCAATGCCATGTGCTACGAGCCGCCTGAGGCTATGTGGGCAGAGATGCAGCGCGTAATACCGGTGATGATGAGCGATGGGGGCTATGTCGCCGCCACCGATCACTCAATTCCGGATAGTGTGAGCCTTAAGCAGTATCAGCGATTTGTCGAGTTGGCCAAAGAGATTGGCCGCTACTAGTTGCCCGCTCTCGCTGGCGGCTGACAATCAACACAGAACGGCATGGGAGGCCCCGGCATGGGATTCAACGAAGCGATCTTTGACGGCGTACTGGAAGGCAATATGAAGGCCGTGACCACGGCCACGACGGCTGCGTTGGCAGCAGGCACGGCGGCCGGCGACATCCTGAATGAGGCGATGATCCCGGCCATGGCCGAGGTGGGGCGCCTGTTTGAGATCAATGAGTATTACGTGCCCGAGTTACTCATCTCCGCGCGGGCGATGAAGGCGGGGCTAGAGATACTCAAGCCCTTACTGGTGGCCACGGGCATCGAGCCCAAGGGCAAGGTGGTGGTGGGCACTGTCAAGGGCGACCTGCACGACATTGGCAAGAACCTGGTGGCCATCATGGTGGAGGGCGCTGGGTATGAGGTCATCGACCTGGGCGTAGACGTGACTCCCGAGAACTATGTGAACACGGCCATCGCTCAGGGCGCGCAGGTGATCGGGCTATCGGCGCTACTGACGACGACGATGCCGAGCATGAAGGCGACGGTGGAAGCGCTGAATGAGTCGGGGCTGCACGGCAAGATCAAGGTAATGATTGGCGGGGCGCCGGTGACGCAGAAATACGCGGATGAGATCGGCGCTGATGGATATGCTCGAGATGCGGCAGGTGCGGCGCGTCTGGTGGCGCAGCTGATCTCTGGCTAGGAGGCGCGTTCGGATGACCATGAGCGGGCGCACCTTCGAGAGCGCCCGCTTTGACTTGCGCTCCTGGCGCTACTGGGCTAGTCTATAAGCAGGCGCGGCGCACGCTGCGGATTCGCTCTCTTCCACATCACACAGCCGTTACATAGAGAACAGTCTATTACCGTCTATCGCCATTCTTCTACTCTCCTCTAGAGCTCTTGGGAGCCTCTGCCCCCGCTGGACTTAAAATCCGCTGGGGTAACTCCCATGAGGGTTCGAATCCCTCCCGCCCCATACAATATACAGTATGGTCTCTTGCAGTCGACCACTACAGGTTGTGGTTCTCTCCCCCAAGGAGAGACGGATGGCACTGCAAGAAGTAACCCAGCGGATTTTCACAGTTCGTCGCCCCTCATCTTTGGCCCTCGAGCTCGAAGGATTCCTCCTCGACTGCCGCTCACGCAACCTCGCTGCCGGCACCCTGCGTTTCTACGAACAGAAACTGCATCCCCTGCTGGACTGGCTGGAGCAGCGCGGGGTCATCGCGGCCGATGAGATCAAGGCTCTGCACCTACGCGCTTGGCTGGTGGAGCTGACCAACACCGCCCATACCCCAGGCGGCGTGCACGCCTTCTACCGTGCTGCCAAGGCTTTCTGCACCTGGCTGGAGGAAGAGGGATCGGTCGAGGTCAGCCCCATGAAGAGGGTGCGCGCGCCCAAATTGCCCGAAGAGCAGCTCGAACCAGTGAGCATAGACGACGTGCGGGCAATGCTGGCCACGTGCGACAGCGGGCGCTTGCTCGACTTGCGTGACGCGGCCATCCTCCTGGCGCTGTTGGACACTGGCTGCCGTGCCGCCGAGTTCACGGCGCTGAGCTATGGCGACGCCAATCTCAAGACCGGCGCCTTGTTGATCCGCTCGGGCAAAGGTCGCAAGCCGCGGATGGTGTTTCTGGGCGTGACCAGCCGGCGGGCGCTGCTCAAGTACATCCGTAAGCGCGGCGAGCCGCAGGATGGAGAGCCATTGTTCGCCACGGATGAGGGCGGGCGCTTCAGCTACTTTGGGCTGCGGTCGGTGATCGAGCGTCGGGCTGAGCAAGCGGGCATCGAGCCACCGACGCTGCACAGCTTCAGGCGGGCGTTTGCGCTGACCTGCCTGCGCAACGGGGTCGACGTCTACTCGTTGCAGCGGCTGATGGGGCACGCCGATCTGAGCGTGCTGCGACGGTACCTGGCGCAGACCGAGGGAGATCTGCGGCGGGCGCACGAGCGGGGCGGGCCGGTGGATAGGTTGATATAGGGCCTTCGATCAACACGCAGCCATGCCCCCGAAACCCTGCCGTCGCGTAACGAGTGATCATTGCGCAGTAGTTTGTGGTGCCCCCAAGAAGTCGGACACAAAATGGCCAATCTTTGGTGGACGACCGCGACGGCCGTCGCGGTCTGCAGCAATGTAGCGCGAACCGGCCGGTGTCAGGTAGCCCAGCGAAGCACACCGGTCCTGTGCATTGGCTGATGGTCAGGGTGCTGGCCGATCTGTTAGGGCACACCTCTCTGGTCCGCAAGATACCTCCACACCAGTCCACCCGCAGGCTCCAACCGCTCATGCTGGTTGACCTGCCGTCATCAAACCAGCCCCCCGATCCGACATCAAACCGCGCCCGTCCGATCCAACAGAACACCCTTGACACTTTCTTGACCTCCAGCAGGCCTGCCTTGTCCTCCCCTTGATTGGCTCAACGCTACAATGTGGGCGTAACCCTCGGAGGAGAGCGATGCATGATAGGTGACTTCTTGTACCTCGCCGTTGTCTTGGCCTTGTTCCTGATCACAGTGGGCCTTGTGCTCATGTGCGAGCATCTGCATGTGGGAGAGCGATGAGATGAATGTGCTCTATCTGATCACGGGGCTTATCGCCCTCGGCCTGCTGGGTTACCTCTTTGCCGCCCTGCTCAAGCCGGAGTGGTTCGGATGAATATCACCGGCTGGCTGCAAATTGGGCTGTACTTGCTCCTGCTGGTGAGCCTTGTCAGACCGCTGGGGTCCTTTATGGCGCGCGTCTATCAGGGCGAGAGGACCTTCCTCGACCCAGTCGTGAGACCCCTGGAGCGTGCGCTCTATCGTGTTGCCGGCGTGGGCGCGGACGAGATGGACTGGAAAACCTACTCGCTCGCTCTCCTGCTCTTTAGCGCTCTGGGGCTGGTCGTGCTGTACGCCTTGCAACGCCTGCAAGGGGCGTTGCCGTTGAACCCCCAGGGGCTTGAATCCGTCTCATCAGATTCAGCTTTCAACACCGCGACCAGCTTTGTCACCAATACCAACTGGCAGGGCTATAGTGGTGAGACGACGATGAGCTACCTGACCCAGATGCTGGGGCTGGCCGTGCAGAATTTTGTCTCGGCTGCGTCGGGCATGGCGGTGCTGGTGGCGTTCATACGCGGCCTGGTGCGTCACTCTACCACGACCCTGGGCAATTTTTGGGTGGATTTGACGCGCAGCACACTCTACATCCTGTTGCCGCTCTCACTGCTGCTGGCCCTGGCCCTCGTCTCCCAGGGCGTGGTGCAGACCTTTGCTCCTTATCAGGATGCCTCGCTGCTCCAGTCGCTGGCGGATGCGGACGGGAATGCGGCCGCCGTGCAGACTCTCCCCCTCGGCCCGGCGGCCTCTCAGATCGCCATCAAGCAATTGGGCACCAACGGGGGCGGCTTTTTCGGTGCGAACTCGGCACACCCTTTCGAGAACCCTACACCCCTCTCAAACCTGCTCGAGATGTTGGCCATCCTGCTCATCCCGGCGGCACTGTGCTATACCTTTGGCAAGATGGTAGGCGATGTGCGCCAGGGCTGGGCGCTGTTGGCAGCGATGACGATCATCTTTGTGCTGTGCCTGGGGGTGGCTGTGCGGGCCGAGCAGAGCGGCAGCCCGGCCCTGGCCAGTCTGGGCGTGGCTCAGCAGGCCAGCGCCCTGCAACCTGGCGGCAATATGGAGGGCAAAGAGTTGCGCTTTGGCATTGTCAACTCTGCCCTATGGGCCACGGCCACAACCGCCGCCTCGAATGGCTCGGTCAATTCCATGCATAGCGCGTTCATGCCCCTGGGTAGCCTGATCTCAATGTGGTTGATCCAGCTAGGAGAAGTGGTCTATGGCGGGGTTGGCTCCGGCCTGTATGGCATGCTGGTCTTTGTCATCGTCGCCGTCTTTGTTTCCGGGCTGATGGTCGGGCGCACCCCGGAATACCTGGGTAAAAAGATCCCGACCTACGAGGTCAAAATGGCCGCGCTGGTAATCTTGACGCCGGTGCTGCTGGTGCTGCTGGGCACGGCCCTGGCGCTCAGCCTCCCTGCCGGTCGCGCCAGCATCTATAACGCTGGCCCGCAGGGCTTGAGCGAGGTGCTGTATGCCTTTTCCTCAGCCGGCAACAACAACGGCAGCGCCTTTGCCGGGCTGAACGCCAACACGCCCTTTTACAACACCGCCCTCGGCGCGGCGATGTTCGTGGCGCGCTTTTGGCTGGCAGTGCCGGTCCTGGCAATGGCCGGCTCGCTCGCCGGCAAAAAGCGCGTGCCAACCGGCCAGGGCACTCTGCCGACGCATACACCGCTCTTTATCGGCTGGCTGATCGCTGTAGTGATCGTTGTCGGTGCGTTGAGTTTCTTGCCAGCTCTGGCGTTAGGCCCCATCATCCAACACCTGCTACTGGGAACGGGGAGGCTGTTCTGATGAGTGCTCGTGGAACCTTTGACCGGTCCCTGTACGAGCACGCCTTGATGGACTCATTGCGCAAGGTCGATCCGCGCCGCATGGTGCGTAACCCCGTGATGTTCGTGGTGCAAGTTGGGAGTGTGCTCACCACTGTGCTGTGGGTCCAGTCACTCTGGGGGCAGGGAGAGGCCGCGCCGTGGTTCATCGGCTCTGTGGCGCTGTGGCTCTGGTTTACGCTGCTCTTTGCCAACTTTTCCGAGGCGCTGGCCGAGGGGCGCGGCAAGGCGCAGGCCGCGGCCTTGCGCCACACCCGCCGAGATACGCCCGCCAAAAAGCTTACACAGCCCCGGCGAGACGCCGATTTTGAGGTGGTGTCATCTGCCATTTTGCGCAGCAAAGACATCGTGTTAGTGGAGACCGGGGACGTTATCCCGGCTGACGGCGAGGTGATCGAAGGCATTGCCGCCGTAGACGAGAGCGCTATCACTGGCGAGAGCGCTCCAGTGATCCGCGAGTCGGGCGGTGACCGCAGCGCTGTCACAGGCGGCACGCGCGTGCTGTCGGATTGGCTCGTTGTGCAGGTAACCGCCGACCCAGGCGAAGGTTTCCTGGATCGCGTGATCAGCCTGGTGGAGGGCGCCAAGCGGCAAAAGACTCCAAACGAGATCGCACTCAGCATCCTACTGGCCAGCTTTACCATCATCTTTCTGGTTGTGTGCACCACGCTGCTGCCCTTTTCGTTATACAGCATCGAGGCAGCGGGGCAGGGCACTGCCATTACCATCACCGTGTTGGTGGCGCTACTGATCTGCCTGATTCCTACGACCATCGGCGGCTTGCTTCCCGCCATCGGCATCGCGGGCATGGATCGCCTCATCCGCCGCAACGTCATCGCCCTCTCGGGGCGCGCCGTGGAGGCCGCAGGTGATGTGGACGTGCTGCTCCTCGACAAGACCGGCACGATCACTCTGGGCAACCGCCAGGCGGTAGAGTTCGTGGCGATCGACGGCACGGACCCGCGTGAACTGGCCGAGATGGCGCAACTGGCCTCGCTGGCCGACGAGACGCCCGAAGGGCGCAGCATCACTGTGCTGGCCAAGGAAAAGTATGCCCTACGCGGGCGTGCGGTGGGGGCCGGGCCGGGTTCATCCGAGGGGCTGCGGTTTGTGCGCTTTACTGCCCAGAACCGCATGAGCGGCGTGGACATGGAAGGCATCAGTATCCGCAAGGGGGCGCCAGACACGATTATGGCCCTCATGCAAAGCCAGGGTGAGCCCTCGTCGCCGGAATTGCAGGGTGCGGTGGAAGCTATCGCGCGCGGTGGTGGCACGCCGCTCATCGTCACGCGCAACGGCCGGGCATTGGGGGTCATCCATCTCAAGGACGTCGTCAAGGGTGGCATCCGCGAGCGCTTTGCCCAATTGCGGCGCATGGGCATCAAGACGGTGATGATCACCGGCGACAACCCTCTCACTGCCGCCGCCATTGCCGCTGAGGCCGGGGTGGATGATTTTCTGGCCCAGGCCACTCCCGAGGCCAAGCTCGAACTCATCCGCGACTATCAGCGCGGCGGCAGAATGGTCGCTATGGCCGGCGATGGCACCAATGATGCCCCGGCCTTGGCACAGGCAGACGTGGCGGTGGCTATGAACACGGGCACACAGCCCGCACGCGAGGCCGCCAACATGGTTGACCTCGACAGCAACCCCACCAAACTGATCGAGGTGGTGGAGATCGGCAAGCAGTTGTTGATGACACGCGGCGCGCTGACGACCTTTAGCATCGCCAACGATGTCTCCAAGTACTTTGCCATCATCCCGGCCGCTTTTGCCTCTACCTACCCGGCGCTCGGGGCGCTCAATCTCATGCACCTGGCCACCCCCCAGAGCGCAATCCTCTCGGCGGTGATATTCAATGCGCTCATCATCGTGGCCCTGATCCCGCTTGCGCTGCGCGGCGTGCCCTATCGCGCGGTTGGCGCCGCCCAGCTCCTCAGGGATAATCTGCTCATCTACGGCCTGGGAGGGTTGATTGCCCCCTTTATCGGCATCAAGCTGATTGACTTGCTCCTCGTCGCCCTGCATCTGACATAGGATGTGACCATGCACCTGCGCACATTGTTGAGGCCTGCTTGTGTGCTGTTCGGCCTACTGACTCTCCTAACGGGCGTTGCCTACCCCTTATTGGTGACAGGGCTGGCGCAGTTGGCCTTTCCTCACCAGGCCAACGGCAGTATGATCATACGCGACGGCCAGGTGGTTGGCTCCGAGCTGATCGGCCAGCCCTTTAGTCGGCCAGAGTACTTTTGGGGGCGTCCCTCGGCCACAGTAACGTTGCCCTACGACACTTTCAATGCCAAAACTCTGGCGGTATCGTCCGGCTCCAACCTGGGGCCACTCTCGGCGGAACTGGATGACCGTGTGCGGGCGCGTGTCAAAGCGCTGCGGGCTGCCGATCCCACAAACCAGGAGCCCATCCCAGTGGACCTGGTCACGGCCTCAGGCAGCGGCCTCGACCCGCACATCAGCGTGGCTGCCGCGCTCAACCAACTGCCGCGTGTGGCGCGGTTACGCGCCATGGATCCACTGGTGGTGCGCGCTCTGATTGATCGCTGCACCGAGGGACGACAATTTGGCTTGCTGGGCGAGGCGCGTGTCAACGTGCTCGTGCTCAACCTGGCGCTAGACATGGCCAAGTAGGATGAAATGGGGTTATCATGTCCGTAGAGTACGAACGCCCCAGCCCCGACGAACTCCTTGCTCGGCTACGTTCTGAGGGGGAACAAACGCGGGGCAAGCTCAGGATGTTCCTCGGCTATGCTGCCGGGGTTGGCAAGACCTATGCCATGCTCGAAGCGGCCCATCAGCGCCTGACCGCTGGAGTAGACGTCGTCGTAGGCTATGTTGAGAGCCACGGCCGTTCAGAGACCGAGGCTCTACTTCGTGGCCTGGAGATCATCCCGCGCCTGGTGACAGAATATCGCGGCGTCCAAGTCACCGAGATGGATGTGGATGCCGTGCTGGCCCGCAGGCCACAACTGGCCCTGGTAGACGAGCTCGCGCACACCAATGCGCCGGGGCTGCGCCATGCCAAACGCTACCAGGACGTAGAGGAACTGCTAGCCGCCGGGATTGACGTTTATACCACGCTCAACGTCCAGCATCTGGAGAGCTTGCAGGATGTTGTAGCCCAGATCACCGGCGTCACCGTGCGCGAGACAGTCCCTGATACCGTACTCGACCAGGCTACTGAGGTCGAGTTGATAGACCTCTCGGCAGAAGAACTGTTGCAGCGCCTCAAGGAGGGCAAGGTCTACGTCCCCGAGCAGGCCGCGCGCGCCCTCCAGCAGTTCTTTCGGCGTGGCAACCTAACAGCATTGCGCGAAATCGCCATGCGCCGCGCCGCCGGGCGCGTGGATGACCAGATGCGGACGTACATGCACACCCGTGACATCGTTGGCCCCTGGCCGGCCACCGAGCGCCTGTTGGTGTGCGTCAGCCCCAGTCTTTTGAGTGACCGCCTGGTGCGCGCGGCGCGGCGGCTGGCCGGCGACCTGCACGCCGAGTGGTTCGCCCTGTATGTTCAGACGGCGGCCCATGATCGCTTGTCGCCAGCAAGGCGCGAACGCGTGGCGCGCACGCTGCAACTGGCCGAAGAGCTGGGGGCACAGGTCCGCATCCTGCCCGGCGCCTCTGTCGCCGAGGCGATCATCTCCTACGCCCACAAGCACAATATCACCAAGATCATTGCGGGCAAACCGCTACAGCCCCGTTGGCGAGAGCTCTGGCGTGGCTCGCTGGTTGATCAGCTCATACGGGCCAGTGGCGACATTGACGTGTACGTCATCAACGACGCCTCCGACGGGCAGAAACCGCGGGAGAGGTCGAAACGAGGGGGGCGTTGGTCGTGGAGACGCTACCTGCTCAGTGTGCTGTTGGTGGTCGCGGCGTCGCTGCTGAGTGTGCCCGTGTATCGCCTGATGCCGCCAACCAACCTGGTCATGGTCTATCTGGCGGCAGTCATGCTGGCCGCGGTCTATCTAGGGCGCGGGCCCGGCATGCTTGCCGCCTTGCTGAGCGTGCTATCATTCGACTTTTTCTTTGTCCCGCCTAGCCTGACGCTGGCGGTGTCCGATACCAAATATGTGCTCACCTTCTTTGGTCTCTTTGCGGTAGGGCTCGTGATCAGCCATTTTGCGGCGCGGGCGAGCGAGCACGCCCGCATGGCCCAACAGCGCGAAGAGGTAAGCGCGAGCCTCTATGCTTTTACGCGTGAGCTGACCAGCGCCGTCTCGCTGGACAGTATCTCTGAGATCATTATCAGACACGTGGGGGAGAGCTTTGATCGCGATGTGGTGCTGCTCTTGCCCGAAGGGGATCGGCTGGTGGTTCGCGCTGGCAGCCCAAAGACAGCGCTAGACGAAAGCGAACTGGCCGTGGCCTTTTGGACGTACAAGCAGGGGCACCCTGCAGGGCGCGGCACCGACACGCTGCCCGCAGCCCGCGTGCGCTATCTGCCCCTCAAGACGCCCCGTGGTGTTATCGGCGTGCTGGGAGTCGAGCCAACCACGTCTTCCAGTGATCTGCCCCCTGAGCAGCGCCTATTGATGGAAACGTTTGCCAGCCAGGCGGCATCGGCCATCGAGCGCGCGCTATTGGCCGAGCAGGCGCGCTATGTGGCGGTGGCGCGCACCACCGAGCGACTCCAAACGGCGCTGCTCAACACCGTCTCTCATGATCTGCGCACGCCGCTGGCGACGATCACCGGCGTGCTCAGCACCTTGAATGACGATCAAGCCCAACTCGATCAGGAAACGCGCCATAGCCTGACCGAGACGGCCACCCAAGAGGCGGAACGCCTCAATCGTCTGGTAGGCAACCTGCTCGATATGACGCGCCTGGAGGCCGGAGCACTCAAGCTGATGCGCGAACCCTGCGAGGTGGACGATGTCATCGGCGCGGCATTGGGGCAGTTGTCGGGCCCGGCCAGAGACCGCCAGGTGCAGGTCAACGCTCCAGAGGACCTGCCCCTCGTGCCGATGGACTTTGTGCTCATCCAACAGGTGCTGGTCAATCTGCTGGATAACGCCGCGAAATACTCGTTGCCCGACACTCTTATTGAGATCACTGCGCGCCTGGCCGATCAGGAAATGCACATCGAAGTGGCCGACCGCGGCGTTGGCATTCCTCCTGACGACCTGAACCGCATCTTCGACAAGTTCTTCCGAGTAAACTATCCGGACCGCACTACCGGCAGCGGATTAGGGTTGTCCATCTGCAAGGGGATCGTCGAGCTCCACGGGGGGAGAATCTGGGCGCAAAATCGGCCCGCTGGGGGCGCAGTTGTCGCGTTCAGACTGCCATTGCGGCCAGCAGAGGAGCCCGGCACGTGAGCGAGAACCAGACGCGCATCTTGGTGGTGGACGATGAGCCGGCCATTCGCCGCTTTTTGCATGTTTCTCTGGCGGCCCACGGGTATGCCCTGTTCGAGGCTGCCTCAGGGCAGAGCGCGATGGAAGCAGTGCTTGCCCAACGCCCCGATGTCATTGTCCTTGACCTGGGTCTGCCCGACCTGGATGGCGTGGACGTCATACATATGTTGCGCGAGTGGACTCAACTCCCGGTAATCGTCCTCTCCGTGCGCGGGCAAGAAGCGGACAAGATCGCGGCTCTGGATGCCGGCGCCGACGATTATCTCACCAAACCTTTTGGGATGGGAGAGCTGCTGGCGCGCCTGCGCGCGGCTTTGCGACGTGCCTCTCACCTGGCCGGCGAATCGGTCTATAACGGCGGTGACCTGGGCGTGGATCTTGCGCGACGCCGGGTCACGGTCTCTGGGCGTGAAATGCAGTTGACGCCTACAGAGTACGACCTGTTGCGTGTGCTGGTCACTCACGCGGGCCAGGTGCTCACACATCGCCACCTTTTACGGGAGGTGTGGGGGGTGGGCTACGAACAGGAGACCCACGTGCTGCGCGTCAATATCAGCAATCTGCGTCACAAGATCGAGCCCGACCCCACGCGCCCACGCTTCATCCTCACCGAGCCGGGAGTGGGCTACCGTCTGCGTGCGGCGGACTGATATGGTCTCGCGGATCGCGAGGTCGTGCCGGCGTTTGACACCCATGTGGGGGACCACGCCGCTGTCTGCTCAATCCCAGCTAGCCATGCGAGAGCCAGTCGACTCGCGCTAACTATGGAGCAGACAGTCGACACACAGGAGAAGGGCGCCATCGCGAGCCTTACCCGCCTGGCGGGCAACCTGGGCATATACGCAGACCGCGTATACGGCGGACCCGTGGCCCAGGTGGCGCCCCACCACACGAGCTGCACCTGGAAAAGGCCAGCTTGCGGTCGGAGCCCACCGTGATCAGCGACGGGCTTTGCCGTTACCCACTGCCAATCGGGCCGAGCGCGGCGATCACGCCGGAAATCGAGACGCTCGCGCCGAGACTGCAACTGCTGGCGGTCTCTTGGCCAGGGTCGCCTCTGACAGGGCCAGGGCCGGGGAGACGAGGTGCGGGCGTTCGTCAAGGGTATCTGTGACTCGTTCACCGAGGGGTTCGACACACCGTACCTGGTGGCGGCGCGAGCCTTCCTGTCGCCGGCGGCGCCAGAGCCGGCTGCCGGCTAAGCAGGCCGAACGGGAGCGCCGCCTGGCCGACCTCACCGTGGCTCAGGCGTTCCCGCGATTACGACAAACGATGCCACAGTCTCCAAAACCGTAGTACGGCTCTCAGCGCTAGGCGCCAACCGGGCCCTCGTCTGGCGGTGCTTGGATCGCCCTCTGTCTGACATCGGCACACCCTCTGTGCAAGGATCCCAGGACGATTTTCCAGATTTCGAGCCAGACTATTGGTTTTCGAACAAATGTTCGAGCATTATTGCTTTGGATGCAGTCACGGATTTCGAGTCCAGCGGGGATTGGGCGCAGCGTTGGCACTCAGGCAGGCAGTTAGCCATGGAGAAAACTCGCAGAAAGGAGGGTGTCGACCAACGGCTGCGCCCGTAGCGATAGCAAGCAAAGGAGGCTCAGGTGACACGCGCACAAAATGGTGCCGCCGGCTGGGATCAGCAGCACGGCGGCAGCGAAGAGGGCCCTACACGCAGCAGAAGCCATCCACTACCTCATAGTAAAGTACATTTGTCATACTGTCAACGCGACAGCCAGTCGGCCGGCAGTGAGGCGCCGGTCTCAGAACTGAGGCTCGAGCTCGACGTCTTCCTGGCGGACCTCAAGTCGTCACAGCGGCGCGAGACGACGCGTCGTTTTTACCAGCAGAAGCTCACGCCCTTTCTCAGCTACCTCGCCGAGTGTGAGATCACCACCGTCGTCGCGCTCACGTCTGCCGCGATCCGCGGCTACATACTCGCCCTCGCCGAAACCCACACGCCGGGCGGCTGCCACGCCTACTGGCGGGCCATCCGGGCCTTTACCCGGTTTCTGTTGAGAGAAGGCGTGCTGGAACGCGACCCCATGGTGGCGTTACGCGCTCCCCGGGTGGATCAGGAGCCGCTGGAGCCGGTTTCATTGGCTGATGTCCAGGCGATGGTGGCCACCTGCCGGCGATCCGACCGCGACTTGCGCGATGCCAGCATTTGGTCAGCCTCGTGGACACTGGCCTACGGGCCGGCGAAGCCGTGGCCCTCAACGTCAGCGATCTGGATGTGAGTGACGGCTCCATTCTGATCCGCTCGGCCAAGAATCACACGCCGCGTGTGGTCGTCTGCGGCGCCTCAGCCCGGCGAGCGCTGACGCGCTACCTGCGACTGAGGTCGGACGCCAAGTCCGACGAGCCGCTCTGGCTGGCCTACCACAGTGAAGGACTCACTGGGCGGTTGACCTACTCTGGCCTGCGCGAGATCATCCGTCGGCGGGCCCGCCTGGCCGGCATCCAGCCTCCGACCTTGCACAGCTTCAGGCGGGCCTTTGCCATCGAGATGCTGCGCAACGGCGCCGATCTGATTAGCCTGAGCCGCATGATGGGTCACGGCAGCCTGCCTGTGCTGCGCCGGTATCTGCGCCAGGACAAGAACGATCTGGCGGCCGTGCACCGCCTGTGCTCGCCGGCCGATCGGCTGGGCGCCAAGGTGAGACGATGAGCCCGCTCACGGCGGGTCTCGAGCTCGAGCAGGCCGAGTTGCTCGCCGAGCTGCTGGCCAACACCGATGCTGAGGGGGCAGGGCGCCTCGGCGCCGACCGGAGGCAATTGCGGGGTATGGCGAGATTTGTGGCGGCGCTACTGCAGGCAGGGGTCGACCGCGACCTGGTGCTGGGGGCGATGACGGACGAAGAGCGTCGCCGGATCTTTGCCCAGGATCCTGATCGGCGCGCACGCGCTTGGGCAGCGGCCAAGACCTGGCAAGACTTGAGGGCCGAGCTGGCCCCGATCAGTTGGAGCTGGGACAGGTGGCTGATCAACGGGATGCTGACCATGCTGGTGGCCGAACCGGGGGCGGGCAAAAGCGCCCTCTGCCTCAGACTGGCGCGGACCTACATCCTGGGCGATCCCTGGCCGGATGGCACGCCCTATGCCGGCAAGACGGGCAAGGTGCTGTGGTGCGAGGCGGAAGCGGCGCAGGCCTTGAACCTGCAGCGCGCCGATCAGTGGGGCTTACCGGCCGAGGAGCTGCTGCTGCCGCTCGACGACCCGTTGAGCGAGATCGCGCTCGATAACACTGAGCACATGCGGCGGGTAGAAGAGTTGGCCGCTCATCCACAGGTAAGGATGGTGGTGGTTGACTCGCTGCGCGGGGCCAACTCGGGCGATGAGAACAGTTCCGAGACGATGGGCGTCGTCAAGCGGCTGGCGCAGTTGGCGCGCGATGTGGCCAAGCCGGTCGTGCTCACTCACCATCTGCGCAAGCGAGGCATCCAGGAGCCAAGAGAGGGCATCACGCTGGATCGCGTCAGAGGGTCGTCAGCCATCGTCCAGCCAGCGCGGGTGATCTGGGCCATCGACACACCTGATGCGGGCAAAAAGGACGTCCGGCGCCTGAGCGTCATCAAAAGCAACGTATCGGCGCCGCCGGCGCCGTTGGGGATGACGATCGGCGAGCACGGGATCGTCATCCAGGATGCGCCCGAGCCGTCACGCCGGGAGACGCTGCAGAGCCAGGCGACCGCTCTGCTGCTGGGGCTTCTGGCAGCGGGGCCCAAGAGGGCCACGGAATTACGGGAGGAGGTCGAGAGCGCCGGCATATCCTGGTCTGCGGCGCAGCGGGCGAGCCAGGCTCGTGCTGAGGAGGGGCTGGACGCAGCCAGCGCGGGCAGTCGCGTGGGCTACCACGGTGCGGCGGATTTCAGCAGAGAGCTCAAGAGCCTCTTTACCGATCCGCCGTTTAGCCAAGTGCAGCGCCTGCGCGAACAGGCTGCGTAATCCGACTAGGCACCGCGCAGCGTTGCGAATCCTCAACGCCCGGCAGGGTTGATTCTAGGACATCCAGCCAGGGAGCCTGGCGGCTTGTTGAATCCAGTCAACCCACTGCTCCTCGTCGATCTCCTCACCCTCATGAATGTGAGCGTAGCGCACCTGCTCGTGCGCTGACTTCTCTGGCGGAGGAGGATTGAGAGAGGCGCCACGGAAAAAAGTCACTTTGACGTACTTGGTGTAGCAGTGGTAGCTGAGGAAAAAGCCCTGGTCTCTTATGCCGTAAAAGGGCGAATTCCAGCGGACCGCCTTCTGAACATCAGGAATCGTGCGCTCGACGAGATTGTCCAGTTGCTTGCCGACAGCGTGTTTCCAGCCCGGCATGGCCTCGATATAGGCCTGCACAGGGGCATCGCCGTCTCCCTTGGGGATCTGGGGATTGCCGCCTGAAAGCAGGGTGACGTTGTCATTGGTTTGGTCGGCACTATCTTTCATAGCTATCATTATCGCTTACGATCTGGCACTTACCCATCTCTATTCTACGACGGGAGTCGTGGGCGTGCAAGATAGTGGTGGTTATGGCAAGACCACGCAGATCAACGGCGGCGCCCGATGGTGTATGCGGCTCGACGCCACGGGCCTGCATCCGGTTGCTCATCAAGGCTGGCTGGCCAGCGACCAGGGAGCCTGGCTGCTGCAGACTGGCGTTGGCGACCGGACCAGCGTGTCTCTCACGCCGATGGCGATCTCGGCGATTGGGACGGCGCTGTGGGCCACGATGAACTCGACGGTGGCAGCACACGGCGCCAGAAGCTGGTCACAGCCCTGCAGCGTCAGGTTGTACAACTGAAACAGGGGCCTCAAACGGACACTGTTTAGGGTTGCGGGAACAAGGAGCCGCCGCTGCAGTGCCGGTGCGCTGCCAACGGCTCTGGCTACTCCCAAGCCCGAGCGGCACAGATAGTCCTGCAGCGCGTGCCACCTCTGGGAGCCTAGCCATGATATACTACGGACCTAATCGCGGCGGCATCCTGGACCCATTTGGGCGCCGCCGAAGCCGCCGCTCCGTCGCACCGCACGACCGTGGCCTCGCGCCTGGCCCCGTCGCCTCGCGCCAGCTGCACACGATCTGCTCGCACCCCGCTGCACGTGGCGCGGAGCGCTCTTCTCCGGTCAGGTGCACGGCAGCTACAGGGCAGCCAGGCGCTCTTGAGATACACCATCATTTACCATCATGGGGCCGACCACGTTGGGTTGGCCCTAACCGACAACCCCCGACGACAAACCCCCAGTAGAGGCTGGCAAGGCGATGCCGTGCTCCTGGAATCCCCACACCTATCTGCGACCGACTCTGTGGAGGTCGACGCTGTTGGCCCTCGCATACACAGCTTGGCGGACGCCCGTCCAGCGACTAGAATCGGGAGCAGCGGACTCGTCCAGAACGTGCCGCAGCAGCCGGTCGTACACCACCTGGTTGGCCGATTCTGGCGCGTTTGAGAGCGGTGGTCCACTGGCTCGCAGCGAGCCCCCGTTCGCGGGGCAATGTGGCTTTCTTCATAACGTCTTGAGGATCGTCCTATCAGGAGTGGCCTATCCATGACCGACCTTTTTGGCCAATCGACGCCGCGGATCAGGGCCATGCGCGAGCACGTGCTGGCCAGGCCCTCGGCGATCTGTCTCAGCCGCGCGCGGATCATCACCGAAATCTACCGGCAGCATCCGCAAGAGCCGGTCGTGCTCAAGCGTGCGATGGCCTTGCGGGCCATCCTCGAGCAGATGCCGATCTATATCGACGAGGGCGAGCTGATCGTCGGCAACCAGGCCTCGGCGCCGCGGGCAGCGCCGATCTTTCTCGAGTACGCCGTGGACTGGATCATCCGCGAGATCGATGAATTCGATCAGCGCCCTGGAGATCGCTTCCACATTGCAGCCGAGGACAAGCCCGAGCTGTTGAGGCTGTGCCAGGAGTGGCAGGGCAAAACCCTTGAGGCCCGCGCCTTGGCCATGATGACGCCCGAGAGCCGCTTTCTCTACGACGTGGGCATGATCCGCGCCGAGGGCAACATCACCTCGGGCGACGGCCACATCGCCGCCGACTATGCCACCCTGCTGCGCGAGGGGCTGGCTGGAGTTAGGGCCAGGGCGCAGGCCCGTCTCGACCGGCTGGACCTGGCCCATTTCGACGATTTCAGGCGGCAGTTCTTTCTCAGGGCCGTGTTGATGGTCTGCGACGCGGTGGTGGCCTTTGCCCACCGCTACGCAGACCTCGCCGAGGAGATGGCCGCGGACCAGAGCGACTCTGGGCGTCAGACTGAGCTGCACCGTATCGCCGAGGCCTGCCGCCGCGTGCCGGAGCATCCCGCGACGAGCTTTTACGAGGCCGTCCAGAGCGTCTGGTTCATCCAGCTGGTGCTGCAGATCGAGTCGAACGGGCACTCGGTGTCATACGGGCGCCTGGATCAGTATCTGTATCCCCTGTACGCGGCGGATGTGGCGGCTGGCCGCATCAACGAAGAGGGGGCTACCGAACTGCTGGAGAACCTGTGGATCAAGACCTATACCATCAACAAGATCCGCAGCTACTCTCACACGCGCTTTTCAGCGGGCGGGCCACTCTACCAGAACGTGACCGTGGGCGGGCAGACCCCCGACGGTCGCGATGCCGCCAATCCCTTGAGCGTGCTCGTGCTGCGCAGCGTCGGACGCCTGCGCCTCACGCAGCCCAACCTCACCGTCCGCTACCATCGGGGCACGCCCGACTGGTTCATGCGGCAGGCAGTGGAGGTCGTCAAGCTTGGGTTTGGCATGCCCGCGTTCAACAACGATGAGGTGATCATCCCCGCGTTCATCGCGCTTGGGGTGACGCCTGAGGATGCGCGCAACTATTCGGCCATCGGGTGCGTCGAGGTGGCCGTGCCTGGCAGGTGGGGCTATCGCTGCACCGGCATGAGCTTTCTGAACCTTGGCAAGGTGCTGATGACGGCGCTCAACAATGGCGTGGAGCCACTGAGCGGCGAGCGCATCCACCCGGGAGTCGGGAAGGCTTTTGTCGACATGGACACCTTCGACGAGGTCTATGCTGCCTGGGCCCAGACCGTGCGCTACTTCTGCCGGCAAGCGGTGATCATGGACACCTGCGCGGACTATGCACTGGAGCTAGAGACGCCGGACGTCCTCTGTTCGGCGCTCACCCAGGACTGCATCGTGCGTGGGCTCACCATCAAGCAAGGCGGCGCCGTGTATGACTTTATCAGCGACCTGCAGGTGGGCATCGCCAATCTGGGCAACTCGCTAGCGGCGATCAAAAAGCTGGTGTACGAGGAGCGTCTGCTCACGCGAGAGGAGCTCTGGCAGGCGTTGAGGACCGATTTCGAGGGCCACGAGGGCGAGCGCATCCGCCAGATGCTGCTCAACCGGGCCCCCAAGTACGGTAACGACGACGACTATGTGGACGCGTTACTCGTGGCGGCCTACAACGAGTACATCGACGAACTCGACAAGTACAAGAACACCCGCTATGGCCGTGGCCCCATCGGGGGGCGCTACTATGCCGGCACCTCCTCCATATCGGCCAACGTGCCTCAGGGCAGTGCGGTGGGCGCCATGCCGGACGGCCGCAAGGCCAGGGCGCCCCTGGCCGAGGGCTGCTCGCCGTCGCATGGCACCGACCGCAAAGGGCCGACCGCCGTCTATCGATCGGTGGGCAAGCTGCCGAGCGAGCGCATCATCGGGGGCGTGCTGCTCAACCAAAAGCTGTCCCCAGACAGCCTCGCCACCGCCGAGGGTGTCCAGACGCTCATCACGCTGATGCGCACCTTCTTTGACGACCTGCATGGCTTTCATGTGCAGTACAATGTGGTCTCTCGCGAGACGCTGCTTGCCGCTCAACGGGATCCAGAGCACTATCGCGACCTGATCGTGCGCGTGGCGGGTTACAGCGCCTTTTTCCACGTGCTGTCGCCCGAGACGCAGAACGACATCATCGCGCGCACCGAGCACACCCTCTGAGGCGGCCCGCGAGAGGCTGGCCGGTCAGTCAAGATGGCCGACTCATCGTGCAAGCAAAGGGAGAAGATGGTGCAGTACACCGTCGGTGTCGATGTGGGCGGCACCAAGACCGCCTATGGCCTTTTCGGGCCGGACCAGTCGCTGGTGGCGCGCACCGAGATGCCCACCCGACTTGGCGGCACACCGGAGCAGATTGCCGACGCCGTGCTGGATGGCATTCGAGCCATCGTGGCGTTACACGGACTGGCCCTGGCCGATCTGGAGGGCGTCGGCCTGGCGTTTCCATCCTACATCGACTATGAGGCCGGGCGCATCCTCTGCACGACGAACATCACCGACCTGTGCGGATTCGATGCGCGCGACTATTTCCAGGCCAAGCTGGGCGTACGTGTCGCGCTGGACAACGACTGCCACGTGGCGGCGATGGCCGAGCATCGGCTGGGCGCGGGACGCGGATACCACCACCTGCTCTTTTGCGCGGTGAGCACCGGCATCTCGAGCGCGATGATCATCAACGACCGCCTCTTTCGCGGCAGCTATGGCGCCGCCGGTGAGACCGGCCACATGCTCATCACGCCGGAGGTGGGCGTGCAGTGCGGCTGCGGCCATGCGGGCTGTTTCATGTCGCACATCTCGGGCTCGATGATCGTACAGCACATCCGTGGTTGGCTGGACGCCGGCCAAAGCAGCGCCATGCTGGCCATGGCCAAGGGCGATCCCGCGGCAATCGACTGTGAGATCGTGCGAGCGGCCGCGCTGGCTGGCGACGTCCTGGCGCAGAGCGCCCTGGAGCACATGGCCTACTACCTGGGCGTCTGGACCTACAACCTCTACCAGGCGCTGAACATCAACTGCTATGTGTTCGGCGGCGGGCTCACTGGCCTCGGCGAGCTGCTGTTTGGGCCAGCCCGGGCCCATTTCGACCGGCTCAACGTCACGCAGCCAGGGCAGGAGGTGCACTGGAAGTTCGCCCAACTCGGCCGCGATGCCGGGATCATCGGCGCCCAGCTGCTGCTGCACGAGTAGGCGTCTGACGCTTGGCCGTGAGCGTTGTGTCAGCGGCGCTGTTCGGCGATCCGTGCGGATTCACGACGACGGCACCAAGCGCTCGCAGGCGGCATCGAACGCCGCGGCCACAGTCCGACTGGGGGCGACCAACGGCATCTGGGCCAGGCAGACGGCCAGGCTGAGCCCTAGATCGTGGTGCCTGTTGAGTCGGCCGGTCAGACTGTGGAGGTCGTGCGGCTAAAGGCGAGCTTTCCTCACTGGGGCGGGTTGCGCTGGTGGTTCGAGTGCCCGAACTGCCGGCGACGCGTCACCAAGCTGCATCTTCCGCCTAACGGCGACCACTTTTGCTGTCGCCTCTGCCATAACCTGACCTATGAGAGCTCGGCGGCACAACGCACCTGGGACCAACAGGCGCTGGGCATGAGGTGGCGTCAGGGACGTGCTATGATAGTGTTGGAATTAGGCAATCGATCTGGAGAAGTTAGGATCTTGTTCACAACAGGACTCCACGGACGAGACACTCAGTCAGTTCAGCGCCGAGAACATCGCCACATCGCGGGGGCACCTGCAGAAGCGCAGCTCCGTTTGGATCCATGCTCCGTGGGCTGTATCCAACCGACACTGTTCTATCGCCGTTAGCAGTGAGTGCTCGAGCCTGGCGGCATCGGCTACATCACTACCCAGTGTCGGCTGGTGGGGCTAGACGGCCAGACCATGGCCGAGTGCCGTCACAGGCTGGCCGCAGCCCGTCGGGTCAGGCGTATAGCGCACCGCGAGTCGTGATTGGTAGAGCGGATGCCGATGCTGGCTGTCGCTTGGTATATTGTGGCGATTGGCTCCTTTGCGCTGAACCATTACATTGATGCAGAGGTCGCGAGGACCGGCTCCCATGGGCGCTCGAACGACAGGATAGAGGTGAGCCTGAGTCTGGGAGACCCGCCAGGAGCGGGTCCCTTTACCACAGGAGGGCGCCTGAATAGGCCCAACTGACGCCTCATATGGAGCAACCAGAGCCTTGCTCTATCGGTAACACAGCCTAGACTGCGATACCGCCCTGCATTAGTGTCGTACTCAACGCAGCTACATTCGGCCTAGACAGCTTCGGAACAAGAGCAATTGCAGATCGCGGAGGATCTCATGGCGACCGAATCACTGGGTAATCTGGATGGCTCTGCGAACGCATCGCACGCCGAGCGGCTCATCGATGAGTACGCCCGCGCAGACATCGCTGAGCTGCGCGAGCAGTTGAGCGGGCTAATCGGATTTGCCCTGCTCCTCATCGGCGGGGCAGTCTTCTGGGCAAGCTTGCCTGGTCGAGCCTACAGACCAGAGATCACCATTCCGGCCTTTTGGGTGGCCATATCCGGCACGCTTGTGTTTGCTCTCAGAAAGCGGGTGCCAGCTCTGTCTCATCTGGTCCTCTTGTTCGGCCCGGCGACTGCGCTGGGTTTGTATTTGAGCCAGATAAGCGAGCCAGTCGCGCTCTCTGTGGGCGTGATTATGGTCATTGCCTGTTCAGCAATCCACCCTGCTATGGGCGTAGGGTCCGCCCTGCTAAACACGATACCCTTGCTGACCGCTGGCCTCTCGACCGATGTTACGTATCCCGCTATCGGCCTATTGTGGCTGGTCGCTGTCTTTTCGTTTATCTTTTCGCGTGGCCTTTATACAGCCCTCGCTTGGGCATGGCAGTCTGAGGAGCACGCTGAAAGACTCGTCAGACAGCTTCGCGATCGGCAGCAACAGATCAACCGCAACAACTCGTTGCTCATGGAGGCTACGCGCAGGCTCGAGCGCACGCGGAATGAGCTGGCCGCGGCTCGCGCCCACACTGATGAGGCGCGAACCCTCAAGGAGCGCTTTGCGGCCAACATCAGCCACGAGCTGCGCACCCCCCTGAACCTGATCCTGGGCTACACTGAGCTGATGCATCTCACACCTGATCTCTATGGTGATATGGCCTGGCCCGTTGAGCTGCGCCGCGACGTCGCCCAGGTCTACCGTTCGGCTCAGCACCTCGTTGACCTGATTGGCGACGTCCTGGAGCTTTCAAAGCTCGACTCGATGCAGATGCCCATTCACCGTGAGGAGTCATCAATTGCTGGCATCATCTATGAAGCTTGTGCCACCATGCAGCAGTTGGCCGAGCGGCAGGGAATCACGCTCTGCATGGCGGTGCCAGATGACCTCCCGCCCTTAAGCGTCGACGCCGTGCGCATTCGTCAAGTGATTCTAAACCTCATCAGCAACGCCCTGCGGCACACGGCGCGAGGCCGCATCACCGTGTCGGCGGCCGAGACAGACGAAGCCATCTTGGTTTCGGTCGCCGACACGGGCTCTGGTATACCAAACAACGAACTCGTCCGCATCTTTGATGAGTATCATCGAGTGGATACGTCGGTCGCACAGCGACACGACGGAGCTGGGCTCGGCCTTGCCATCAGTAAGCGATTTGTCGAGGTGCATGGGGGTCAGATCTGGGCAGAAAGCATAGAGGGCCAGGGAAGCGTCTTTCAGTTCACTTTACCGCTTGCAGCTAGCGACGATTCGACACTGCGCCATGTCGCCGCCCGTCCGCCAGATTCCACCAGTGCGCATCCAGTTATGCTGTTGATCGATAGCGACCCAGCCGTGCAGGGGCTGTTGCAGCGGCATCTGCAGAATGTCGAAGTTGTCCGGGCTGACGATCTCGCTCAGGCGCTAGAACTCGTCCCCGTCACAAGCCCGCGGTTGGTGATTGTAAACATCCCTCCGACCAGAGGCGATGCGCCTATGCCAACG
>Ga0351891_1032_pt1 | contig 57070 bp, 55 predicted proteins | sample TotcelFGM3001K13_FD_206768 | JGI IMG/M metagenome (GOLD analysis project Ga0351891, IMG submission 206768) | Enriched cells from coal bed in the Powder River Basin, Montana, United States - Total cells FGM rep3 HSBNCT.FGM.300.1.K13 ... | reverse complement strand
TAATAGTTTCATGCGCTGATATCCTGCGTGTGCCTTGTTAGTGAAGTCCACAGGGAAGCCGGATGCGGGAAATCTGCACGTCCGGTTTGACGAGGGGGAGGGTAATTCCTCCCTACTCTACTGTGGGTCTGTGGCTTAAAATGGCGAATTGCGGTCATTCCGGACATGATCCGGAACCAGAGAAATGGCACAGGCGGCAATCGCTGATCCGGCGGCCATAAACAGAAACCCGAGATACCATGCTTGAATCCGGGTGATTCCGCCTCCCATATCCAGACCCAGTCCAACCGCCAGCGGGCCGATGATGCCGCCGATAAAGCCAAGAATGGAATGGACCGCGAGGGTGGCGCCCTGTTCACCCGGACGCGCGGCCGCCAGGGCACCGGTTGTCAGGGCACCGGAATCCGCGGTGACGGCAAAATTGTATGCAAACAGGGCCAGTACCGCCACCCAGAACGGCAGGGTGCCGGACAATCCGGCGAAGATGCCCGATACCACACTGGCGATGGCAATCTTCTGAATCAACTGCTTTCGTCCATGCTGGGTTGCCACCTCGGCGCCGATGATGCTTGCCGGAACGCCGATCAGCACGATGAGTGTGGACCACTGGGTCACCGTATTGCCGGGCTGGCCTGCCTGTGACCGGGTCCATGCAAACAGCAGAAATGCCGGAAGCCACGACCGCAACGCCAACAATTCCCAACAATGGCCGCTATAGGCCAATATGTAGGCCAACGCTTCCCGGTTTGCAAATACGGGGCGCAAATCCAGTGGATGCCGTTTGGGCGCAGGACATGGGTCTTCCTGGCTGATTCGTGCAATTCCCAGTGTCCCGATCCATATCAGAACAATCGCCGCAACTGAGCAGAATCCGCTGATCAGAAAGGCAATATGCCAGTCGAATGACTGGACAATCCAGCCTGTCAGCAGAAACGACAGGCTGACGCCGATTCCGAAGCTGGCGGTATAGTACGGAACCACCCGCAGGCGACTTTTCTGGCTCAGACGTTCGGTCAGAATACGAAGGCCCGGCATGTAGGTACCGGCCAGGGACGCACCGGCCAAGGCACGAAAGAACATGGCGCTTTTCATACCCATGGCCTGACAGGCGAAACCCGTTCCGGAAATGACACCCAGAACACAACCCGCCATATAAATCTTTCGTGCATCAATCCGGTCTGTCATGCCGACCAGAACCGGTACGGCCAGAACATACCCCATGAAATAGGCGCTGCTGATCCAGCCGGCATCGGTTGAGGACAGCCCCCACAACCGGCTGAATTCGACCAGAATGGCTGCAAACGTGGAAAAACCGGCCATGCTGAAGATTTCCGCCAGAAGAATGCATGAGATCAGTCGAACGGATTGTTTTTTCATGCAGGAATTGAGGCCAGAGGTCGGAGGTCAGGGGTCGGAGGTCGGAGGTCGGACTTCTGACTTCTGTCTTCTGATTTCTGCTCCCTGCTGCTATCCGTGTCGATATCGAGAATCACTTTAATCACATCCTGTTGAACGGCCCTGCGAAATGCTTCCTCGACATGGGACAACGGATACCGGTCTGTGATCAGTCTTTCGAGCGGCATGTCCGGAAACGCCAGCATCATGGCAATGGCATCCTGAAATCTGCCGCATCGGGATCCCAAAATTGTCAGTTCATTGATCACAACCGGAGACAGGTTGATTTTTCCCTGCGACGCAACCGTCGATTTCAACACAATGACACCCCGCGGTCTACAGAGGGACATGGCAGTGGCAATCCCCTGTCCGGAACCGGTCGCTTCGACAACGATGTCCGCGCCTGGTTTGGCCCCGTCCACAGCCAGTTCGGTTCGAATTCGCCGCCATTTTGCCAGCGCCAGTTTTTCCGGATGATGCCCGATCAGGGTTACATCCAGCAGCACCGTTGAAAGGGCCCATGCGCAGAGAATTCCAAGTCGTCCATCTCCCAGAACGATGACCCGCTCGTTTCCACAAAGCGGTATCTGTTCCAGCATTTCACAGGCTGCGGCCAATGGCTCTGTCAATGTGGCCCGATCAGTTGAAATAACCTCTGGAACCTCGATCAGGTTGGCAGTCGGCAGCATGCAGGTTGTCGCCATGCACCCGTCCAGCCGGTCAATGCCCAGCGTGGTGCGGTTGACGCAGTGCCTTCCCAAATCCTGTTTGCATAAATCACATTTTCCGCAGGCTGCGTTAATTTCGCCAACCACCCGTTTGCCGATCCAGGTTGAATCATCACATTCATCGACCACACCGACGAACTCATGACCCAGAACACCCTTGAATCCCAAATACCCCTTCATGATTTCCATGTCGGTTTTACAGATTCCCGCCTGTGTCACCCGAATCCGGGTCCAACCCGGCTTTATGACCGGCACCGGATAATCATTTACATACCGAAGCGTATCCTCAAATACAGCCGCTGTCATATGTTCCATTCCGATTCTCCATTTTGCTGTATTTGGTTGAAGTGACGATTCTGAAAACTAACACAAAAAATATTGACCCGTAAAGTGATTTAGGGATAAAAGAGGCCCTGTTGTCAGCCATCCCAATTGTTCTGAACCTCCAAAGACGGTGAATCAATGCCCAGGATTGTTGATCTGATAATTGAAAACGCGACCATTCTGACCATGGACGCTGCGTTGACCATTATTGAAAATGGCCTGATCTGTATTGATGGCGATACGATTGTTCATGTCGGCCCCGGAAGCAAATCCGCACCGGAATTCCAGGCCTCAAAAACCATTGACGCAAAAAACGGACTGGTTCTGCCCGGATTGATCAATGGCCACACCCATGCAGCCATGACCCTGTTCCGTGGCCTTGCCGATGATCTGCCCCTGATGGACTGGTTGAATCATTATATTTTTCCGGTGGAAAGCAAAATGGATGCGGAATTTGTTTATCACGGCGCCCGATTGGCCTGTGCGGAGATGATTCTTTCCGGGACCACCACATTCTGCGATATGTATCTCTTTGAAAATGAAACCGCAAAAGCGGCCAGCCAGTCCGGCATGCGGGCGTTGGTCGGCGAGGTGTTGTATGATTTTACTTCGCCCAATTATGGACCCATCGAGAGGGGATTTGAATACACACAAAATCTCATCAATACCTGGCAGGGGCACCCCCTCATTTCCATTGCCGTTGAACCGCATGCGCTGTATACGTGCAGTCCGGATTTGATGAAACAGGCGAATGCCATCGCTGTAAGGAATTCTGTTCCAATGGCGATTCACGTTGCCGAGACCCTGTCAGAGTTGGAAACCATTCAGACCCGTTATGGTAAAAAACCATTTGAGCATATGGAATCGCTGGGGATTCTGGGACCCCATATTATTGCGGATCACTGTGTTTATCTGGATGATTCTGAAATTGAGCGGATCATGAATCATGGTGTTCGGGTCATCACCGATCCGGAAAGCAACATGAAGCTGGCCTCTGGTGTTCCAAGGGTTCCGGATCTTTTGGATAAAGGCATCGTGGTCGGGCTGGGAACCGATGGATGTGCATCCAACAATAATCTGGACATGTTGTCGGAAATGGATTCTTTAGCCAAGCTGCATAAGGTTCACCGAATGGATCCCACTGTCATGGACGCTGTGACGGTTGTCAAATGTGCGACGATCGAGGGTGCCCGAGCCCTGGGGCTGTCGGATCGAATCGGTTCCATCGAAACAGGTAAAAAGGCGGATTTGATTATTGTGGATATGAACAAACCCCATCTGACGCCGATGTACAATCCCTATTCCCATCTGGTTTATGCCGCCAACGGAGCAGACGTCAGTCACAGCCTGATCAATGGCAACCTGGTTATGGAAAACAGAAGACTGCTGACAATGGATCTCGCTGAAATCATGGCAAGCGCCTGTGAGCAGGCTGAGCAGGTTAAAAAATGGACCCGGAATCGCTGATACCGGTGATCCTGAACCGGCAGTCGGGATGTCGCATGAATGGCGGTTGATATCAACCCCGGATGCAATCCAGAATGTCTTTTGCCGGTACAATCCCTTCCCGAATGATCTGAATCGGATTTTCAGTCACATCGACAACCGTGGATCCCTGTCCGCCCCTGAGCGTGCCTGCATTCAAGATCATGTCAACCGATTCGATGATCCGTGGATCCAATTCCGCTATTGTGGCGCATCCGGGATAGCCGGAAATATTGGCGCTGGTTCCGGTGATGGGGATTTGTGTGATTCGGACCAGTTCCCTGGCGACTGGATGGAGCGGAAGACGGATGCCGATTTTTCCCGTATGTGCGGTCAACAGGGCGGGTATGCTTGACGCTGCGGTCATGATCAGGGTGACATGACCTGGCCAGAATGCCTGAATGAGACGTTTTGCAGATTCCGGAATATGGGTAACCAGCCAGTTCAGATCATTGATATCGTGAATCAGAATCAGAACGGGATTGGCATCTGCCCGCTGTTTGATGTGATAAATGCGCTGAATGGCGGGTATACTGACGGCGTTTGCTCCCAGTCCATACAGCCCGGACGTGGGAAAGCAGACCACACCACCCTGCTGAATGATGCGGCCCGCTTTTTGAATAGCATCCGCACTGGGCGGGCTGATTTTTGGGCAATCAGAAATGCTGATAGATTTGTCTGGCTTTCTCTTCAACCTGTTGGCTCAGTTCCAGTTTGTATGCTTCCAGCATGGCTGCCAGCCGGATATCCGAAAGCGCCAGGATCTGGACGGCCAGAAGCCCCGCATTTTTACCGCCTGATTTTCCGATGGAAACCGTGGCGACCGGAACACCGGGCGGCATTTGAACCGTTGACAGCAGGGAATCCAGTCCCTGAAGGCAGGATGAGTCAATCGGAACCCCGATAACCGGAAGGGTGGTGTGGGCAGCCATGACACCGGCCAGATGCGCGGCATGACCGGCACCGGCAATGATGACTTTCATGCCCCGCTTGCTCGCGGATGACGCAAAAAACATGGCCCTTTCCGGGCTTCGGTGCGCAGAGGCAATGGTAATTTCATATGAAACACCAAATTTTCGAAGGATGATGGCGGCTTCCTCCATGACCGGCAAATCCGAATCGCTGCCCATCACAATGCCCACATGGGCCGGTGTTTCCAGTCGTTTCATGGCCCGGTATCCGATATCATGGCGATAATGCACCTTTTCCCAGGAAATCATGGAAACCGCCTTGTAGGCGGATATAATTGCATCCTTGATCGTATCTCCCAGCGCCGTAACACCAAGTACCCGGCCGCCATGCGTAACGACCGTGTTTTCCTGCCGGGTTGTGCCGGCATGAAAGACCACGACGTTTTTTATTTTTTTTACCTTTGAAAGCCCTTTTATGGGCAGGCCTTTGGAATAGGCGCCGGGATATCCACCGGATGCCATCACCACACAGATGGCCGCCCGGTCATCCAGCTCCAGTTTGAATTCATGCAGCCGGCCGTCAATGGCTGCTTCCATGATCGGAACGATATCGCTTTTCAGCCGCATCATCAGCGGCTGGGCTTCCGGGTCCCCGAATCGGCCGTTAAACTCCAGAACATGAATCCGGTCATTATCGATCATCAGCCCGGCATACAGGACGCCTTTGTATGGCCTGCCTTCCTGGGCCATGGCCCGAACCGTCGGAATCATGACGGTGTCCATGATCCGCTGATGGAGATAGGAATCGATGACCGGTGCGGGCGAGTAGGCCCCCATTCCACCGGTATTCGGCCCCTCATCCCGGTCATACACCCGCTTGTGATCCTGGGAAGTTGGTAGCGGAAGAACGGTTTTACCATCGGTAAATGCCAGAAATGACGCTTCTTCGCCGGTCAGACAGGCTTCAATGACCACTTTTCTGCCGGCTTCCCCGAATTCCAGATCGATCATGATGCGTTCCAGGGCGGAAAGAGCCTCATCCAATGTTCTGCAGACCATGACGCCTTTTCCCGCTGCCAGTCCATCGGCCTTGACCACAATCGGTGTTTGCTGTTTTTTCAGATAGGCTTTTGCTTTTTCATAATGGGTAAAGCTGCGGCCCTCAGCCGTTTGAATATGGTATTTATTCATCAGATTCTTGGCAAATGACTTGCTGGATTCAAGCTCCGCGGCTTTTTTACTGGCGCCAAAAATTTTAAGCCCCTGTTTTTCAAAAATATCCACGATTCCTCTGGACAGTGGTCCCTCGGGACCCACAACCGTCAGATCGATAGCCTCTTTTTTGGCAAATCCAAGCAGTTCGTCAATGTCCTCTGAATCAATGGGAATGCAGGTGGCCAGATCAGCGATACCGGCGTTTCCGGGGGCACAGAAAACCTGATCGACTTTCGGGCTCTGGGCAATTTTCCAAACCAGTGCATGCTCTCTTCCTCCACTGCCGATGACCAAAACCTTCATTTTCCTGACCTCCTTACTATAGTAGGCGATAACCGGCTCAACCTGCCGATAATGCAAGGGCTAATTTTTTCTATTTCTGCGCTCCAGTCCCAGTTCAATCAGGATATCCATAAGCCGGGGAAACGGAATCCCCGCAGTTTTTGCAGCCCGGGGAAGCAGGCTGGTTGCTGTCATGCCGGGTATGGTGTTGGTTTCCAGCACATGGATGTCTCTGCCGGAAAGAATCATGTCGGTACGGCTGTAGCCTTCACAGAACAATGCGGTATGAGCCATCATGGCATAAGACTGGGCTTTTTCAGTCAGGATGTCATCAATGCGGGCCGGACAGATTTCCTGGCTGGCGCCTGCCGTATACTTGGCGTGGTAGTCAAAAAATTCAAACCGGTCATCCGGAATGATTTCAATGACCGGAAGGGCCTGAAGACGGGTGTTACCCAGAACGCCGACCGTCAGTTCGATTCCGCTGATATAGGCTTCGACCAGAACCGAATCGTCAAAATTCAGAGCCGTCTGAATTGCCGGAAAAATTTTATCGGTGGTTCTGACAATGGCCATGCCAATGCTTGAACCGCCCCGAACCGGTTTGATCACCATCGGTAATCCGATACGCTGAACCAGGTCATCGGGTTGTACTGTGTCGTCCCGATGAATGACCAGATAGGAAGGGCTGGGGATGCCGGATTTTTCATACAACTGTTTGGATGCCAGTTTGTTCATGGCAATGGCGCTGCCCAGAACGCCGGACCCCTGATAGGGGATGTCCAACAGATCCAGCATACCCTGAATGGTGCCGTCTTCGCCATATGAGCCATGCAGGATGATCAGGGCCACATCGATGGATGGCGCATCAATCACCAGTCGTTGCAGGTCTGTTTTGGGGTCATATCGTACGATGTGATATTTGTCTTTGTCCAGGGCGTCATAAACCTGATCTCCGCTTTTCAGGGAGACCTCCCGTTCTGATGAGACACCGCCGGATAAAAGAGCCAGAGTGAGTTTTTTCATGTAACCAGAACGCCTTTACCCTTTTAAAAGTTGCTGCTTAACCAGATTGAATTCTTCCAGCGTGATGAAATCATTTTCCAGCATCCTGACCAGTTCGGTCAGTTCCCGAACGCGTACAGCAGTCGCGTCCTCGATCTGATGATGCGGGCTGATCCATGTATCCGGAAGATGATCCGGCTCTGTGGAAACGCCGTTTTTGCCTATTTTTAGCGAGGCGATTCCCCCCAGAATGCTGATTTCAACAGGACGGTTTCGAAAGATCGGGGACTGCAGCATTTCCCGCAGTGTTTTGCCTTCCCGTTTCATCCTTCGATAAAAATGCCATGCAGATGCGATGATCGCGGCAGATCCACCCAGAAAAATCCAGATCATGTATTGGATGACGCCTCTGAAAAACAGAACCAAAAGGCCCAGTCCGGCAATCAGGACCAGATGAAGCACCAGTACGCCATAGGCCAGCAATATGCTTTTTAAATGGGATTCAGTGGGATGTTTCGTTTTTTCGGGCATGATGACCCTGTGGTGTTTGAGATGAATGAGAGCCAAGGCGCTCGGCAAGCCGATCAGAATAATGCTGTGGCATTTCAAAGGAAATGGATGTGTTGCGCATGGCGTTCAGTTTCATGATCAGAAAATTCAGCCGTTTCAGAATGCGATATTTCTCAACGGTCTCTTCCAACCCCTGCAGAAGATCCTGAGTCTGATAAATCTCTTTTTTCAATTCGATTTCCGGGGGAAGACATCCGGCATTTTTCAGAATTTTATGGGACAGCCGAAGATCTTCCGGGATGTGGCTGTCATCTTCAATGGCAATGGGCTTGCCAACGCCGGGCAAATTATCAAATTCACCATTTCTGAGGGCGTTCAGGATTCGGTTTTCAACAATGTCTTCAAATCCGGTTATCATGTTGATGTATTATCCAATATGATGGGTATTTTCAAGGGAAAAGAATTGCCTTGCCGGGATTCTTTCAATGTTTCGTGTTTTGAAACAAACGGCGTGAATGTTCAACCGGGGGGATGAAATGGTGGCGATGCAGGGATTTGAACCCCGGACACTGCGGATATGAGCCGCATGCTCTGACCAACTGAGCTACATCGCCATAAATGTGGACCTGGAGCCTGCCCGAAGATTCTGTATCAGCCCTGATAACACAAGGCGGAAAATGCATCAAACGCGGAGCACACACCGAAGACGTATGCGAGCATTTTGAGGTGCGTTTCCGACGCAGTCAGCGGGCCTCAGACGGGATCTTCAAACAGCATTTGCTCCTATACCCGCTTCATGATAAAAGGTCAAGATGCTTTTTATGATAATCTCGTGAATCGGTATGATCCCGTGAAAAGGAAAAAAGAATGTTACCCAAAACCAAAATTGTCTGCACTATCGGCCCATCCAGCAGTTCAGAAGTCATGCTTGAACATCTGATCATTTCGGGAATGAATGTCGCCCGTCTTAATTTTTCTCATGGAACCCATGACGATCATTTAAACATAATGAATCGTATCCGATATCTGGGAGAGACGCTTGGAAAACCGGTGGCCATCTTACAGGATCTCTGCGGCCCCAAAATCCGCGTGGGGCAGATGCCTGAAAGCGGCCTGATGCTGGCCGCGGGAGAGGATCTGATATTGACAACGGATGTGACAACTGGAAATGACGGCCGGGTTTCTGTTTCTTATCCCTATCTGCCCGACGAGGTTCAGCCTCATGATCGCATTCTTCTGGCTGATGGCTTGATGGAGGTTGAGGTTGATCGCATTATCGGGTCAAACATTTTTTGCAAGGTCATTATCGGCGGTATATTGACGTCTCATAAAGGGCTCAATCTGGTCACCGGAACACTTCATGCACCCTCTCTGACTGAAAAAGACCGGATCGATCTGGCCTTTGGCCTGGAAAACAACGTGGATTATGTGGCGCTGTCATTTGTCCGAAAACCCGAGGATATTCTGACGGTCAAGGCAATCATGGCTGAAACCGGAAAGGATGTGCCGGTCATTGCCAAAATCGAAAAACATGAAGCGCTTGAATGCATTGATGAGATCATTCGGGTTTCTGACGGCATCATGGTGGCCAGAGGGGACCTGGGGGTCGAAATTCCGCTGGAAAATGTCCCCCATATTCAGAAATCCCTGATCATCAAAGCGAGAAAGGCCGGAAAACCGGTAATTATCGCCACCCAGATGCTGCGGTCCATGGTGGAATCTCCGCGACCCACCCGTGCCGAAGCCTCGGATGTGGCCAATGCGGTTCTGGATGGCACCGATGCGATCATGCTGTCGGAAGAGACCGCAAGCGGTGATTATCCATCAGAAGCGGTCAGATATATGGCACGGATTGCACTCTGTGCGGAACAGAATTTTTCTCATGACCGAATGCTGGATCAGATGCCGGAAAAAGAGATATCAGAATCGGTGGCGCATGCGTCCTGCGTTCTGGCTGATCATCTGAATGTTACAGCGATTGTCACACCGACCCGTTCCGGCCATACGGCGATGCAGGTTTCCAAATTTCGCCCCAGACAACGGATTCTGGCCCTGTGTCCGGAAATGGAAACGGTGCGACGATTGTGTCTGTACTGGGGTTGTCTTCCGGTGTATGTACCGGATGCCAGCGAATCGGACGATCTGGTTGAAAAAGCGACCAGAACCGCTCTTCAGACCGGCCAGTGTGCTTCCGGTGATCTGGTGGTCATCACATCCGGGTATCCTGTCTGGGTGGCAGGCCTGACCAATATGATGAGTGTCAAGCGACTTTAAGGGCGGTTCATTCAAACGTCTTCACCAAGGCGCATGACCCGACCAAATTCAAGGGATGGGGTAACCATTATTATGAATATTCAAAAAACCAATCGTGATTTCGATCAGGTCCTATACCGTCGAATTTTTGGCTTTGCCAATGAGTATAAAGAAGGGGATGACGCCATCGGAATCGCCGCACCGGACGCCGCGGTCAGAGAAGATGCCCGCAAACGGCTTTCGAATTCCCGAATCCGTGAATGGCATGAAAATGTGTTATGGGAAGACGATTTGCAGCAACTGATTTGGGATACCACCAACCCGGAGCAATACCAAAAAATCAAGGATTGGACGTTAGGTGATCTGAAGAAATTTTTATTGGATGAAACCGAAGACGCCATCAAAAGCGTTATGGATGGCTTAAACAGCGATGTCATTGCCGCAGTCGTGAAATTGATGAACAATTCGGAATTGACTGCTGTCGGCAGTAAAATATTCAATCCGCTTCCAGGGAGTCAAATCGGTGCCAGAGGGTACATGGGGGCACGCATTCAGCCGAATTCGCCTACCGACAATATCGACGATATCATCTGGCAGGTATTTAATGGATTTTCATTTGCAACAGGCGATGTGGTGCTTGGCAATAATCCGGTGGACAGCCGGGTAGAGAATATTGCCAATATTGAAAAAGGGCTGAAGGCCGTCGTGGAAGCATTCGGATTGCAGGATATTCTTCCCTGGTGTGCATTGGCTCACATCGACGTCCAGTGCGCTGTCGAAGAAAAATTCCCTGGTTCCGTGGCAATTGTGTTCCAGAGTCTGGCGGGAACAGACGATGCCAATAAAATCTTTGGTTTGACGGTAAAAAAGATGCTCGATCATGCAAAATCCCGTACCGGCAGGTACGGGTTCTATTTCGAGACCGGGCAAGGGTCGGATTTCACCAACGGCGCCGCAAACGGCGTGGACATGGTAACCCTGGAATCGCGCAAGTACGGTTTCGCCAGAGCATTGAAACATGAGATCGCCAGGGTTCATCCCCAAGGCAACTGGACGCATGTGAATGATGTGGCCGGATTCATTGGACCGGAGGTTTTTAAAGACCGGCAGCAACTGGTAAGATGTTGTCTGGAAGACATCGTGATGGGTAAGCTGCATGGATTATGCATCGGGCTCGATGTGTGTTCCACATTGCATATGTCGGTATCTCTCGATGATCTGGATTGGTGCATGGATCAGATCATGCCATCCAATCCCGCTTATTTGATGGCGCTTCCCACCAAAAACGATCCCATGCTGAGCTACCTGACCACGGCTTTTCAGGATCATGTCGGAATCCGGCAAAAGTACGGATACAAAGTCAACGACGCCATGTGGGAATTTTTCAAGCGCATTCAAATCATTGATGCCGACGGCAATTTCACCAGCCATGTCGGTGACGTGTTATGGGTTTATTATCAATACTGTCTGGCCAGGGGAGATAGCCGTTCCCGGCAGGAAATTGAAGCCGAAGGAAACCGGAAAATCCAGGAGATTCAAGCCCGTGGGGTGCCACTGGCAATGGGGCACGGGGACAGGGTTTCAGACCTGAATCCGCAGTTGAAAAAAGAAGTGGAAGCGCTTTATGCGGATGCCAAATTATGCATCTGGTCGGAATTTACGCCGGAATTCATGTCGTCCATCCCGCATGCCATCGAGATAAAAACACTATCCCGAAATCGCAGTGACTACATCGCGCATCCGGTTACCGGAGAGCAACTCACTATTGAATCCATCGCCGCTCTGCTAACGCTTCGCGACAACTGGGAAACGCATATACCAGATGTTCAAGTCGTCATATCGGATGGACTGGATGCCAATGCGATCATGGATTCGGGCCATCTGATGCCTTATCTTATCGCATTGCACACCTATCTGTCTGAAGCGGGACTGGTGATCAGCGATAAGAATATTGTTGTGATTCACGGCAGAGTCCGTGCCGGATACCAGATCGGGAACATCCTGTTTGAAAAAGCCGATTCCAACGCCACCAAAGCCGTGCTTCACATCATTGGAGAACGCCCCGGCACCATCCATCGCAATTATTCCGTTTACATGGCTGCACCCACGGCCCGGGTGTGGACGCACAAAAAAGTGGACCATGATATCGCCCGGGTCATTTCCGGGATTTCCGATACATCCCTGGCGCCGGTAAACGCCGCAGAAATGACGGCAGCCATTTTAAAAGAAATGATTGTCCTGGGGAAATGAGCGCTTCTCAAACGGTTCTGTTTCGCGTTTTGTTTTTCAGGTCATATAGTTGCCCGATTTAACCACGCAGAAAAGCCCACCAGACATAAAAACCAAAAAACAGCCAGGACAGAATACAAATCACATAGGACCACCACTCAGTCGGCTTTCCAGTCCGTCCGGTTCGGGCATTATATTTACCCACTTTTCGGCCACACGAATAACATTGTCTGTCGTTAAATCCCAAAGCAACATGGCAAAATGGGCAATTTTTAAATCGTATTTTTTCTTGATCTTTGGGCATGATTATAATTTTCACAATTAAATATGCCGCATGATATACACGCGTTATACACAAATGAAGCATGTTAGAGGCAATGTCAACGTATAAACCGCTACCCTGCGTAGCTGAAAGCGATTCACAAATCTCTTGTGCTTGACAACCACGCCTGAAAACGTTACAAAATCCAACAAAAAATAATATTCAGCCTGGGTGGCGGAACAGGTAGACGCAAGGGACTTAAAATCCCTCGGACGCAAGTCTGTACGAGTTCGATTCTCGTCCCAGGTACCAAATCAATATGTTACGAGCAATTAGACGGAATCACCCTTACCGGTTTTTTTGTTTATGGCCGCGCTTCTCCCCTCCAGCGTTTATCCATTGGCAAGGCCACGGTGAAAAAATTATCCATCCTAACAATAAGAAAAAATCCACATCTTTCAAGTGCTATAGGCTTTTAAGATAAAGATTTTGGGTGCGTTATCGGTTGGGGATGGCCGGAAGCTTTTCAAGGCGTCAGCCGCAAAAGGTCTATCCCCTCCCTGCTGCCTTCCCAAAATCATTATCTGAAAAGCTATAGTACAAGGCAGTTCAAACCGCTTTTAGCTTGGGCCTTCAGGAGGCGACAGGATGACATCTGGTATAATAAAAAATGCAAATCGAGCCGGTGGTGCGCATCGTCTTTGGATGATCCGATTGATGGCGGTGATGATCCTGCTGGTTTGTATGGCATGTGGCACCCTGCCAACAAAGGAAAATATAACAGGTTCAAAAAGCTATCTTCATGTAATGGATTATTGGACAGGCAACTTTCAAAGAAGTTATTATGTCCATTTCCCAGCCGGCTATCATCCGAATGAATCGCTGCCTCTGATTGTTGTCGTTCATGGTGCCTTTGATACCGGCAAGGGAATGGAGAAATTTTCAGGTTTCAGCCGTTTGTCTGACAAAGAAAGATTTATCGTCATGTATCCCAACGGCATTGGCATTTTGGGTTTTCTCCAGCACTGGAATGCCGGACACTGTTGTGGCAAGGCCGCTGACGATCAGATCGATGATGTCGGATTCGTTTCTGCGGCGATTGACGATCTCTGCAGCAAATTCGATGTCGATCAGAAACGGATATATATGACCGGTTTTTCAAACGGCGGCATGTTTACCTATCGATTTGGCGCAGAAAAAAGTGACATGCTGGCAGCCATCGCTCCCCTTGCGGCCAGCCTTGGCGGAAAATCATCACCGGATATGCCGGCGTGGCGGTCGCCAGAACCATCCAAGCCACTTTCCGTTCTGGTGATGCATGGACTGACCGATGAGGATATTCCGTTTGCGGGCGGTGTGAGCAGCCGTCGCGGTGGGACACGATCCACCCTGTCCGTGATGGAATCTGTCGGCTTTTGGACAGAAAACAATGGATGCCATGACGATCCGGTTGTGGAAAACCTTTTTGGCGGAATGGTGCATCAAACCACGTGGTCCGGATGCCGGGACCACACACAAGTGGTGCTGATGACGATTGACGGCTGGGGACACAGTTGGCCTGGTCCCTATTTTACACATGCGTTGAATGGCGATCATCCATTATATGGGTTTGATGCGGCCGAAATTATCTGGGCGTTTTTTAAAAACCATGTCAGAAATTAATCCGTGTTCCATCACACTGAATCAGACAGGAATTCAGTGATGATTCGGATACAGGATTGGTTCTGGCTGAACGTGAAATCATGATGTCTCCACTGGTCAGCGTCATCATTCCCACATATAACCGATGCAGCTTGGCAAAGGAAGCCATTGACTCGGTTCTGGCGCAGACATTTCGGCCATTTGAACTGATTGTGGTGGACGACGGGTCAACCGATGACACGCCGGAGATGCTGAAATCGTATGGAAAAGCGCTTCAGATCATCCGGCAGTCCAATCTGGGCGTCGGTGCTGCAAGAAACCGGGGAATCGCTTTGTCAACCGGCCGGTATATCGCCCTGCTGGATTCCGACGATCTCTGGCTTCCCCAAAAGCTTGGGATTCAGGTTGATTTTTTTCAATCCCGTTCAGACAGGTTGATCTGCCAGACGGATGAAGTCTGGATTCGAAATGGCATTCGGGTCAATCCGGGGAAACGACATCAAAAACCATCGGGCATGATATTTGAGCCCTCTCTGGCCCTATGTCTGGTCAGCCCGTCAGCGGTGATGATGGACCGAATCCTGTTTGAGCGGGTTGGACTGTTTAATGAAACGTTTCCGGCCTGTGAAGATTATGATTTGTGGCTGAGAATCGGATGCCGGTATCCGATTCATTTGATCCCGGATAAACTGGTTATCAAGCGGGGGGGGCATGCGGATCAGCTTTCCCGGCTGCCACTTCTGGACAGTTACCGGATTCAGTCCATCCTGGATATCATGAATTCCGGACATCTTGACGCAGCTCAGAATCACGCCGCAGCATCCATGCTGGTCCAAAAATGCCGGATTTATGCCGATGGATGTCGGAAACGTGGACGTTTGGAAGAGGCTGCATACTATAACAACCTGATCGAGCGGGCCTCAGGCGGGATCTTCAAACAGTCTCTGAGTCATGATGATCCCGCGGACCGCATGGAGGAAATATGAAGGATGACAATGGATTGTATTACTATCCCAACCCGGGAAACAAACAAATCAAAATGTATGTTCATAAAAAAAATGATGAGATATGGTTTCGCATGATGAAAGCCGATGATCCCAACATGTGGGACGAGCATGGATGGGTTCCCTATGATGCCGTGGTGCAGGCCAGCAGACTGGCTGAAAACAAGAAATTCAATCCCCTGCTCGTGTATGATATTCAAATTGCCCGGGAACTGATTCGAGAAGAACAGACGAAAGACAATCAGAAATGAGGGAGTCAGGCAGGCTGAAGAGCGATTGGCGCGCTTCTATAGCTTTCAAGATAAAGATTTTGGGTGCGTTATCGGTCGGGGATGGCCAAAAAAGGCCTATCCCCTCCCTGCTGCCTTCCCAAAATCACTATCTTAAACGCGATACCGTTCAGTCGGATTCATTTAAACGCACTGAAGTCCATTCCGCGCTGTTTTCCACGCTGAACGTACCAGTCCATTTCATCTGTTGGCGGTGTCACAATCTCATCCGGATGTTTTCGAATCAACTGAATGGCATCAGAAGGACAAGTGGACACACACAGGCCGCAACCGATACATTTTTCCCGAATCACGGAAAACGTGTCTTCCTTCTCTTCAATGGCCCTGACCTGACAGCGTTCACTGGCGCAGATGCCGCATGACACACAGGCATCCGGATCGATCCGGGCATAGTAACTGGAATTGACCCCTTTGCTGATGTCCCATTCATTGATCGATCGAAGGACCCCGCAGCAGCATCCGCAGCAGTTACAGATAAAATAATGCCCGCCCTGGACGTTCCAGGTCAGATGCACCAGGCCTTTTGCCTCACAGTCGGCAAGAACCGCATACGCCTGCTCACGTGTCAGTGTCCGCCCCCGCTCGTAATGATCGAAAACACCTTCGATCGGGGCTATCCCCAGACAGACTTCCATGGGTTTGGTACACGGATGATCCAGAAGACCCTGTTCTTTTTTGCAGATACAGTCCTGAACCAGAAATGATTTTCCCTGTTCGATGATCGCGGAAACCCGTTCATAGGGCAATGCCTCATGACTGCCTTTGATTTCTTTTTCGATCGGAATCACCTGCATGAGCTGAGGCTTGATCTTAAAAAACGGGATGGCATAAACCGGCCAATATGCTTCGCACATCTCCGCCAGTTCCCGGTCCATATGCGCAAGCTGAAACTCATAAATGCCAAACGCCCAGGGAACCATCTTGAATATTTTGATGCCCTCCACTTCGATCGCAAAAATTTGTCCCCGCCTCCCCATTTCGCATAAATGGGCTTCCAGCCCGTCAAGGGGTCTTCCAGTTCGATCGGCTATCTGTTGGGCGGTTTCAAAATTCAGCCGGAGATTGCAAAACAGATCGGCATCCTCCGGTCTGAAAATCTTTTTGAGCAGTTTGATTTCAATGCCGGATTCTGTCCCGGGAAATCCATTGGGAAGCGTATCCAGAACAGCGGCCAGTCGGGTATAAACATCTTCATTCATCGTGAACCTTCCTTTCATTTGTTCTCATATCCACGGATGGATGGAAACACAATCATTATTTCGTGGTACGGGTCAGGTGTATTTGCATAAAATTTATTTCACAAGGCAGCAGGGAGGGGACAGGCATTTTTATTCGGCCATCCCGACCGATAACGCACCCAAAATCTTTATCTTGAAGGCTATATTTCGGCACAAACAAGCAATGTGGCATTGTCAATCAACCGGTGCGCTGCACTCAGCCTAATCTGCCACTTGATTGTTGATCAAACCGACAGACAAATCAACAATCGTTTTCATTTTCCGTTGTCCATCTTTGTGCTATTGTTGCTTTGAATCTGATTCGCTATGCATATGAAATCACAGATTGTTATTGATCACACGATATGACAAGTCACTTGAAGGACGGAATGGGTGGCAAACGTACGCGCAGAATAAACAGAATTGCTGGCCAGGCAGTTTGGCTGATACTTGGCTTTTTCCTGTTTTCCCTGGTCGCCGTGCTTTCCCTGAGATTTGTTCCACCCGTATCCAGTGCGTTTATGATCCAGAGGTACTGCCAGAATCTCTTCGTCTCTCCCCGTCAGACACCAATCGTTTATCAGTGGGTCAGTTGGAAAGAGATTTCTCCCCATATTGCTTTGGCAGCAGTTGCAGCCGAAGATCAAAAATTCCCGCAACATGTTGGATTTGACTTTGAATCCATGGCGGAAGCCCTGGAAGACATAGAGGAAGGCAAAAGATTCAGAGGCGCCAGTACGATCAGCCAGCAGGTTGCCAAAAATCTGTTTTTGTGGAAAGGAAAGAGCTTCATTCGAAAGGGACTGGAGGCATATTTTACAGTTTTAATGGAACTTCTGTGGCCAAAGAGGCGGATTATGGAGGTCTATTTGAATATAGCCGAGTTTGGAGATGGCATATATGGTGTCAAAGCAGCGGCAAAAAAATATTTTGGAAAGTCTCCATCGGAACTGACCCGGAAAGAATCAGCGCTTTTGGCGGCAGTCCTTCCCAATCCACTAAAGTTCCAGGTTGCAGCCCCGTCTGCCTATGTGAAACGCCGGACGGTAAGGATTGAGAAACAGATGACAAACCTCGGTCAATCCTATCTAAAGGATATCTGGCGCTGATATGGATTGCCCAAGTGAAAAAAACCATAATTTTAATGACATTGAGAGAATGTTTACCGCCTATAGCTTTCCAGTAAAGATTTTGGGTGCGTTATCGGTCGGGGATGGCCAAAAAAAGCCTATCCCCTCCCTGCTGCCTCCCCAAAATCATTATCTTAAAAGCTATAGAAAAGAGATATCCATTATTTTCTTAATAAAATCAAATCTATTTTATCAGCAGAAACACGGGGCATGGCAAGATCACCATTAACCGGTTTGAAGCGGATATCAATCAAAACGATTGACAATTTATTCATTTTAATATAAAAATCGGCTTTCAAAAGCGGGTATAGCTCAGTTGGTAGAGTACAAGCTTCCCAAGCTTGGTGTCGCGAGTTCGAATCTCGTTGCCCGCTCCAGAAATAGCCGTTTTTGATAGTGTTGCCTATGCAGATTGATGTGTTCTGGTTTTTTGATGGTATAGACTTTCAGAAAAATAATTTCGCTGCGTTATCGGTCGGGAATGGCCGAAAAAAGGCCTATTCCCTCCCCGCTGCCTTGCGAAATTAATTTTCTGAAAGTCTATAGTGGTTAATCAAAAATAATTAATTTCAAACTGGTTTTTTCATGATCTGATTTTGATTTTATCAGTCCACTTCATTCTGCTGAGAGAGGAAACGGGCCATCGCCCGTTTTTTCTTTTTGGAGATTTCAAACGTGAACAAAGATGACCGGATACAGTCCAAATTTAAAAAACCAGTCAGGCCCAGGGTCAGAATTTCGCCGGAGGTGACAGCGGAAGTCATCCGTCAGGTTGAAGCCCTGGCCATGCCTCTGTGTGAATCAGAAGGGATGGAGTTGGTCCATGTTGAATATCAGCGGGAGCCCAACGGCGTCATTCTTCGGGTTTACATTGACAAGCCTGGGGGTGTAAAGATTAGTGACTGCGTGAATATCAGTCGAGAATTGAGTGATCTGCTGGAGGTTCATCTGGAAATCGCAGGTGTCTATAACCTGGAGGTTTCCTCTCCCGGCACGGATCGCCCCCTGTCAAAGCCCAGGGATTATGACCGGTTCAAGGGGCAATTGGCCAGAATCAAAACCCGTCAGGCGATTGATGGACAAAAAAATTTTACAGGCGTGTTAGCGGGATTGACCGATGGTCAAATAGCGATTGTGTGCGACCAGAAAACGGTTATCATCCCCTATGAGGAAATCAGCCGGGCCAAGCTGGTCAATTATAACGGAGACATCTGATGCTTATTACCGATATTAAACGAATTGTCGACCAGGTGAGTCGGGACAAGGGAATCAATCGGGATATCCTTATCAAAGCGCTTGAAGAAGCCATAAAATCAGCCGCAAAAAAGAAATACGGGAATAAAGTCGATCTTGAAATTCAATACAATCATCAAAACGGTGAGATACAGGTTTTTCAGTTCCGGGAAGTCGCAGCGGTTGTGGAAGATTCTGAGACCCAGATCAGTCTGGCAGACGGCCGTATTCTGGATCCGGAATGTGAGATCGGCGACAGTCTGGGCACACGAATGGACATTAATCAACTGGGGCGGATAGCCGCTCAGTCGGCCAAACAGGTCATCATTCAAAAAATGAAGGAAGCCGAGCGGGTTGCAATCTATGACAGCTTTATCGACAGAAAAGGCGAAATCATCAATGGAATTGTTCAACGTCTCGATCATGGTGATATCGTTGTCAATCTGGGGCAAACCGAAGCGGTTCTGAAAGTCGACCAACAGATTCCCAAGGAATCCTATCGTCGGGGGGATCGTCTGCGGGCTTACATCATGGATATTCACCAGAAAGAGGCCAAAGGCCCCCAGATTCTGCTGTCCCGGACCCACCCCAATTTTTTGATCAATTTGTTCAAAACCGAGGTCCCCGAAATCAGTGAAGGGGTTGTTCAGATTCGTGGTGCGGCCAGGGACCCCGGTATCCGGGCCAAAATTTCGGTTTCTTCCCAGGATTCGGATATCGACCCGGTAGGCGCCTGCGTTGGCGTCAAGGGCAGCCGGGTTCAAAATGTGGTCCAGGAACTTCGGGGTGAGAAAATCGATATCATCCCCTGGCATGTTGATCCGGCCCGGTTTGTGTGTAACGCACTGGCGCCGGCCCAAATCACCCGGGTGATTATCGACGAGGCCAATCATTCCATGGAGGTGATTGTGCCGGATGAATACCTGTCCATTGCCATTGGTAAAAAGGGTCAGAATGTCAAACTGGCATCCAAGCTGACAAGCTGGAAACTGGATGTCAAAAGTGAACAGCAGTATCGCGATTCACTGGAGAGCCATCTCCATGCGCTGGCATCCCTTCAGGGAGTCGGTCCGGAGATGGCAGAAATGCTTCATCAGAAAGGGTTGATCACGCTTGACGATCTTCGTCATGCAACCGAGGACGATCTGATGACCATTGCCGGAATCGAGCCGGAACAGGCAAGACAGATTATTGAAGAGGCCAGATCAACGGTAGCAAAAGGTAAAAACAGAAAATTCAGAGAATCCGGAAGTCAAAGTGACCGAAACGGTAACCAGGTCGCTCAGGATGATTCCGGCGATGTGTAACAACCAAACATTCAAGGGGGATAAATGGCAAAGATCAGAGTCTGTGAACTTGCCAAGGATCTGAATATTTCCAACAAGGTACTGCTTGATCGGTTAAAAAGCCTGGATATCGAGGCAAAAAGCCATCTCAGTTCCTTGGAGGATGATGATGTTGTTCGAATCCGGGAAAGCATTAGCGGTTCTCAACATCCGGCGGGGAAAAACCGACCTGCGGTGATCCGCAGGCGTCGGGATAAGGTCAAAAAAGAACAGGCCACAGATACCACGACAGATGGTGCTGAGCTGGAAACATCACTGGACCATCCGCCTGAATCAGAAGAGCCGGATACGGTACAGGATGGTCCCGGGATAACACCGACCATTGGGGTTATCGCGCCGGAAGCCATATCTGAGGAACCCGAATTCAAAGAACCGGCTGCTGCGGTTTACCCGCCTGAAATTGTCGGAGAAACCGGACCGAAGGCGACACCAGCTCAGCCAGAATTGACAGAGGCGATTGTTGATGATGTGGAGATTTCTGAACCGGTTGTTCCCCCTGCAGCCGATTTTGGAGAAAAAACCGCGTCTGATACGGCGCCGCTTTCACCCGTATCTGCAGACGAAATGATTTTGAAACCGGAAATTGAAATTCCCCCTCAACCGGAAGCGAATCTGACAGAGTCAGGCCTGCCTGCAGCGACCAGGCCTGAAAAATCCGGTAAAAAGAAAAAGAAACAGAAGAAGGACATGCCTGCCCGAATCATTGCCCTGCCATTAGCAACTGCTGATGTTGTTTCTGTCTTTGATATTCCGGAAGAAATACCCGAGAAACCGGAAAAACCGGAAAAACTTGAAAAACTGGAAAGACCGGAAAAAAAGGAATCTCGTGCGATCAGAAAGGTTCAGATCAAACCCGAAAAACCTGCTGTGGTTACTGAGGTAACTGCTGAAAGCACCCTGAAAGACAAAAAGAAAAAGAAAGAACTCAAGGATATCGAGGACGAGGTCGAAGCCAGAAAGTCTGCCAAAAAGAAAATTGGTTTTCGAAAAAAAGAAATCGTTGAAGGGGCTGAACTGTATGCAGAATCCGGACGAAATCGAAAACAATCCAGAAAAGGCGGAAAGTACAAGGTTGTTGCACCACCCCAGAAACCCGTTCAGACAACACCAAAAGCCATTAAAAGACGGATTCGTATTGACGATACCATTGTGTTGTCTGATCTGGCCAAGCGTATGGGTGTCAAAGCCAGTGATATCATCGTCAAGCTGATGTCCCTGGGTGTCATGGCCACGGTCAATCAGGCTGTGGATTTTGACACTGCCGCCCTTGTGGCGGTGGAATTCAGTTATGAGGTTGAGCGCGCCGCTTTTGAAGAAGACTCCCTGATTCGGATTGAAGAGGATGATCCGGCAAAAATGATCGGGCGTCCGCCGGTGGTCACCATCATGGGACACGTGGATCATGGAAAAACATCGCTTCTGGATGTGATTCGAAAAACCCGGGTCACGGAAGGAGAGGCAGGCGGCATCACTCAGCATATTGGTGCCTATCATGTGGCGACGGACAGAGGCCAGATTGTTTTTCTGGATACACCTGGTCACGAGGCATTTACCGCCATGCGTTCCAGAGGGGCGAGCATCACCGATCTGGTTGTTCTGGTTGTGGCGGCAGATGACGGGGTCATGCCCCAGACCCTTGAGGCCATCAACCATTCCCGCGCGGCCAATGTTCCCATAATCGTGGCGGTCAATAAAATGGATAAACCGGGTGCCGATCCGGATCGAATCCTCAGAGAACTGGCTGATGTGGGCCTGGTTCCGGAAGAATGGGGTGGCGATACAATGTGTGTCCGGGTGTCGGCCAAGGCACAACAGGGAATCGACGATTTGCTGGATAGAATTCTTCTGCAGGCCGAGGTGCTGGAACTGAAGGCAGACCCCAACCGATTGGCATTTGGCCATGTGGTCGAGGCCAAGCTCGATTCCGGACGAGGGCCGGTCGCAACCGTTCTGGTCCAGCAGGGTACACTCAAAGCCGGCGATCCGGTGGTATGTGGTATTTATTATGGCAAGGTCCGGTCGCTTCTGGATGACAGAGGGGTGCAGGTGGAATCCGCAGGGCCGTCCATACCGGTTGAGGTCATCGGACTTTCAGGCATACCGGTTGCCGGAGATGAATTGATCGCCCTGTCTGATGAAAAAGATGCCAGGAATGTCAGCGTACACCGGTTTCAGAAACAGCGGGCCAAGGAGTTGGCCAAAACCAACCGGTTGAGTCTTGACAAGTTGTTTGAAAAAATGAAGGAAGGCGAGGTCAGAGATCTCAATATCATTATCAAGGCCGATGTGCAGGGATCGATTGAAGCGCTTTCCGATTCGCTGGTCAAGCTTTCCAACGACGAGGTCAATATCAATGTCGTACATGCCGGCGCCGGCGCCATTACCGAATCGGATATTTCCCTGGCTGCTGTGTCCAACGCCATCATCATTGGATTCAATGTCCGGCCCACGGCCAAAGTTCAGTCAATGGCTGCGGATGAACATGTGGATATGCGGTTTTACAACATCATTTACAATGTGATCAAGGATGTAAAAGACGCTATTCTTGGTATGATGAAATCCACATTTGAAGAACGGATTCTGGGAAGGGCTCAGGTTCGGGCCGTTTACACGATTCCAAAGATCGGTGTGATCGCAGGCTGTTATGTTACAGATGGAAAAATTCAGCGAGGACGGCCGGTTCGGGTCATTCGGGACGGGATCGTCGCGTTTGAAGGCAAAATCGGCAGCCTGAAACGATTCAAGGATGACGCCAAGGAAGTTCTGACCGGATACGAATGCGGCGTAGGTATTGAAAACTTTAATGATGTCAAACAGAATGATGTTTTTGAGTGCTATTACCTGGAAGAGCTGAAACCAGAGGCCGAATAAGTTTGGTCTGTTCGACACGTCGGTGGACGAACCGACAAACGGTTAAAATGGGCAGGAATAATGGTTGTTGGCTATGGCATATTGACATTGCGGTTGTATGACTGCCATTCTCTCAAGGAAAAGCGGTCTGTCGTCAAATCGTTTATTGGACGGATCCAGCGCCATTTCAAGGTGTCTGTCGCAGAAGTGGGGGACAATGATATCCACCAGAAAGCGCAAATCGGATTTGCACTGGTGGGTAATGACAGGCGGTTGATCAACGCCATCATGGACAGACTTCTGGAAATGGCACATGCGTTTGACGCAGCAGAGGTAGTGGACAGCGAAATGGAGATCATGACGCTATGAAAACATATTCCAGGACGGACCGGGTCAGTGGGGAGATTCACAAGATCATTTCCGGCCTTATTCAGAAAGATATCAAGGATCCCCGATTGGGGATGGTCACCATTACCGGTGTCAAAATGTCACCGGATCTGCGTCATGCACGAATATATTTTGTAATCACCGGTGGAAAATTGAAAAGTGACGACGCAACACAGGGATTTCAAAGTGCAACGGGGTTTATCAAAAAAGCCATTTCCAGGCAACTTGATCTGCGGTATATACCGCATCTGAGTTTCTTTTATGATGAATCATTTGATTATGGGGACCGTATCGACAACATGTTAAAACAACTGGTTGTGACCAATGGATCAGATCATCAGCCACTTGAATAACAGCGACCATATACTGGTCGTCACACACACCGATCCGGACGGAGATGCCATCGGCTCCCTGATTGCAACCGGCCTGGCTCTGGATAAGTCGGGTAAGCGGGTCTTGTTTTATAATGAAAGCCCGATTCCGGCGGTTTATCGGTTTTTACCCGGAGTGGAACGGGTTAAAAATCGTCTCGATCCAACAGTCAGTTATGATTTGGCAATTGTCCTGGACTGTGGGGACCTGAATCGGGTTGGAAAGATAGCCGATCAGATTCTTCAGATACCGGTTGTGATCAACATCGATCATCATGTCACCAATACAAAATTTGGAACCTGCCAGTGGCTTGATTTTGAAGCCTGCGCCAGTGCGGAAATCGTTTACCGCCTGATCGAGGCGATGAATATTCCGATTTCGACAGATATCGCCACCTGCATTTATACAGGCATTCTGACCGATACCGGATCATTCCGGTTTTCCAACACCAACCGGGCCGCTTTTGAAATATGCGAAAAAATGATCAACCGGGGCGTCAATCCGTTTCAGGTGGCGCAACATGTCTATGGCACATATTCGCTGGGCCGCATTAAACTGCTGAACCGGGCGCTTGACTCCATTGAAATATCCAGAAATGGAAAGGTGTCGATGATGTCCGTGACCCGGACCATGATGGAAGAAACCGGAACGCAGCCCGAAGATGCGGACGGTCTGATCAATTACGCCAAACGGATTCAGGATGTGCAAGTCGCGGTGCTGATTCAGGAGCAGATCGGCAATCATTCCGGAAACCGGAATAACAGTCATACGTATCATGTCAGCCTACGTTCGGATGGAACGGTCGATGTGTCCTCGATCGCATCCACGTTTGGTGGTGGTGGCCATTACAGTGCGGCCGGTTTCAGTATTAAATCCACACTTTCGGATTTGAAATGCCAGATATGTCAGTTGACCGAATGCCTGTAGCTATAGCTTTCAAGATAAAGATTTTGGGTGCGTTATCGGTCGGGGATGGCCAAAAAAGGCCTATCCCCTCCCTGCTGCCTTCCCAAAATCATTATCTTAAAAGCTATATTGTTTGATTGATTCATGACCCAAGACGGCATTGTAATCATCGATAAACCCGCGGGCATATCATCCGCCAGGGTTGTGGCTTTCGTCAAACAGATATTAAAAGCGGATAAGGTCGGTCATGCCGGAACGTTGGATCCATTTGCAACAGGCGTTCTGGTCTGCTGCATCAACCGTGCGACCCGGCTGAACCGGTTTTTTCTTCATGATTCAAAATCCTATTCCGCAGAACTGCATCTAGGGGTGGCGACCGATACGCAGGATTCGACCGGTACAATTCTATCTGTCCAGCCGATCCCGGCTGGTCTGGAAACAAAACTGAAAGCGGTGCTGGATGAGTTTACAGGAGACATTGAACAGACGCCGCCTTCATTTTCGGCATTGAAGCATCAGGGAGTTCCGTTATATAAATTGGCCAGAAAAGGCATCCATATTCAGAAGCCGCCTCGAAAGATTACCATTTCGAGACTTCAGATCATGGACATTTGTCCGCCGCGTGTTCGCCTTGAAATCGACTGCTCCGCCGGGACCTATATTCGTACCCTGGCATCGGATATTGGAGAAAAACTGGCATGCAGCGCACATCTTCATTCGCTGAGACGCTTGTTTTGCTCCGGATTTTCTCTGGAACAGGCCATCAGTATGGATGATTTCAGAAAATTGGCATCGGTTGAAGACGCTGGATCGGTCATGATTTCCATGAATGATGCGCTTATCGGAATGAAGATGGTTATTGCAGATAATACTTTGACGGATAAACTCAGATATGGCAATATACTGATCCGGGCAGATGTGCCTGAGTTTGACGACAGGCTGCAATTGATGAAGATTGTGGATAACGATTTGAATTTAATGGCTGTACTGCGATATGATCCGGTATATGAGCGGATTGAATATGCGTGCAACCTCATCTGATTTTACGTCTTATCCCTGAGAGGTGCAGCAATGCACAACGATTTTATCTGATTTCATTAACGACTATTTTTAAAATTGGAGGTTGTGTAACGTGGTTCTGACATCTGATAACAAAAGAACACTGATTGATCAATTCAAGCTTCATGATTCAGATACCGGTTCGCCTGAAGTCCAGGTTGGGCTTTTGACGCATCGAATAGCCTATCTGACCGACCATCTCAAGGTGCACAGCAAGGATCATCTCTCCCGAAGAGGTCTTTTGATGCTGGTTGGAAAACGCCGCAGGCTGTTGAATTATGTTAAAAACAAGGATGTGCAGCGGTATCGCACCATCATCGAAACGCTGGGATTGCGAAGATAACCGTTTCTGCCCGGAATACGCCGTTTTACCAGGGCAGATGTTCTGGCTGACAGCATCCTCAATCTCTGAGCCGATTGCATTTCTGGCGATGGAAGGGGCGGCAACCGGCCTTTTAACAGGCAGGCGCGAAATGGTTGCCCGTGAACTGTCACAGCATTTTATCATAAGGAATCTGTAATGGAATACAAATTGGAAGCCCAGTTTGGGGAATGTCTGCTGACCATCAGCACAGGTAAAGTCGCCAAACAGTCATCCGGCTCGGTATGGGTGCAGTATGGTGAAACCATTGTTCTGGTGACGGTGGTTGCTGCAAATGATGCCCTGCCGACTCAGGATTTTTTGCCGCTGACGGTTGAATATCAGGAAAAAATCTATTCAGCAGGCCGAATCCCCGGAAACTATTTCCGGCGGGAAATTGGAAGACCTTCAGAGAAGGAAATTCTGACATCCCGATTGATCGACCGGCCGATTCGGCCCCTGTTTGCCAAAGGTTTTTGCTGTGAAACCCAGCTTATTGCCACGGTTTTATCAATGGATCCGGATCATGATCCCGACATCCTGGCCATGATCGGGGCATCCGCAGCGCTTGAGATATCCGATATCCCTTTTCAGGGCCCTATTGCCAGTGCGCGGGTCTGCCGAATTGATGGTCAGCTCGTTGTGAATCCACCGCGGTCGGAAGAAGGAACCGGTGATATCAACATCATTGTTGCCGGTTCACGGACTGGCGTGGTGATGGTTGAAGGCGGCGGAAATATCGTCAGCGAAGCGGACATGCTGGAAGCCATCTATTTTGGTCATGCCGCCATTCAGCCCGTGATCGATCTTCAGGAAAAATTGAAATCCCTTTGCGGCAAACCCAAGCGGATTGCTGAGCCCAGAGAAAAGGATGCGAATCTGGTCGCACAGGTCAAGGAACTGGCGTTTGTCAGACTGCAGGAGGCCATACTGATTCCCACCAAGGTCGAGCGCTATGGTGCAATCCGCGATGTGAAAAATGCCGTGAAAGAAGCGATGGGTCAGACCGCGCTTGACCGCAAAGATGAGATTGCAGACATTCTTCATGACTTTCAGACACAGATCTGCCGGACCCTCATCCTTTCCGAGGGCAGACGAATTGATGGTCGGAAGTTTGATGAAATCCGTCCCATCACCTGTGAAGTCGGGGTTCTTCCCAGACCACATGGCAGCGCGCTGTTCACCCGTGGAGAAACACAGGTCTTGGGTGTTTTGACACTTGGCTCCGGCCAGGACGAACAACGGGTGGAAACGCTGGCAGGCGAGGAGTCCCGGCCTTTCATGCTGCATTATAATTTTCCGCCGTTCAGCGTGGGTGAAGTCAAGCGTATTTCCGGACCCAGCAGACGGGATATCGGTCATGGCGGCCTTTCCACACGGGCCATTGAAAAGATTCTGCCGGAAAAAGAAAATTTTGACTACACCATCCGGCTGGTTTCCGAAGTTCTGGAATCCAACGGGTCATCCTCGATGGGAACGATCTGTGCCGGAACACTGGCATTGATGGATGGCGGCGTACCGATAAAAGCGCCGGTCGCGGGCATTGCCATGGGACTCGTCAAGGAGGGGGACCAGGTTGCCATTCTTTCGGATATTCTGGGTGATGAAGATCACACCGGGGATATGGATTTCAAGGTGGCCGGGACCAGCGCCGGAATCACGGCGCTTCAGATGGATATCAAAATTCATGAGCTGTCCCGATCCATCCTGGAACAGGCGCTGAATCAGGCCAGAGACGGCAGACTGTTCATTCTGGATAAAATGCTGTCTGCACTGGGCAGCCCCAGAGACGCCATCTCTCCGCATGCGCCTGCCATCACAACGGTCAAAATCAATCCGGACAAGATTCGGGATATCATCGGTCCTGGCGGGAAGATGATCCGTTCCATTCAGAGCGAGACCAACACCCGAATCGAAATCGATGATACCGGAATGGTCAAAATCGCGGCAATGTCAAAAGAAGACGGGGATGCCGCGATCAAGCTGATCCATGGTCTGACCATGGAGGCCGAAGTGGGTCGTGTCTACGATGGGACCGTTGTCAAAATCACGGATTTTGGCGCGTTTGTTCAAATACTGCCCGGAACCGATGGCCTGGTTCACATTTCCCAGCTTTCGACTCGGCGGGTTACCCATGTTTCGGATGTGGTGAAAGAAGGGGATACACTTCGCGTCAAAGTTCTGGAAATTTCACGGGACGGAAAGATCCGTCTCAGCCATAAGGTGGTACTGGAAGAAGGACTGTAAGGCATGCCGGAGATTTCCGCAAAAAAAACCGTTCTCGGCAATGGCGTTCGAATTCTGACACGCGAAATGCCCCATGTCCGATCCGTATCCATGGGGATATGGGTCAATATGGGGTCGCGGGATGAGTCGGATACCGAAAACGGTTTGTCCCATTTCATCGAACACATGATTTTCAAAGGGACCGAGAAACGTTCGGCATTCGATATCGCACGGGCATTCGATGCCATCGGCGGTTACACCAATGCCTTCACCTCCATGGAGAACACCTGTTTTCATGCGCGGGTCATGGACAGCCATTCGGAAACCATGATCGACATTCTGACGGATATCTTTTTGAACCCGGCTTTTTCGCCTGAAAATATCGAACGGGAGCGTCCGGTTATTCTTCAGGAAATCGGTATGGTCGAGGATACGCCCGATGAATATGTTCATATGCTGGCCGGAGAAACCTTCTGGGGAGGGCATCCCCTGGGACGGTCCATTCTGGGTTCCCGTGAAAATATTTTCCGGTTTGATTCAGATAAACTCAGGCAGTTTTTCAAGACCGCCTATACACCGTCCAGAACACTGATTGCAGCCGCCGGTCATATTGATCATGACCAACTGGTGGATCGAATCGGTCCGCTGTTTGATCGCCTGATTCCAGAAAAAACCGTTGACAATGTGCCGCCATCGCTGGTTCAGTCCCGCATGGACATTCATGAAAAAGATCTGGAACAGGCCCATATCTGTATCAGCGCCCGGGGACTGGCCATTACCGATGAAAAACGGTACACGCTCAGCATGTTGAATACGCTTCTGGGTGGAAATATGAGCTCCCGCCTCTTTCAGTCGATTCGGGAGCAGCGGGGTCTTGCTTACTCCGTATATTCATTTGTGTCATCCTATTCGGATGCCGGGATGTTTGGTGTTTATGCAGGCGTTGATTCGGCCAATGTGTCTGAAACCATCAATCTGATTCTTCAGGAACTTCAGCGAATCAAAAAAGAAGCACCTGATGTGAATGACATGAAAAATGCACGGGAATTTACCAAGGGCAGCCTGCTTTTATCCTCGGAAAGCAATGACAATCAAATGGTTCGGCTGGCTCAGGGCGAGTTTTATTTTGGGCGCTCCACATCGATGGATGAAATATTTTCGGAAATCGATTCCGTAACGTCAACGGATATTCAGAATCTGGCTCAGGAACTGTTTCAACCCGATCATGTCTCTCTGACGCTGTTGGGGCCGGTTTTTGACCGAAACGCCATTGAAGGTGCGTTTCAAGTCTCTGATTGACCATCATTCCAAGCCCTTCAGTCAATACGCATGATCAGGGACTTGATTGCCATCATTTATGAAAATGGCAGAGAGACTGAAGATGTCTGCTTCCTGCAACCTGCCCCTTGAAGCCAGCGACTACGAGCGACGCTTCAATCTGTTTTCACGGAAAAGCCGATATGACCATGCCAGATGACTCACCCACCATTTATATCCAGCGACTGAGACCCCGGATTGATTCGGACATTCCACTTCCTGACTATATGACGGCTCAGTCAGCCGGAATGGATATTTGTGCTGCTGTAACGGATGATGCAATCCTTCAGCCCGGAGAGATTCAAAAAATTCCAACCGGATTTGCCATTGCGCTTCCACCCGGCTATGAGGCCCAGGTGCGTCCCAGAAGCGGACTGGCGGTTCAGCATGGCATCACCCTGATCAACAGCCCGGGAACCATTGATGCGGACTATCGGGGTGAAGTTCAGATCGCACTCATCAATCATGGTAAAAAACCGGTTGTGATTCATCGCCGGGACCGAATCGCCCAACTGGTCATTCATCGGGTGTATCAGGCCAGACTGGTTGAAACCGAAACGCTGGATAAAACCGGGCGGGATACCGGCGGCTTTGGCCACACCGGCAGATGACGCCGATGCCTGATTCAACCATGATTTCCGTCTGCATTCTGGCCAGCGGCAGCCGTGGCAACTGTATCCATGTGTCCAATGGCGTCAACTCCATCCTGGTGGATGCCGGACTGTCCGGTAAGGAAATTGAACGTCGCATGATGTTGCGGGGTCTTTCTCCTGCGAACCTGAGCGCCATTGTGGTGTCGCATGAACACAGTGATCATGTCCAGGCCGTTGGCGTTCTGGCCCGGCGCTATGATCTTCCGGTGTATATGACGCCCCGAACCGCTGTCGCGGCAGCTCCTCAGTTGAAAAACATCAAAATAACCGTTCCATTTGAATGCGGCGAGCGTTTCCGTATCGAGTCCCTGATGCTGAATCCCTTCTCCATTTCCCATGATGCCGAAGATCCATCCGGATTTACGATACAGCATGCCGGGGTAAAGATCGGCATTGCCACGGATCTGGGTATTGCCACATCTTTGGTGAAAACACATCTATCGGAATGCCGTCTGCTGGTTCTGGAAGCCAATCATGATGCCGCTATGCTGATGAATGGCCCGTATCCATGGCCGTTGAAACAGCGCATCAAGGGAAGCACCGGGCATTTGTCAAATTCGGATTCCGGCAGCCTGCTTCGCGAAATTTACCATCCCGGTCTTCAGCATGTAATCCTGGCGCATCTCAGCGAAACCAACAACACACCGGAAAGGGCATTTTCCGAAGTAGGAAATGCCATGGGAGATTTTCCGGTCCGATTGAGCGTTTCCACTCAGGATGTCTGTGGTGAGATATTTACAGTAACGACATCGGACTGGAAAACAGAAGTATAAAGAGGACATCGATGAAATATTGGTTGATGAAATCCGAGCCGACATCGTTTTCTATCGATGATCTGATGGCGTGCCCGGACGGGATCGAGCACTGGGACGGCGTGCGCAACTACCAGTCGCGAAATTTTCTGCGCGACGGGATTCAGGAAGGCGATTTTGTGCTGTTTTACCACAGTGGAAAATTGCCGGCGGTTGTGGGTACGGCTACGGTGGTTCGAAACGGTTATCCGGATTATACTGCCTGGGATCCGCAAAGCGAGCACTTCGATCCGAAGAGTACACCGGACAACCCGATCTGGTATATGGTGGATATCCGGTTTGAAACCAGATTTGACGCACCGGTGCCCCTGATCGAATTGCGACAATTCCCGGAACTTGCCAGGATGCAGCTCCTTAAAAAAGGGATGCGCCTATCCGTCCAGCCGGTGACCCGAAGCGAGTTTGATTTTATTGTCGCACTGGGTCGCGCCACCCGCCCCGGAAACTGATTATCCGCTTGTACAGACGATTTGCTTTTTCGGACGCCGGGCGCCTGCGTCTAACTCTTGGAGACACGCCGCCGCTCTTCATCCCGGATCTCCCGGCGCAGCAGCTTGCCGACCTTGGATTTGGGAAGCATGTCCCTGAATTCGATATATGCGGGAACCTTGTAGGGCGCCAGACGTTCCCGGCACCATTTGATCAGATCAGACCCGCCGACACCCCGTGCATCCTCTTTCAGCACCACGATGGCCTTGATCCGCTCTCCGACCCTCTCATCAGGCACGCCCACCACGCAGGCGCCTACAACGGTTGGATGATCCTGAAGGATGGCCTCCACTTCGGATGCGGATATCCGGTAGCCTTTATGCTTGATGAGATCCGCGCTTCGTTCCACATAATAGAGTTCACCATCCGCGTCTTCACTCACAAAATCACCCATGCGGCAAAAGACTTTGCCATCGATCGACACACAGGTCCGTTCGGTCTCATCCGGCTTGTTCCAGTAGCCCTTGATGGTATACGGTGAAGATACCAACAGCTCTCCACTTTCACCGGAAGGGACAGGCTCCAGGGTCGCTGGATTGACAATGATGCATTCCCGGCTTTTCAGTGGAAGCCCGATGGTTCCGGGTTTGGGTTTTTTGTCGATCCGGCTGTAGCAGACATGCCCCACCTCGGTGGACCCGTAAACCTGGTAAATCGGAATATGAAAACGGGTTTCCCAGCGGCTGTACATCTCCGCAGGGAGGACATCGCCGCCACAAAAACAATAGAGAAGCGAATTGAGCTGATACTGATCGACCCGGTCATTATCCAGGATCATCCGGTACAGGGCGGGCACACCCAGAAGCCAACGCACACGAAACCGCTGAATGCTTTCCAGAATGGCATCCACCTGAGGGACGGGCATCAGCACCGTGGCATTGCCCTTGTTCAGGCCGATTGACATGAACAGGCCAAGGGCCATGATGTGAAACATCGGATTGATCGCGATATAGACATCTCTGCCTTCCAGCAGCCGGTCTCCGGCGACATCTTCGGTAACATCGTTGACATAGGATGTCATACCGCTGTGATTGCCGGGAACGCCCTTGGGAAAACCGGTTGTGCCGCCGGTGTAGAGGAGATAGGACAGATCGGTCATGGGATCGATTTCTGCAGGTGTCCGGAGCGGTTCATGCCTTAAAAGGGATGTGAAACTGAAAACGCCTGTGCTGTTATCGACTTTGCCGTTGGGAATTTTATCGAACAGGACACCCAGATACCGTTTCCAGGGCGGGAGCAGATCCACCAGGTTGGTGACGATGACCCGTTTCAGGCCGGTTTGATTCATCACCTCCTTGACATAGCAAAAATTGGTGTCCAGGCATATCAGGGTTTCCGCCCCGGAATCCCGGACCATGTAGTCGAGTTCATGGGACGTGTAGATCGGAGAAACCGGAACGATCACCGCCCCCAGTTTCTGGATTCCGATAAATGCGATGACCCATTGGATGCAATTGGAGACATAGATCATCACCCGGTCCCCCTTGCAGACCCCCATGTCTTTCAGCGCACCGGCAAAACGGGCGCTCAGGTCATACAGCCGGTGATAGGAAAATCGTTCGCCCAGATAGACAACGGCAGTATTCCGTGGGTATTTTTCCACCATCCGGTCAAATCGGGTATACGTTAGTTCGGTTGAGAGGTCGCTGTTATTGGTCTGCATCATTCACATGACTCCTCGATTCCGAAATAAGCGGATCGTACATCCGGATTGTCCATCAGTTCGTCCCGGCTGCCTTCCATGACCGCGGACCCATTTTCCAGAATATAGGCATAATCAACAATCGGAAACACCGGTCTGGCATATTGTTCGGTAATGATGATCGACAGTTTCATTTCATCACAAATTCCCTTTGTGGCGAGAATCAGTTCCGCCTGCATCAATGGGCTAAGTCCCATCAGTGGTTCGTCAAGAAGCAGAATTTTGGGTTGTGCCATCAATGCCCGGCCGATAGCCAGCATCTGCTGTTCGCCGCCGCTCAGAAAACCGCCGATCCGTTTTTTAAGCCGTTCCAGTACCGGAAATATTCTGAATACATATTCGAGGGTCTTGCGGGCTTCAATTGGCGATGCCAGATATCCACCGATTTTCAGGTTTTCCAGCACACTGCTTTCGTTGAAGATCCGTCGCCTTTCCGGACAGAGAACGATACCCTTGCGTGCCCGCTGACTGGGTTTCAGGCCGGTAATGTCTTCTCCCATGAACCGGACCTCTCCCATCAGTGTAATCCGTTCGCCGCCAGCCATGGCTTCTTTTTTTTGAATGTCCTGCATGATGCCCGAAAGCGTGTACATCAATGTCGATTTCCCGGCGCTGTTGGCGCCAAAAACGCCCACGATCTGGTTGACCCCACACCGGACATGGATATTGTTGAGCGCCAGCATGTTTTCATAAAATACCATGAGGCCGTTGGCTTCAAGCATGTCGCATGACCTCCTCAATCTTCTGGGATCCGAAATACGCCTCTTTGACCCGCTCGTCCGCCATGACCGCCTTGGAACTGCCTTCCGCGAGCTTTTCCCCGAAATTGAGCACAACGATGCGGTTTGCCACCCGGAACAGCTCCCGGAGCCGGTGTTCGATCATGATCAGCGTAATCCCATCCATTTGCAGCCGTTCAATCAGAGGCACCATGCTGGCGATTTCGCTCATGCTCAGGCCGGAAAACACTTCATCACAAATGATGATCTCCGGTTTCAGGGCCAGGCATCGGGCAAGCTCCAGACGTTTCAGATAACCCGTGGGCAGGGTGGATGCGACTTTGTATGGCACATAGGAATCCCGCTCAAAACCGATCTCCTCCAGAATATCAATGCTGACGGTGTTTCTGTCTCCCAACCTTCCGCCGCCGCGCCATCCGCCTGTGCGTTTGGCCCGGGGTGAAAAAAGGGGAATGACCAGATTTTTGTATGCCGGCAGCGAGTAATAGGGCCGCATGATCTGAAAAGTTCGCGTAATACCCATATCAGCGATTTTATGGGGTTTGGCATCGGATATATCCCTGCCTTTAAAGAGAACCCGTCCGGATGTTTTCTTGATGAACCCGGTGATACAGTTGACCACTGTCGTTTTTCCGGATCCGTTGGGGCCGATGATTCCCAGAATTTCTCCTTCATGGACCTCGAAACTGACTCTGTTCAGGGCCTGAATGCCGCCAAATGCCTTGGTGATTTTTTCTACCCGGAGAATCGGTTCTTTGTCTGGTTCCGGTTTCATATTCGGGTCCACCTTTCAAACTGTTGATATTTGCGCTGGCCGAAAACCATGATCCCTTCGCTGCGGAAAATGATAAAAGCCACCAGAATCAGCGCATAGAAAACGATGCGAAGGGTTCCGAATTCCCGCAGCAGTTCCGAGATGGGCACCAGAATCAGGCACCCCAGCACGGGTCCGACAAGGGTGCCTCCCCCGCCGATGACGGTTGCGGCAATGGGCAGGATTGAAAAATCAAGGGCAAACTGGGAAATCCCGGACCACATGTAGATATGTGACAGGCAGGCGCCGCTCAGACATCCCATGGCCGAAGCAATATATACGGCCATGGCTTTATACAGGGTCACATTCATGCCAGAGGCCCGGATCGCCTGGTCGTTGTCCTTGACACCGCGAAGGACAAGGCCGAGATCGGTGTTCACCAGCCGCCGGATACCAAAGAGGAGCAGCAGCAGAATCGCGATGATAAAATACTGTTCCATCCACTGGTTGGTAAAACTGTCGATGCCGGTAATGCCATCGGTTCCGCCGAGAATGTCCAGCGCCTCGATCAGCCGTGACATGAACAGGGGATACATGAGGCTGACAATGGCAAAGTACACGCCTCTTAACGGCAGGCAGGGCAGGAGCAGCAGCGTGCAAATGCCGCCTCCGACCAGGGCTGCCAGTGGAACCGTCAGCCAGGGAGTCATGCCGAAGCTCGTGTTCAGGATGGCGGCCATATAGCCGCCCACGCCCACAAAAAAAGCCCCTCCCAATGAAACCAGTCCGACAAAATGGGCCAGAAAATCGAAACTGATGGCCAACAGACAATAGATGCAGGTGATGGTGATGACGCGTTGCCAGTACATGCCTGGCATCAGCAGCGGCAAGGCCAGCAGTCCAAAAATCAGCACCAGTCGCGGCAGGGTCAGATAGGACAACTCCCGGATGGACATCAGGGCATAAATACCGTCAGAACGGACCTTGATACCGCGATCGATTCGCTCTTTGCGGTTCTGGGTGGCATTTTCCATTTAGACTCGTTCCTCCAGTTCTTTCTGCTGTCCGAAGAGCCCGGATGGCCTGAGGATCAGTGTGAGGATGATTGCCAGCAACGCAACCACCATCTGATAATGGGAGCCCAGATACACAACGGTCAGAATCTGGGCAAAACCGATCAGAAATGCGGCCAGAACCGCTCCGAACCAGCTACCCAGGCCGCCGACGATGCAAACGGCAATTGCCAGAATCAGGATATTATAGCCGGCTTCGACGACGATATTTCCCAGAGGAAGCAATAAAACCGCGGCCAAAGCCGCCAGCATGGAGCCGAACCCCATGGCAATCACCGCGATCCGATCGGAATCGATGCCCAGCATCAGGGCTGCCCGTTCATCCTGTGCCATTCCGCGCATGGCCAGACCGATACGGGTATAACGGGTGAAAAGCCATAACAACCCCACCACGGCAGCCCCGATGCCGACGATCAACAAACGCTGAAAATCCACCGATACACCGCCAATCTCTATGCTGCCTTCAATGAAGGAGGGCAAGGTGTACGTCAGGCCCTTGAAGCCGCCCCACCGGAATCCTTCCAAAATTGCCAGTCCGATGGCATACGAGGCAATGATTTCGGAAATCTCCATACCCCGAACGCGAATCAGAACAAACTGATAGATCAGGGCACCGATGATGGCTGTGGCGGTCAGCGACAGGATGATACTGAGAAGGTAATTCAGCTTCAGCAGATTCAGAAAACTCCAGGTGATGAATCCAGTGATGACATATAATGCACCGTGCGCGAAATTGGGCAGGCGGCTGACACCGTAAACCATGGCAAATCCGATCGCGTAAAGCGCGAGCGTAACACTATTTATGGTTCCGTAGATTATGATATCCATAACACCATCATGTATCTCTCGAATGACTTGGTTCAGGCTGAAAGTGTCTGTCCTGCATGTTCAGCCTGAACCGGTGAAAAAGATTATTTGTCTGTTTTCATCCATGGCGGCAATTGGATTTCTCCCGATGCAATGCTTTTGGGATAAACGACGACCCGTTTTTTGTTCTGCCATTGCAAAATGCTTCCGACCGCACCTTCCTTGGGATCCGTGGCAGGGATGACCTGGTGACTTTTGGGATCGAAACGAAGTCTGCCATAAACGCCCATGATATCCGTTTTTTCCAGTTCGGCCAGAACCTTTTCCGAATCCAGGCTGCCTGCGCGTTCAATGGCATCCTTCAGCACATATACCGCCATGTAACTGCTGGATGAACCCAGGCCTTCCGGCTCCACGCCCCATTTTTGGGTGTAGGCGTCGTAGAATTTCATGGTCCAGGGAGTGGCCTCGGAGGGTGCGTTGCCGGCGTTGACCACATTACAGAGCGTGTATTGACCCTTGCCATCCGTGGAATCCCAGAAGTTGGGTTGTTCCGCAGCCGCCAGGGTTGAGCCGAAGGGCAGTGCGGGAATCTGCATCTCATACCACTGTTTCAGCAAAATGGCGCTTTCCGGCATATCCATCCAGATATTGATAATCTGCGCACCTGTTTTTTTTGCCTTGAGAAGCCCCATGGAATAGTCCGTGGTGCCCGTGGGATAAATCTCGACACCCGTGACGTTCCAGCCTTTTTTGACTGCCACGTCATTCATGACTTCGGCGGCACCCCGGGCGTGGGTCACATCCTGGGCCATAATAAACAGATTGTTGAATCCATGTTTTTCTTTCAGTTCACTGAAATTGGCGAACATCTCACCCACCAGATTTTTTGCCTCGCCGTGAATTCGAAAGCAGTACTTGAATTTGTCATACTGCTCGGCCACCAGGGCATGGTACTTGGGGGTCAGGGAGCCGGTTGTGAGTATGGATACCTTTTTGTGTTTCGATAACAACGGCATGGCGGCAAGGGCCGCTTCGGATCGGATCGGACCGCCCAGAATAAAATCCGCTTTTTTATCCAGGATCAGCTTTTCCACCGACAAAAGGGCATCGCTCACCGGAACACCTGGCTCAAGGTCACGGGTGTCAATCACTTCAACTGAAAAAGGGCGCATTTCCCCTTTGACATTGACGCCACCTTTGGCATTGATTTCTTCAACGGCCAGTTTGAATCCTCTTTCCGCAGCCCATCCGTAAAGAAACGCCGTGGAAAGGGGACAGCCAAGAATGATCGATTTTGCCGCCAGTACCTGCCCGGCGGACAGGATCATCAACACTGCGGTCAGAAGAAACGCCAGCATTTTGAAATACCTGAATCTCATTTTGGATCCTCCTTTTTGTGCAACCGGTTTTAACATCAAAAGATTCGGGGCTTACGGTTTTTTCGTACCGCAAGCCCTGATCTTCCGCCCCTGATCTTCCGCTTCATTTTCGAAATCGATCTTTAATCAATTAATAAATTTCATTCAGCCGTTAGGTACCAAAAACAAAACCATATGTCTATATTTAATTATGGTGCCAATACATTTTGAATAGACAGAAATTAATTTCAACAGTGTTTTATCCCATCAGCACATTTTCAAATCGTCATCCCCCCGGCAGCCGTTTCCCAACCCGAAACAATTTTTCTGACAATAATGAATTTATTCGGGTTGTAAAACAACATATCTGTAATTTTTATACCATGCCCTCCTTTTTGATTTATTGGAAATCGGATTTTTAGATTCAATATTAAACGACAAAATTGAATATTGATTTTCGCAGGCATGTGGCATTTCAATTGCATTTCTATCCGATTTATCCTCTGGGCCGGTTTGAAAAAATGACCATAACAATCGGGAGAAATGATGAAGACAACATTTTGGATTACAGCTATTGTATCCGGTATGGTTTACGTATTTCCGCTGCTGGCGCATGCCGTTGAAGACGCTCCCGTGGATTCTGGAACCACAGCATGGATGCTGACCTCGACAGCCCTGGTGCTGTTGATGGTCCCGGGCCTGGCCATGTTCTATGGCGGGCTGGTGAGAACCAAAAACGTACTCAGCACCATGATGCACAGTTTTGTCGCCATGGCGGTAATCGGTGTCATCTGGGTGGTCTGCGGTTACAGCATCGCATTCGGATCCAATATCCTGGGTGGGTTCGCCGGTTGGAACAGCGACTATTTTTTTCTGAAGGGAATCGATGACACCATTATAAAAGGGGTGCCGGAATATGTTCTGGCGATGTTTCAGGGCAAGTTCGCCATCATTGCTCCGGCCCTGATCAGTGGAGCCCTGGCCGAGCGGGTGTATTTTCGGGGTTATATCGCATTCATCATCCTGTGGATGCTTTTTCTGTATTGTCCACTCTGCCACTGGATCTGGTCATCGGATGGATGGCTTTTCAATGCCGGTGCCGCTGGCGTCATCGATCTGGCCGGTGGTCTGGTGATTCACGTTTCCGCCGGTTTCAGTGCCCTGGTTGTTGCAATTTTTCTGGGCCCCCGTAAAGGCTATCCCAAAACGCCCATGGCACCGAACAATCTGGTCATGACGCTGACAGGCGCCGGTCTGTTGTGGGTCGGCTGGTTCGGATTCAATGCCGGCTCCACGGTTCACAGCGGTCTGGATACAGCCAGAGCCCTGACCATGACCCAGGTTTCTGCAGCCAGCGGCGCCCTGACCTGGCTCATCATCGAGGCCATCAAGTTCAGAAAGGCCACAGCCCTGGGATTTGCATCCGGTATTCTGGCCGGTCTTGTCGTCATCACCCCGGCAGCCGGCGTGGTTCAGCCGCTTGGTGCCATCGTATTGGGCGCTTTTTCCGCCATTGCCTGCTTTTATGCACTGGTCGCCAAATCAAAAATTGGCTACGATGACAGTCTGGACTGTTTTGGTATACATGGTGTTGGAAGTGGCTTGGGGGTAATCCTGCTCTCTTTTTTCATCAGGGAAAGCTGGATGCAGAACGCCACGGCTGCCGCCGGAAAGGCCTGGACAATCTGGAATCAGCTTGCAATCCAATTGATGGGCATCGGCGTCACCATCCTGTTTGCCGTAGCCGGCACCCTGGTGATCTGCTGGATTGTGGAAAAAACCGTCGGTTTCCGCATTGCTTCAGAATCGGAAATGGCCGGTCTCGACCGGTCCATTCATGGAGAACAAGGTTACGGTTACATGCAGGAATATTAACATTTCCAATATCTGAACCGTCCGCTATCGGTCACGTCGCACGCGGATCAGTTCCGCAGCAATGCTGACTGCAATTTCCGCGGGTGTCTGTGCACCGATGGAAAGACCGATCGGGGAATGGACCCGAGCCAGATCGTCACCTGAAAAACCTTCTCCTTCAAGCGCCCGGTATATGGCGTCCCGCTTTTTTCGGGAGCCGATCATGCCGATATATCGGGCAGGTGTTCGGAGTGCCAGACCAAGAACGGTCTTGTCATGCAGATGACCCCGGGTCAGAATGACAATATATCCTTTCCCATCGATCACAAGCCCGTCCAGGGCACAGTCAAAGGAAGACAGAATCCGTATCTCATCCGCTTCCGGAAAGCGCTCCCGGTTGGCGAATTCCGGCCGGTCGTCCAGAACCACCGTCTCAAATCCGATCATTTTGGACAGGACAGCGGCCTCCCGGCTGACATGTCCAGCTCCAAACAGATAAACGGTTTCATCCGGAGCGATTGATTCGATCAGAAAACAATTTTGGCCGAGACGGGTGACAACCGGCAGGTTCGGATTCAAAGTGCCTGCCTCCATGATGGCGCGAACCGGCTCCGGTATGGAGATTGAACCGGTATCTGCGTCTTCCGGTCGATGAATCGTCCGTCTGACAGAGCAGGAGCCATTTCCGGATTCCTGAATTTCCGTGATCAGATATCCTTCCCGGCGTTGATTCAGCATGTCCGTCAGATCCGAGAAAAATTGCCGGTTATCCAAATCAGGAACCAGGGATTCGATCAGGATATCCATATGGCCGCCGCAGATCATGTCCATTCCATCCGAAATTGTGCTGGTCAGATCAAAGGATCGAATCATGGCGCCCGGTTTCCCCATCATATCCCTGGCCGTTTGCATGGTGCAGGCTTCTATCCACCCGCCCCCTATGGTACCCGAAATGGCGTCCCGGCCGAGAACCATGCGCGTACCGCAACCCCTTGGTGTCGATCCCTCCTGATTCAGCACCAGTGCGACTACCAGACTCTCTCCTTCATTCATCATGCTGTCAATGGCTTTCACCCAGGTTTTCATGAACATAAAACCAACGCCACAATTCTTATGTTGTTTATCAACAGATTATGCGGAATTTGTGTCCGATTGCAGAAATGCTTTCTGTTGGCCGACCTCTGTTTTTTTATAATTCGGTTGATCATTATCTTAAAGGTGTTACTTCAATTGACTGTCTTTGCTGCCGCGCCGATTGTAACCGGCAGATTGGGTTTGTTGCTTTTCACGTTCCGACTGACAGTCAACACACAAACAAACCCCGGGAATCGCTTTGCGGCGCGCCTCCGGAATCTTGTTTTCACATTCCATACAGTGCGTTAAGCTCTCGCCACGAGGCAAAAGACTCCTGGCAAGGTTTACCGAATCTTTTACACTGGCATCAATCTGATCCTGAACCGCCCCGTCCCGGGCCCACCCGACAGCCATAATTTGCTCCTTAAAAAATATGTTATCCCACTGACGTCTCAAAAACAACTTTCGAGATATCCTGGATGGAAAAATGTCTCATAATGCTTGAATCGAAGGCCGGAAAAATATAGAAATATAGCATTTAAGATGATGATTGTGGTTCAAATAGCCTAACCCAATCGATGAGTCAATATTGACATAGGAAAAAAATGGATGAAGTTGGAAGGAAAAAAAATAGATTATAATGGGTAACACATGGCAGGTGACGCGCTTTAATCAATCGAATTTCAGGATGGACAAGATGACGGATTTCAAAAATTTCATTAACGGTCAGTGGGTGCCTGCACAATCAGGAAAAACATTTGAAAACATCAATCCTGCCGATAAACATGACAAAATCGGCAATTTTGCTTTTTCTGGGCCGGAAGATCTAAATGCTGCGGTCAACGCCGCATCAAACGCATTTAATGACTGGAAGCGGGTTCCAGCACCAAAGCGGGGTGATATGCTTCGCCGGGCTGGTGATATTTTTACCCGTCGAAAAGATGAACTGGCGCGGATCATGACCCGTGAAATGGGTAAACCGGTATTTGAGACCAAAGGGGACATTCAGGAAGCCATTGACACGGCTTATTACGCCGCAGCGGAAACCAGACGTCTTTTTGGATACAATACGCCCAGCGAGCTGCCCGACAAAATGAATCTGTCTTTCCGGGTTCCGGTCGGCATCTGTGGCATTATCACTGCCTGGAACTTTCCCGTCGCTGTTCCATCCTGGAAGATTTTGCCTGCGCTGGCCTGTGGAAACACCGTGATTTTCAAACCATCAAAGGAAGCACCGCATTCGGGTGTCATTTTTGCCGAAATTCTGGAGGAAGCCGGGATTCCGGCCGGTGTTTTCAACCTCTTGCTTGGCAAAGGGGAAATCGGGGAGCAGATGGCCCGTCATCCGGATGTCAGTCTGATCGGATTTACCGGTTCAACCGAAATCGGATGCCGGTTGGGACGGATTTGCGGCGAATTGAATAAAAAGGTGTCCCTGGAAATGGGGGGTAAAAATCCCCAGATCGTCATGCCGGATGCGGATATGGATATGGCCATCGAAGGTGTTCTGTGGGGTGCATTCGGAACGACCGGACAACGATGCACGGCCACATCCCGCCTGATTATTCATGCCGATGTCTATGAGGCATTCCTGCAAAGGCTGATTGACCGGGTGAAGAAACTGCGTCTGGGGCCTGGCCTGGATGAAACAACCGAAGTCGGCCCTGTCATTCATGAAGCTCAGCTCGAGGTCGTTGCCCGGTATGTTCAAATTGCGACAAAAGATGGCGGTCGGCTGATGTGCGGCGGCAGCAGGGCGACCGAAGGCAGGCTGGCGGACGGCAATTTTTTTCAGCCCACCATTATTGCGGATGTCGAATGTGATCATCACATATTCCAGGAGGAGATTTTCGGGCCTGTTCTGGCAGCGACCCGGGCAAACTCCTTTGAACATGCCATCGAGCTGGCCAACAATTGCCGGTACGGGCTATCCTCTTCCATCTACACTGCCAATGTAAACCAGGCATTTGCCGCCATCCGGGATATCGAGGCCGGTATCACCTATATCAATGCCCCGACCATCGGGGCAGAGGCCCACATGCCGTTTGGTGGCGTAAAAGGTACGGGAAATGGACACCGGGAAGGCGGTTGGACCGTTTATGATATTTTCACGGAATGGAAAACGGTTTATGTGGACTATTCCGGAAGATTGCAGAAGGCTCAGATCGATACGGACCGGACGGCGATCCCCAACCGATAACGCAGCAAAATTATTTTTCTGAATGTCTATATCGCTCATATGCGATTGCCGCCACTCAGCATGCATATCATCAGCCGGCGATGCCAGAGATCTCTGACCACGGACGGACAGATCCTAATAATCCTGGCAGTAATATTTGATCCCAACTTCGTACGATTTGGATGCTTCAGCAGGAAGCATCTTACACCATTTTACCTCTCCTATTCTCATGCCCGGCAATCTCTCAATATCTCTGTTGCAGGAATCTTCCAGGTTGCCATGTGCAACTCTGATTACGATTGGGGTTCCCAGAAAGAAGGCTTGGTCTGATATAAAAGACATGCCATCCATGCAATGATCCACCAATTGTGCTTCAATGGAGCATTTTGAATTAAATATTGATACCTGGATCGGAATCGGAATTCTGCAGTCGGTCCGTTCGCCGCTTCTTTTTTTGGGGGAGACAGTCATGTTTTTCCCTCCTTACGTCATGCGAGAGGATGGGGGAGGCAATTGACACCCCGATGAACCACCTTTTGGGGAGAATGTTATTCCGCTTTAATCAGAGCGTTCATTTCTTCTCCCGCCATTTTTCTGCATTAAATCGATCTTCCGGCTCTTTGAGGCAATAGCTGAGCCATTGGCAGTCCAGACGATCGCAGTATCCGCCTGCCGTGCCGAAACAATCCGGATTACCCTCTATGCGCTGAACACTCTGAATGAGGCGCGATATGTCCGGAAAATTACCACCTGAGCCGAGGATTTTTTTGTCCATCGTTGCCACCCCTCAAGTTTTTTTCGAACTCTCAATAAGCAATCACGTAACGCATTTTGATTATCATGCTTCGGTTGAACTGGTTTTAGGTTTTTTGACATCTTACCGTTTCAAGGCGTTTTGTCCATAGAGGATGGGATTCATTCTGTCTGAGGGAATCTACCAGTCGGGAGTTTCCCCCATTTGTTTTCAGGAAAATTGATGCTGGGGAAAAGGGGGTTATGCTTTCCAGAGATCTATGTCGATCAGGCCAATCCGGGCTGCATACCGTGCGAGGTCGATGGCGTTGTGCAACCCGAGTTTTCGCATGATACTGGAGCGATGATTTTCTGCTGTTTTGGGACTGATGAAAAGTTTGTCGGCGATTTGTTTGGAGGATAGTCCTTCAGCCAACATCACCAGAACTTCCTGCTCCCGAAGCGTCAAAGCGTCATACCCTGACGTGTTCGCAACCGCATTCTTCGAAGACACAGAGGCAAGTTTTTTTACCACCAGATGGGAAATCGAAGGGTCCATATAGTAGTCCCCTTTCAAGACATAATCGATTCCCTGCATCAGCATCTCCGAGGCTGATTCCTTTACCAGATATCCGGCAGCGCCACATTGAAATGCCTTGACAATATAGTCGATCTTGGAATGCATGCTCACGACCATCATGCGGATTTTAGGCGAAAAATGATGAATATCCCGTATCAAATCAATGCCACTTTGATCAGGAAGGGACAAATCAACCAGGATCAGATCCGGTTTAAGTTCCCGAGCCATTTTAAGTCCCTGTTCAGCCGTACCAGCCTCACCAACCACTTCATATCTGATATTTCGCATGATGATGGTTTTGATTCCTTCCCGAAAAAGCGGGTGGTCATCAATCAGCAGGATACGCAGTTTGGGCGTCATTTTTTTTCCTGAAGCCAGATTTGGGGATATTGAAAATTCAAAATATACGCTTCCACGTATTCATTTCACCCGATTCTGTCAATACAAATAAATGGTCAGATCTGCAACTCTCTAGGCGGTTTCATTTTCCTTTTTGCCTATGTGCATTGCTCCTATGAACCTGAGATGTCAAATAAAATTGAATGCTTTTTTAAACGATAGGCGGGTTGTCCGGAGCAAACAAATCCATTGCTGCCGGATGATCTCCCGTTGAACGCACCCAGGCATTCATTCTCACAAAATGACTTTGACAATGTTATTTTGTGTTCCGAAACAGTTTGAACAAACCCTCATGTTTTGAGGATCCTGTATCCATTCATTATCAACCAAAAACTTGTATTCCAAGTTCCCCGGTGAAAGCCTTTTTGTCTTTGTCCATGTCCCATTTTTATCTCTTTGCATCGGGTCTGCGTCAGGGTTCCAGTTGTTAAATTCTCCAACCAGAGAAACTTTCTTTGCGTCGACTGCCACCAATGAAAATTGAATTTCTTTGGTTATGTGTGTTGATCGATTTTTTCCCATAACGACCCTCCTTTATTGATAACATCGATTTTGCCCTGAAACCATCTACTGAACGACAGATATCCATAAGATCCTGTTTGAAGATCCCGTTTGAGGTCCGCACCTGCGTTGGAAAACACCTCATCGCTTTTAAGATGTGGGATAACCTTTCAATGGCTGGTGCACCCGTCATCAGAGCACAACTGATTTTTACCCTATTTGATGCGGTTTATCCATAGAGGGAAGGCTTCATTTTGTCTGAGGGAATCTAACAGCCGGGAGTTTTCCCCATTTGTTCTTCAGAAGGGTCGATGTGTGATTTATTTTTTACGGATTTGCCGGTATGATTCTTCCACAAGGGGATCTTGATAAATATCTGGGTGCCTTTCATCGGTTGAGACTGAATGGTCATCTGGCCCTGAAGCAGGTAGGCCCTTTCCTGCATGCTGTAAATGCCCATCCGTTTTGTGTTGGCGGATAAGCGTTCCTGAGCCTTCACATCAAACCCCCTGCCATTGTCCTCGATACGGAGGATGACGTACGGGTATGATCCCAACAGCAGGATGGTCGCATGATCGGCGTCCGCGTGTTTACGGATATTGCTCAGGCCTTCCTGAAGCAACCGGTAAATATGGATTTTCGTATTTTCGTCCAGATTTATTACAGACATGCCGGCCGTTTGAAAATCAATTTTTGTTTTTCCGTTTTCGGAAGCTTCCTCACAGTAGATTTCTAACGCCTTCACCAGTCCCATTTCCTCCAGACCGGGAAGACGTAAATCATAAGCCAGATTCCTGACAGCCGTAATCGTCTGAAGAAGCAGGCTGGAAGAAGCTGCCAACTTCTCCCGTAAAGCTGGGGATATTATCGATGGATCGTTATAAATCGTATTGAAGTCGATTTTCAGCGCCAAAAGATTTTGAGCGATACTGTCATGCAACTCACAGGAGAGCAAATGCCGTTCATTTTCCTGGGCCTGTAACAGCAGATGAGTGAGTTTGTGGATCTTTTCTTCGGCCTGCTTGCGCTCAGTTATATCAAGGATCGCGCCGACCAGGCCGGTAACCGAGCCTTTGGCGTCGATGAGCGATGCCTTGTGGAAGATCACGTCGTGCAAGACGCCGTTCGCGTCCTGTACCTGTGAATCGTATATCTGGACGCCTGGCTTCTCGAAAAGTTCGACATCCCTGGCATGATAGACTTTCGCAAGTTCGAAAGGACTGATATCAAATACGCTCTTGCCGATCAGTTGTTCCTTGCTTTTCATGAAAAAAATCTCGAAAGCCTTGTTGAATCCCAGATATCGCCCCTCCTTGTCTTTGTAGAAAACCGGGATTGGGATGGTTTCCAGCAGCAGGTTCAGAGTAGCCTCGCTCTTCAAAAGCGCATCTGCAGCCAGTTGCCGTTCAGTAATATCAAAGAGAAAATTCAGGGTGGCTGGGCGGCCCTTCCAATTGATCAAAACACCTTTGTTTTCAATCCATTTTATCACGCCGCCCTTGGTGATAATCCTCATCCTATAGGTTTCGGGAACTTCTTTGCCGTTAAGTCGTCGCGCATGGAATGTCATTACCATGGCCCGATCATCCGGATGCACGATTTCAGAAAAAGGTCTGGAGATTAATTCCTGCTCTGAATAACCGGATATGGATAAGACCCGCGGATTGACCAGTTCAAGAACCCTGTCCTGGGTCACCACGATGCCTATCGGCGCGGTATTTACCAACAGTCGATATTTTTTTTCGCTCTCGACCAGCGCATCCAGGGTCTGATGGGTTAACGTAATGTCCCGCGTAATCACAGCAACTTTTGCCACATCCCCCTTTGAATCCAGGATCGGCTGAAGCGTATGCTGATATCGCCTTTCCTCGCGAATATCCTGAAAATCAAGGGATTGACGCCTTGATATAACTTCATGAAACCGATTCATTCTCTCTTTTGAAACTTCAGGAGGCAAAAAGTCATTGATGTTCAGGCCGATCATCGTTTCTCTGTTCTGTCCCAGTCTTCGGGCTGCGATTTCATTGATCATCAGCACAGTCCCATTCCTGTCGAGCAGTATGGCAGACTCTGAAGTGGCTTCATTAAGGGCCTGAATCGTTTTTTGGGTCTCCAGCAGAATGGTTTCCAGCCGCTTCCGCTCCGTAATGTCGGTCATCGTCGATCGTAGCTCGCCAACCTCCCCATTATTCATCACAATGGGGATAGTGTCCATCTGAACAAATATTTCCCCACCATCTTTTTTGACAAGCTTCAGATCACAGTTTCTTTTTTCCCGAACCTTTAAAACAGTTTTGCAAAGAATATAAAAAATGTCCTGAAAATCCGGCAAAACAAATCCACCAAAGTATGTTGAGATCAATTGGCTTTTTGAAAAACCCAACCAATCTGCAGCAGTCAGATTGATCTCAAGGATAATCCCCATTGGGTCCATCGTAACATAGCCAACCGGTGCAAAATCGTACAGTTCAACATATTTGTGCTGAGATATTTCAAGCCTGGCCTGGGTACTCATAAGCTCATTGTTCTGCATTTCGAGTTCGATCTGATGAATTTTCAGATTCTCGATCAACTCAAAAGGATCTGCAGTCTCAATGTTAATGAAGGACGAAGGCTGATGATTCAATATGACTTTGGCCCGATCCCGCAGTTCTTTTAATCCCGCTTTTTTCTCTCTATTTTTTTCCATGGTACCTCGCGTCATTTGGGAACGAACCAAAAATGCATGGTGATCACCTGATTATATATACCTTCAGAAAATTCATTTCGCAAGGCAGCAGGGAGGGGATAGGACTTTTAGCGGCTGACGCCTTGAAAAGCTTCCGGCCATCCCCGACCGACAACGCACCCAAAATCTTTATCTTGAAAGCTATATAATATTTTCGAATAATACGGGCCAGGCTATAACAGAAATGAATTTGACAGATTGATACCATTTACATATTGATAAACATCGTATCAACTCGAAACGCTTATGTTCGGAATTGAAGAGGCTTGAAACATAAATGAATCTTTTTGGCAGAAAGAAGACACTTACCGGGCTGGCACGGACATGCGGCTGAGCGGCAAAAATCGGTCCGACGGCTCTGTCGGAAGCACTCCAGGGGTTTCCATCGCCCACGGATCCCAATCTTCTGGTAGGATTTGAATCCAGTGATGATGCCGCAGTCTATCGACTGAGCAATGAACTAGCGGTTATCTCAACTGTCGATTTCATTACGCCCCCGGTGGATGATCCAGTCTGGTTTGGGCGGATCGCTGCCGCCAATTCACTCTCCGATATCTATGCCATGGGGGGGAGCCCCATCATGGCGCTGAATCTGGTCATGTATCCCATGAAAAAGCTCGGACCCGAAATACTCAAAGAAATCCTTCGCGGCGGATATGAAAAAATAACGGAGGCGGGCGCATCTCTGGCCGGTGGCCATTCAGTAGACGACGAGGAGCCCAAATACGGTCTGGCTGTCACCGGAATCGTGTCACCCGACCGGATTCTAACCAATACCGGGGTTCATCCCGGAGATGCCCTTATTCTCACCAAGCCTCTGGGAACCGGCGTGCTTTTCAATGCACACCGGGCCAGAAAACTGCCATGGGCGGAACTGGAAGCCATCCTGCCAGAAGTTGCGGCCCTCAACCGCACCGCCCTTCGCGTGGCACAGGCGTTTGACATACATGGCTGTACGGACATTACCGGCTTTGGCATTTTGGGTCACACGCTGGAGGTGGCCCGCGGCAGCTCCGTACAGATCGATCTTTTTTATGCGGATCTGCCCGTCTATGCCAATGCGGCGGACATGTATCGCAAGGGGGAAACCACGGGAAGCAACCTGGCCAATCGAAAACTTGTCGAAGCGCATCTGGAGGTAAAAGCCGGACTTTCGTCAGCGCAGAACGAGCTCCTCTTCGACCCGCAGACATCAGGGGGGCTCCTGTTATCCGTTCCGGATGGCCAGGCCCGGCAACTGGTACAGGCGCTGCGGGCCGCCGGAGTCACAAACGCCACGCTTGTGGGAATGGCATCCAAGCGTGTGCAGACCGGTGTCAGGGTTCTTTGATGATTGGAAACTACTCAGGTATTCAGGAGTCAGAATGAGGGACCCATCAAAGAAGTTTTAAGACTTGGTGGTTTGGCGGAAAGCCTATCAGTTTGTGCTTGCTGTTTATCGCTTGACGCATCCTTCCCACGCTCAGAAATCTATGGCCTGTCTTCCCAATTTCGCAGAACAGTTGTATCGATGTTATGAGCCAACCCTGGTGATTGAACAAGTAGTAAATAACAAGAAGCTTACATGCGGGCTATTCCGAATTCTGACTCCTGACTCCTGGCTCCTGGCTCCTGGCTCCTGGCTATACAGGATTCAGTTCTCGGCCCGCCGCTTTTCTTCATCGCGGATCTCACGCCGCAGCAGCTTCCCGACCTTGGATTTGGGCAGCATGTCCCGGAACTCGATGTACTGGGGAATCTTGTAGCTGACCAGGGACTGGCGGCACCATTTGATCAGATCATAGCCGGTAATCCCCTTGATATCGGCCTTCAGCACCACATAGGCCTTGATGCGCTCGCCCACTTTTTCATCCGGAATGCCGACAACGCAGGTCGCGACAACCGCCGGGTGTTGCTGGAGCACGGCCTCGATCTCGGTGGCCGACACCCGGTACCCTTTGTGCTTGATGGTGTCCATGGTGCGGTCCACGAAATAGAGATTGCCGTCCGCATCCATGCTCATGATATCGGCCGTGCGGTACCAGAGGCGGCCATCCAGTTTGATGAATGCACTGGCGGTTTCTTCGGGCTTGTTGATATAGGCGCTGACCATGTGGTCCGATGAGACGATGAGCTCGCCGGGCTCGCCTTGGGGGACCGGCTCCAGAAAGGCCGGATTGACGATGCGGACGGTTTTGGAAGGCACGATGCGGCCCACGCTTTTGGGCGGATTGTCGATGTGGGTGGGGCACATGGCCACCCCGCCGCAGGTTTCGGTGGCGCCGTAGCCCTGAAAAATCGGCGTCCCAAATTTCTCCTGCCATCTCCGTCCCACTTCCACCGGCAGCACGTCGCCGGCGCTGTACCAGTATTTCACGGAGCTGAGGTCATACTGATCCAGCCGGTCGTGCTCCAGCATCATGCGATAGAGGGTGGGAACCCCGATCATGGACCGCACCTGAAACCGGTAAATGGCATCAAAGTTTGCATCCAGGTTGATTTTGGGTTGAACCAGAAGGGCGCCGCCGACCAGCAGGGTGGCCAGGCTGCATGTCTGGCCCAGAACATGAAACAGGGGGGCGTTTCCCAGAATCACGTTTTCTTCCACGGGAATCAGGTGTTCGCTGGTCCGGATCTGCTCCAGGGCCGAGGTGAGGAAGAGATCATGGTTCAGCGGCACCCCCTTGGGATGGCGGGTCGTTCCGCCCGTGTAGAGGATTTCGGCCAGGGCCTGCCCGTCGGGGTCCATATCGGGCAGGGTGGTGGTGCTGCGGCTGTCCAGAAGCTGTTTCATGTGAAAAACGTTTTCGCCGGATGCAGTTTTCCCTTTGGGGATGATATCAAAGAGATGGCCGAATCCACGCTTCCACCCGGGCAGCAGATCGGCCATCCGGACAACGATGACCCGTTTGAATCCGGTCTCGGACTGGACCCGCTTCACATAGCCGAAATTGGTATCCGCGCAGACAATGGTCGTGCTGTCGCTGTCCCGGGCGATGTAGCTTAAGTCGCTTGGCGTATAAATCGGGGTGATGGGAACACAGACCGCACCCACCCGCTGAATGCCCAGCCAGGATATGATCCACTGGATGGAATTGGGCAGATAGATCATCACCCGCTCGCCGGGGGTCACGCCCAGGTCCAGAAGGGATGCGGCAAACCGGTTGGCCATTTCCCGGACGGTTTTATAGCTGTAGCGCGTTCCCAGATAAATGACGGCCGTATGGTCGCCGCGATGATCGGCGACCGCATCAAACGTTTGAAAAATAGTATGAAAGGGTGTGCGTGTCATTGGTTTAGACCCCGAAGTAGGCGGCTTTGATTTCCGGATTGTTCATCAGCTCTTTGCCGGTTCCGGTAAGGGTGAGCATGCCGTTTTCCACCACGTACCCCCGGTTGATGACGGGCAGGACCGGCCGGGCGAACTGCTCGCTCAGGATCACCGTGATCCCTTCTCTTTTGTTGAGGTCCAGGATGGCATTCATCACCGCTTTCTGCATCAGGGGGCTTAAGCCCAGAAGCGGCTCGTCCAGAAGCAGCAGCTCGGGCCTCACCACCAGGGCCATGCCGATGGCCAGCATCTGCTGCTCGCCGCCGCTTAAAAATCCGGCTTTTCGCTTCCGCAGGCTTTCCAGGGTCGGGAACAGGGAGTAGACGTATTTTTTGACCTGATTGATTTCGTCCCTTTTGCGCAGATATCCGGCGATCTGAAAGTTTTCCGCAACACTGCTTTCCGGAAAAATGGGATGGCGCTCCCGGGACAGAACGATGCCCATTTTGACCCGCTGGTCTGGCGGGCAGTCGGAAATGTCCTTGCCCTTATACAGAATCCGGCCATAAACATTGATGCGCTCCCCACCCTTCCGTTTTTCCTTGATCCGCATGTCGATGATCAGCCCGGACAGGGTGTTCATCAGCGTGGTCTTGCCGGCGCTGTTGGACCCGATCACGCCGATGATTTCACCTTTTTCCACCTGCATGCTGAACCCGTTCAGGGCCAGGGCGTTTTCAAAAAAAACCATCAGATTTTCTGCTTCCAGCATGTGTCAGTCTCCTGAATCCGTTTCACTGCCCAGATAGGCGCTTTTGACCGCATCGTCTTCCATGACCGAGTCAGGGGGGCCGTCGGCGATCTTGCTGCCGTAGTTCATGACAATCACCCGGTCCGCGATCCGGAAAAGCTCCCTGAGGCGGTGCTCGATCATGATGATGGTTTTTCCCTGGATGCGCATTTTTTCAATGATCGGTACGATGCTGGACACCTCGGCCAGGCTGAGGCCCGAAAACAGCTCATCCAGAATCACCAGATCCGGCTGAAGCGCAATCGCCTTTGCCAGTTCCAGCCGTTTCAGATATCCCTGGGGCAAGGCGCCTGCGGGTTTGTAGGCGACAAACGCGTCCCGCTCGAAACCCACCTCTTCCAGAAGGTCCAGGGCCATGGCGTCCCGGTCTCCGTAGCGGCCGCCCACCAGTCCCTTGGCCCGGGGCGAATATAGCGGAATGATCATGTTCTTGAACGCCGGAAGTTGATAAAACGGGCGGACCATCTGAAAGGTTCTGGCAATGCCGAGCCGGACGATCTGGTGCGGGGGCAGATGGTGGATGGGACTGCCCTTGTACAGGACTTTTCCGGAAGTGGGCTTGACAAACCGGGTGATCAGATTGACCAGGGTGGTCTTGCCCGAACCATTGGGGCCGATCACGCCCAGCAGTTCCCCGGGCATAATGGAGAAAGACACATTCAGCAGGGCCTGAACCCCGCCGAATGATTTGGAAAGACGGACGGTTTCAAGAAGCGGCGCTGTACTCATTTTTCCACCTCGACCCAGCGTTCGAACTGGTGATATTTTCGCTCCATGTAGTGAAAAATGCCTTCCGGAAGCGCAACGATGCATACCACCAGAAAAACCCCGTAAAACACGATCCGAAGACCGCCGATGCCCCGCAGTAATTCGGAGAGCGGCACCAGAATGAATGCGCCCACCGCGGCCCCGGCCAGGGTTCCGGGCCCCCCGACCACGGCGGCGGCAATGGGAAGGATGGAGTAGTCCAGCGCAAAGACCGGCATGCCCACAAACATGTAAACATGGGTCATGAACGCGCCGGCAAACGCGGCGATGCTGGCGGCGATAAACAGGGCCTGTGCCTTGAACCAGTAGATATTGATGCCGGCATTGATCACGGAGCGGTCATTGTCGCAGATGCCTTTCAGCACCAGGCCATAGTCCGAATCCATGAGCCGCCGGAATCCGAAGAGCACTGCCAGAAAGACAATGACGATCAGATACACCTCAAACCAGGCGGATGGCAGCGGGTCCATGCCGCTTAATCCTTCGGTGCCGCCGAATATTTTCGTGGCCTCGATCACCCGCACCAGCATCAGGGGGATAATGAGCGTCACCATGGAAAAATAAACCCCCCGGAGCCTTAAAACCGGCAGCAGCAGCACGGTGCTGATCAGCCCGCCACAGACCGCTGCCAGCGGCAGGGTGATCAGCGGAGAAAATCCCCAGTAATGATTCATGATTCCCGCACAATACGCGCCGGTTCCGAAGAACAGGGCCTGGCCCAGGGAAATCATGCCGCTCTGGGACAGGATGTCCCAGGATATGGCCAGCATGGCGAATACGGCAACAGACATCAGGACTTTTTGCCAGTAAACACTCAGAACAAGGGGAAGCGCCAGACATATGACGACCGGCAGCACGCGGGGCCCGGCCAGATACAGCATTTCCCGCCAGGAACAGAGGGCAAAAATATCCTGAGACCTTGCCTTGATGCCCCGATCGATCCGCTCTTTGCGCGTTTTCACAGTCTTAAATCCTTTCTTCCAGTTCTTTCTGTTTGCCGAAAATACCGGACGGCTTCACGACCAGAACCAGGAGAAGTGCTGCCAGGCTGACGATCATGGTCCAGTGCGAGCCGATATAGGAATCGGTAAAGCGTTCCGCAAAACCGACGACAATGCTTGCGATGATGACGCCCCCGCTGCTGCCAAGGCCCCCGATGATGCATACGGCCAGAGCCTTGATCAGCACATCATAGCCTTCCTCCGGCGAGATGCTGCCCAGGGGAATGATCACCGTGGCGGCAATGGCGGCAAGCCCGGCCCCGAAAGAAACCGCCATTCTGGCGATGCGGTCCGGGTCCATGCCGAATGTCAGGGAGGTGCGCTCATCCTGCGCAATTCCCCGGAACGCCAGCCCAAGGTGGGTATAATGGGTGAATAGCCACAGGGCGATGATCAGCGCCGCAGCAAAGGCCACGATCAGCAGGCGCTGGGCATCCACGTAGGCCTCGCCGATCATATAGCTTTTATCAATAAAGACGGGCAGTGTGTATTCAAATCCGACAAAACCGAAATACCGGAACAGCTCCAGAACGGCCAGGCCGATACCGAACGTGGCAATGACCTCGGAAAGGGTCTGGCCCTTGATGCGGCGGATCACAAAGCGGTACATCAGGGCGCCCGCAAGGGTGGTCAGACCGATGGAAATCAGCACGGCCAGGGGATAGGGCAGATGGGCCATGTGAATGAGCATCCATACGCCGTAAGCCGCCATGATATAAAAGGCGCCGTAGGCAAAATTGGCCACGCCGCTGATTCCGAAAGTCAGATTGAAACCGATGGCGGTGAGCGCAAGAATCGCGCTGTTGATGATGGCGTAAATGATGGTTCCGGTCAGCATCGTCAATTCTCCGGGGTGGGGCTGTAATTAACGGTTGGCATGTCTTCGTAAATGGTCAGGTATTGACTCTTCCCGTCATTGCGGCGAAAGCCGCAATCCAGTTTTTTAAAATGGTTATGGACTCCGGCTTTCGCCGGAGTGACGTTGGTGGAGACATTTACAAGACCATCCAGTTTATTTGGCTGACGTCAACCCGGCCGGCAGTTCAATTTTCCCCTCAGCCAGGCTGGTTGGAAACACGATCCGGCGCTTGCCTTCGGCGGTCCACTGAAAGATGGCGGCAACCGCGGATTCTTCCGGGTTCATGTCGTAAATGACCTGATGCCCCGTATCGAATTTCACCCGGCCGAGCACCCCCTTCCGGTCGGTTTTGACCAGTTCCGCCACAATGGCGTCCGCATCAATGCTGCCTGCACGCTCTATGGCATCGGCCAGGATATAGACCGAGTCATAAGCCGGTCCGGGCCCGTGTCCCGCTTCGATGGGTGATCCGAATTTTTTGGCATACGCTTCCTGAAACGCCACGGATTTGGGGACTTTGGGAGAGCCGATGGCGCTGCCCATTTCGAAAATGCAGTTGACGGCTCCGGCGATTTTTCCGTCAAAGGTTTTCCAGGCTCCGGGTCCGGCCAGGGGCGAAATGAATCCGGCCATCAGGCACGGAACCTTCATGGAATTCCATTGTTTCACCAGAATGCCGCTCTGGGGCATATCAAAGATCGGCAGAATCACCTGGGCGCCGGAGGCTTTGACCTTCATCAGGGTGGATGAAAAATCCGCGGTTCCGGTGGGAAAGCTCTCATGTCCCACAATGGTCCAGCCGGCTTTCTTGAAATATGTCTCACTGATGATTTCAGCGGTCTTGCGCGCCCAGTCCACATCCTGGTTCATGATGTAAACCTTGGTGAAACCGAATTCCGTATTGATAAAGCCCATGGTGCCGGCCAGGTATTTCACCAGGTATTTGGCATTCAGGGCCAGGCGGAAGATATATTTATACTTTTCCGGGTCCTGCTTCACCTTTTCTTCCGATGCCGGCGTCATGGCAATGGCGCCCAGAAGCGGCACCTTGTATTTGGCAACGATGTCCATGCCGGCCATCAGGGCTTCGGAACGGAAAGGGCCCACCAGCAGGGCGGCCGGTTTTTTCTCCAGAATCAGCTTTTCGATTCCCAGCAGGGCCTCTGGAACCGGTACCCCCGGCGCCGCATCGCGGATGTCGATGGATTCGACTTTAAACGGTCTTTTTTCCGCACCGACGGTCACGCCCCCCGCGCCGTTGATTTCCGACACAGCCAATTCCACGGCTTTCAGCGCTTCCTTGCCTTCCAGAAATCCGGTGGACGTGGGCACGCCGATGATGATGGGATCTGCCGCCCAAAGGGCCATCGGAACAATGAAAAGGATACCGAGCAGTGCCGGAACCAGATAACATAACATCCTGTGAGCTTTTTTCATGATTCATCCTCCGCCTGTCAGTGGGGCCGCTTCAGAAGACATGCCCCGGATTTCGTGTATGAGGTCGTTTCACAATCGACCCCGGAAACGCCTGCCTGCACGGTCTGCTGCAATGCCCGTGCCGAAGCGATCGATCCGTTTAACTATCCGGTATCAAAGGATATAAAAAAACCATCATGCAGACGTACCAAACGGATATGTTACATATAGAAACAAAATATCATTCATTTCATGATACCGGTTAATCCAATAAGGATTAATCGTCAACCATTTCAAGATATTGATCCGGTGTTTCAAAAGGTAACACAGGGGTGGAAAATTTGGGGAAGGGGTGACAATGAGGCGGTCGGTCATCGGATCGACTGGTCAAGAATTCAGGTGGTTCTGTAGAAAGGGTGGTCAGCTTGTACAGGGTGGTTTTGAAATACAATAATATGTCAAGCCAAATGGATCGAAAAATACGCAATTTTAATAAGTACCTGAAAAATTGCGTATTTTAGCGATATTTTTCTTGATCAGCGAATTGAATTGTTGTAACGACTGGTACCATCATTTTTTACAGTACATA
>Ga0351891_1029_pt1 | contig 59794 bp, 44 predicted proteins | sample TotcelFGM3001K13_FD_206768 | JGI IMG/M metagenome (GOLD analysis project Ga0351891, IMG submission 206768) | Enriched cells from coal bed in the Powder River Basin, Montana, United States - Total cells FGM rep3 HSBNCT.FGM.300.1.K13 ... | reverse complement strand
GCCCATCCAAATGAGGTTAAAGCTTTCCGTAAAAAGATAAGCGCAAAAACAACTCCGGTGCATTATCTGATGAGGATAGCTGCTGTTCTTTTTATTCCCCTGCTGCTGTTCTCTCTCTACCAATATTTCGACTTTAAGAGTAAAGCAGATAATGCCCGGCTTACTGCCGGGGTTATAAAAGATACCTTACCGGAACAGAGCCAAATCACTCTTATATACACAGTAAACCCCGGGGTAAAGGGGCTTGTGAACTTGCCGGATGGGAGTAAAGTGTGGCTAAACAGCAAGAGCACCCTTAAATGTCCAAGCCAGTTTGACTCAACAGCCAGGATTGTTGAGCTATCCGGGGAGGGTTACTTCTCAGTTGAGAGCAACAGGAGCTGGCCAATGTATGTTAAGACCTCAAAGGGTATCACCGCAAAGGTTACCGGAACAGAGTTCAACCTCACCTCATACGATAATGACAGAGAGTTGAAGCTGACATTGGTTTCGGGAGAGGTAACCCTAATTCGCGAAAGCAACAGACAGGAGATTGCCGTTAAAACTATGGAGGAGGTAACTATTCCGGATGATTTAAAAGTTGGGGGGCGCAGGGCTACTGCAGATGTCTTTACAAACACAGCCTGGAAAGATGGTTTTTTAATTTTCGACAATGTAACGATGGAGGAGGTTATCAAAAGGATGGAGAGATGGTACGGCGTGACAATTACAACAACCAATCCAAGATTGCTAAAATATTCCATTACAGCGCATTTCAAGTCTGAATCTATTACTCAGGTTTTGCGTCTGTTCGAAATAACCTCAAATATCGGCTCCATTATTAACGATAATAACGTGACTCTTTTCATCAAGTAGTTAAAAAGTTTTTCAGGGGCGATATATTTTTCTGTGTACTCTAAGCACAACTTAAACACAAAAAAATTATGACTGAACAAAAGAAATCGTCCGGCAGCAAACTCTATGTTGTCTTGTTTATGTTACTGTTGTGCACTCTGTTTCAAGTAAAGACAGTGCAGGCACAGAGTGTAACCGTAAACGTGAAGGATATCCCTCTGGTAGAGGTGCTTAAGACAGTACAAAAACAGACTCCCTACACTTTTATCTACAATAATACATTGATAGATGTAAATAAGAGGGTTACCATAACTGCTATAAAAGAGGAGATAGTTCCTTTTTTAAACAGACTTTTATCCGGAACGGATATAGTTTTTAAGATTGTAGAGAAGCAGATTACCCTATCTCCTAAAGAGTTTGTATCGGAAAAGCCGGCTCCGGGCGGGCAGGCTGCCGGTAAAACCACCAAAGATCAGGAGATAACTGTTAGAGGCACAATCCTAGATAATAGGGGTGATGCTCTTGCAGGTGCAACCGTGCGTTTAGGAGGAACCCAATCAGGTATATTCTCTAATCAAGATGGAATTTTTGAGATTAATGTCCCTTCGGAGAGTTCTGTACTGATATTTTCGTACATAGGTTACATTCCCATAGAGGTAACAGTTGGGAAACAAAGAGCTCTCAAGGTTATACTTCAGGATCAACAGAATGTTCTAAGTGAACTTATTGTTACAGGATACCAGACAATCTCAAAGGACAGAAGCTCAGGAGCATACTCAAGGCCCAATGCAATTATTGTAGAAGACAGGTCTAGCAGTACAAGTGTACTTCAGCGTCTTGAGGGGTTGGTTCCGGGCTTCGCAATCAACCTCACACAGGGCTCTCAGCCATCCTCCACAAACAGAATGTTAACCGGAGAGGGTAGTGCAAATCAGTATATCATTCGCGGAATAGGTTCTGTTCAGTCGGACAGGGCACCTCTATATGTGGTAAACGGAATAATCCTGGACGACATATCTTCTCTTAACGCAAACGATGTAGAGAACATCACCGTTCTTAAAGATGCAACGGCTTCCTCCATCTGGGGTTCCAGAGCAGCGAACGGAGTTATTGTAATAACTACCAAAAGGGGGATGCAAAATGATAAAGTTAAAGTTTCGTACGATGCATTTATCAATATGCAGGGCAAACCAAACTATAACTATTTTCCCACAATGTCCAGTGCAGATTTTATTAAGACAGCCAGGGAGGTGTTTGATCCGCTTGTAAATACCTGGGCAAATGTCTCTACATTTACAAATTCAAACGCCGGAACCATTATGGCTCCTCACGAGAGGATCCTCTATGATCTCAATCGCGGGTTATTATCTGCTTCACAGGCAGATGCAAAACTGGACAGCCTATCTGCAATTAGTAACAGCAAGCAGATAGGAGATCTCTTTTACAGACCCCAAACGCTTATGAACCAAACCGTCTCTTTGAGCGGAGGTACAAAGTCATATAGTTTTTACGGTTCAATCTCTCACACCAATAACCAGAGCAGCACTCCGGGAGAGAAAAACACACAATTCTCCGTTAATATCCGCCAGGATTTAACACTCAACGACAGGTTGAAGATGTTTGTGATTACAGATCTTGCAAATAACATCTCCAGCAACAGGAGATCAATCTCTATAGACAACAGGTTTTTACCCTATCAGTTATTTAAAGATGAGAGCGGAAAATCTATAGATATGTCTTACCTCTCGTATGTTATAACACCCGAACTTAAGAAGACATTTGAAGATCAAAGTAAGGTAAACCTAAATTACAGCCCGATAGATGAGTTCGAAAGGGGGGAGACCAAAAGCGACGGTTTGCTGGCAAGGGTAACGACAGGAGTCTCTTATAAGATAGTTGAGGGGTTGAGATTTGAGGGCACCTATGGATACAACAAAGGGAGCAATAAAACCACCTCTTTTGACGATGAGACGAGTTTTATGGTAAGAAGTTCCCTCGTAAATTTTACTCAGGCAGTAGTTGCACCATCTACAATTCCAACCTACTATCTGCCTAACACCGGAGGGCAACTCTCCACTTCCAACACGGTTCAAAGACAGTGGACGGTAAGAAATCAATTCGTCTTTGACAAGGCCTTTAATGATATGAAGCATCAGTTGACCCTGCTCTTTGGGCAGGAGGCTCAGGAGCGGTTTTACAGCACCATCAGCTCCAGCGTATATGGGTATGACCCGCTTTTGTTGACATACCAGAATGTAGATTACAAGGCCCTTGCTACTACGGGAGTATCCGCCCCTGTTGCAGCGCGTAACACAAGTAACAGAAGCATACTTCCATCCAATATGTTTTCGGAAAACGAATCTCTTACCAGGGTAACCTCTTTCTATGCAACAGGAGGTTACACATATAAGAGCAAATATACAGTCAACGGAAGCTGGAGAAGAGATGAGTCTAACCTCTTCGGGACAGATAAATCTGCACAAAAGAGACCTGTATGGAGTATGGGAGCCAAGTGGCAGATAGGGAAAGAGAGTTTTATCACTAAGTTGGGTTGGATTAACAGCCTGGACTTAAGAGTCTCATACGGGATAACAGGTAATGCGCCAACTCCGGGCTCTGCCACCTCTTATGATGTTCTCACCCCAACAACCTCTACATTTGCACCGGGTCCCGGGTTAAATATATCTACCTACGCAAACAGAGCACTAACCTGGGAGAGGACAGAGAATATTAACATCGGAATAGATTATGGGGTATTAAACAGGAGAGTTAGTGGAACTATTGATATCTATCAAAGGAATACAACCGATATGATAGGCCAGTTACCCACCAATCTGCTTTCCGGTCCGGCCAATATAGTGGGAAATTTCGGAGATATGTACAACAGGGGTATTGAGCTCTCGTTAAATACAGTTAATATTATTACCAAAGATTTCTCCTGGAATACAACTCTTAACCTTGCCTACAATGTCAATAAGATAACAAAGTTGCAGCAGGTGACTGCCGTTTCGGACTTATCCAGATTGGTTCAGCAGACAAAATACTACGAAGGATATCCTGCGCTCTCAATCTTTGCCTATAACTGGGCTGGTTTGGACAATATGGGAGATCCTCAGATATTTCTTCCGGATGGCACTCTCTACAAGGCTTCCCTTACATCGGGACTTTCTGTTGACGGTGCAAAATATATGGGAAGTTTCCAGCCTGTATGGAACGGAGCTCTGCTCAATTTTGTAAGGTATAAAAACTTTAATCTCTCTTCCAGTATCATCTTCAATATGGGTCACTATGGCAGAAGAGATGCACTGCAACACCTTTCGGGAGGTAGGCTCACACCTACAAGATTATCCTTCTCTCAGGGATACCCCTCTTTTCAGTCGGGTAATGTTAATGCTGAGATTCTGAACAGATGGAAAACTCCCGGAGATGAGCTAACTACAGATGTGCCATCTTATATAACAACCAACACATCAAGAAGAAATACGGCTTACTATGTTTTCGGAAGCAATAATGTCTATAATGCCTCATACATAAAGATGAGAGATATTACACTATCCTACTCTTTACCTAAATCTGTTTTAAAGATCATAAAGATGGATGATGTTCGTCTAAGAGTACAGGTAGCAAATCTGATGTTATGGAAGGCCAATAAATTTGGACTGGATCCGGAATACCAGATTACCGATATAAATTATACAATGGAGAGAAGATTGCCAGTAGGGCAAGGTGCAGTGACCATTGGTGTAAATATTAAGTTCTAACCTTTAAAAATTACTGAGATGAAATATATACTTAAGAATAAAATATTTTTGCCGCTTTTGTTGATAATAGTTATGGTTATTGGCTCGTGCAAAAAAGAGTTTCTTGAAGTTGTCCCAAAGGGAAGACTTATTGCAGAGAAGACGTCGGACTATGATAAGATCCTAAACTCTACCACCTTTACCAATTTTAGTATGGCACCAATCTATACAGTTTTGGGAGATGAATTGGTTGCACGGGATCCGCTTTTTGGTGCCAGGCCGGCATTAGATCAAAGACTTTTCCGCTACGAAGATGATATTTACGATCCGGAGCAAGAGCCGACTCAAATAACAGCTTTGACAAAATTGCTATATCTGTGTAATAAAATCATAAATGAAGTGATGGATTCCCAGGGGGGAACACCGGAGGAGAAAAAGAGGATTATGGCCGAAGCATTAACAGCACGGGCGTGGATATATATGCATTTTACCACTCTTTTTACTAAACCTTACAATGCCGCAACTGCAGCTACCGACGAAGGGTTTGCCATTATTAAAGAGGCAGATATAAACAAGACCTATAAAAGAGCCTCTATGCAGGAGCACTACGACTTTATGATTGAAGATCTCAAGAGTGCAATACCGGATTTGCAAAAGATAGTAACATCGCGTTACAGAGCGACTCAGGCTGTGGCTCAGGCTCTTCTTGGGAAGGTATATCTCTCTATGGGTAAGTTTAGCGATGCTCTGCCATACCTCAATGGGGCAATCACAAATATTACAACCAATACAGGAGTTGTTACCAGAATTTATGACTACAACACAGAGATGTTATTAGGGGGTGCTCTCTACTCTGCAAGTATGGCTACAACCGGCCCTGCAACAATTACTCTGCCCAATAATGTAGAGAGTCTCTATAGCCGTCAGGATATAAATCTTAATAGTAGCTCTACCAACAACTATTTTGTTATGAGTCCCGCGGCTGTATCCAAATACTCTGCTGCAGATTTAAGACGAAGATGCTTTAACAGCACAAATCTCCCCTACCCGGTAGGAGCATTGAGAAGGCTGTGGCCCTCATTCCAGCCAACCGGGATGAACATTCCGGAGATATATCTTATGCGGGCAGAGTGCCGCGCAAGAACCAACTCTCTTTATGGAGCCAATAGTGCAGAGGAAGATCTGCTCTTCCTGAGACAGAAGAGGATGCCTTTGGCCAGTGCGGCTGTCCCTGCAGGAATGACCCAACCACAAATGGTTCAATATATTATTGATGAGAGATTGAGAGAGTATCCATTCTCGGGATTACGCTGGTTTGATATGAGACGCCTCTCGGTAGATCCGCTATTTAGCTCTGTAACCTATGTTCACACCCTATATTTTGCAGACGGAACATCTCAAAACTACCCGCTAAGACCCGAAAGGCTCACATTTAAAATTCCGGGACGAATCTTAAGGGATAACCCGGAGATGAATGATAACAAGTAGGTTATGAGGGTTTTTCATAGATCTCTTTGTATATTAAGTATTTGTTTTATTTTCTCTTCTTCCCTCTTTTCTCAGGTAGTAAACATAGAGGGAAGATTTGAAAATAAAAGGGTTGTGCAAGGAGTATACTTAAACTTTAGTTCGGGGAGAGTAGATGTTAGTGATAGCTGCACCCTTGTTGAAGGTAAATTTCATTTTACTCAACAACTTGAAGAGGTTGTTATGGCAACTCTTATTTTTGTTTACCGGCCGCAGATGGGAGAGAAGAGAGCACCAAGAGAGCTGCTCAATTTTTACATTGAGCCCGGTAATATATTCATAGATATAAAGGACTCTGTAAAGTTTGCAACTATCTCCGGCTCACAATCACAAAAGGTTTATTTAGATTTTTCAAAAAAGGCAGCGCCCTATTCTAAAAAGATGGCCGAAGTTGTTGCTCAGGCATCAAATTCTCTCCGCGCGGGAGATACCGATGCAGCCAGAAAAATAGGGTTGCAATTTCCGATTCTCGAGAAAGAGAAAAAAGAGAGAGTGCTTCTGCCGTTCTTACTAGAGAACCCGGGCTCTCCCATAGCTCTTTCTATACTTGTGCAGTATGCGGGATTCGATTTTGATGCAGTTAAGATAGACTCAATTTTCAACTCTCTCCCTACTGTGGTGAGAAACTCCCCGTCGGGAGTTCAGTTTCGGGAGAAGATTGAAGTTGCAAAAAGTGTTGGAATTGGCACCTATGCACTAAATTTTACCCAAAACGACACGTTGGGTAACCCTGTCACTTTGAGCTCTTTCAAAGGGAAATATCTGCTTCTCGATTTTTGGGCAAGCTGGTGCGCCCCCTGTAGGAAAGAGAATCCTAATTTGGTAAAGGCCTACAATGCTTTTAAGGATAGAGATTTTACCATCCTGGGTGTCTCGCTGGACGGGCCGGGGCAGCATAAGGCCTGGACAGATGCCATTCGCAAGGATGGGCTCGTGTGGACTAATGTGAGTGACCTTAACCGTAAAGGGAATGAGGTTGCAATTCTTTACGGAATAACAAATATTCCACAGAATTTTCTTATAGACCCTCAGGGGAGAATAATTGCCAGAAATCTTAAGGGAGAAGATCTGCACAAAATACTGGACAGGACTCTTCCCCGAAAATAGCTCCTAAAATTCATATGTCGCCCAAATTATTTAATCTTTAAAAAATGAAATTAGATTTTAAAAAACTATCAATAACACTGCTACTCTTTTGCTCTGTAAATATAATCTACGCTCAGGTAAATAGCGCAGTTGAGGTTCCAAAACCCGCCTTAGATGCAATCAAGGGAGCCCCTTCGCAGCCAAAGGCTTACTCAGAAATTATCACCTCAAAAGCTGTAACCGACAAAGGGATGTTTAACGTCCATAAAGTTGGTGAAAAGTACTTTTACGAAATTCCCGACTCTCTGTTAAAGAGACATATACTTGTGGTGAACAGGGTTTCCAGAACTCAGGCCGGTGGCCAGGGAGGCGCTCTGAGTAACCCGGGAGACCCTATAGATGAAAAGGTTATAATGTTTGAAAAGGGGCCTAATAATAAGATTTTTATAAGGACTGTATCACACTCTCAAGCGGTAAAAGATTCAACGTCTTCTATGTTTACAGCAGTGAGTAAATCCAATATTTTCCCCATCTCTGCTGCTTTTGACATAAAGGCTTTTTCCAAAGATTCCACTGGCAGTATCATAGATTTCACAGACTTTATAAACGGAGATAATGAGATTCTATATCTCTCATCCGGTGATAAAAGCAGTGCGAAGCTGGGAGCGCTACAAGCAGATAAATCTTATGTTACAGGTGTAACCTCGTTCCCAATAAATATTGAGGTTACTGCAGTAAAGACATTTGCAAAGACACCCTCTCCGGGAGGTGGCGGCTCCGGTGGGGGTAGCTTCACTGTTGAGCTTAACAGCTCTATGGTGTTGCTTCCTAAAGTACCAATGCAAGGCCGGTATTCCGACAATAGAACCGGTTATTTTACAATCGGGTATACAGATTATGATCTTAATCCGCAGGGAGTAGAGCAGGTTTCTCTTATCAAACGTTTTCGTCTTGAGCCAAAGAAAGAGGATATTGAGAGATACAAACGTGGAGAGTTGGTAGAGCCTGCAAAGCCGATTATTTTCTATATAGATCCTGCAACGCCGGAGAAATGGATTCCATATCTTATTCAGGGGGTAAATGATTGGCAGGGTGTCTTTGAGAAGGCAGGTTTCAAGAATGCAATTTTTGGTAAGAGGGCCCCTACAAAGGAGGAGAATCCGGAGTGGAGTCTGCTGGACGCCCGCCACTCTGCTATTGTCTATAAAGCATCTACAACTGCAAATGCGAGCGGCCCGAGTATTGCCGACCCAAGAAGTGGGGAGATTATTGAGAGTCACGTAAACTGGTTCCATAATGTTATGTCTTTGGTTCGTAACTGGTATATGATCCAGGCAGGGCCTCTGGATGCTCGTGCAAGAAAGATGTTATTTGATGACGAGCTTATGGGGGAGTTGATTAGATTTGTATCTTCACACGAAGTTGGCCATACTCTTGGGCTACGTCATAATTTTGGTTCAAGCTCTACCGTTCCTGTAGATAGTCTAAGAAGCAAGGCTTGGGTTGAGGCAAACGGGCACACGCCGTCTATTATGGACTACGCTCGTTTCAACTATGTTGCTCAGCCGGAAGATAATATAACTACTGCGGGGATATTCCCAAGGATAGGTATTTATGATGAGTGGGCAATCAACTGGGGTTATAGAAGATTCTATCAATTTGATGGACCTGAGCAGGAGAAGGCTTTTATTAATTCGTGGATAATTGAGAGTACAAAGGATCCTCGCCTGCAGTTCGGGGAGGGTGAGTTCTATAGAAACGATCCAAGGAACACGGCAGAGCAGATAGGTGACGATCCTATCAAGGGGAGTATATATGGGATTATGAATCTTAAGAGAGTTGTCTCAAATCTTATAGAGTGGACAACTGTTCCCAATGAGAACTATCAGTCCTTGAATACAATGTATAATGAGGTAGTAACCCAGTTTAAACGATATAACGGGCACGTGGCAGCGAGAATAGCGGGTGTTTTGATGAACCCAAAGAGTGTAGAGCAGCCGGGAGCGGTCTTTGAGGCAGAGACCAGAACCAGACAAAAAGAGGCAATAATGCACTTGAATGAGTATGTCTTTAAAACGCCGGTTTGGATTTTAAACCCCGAGATATTTGAGAAGACAGGCGCTATAGGGTTGAAAATCATAGAGTCTATTCAGGAGCCTGTTCTTGAGAACATCTTAAAAAGAGGCAAGCTGGACCGTTTGGTACAGGCCGAGATATATGCCGGAAATAGAGATTACTATCCATTGATTGAGTTTTTGGATGATATCAAGAGAGGGATCTGGGGTGAACTTAATAGGAGAGAACCTATTGACATCTATCGCAGACAACTGCAGCAGATACATATGAGCAAACTTAACAACATCCTTAATCCGGGTCAGGCAAAAGCTCCTACCAGCATAATGGATGTTTTGGATGCGGCATTCTCTCAGGCCCACCCGGACTATGTAGATGTTACAAGTACCGTAAGGGCACACGTCAAGTCTCTAAAATCTGACATCTCCAAAGCAATTAAAGGGACAAACGACAAAAAGACAAAAATACACTTGATTGAGATGGAGCGCCGCCTTCAGAATATTTTGAAATAACCTTGCCAAGCATCGTGGGGCTTAGTTGCCCACTAAGGGATTACCTCACTTCGTTCGGTGATCCCCTAGTGGGGGGCTTCAAAGAAGAAAAAGCCACGGCTATAGATAGCCTTATAAAGCAAGCTTGGTTTAATTCGGGATTGCCTCGTTTCACTCGGCGTTCCCTGAGGGGTTATCTCACTTCGTGAGCCCACTAGGGGATTACCTCACTTCGTTCGGTGATCCCCTGGTGGGGGGCTTCAAAGAAGAAAAAGCCTTATGCTGTGCATAAGTTTTTTTGTTTCCGTCTTCGTGCTAAAGCAAGCTTTGCACTTACCGGAAACAAAAAACCGGGCTTTTGCCCGGCTTTTTCTTCTTTGGCGGAGAGAGGGGGATTCGAACCCCCGATACCTTTTTGAGGTATACTCGCTTTCCAGGCGGGCCAGTTCAACCACTCCTGCATCTCTCCCTGTTTGTTCTGTTTGAGTGTGCGAAGATATAAAACTATGTTAAGATATAAAAACCAGATGGGGGAAACAATTTAGAGAGGGAGTTTTTCGGAATGTTTTTGGGTAATATTGCCGGGGAAGTAATATTTATTATATATATTTGCTCGAGAGTATCTTAGGGAGCTAATTCTGTTGTAATAATTATACTTTACCATTATGAAAAAAGAGAGTAGCACATTAGTATGTATCGTTGCGATTTTTTTATTGACTATCGCTGCCACACCTGTTTACGGGCAAAAGAATGAGGGAGGCCCGCGAACGGGCTTTGTTCTGGTGTCGGGGGTCAACTTCGGGAGGGGTGTGAGTGGAGATATCTGCTTTGAGATAGAGCGGCTTTATAATGAGGCGGTTCATATTGGTGCAGGTGTCGGTGGAGGATACAACGCAATGGCTGCTTACGGTGGTACAATGAAGGGGTTTCATATGCCGTTGTATGCATATGCAGGATATAGTTTTCCGCTTAATTCAGGCTTAGCTGCCATTATCCGGTTAGATTGCGGATATGTTTTTAGACAGGATAGTTACGAATCTTCCCTGTTCCTAAACCCGCAGATAGGTCTTCTGTTCAACTCTAAAGAGAGATCTGCAAAACCCTTCCTGCTCATTGGTTACCGCAAAGACGGTTACTCCGGCTTCACACTGGATGGTTATAACGGGCTTTCGCTTAAATTTGGGTTCCGGTTTTAACTCTCTGCAAAATGAAACGGTCAAATCTCTATATTTTATTGCTGCTGCCTTTAGTGGTTGCGTGTATTAAGATGCCGGGCGGCTCCGGAGAGACTCCTCCAAAGAGTTTCGAGGAGATGACCATCTCCCCGGATTTTAACTGGAAAACATCAAAGGATATCAAACTCTCTATATACTCAGACCTTACATCAATAATAAAGATTACGTCTCTGGACGGCAAGATCTCTTATCATAAGGGTTTTAATAACAGATCGCCGGAGAACTATTTGGTTACCATTACCGTTCCTGCAGATGTTAAGGCTGTGTTGATCAATGGGAAAGAGTTCAAAATCGACAGCGCAGAGTTATCTGTGGTGCTATCTGCAAGAGGGGAATCTGCAACGGAAAACAACTTTTTCGCAGCGCAGGCGGCGGCTGTGCCTCTGGGGTACTGGAGTTTTGACGAGGGGAGCGGTAATACGGCCCTAGATTCGTTCGGAAGTAATAACGGAACAGTTGCCAACGCAACAAGAACCCCGGGCATCAAGGGTGGGGCGCTCTATTTTAACGGGACAAGTGGCAATGTAAATATCGCAAGTACGCCTCAGCTTAGCCCTGCAGATGCTATTACAATGATGGCTTGGGTCTTCTCTGAGGAGAATAGAACTGCCAAGATCTTTCAGAAGGGAGATTGGGATGGGCCCGGGTTACGGCAGGATGTTTGGAAGGGGTGGAGTTGCGGGATAAGGATGGATAATGATACAGGGCATTCATTAGAGTGGAATAACGGAAGGCCAATTCTTAATGAGTGGTATCACCTCGCTATGACTTATGACGGATCTCTCCTCGCTTTTTACGTAAATGGCCGCCTATGGGAGAGCAAGCCTGTTACGGGCAAGCTCAAGGTCAACACAAGAAGTCTCTCTATTGGGTCCGATAACGCCATTCAAAAATTCTTTAAAGGGAAGATAGATGAGGTTTTTCTTTACGGGAGTGCACTTTCGGCTCAGGAGATTCAAAGCGTTGTTCAGTCTGTTTCAAGTCCTGACAGTGATGGTGATGGAATTCCCAATGAAGATGACGCCTACCCTGCAGATGCCGGGATGGCTTTTGAGAACTACTACCCCTCTTCCGGTTACGGTACGCTCGCTTTTGAAGATATGTGGCCATCCAAGGGTGACTATGACTTTAATGACCTTGTAATAGATTACCGGTTTAAGATAATCACCGATGCTTCCAACTATGTTTCTGCAGTCTCTTGCAGCTTTATTGTCAAGGCTATAGGTGCTGCCTATGCCAATGGATTCGGCTTTCAGCTAAACTCGCCCTCTTTTGATGTGTCAGATATTCAGGTTAGCGGCGGAGTGTTGGAGCAGGGGCAGAATCTGCCTACATTTATTGTGTTTAACAATGCGAGTTCGCTTATGAGCTCTACGGGAAGTTTTGGGGTGAATGTGAAAAAGGGAGAGCCTTATGTGCAGCCGGCAGTCATTGAGATGAACATCTCGTTTACTCCTCATAAATACACACTTAACAACCTCAACATCTCCGGGTTTAACCCTTTCATTTTTGTGAACGGCAACAGGGGAAGAGAGGTTCACCTTCCGGACTATCCGCCTACCTCAAGGGCATCTGCAGCGCTCTTTGGCACCGGAGCAGACAACTCCTCTTCCGGTATAGGCAGATATTATAAAACCGCAGAAAATCTGCCTTGGGCCATCAACATCATCTCGGGCTTCGAACACGTGATTGAGCGCGTAGAGATTACCGATGCATATCTTAAGTTCTCTTTATGGGCGCAATCTGCCGGAGTACAGTACCCGGACTGGTACTTGAATAGAGCCGGCTACAGAATTGCGCATAATATCTATTGATTTTTTCGTCTCAGAGACTCCCATTTGATGTCAAATTATCGCATAAATTGACAAAAGGTATTGGCAAATAATTTTTTTGACAGAAAATAGCTCAATTGTCAAAAAAACGCTATATTTGACAAAAAGAAAATATTATGTCAAATCTTACCGAGCCATTTGATAGAAATAAGCCATACAACAATCTTCCAATACTTCCCCCTGATGACGAAATAGTTGAAAGCCGGGAGGTCCTTAAGGGTTTAATCAATGCAAATAAGGCACTTGCAGAGCTTAAGGGGATTGCTAAAAAATTGCCCAATCAATCGATGCTTGTTAATACAATTATATTGAGAGAGGCTAAGGCAAGTACAGAGATTGAGAACATCTTTACTACAGATGATGAGCTATATCAATCATTTACAATAAGCGATTCAGAACAAAAGATCAATACAAAAGAGGTATTAAGGTACAGGCAGGCGCTTTGGAAAGGTTATAATGATATAGTTGTCAGGCAGGCAATTACGATTGATGCACTAATTAGTATCTATCGGGAAATTAAACAGGCAAATGATGGAATAAGGCCACCTCAAACAGAAACGGTTATTTTGAAAAGAGGTAGTGGAAGGTTATTAGGCGAGGTTATCTACACCCCACCAAGAGGAGTCCAAGTTATTAAAGAGAAGCTGAATAATCTGTTGGAATATATTAATGACGATGTAAAGTATCCTTATGACCCTTTACTAAAAATAGCTGTCTCTCATTATCAATTTGAAGCCATTCACCCATTCAGGGATGGCAATGGAAGAACCGGAAGAGTTTTGAGCATTCTGCTTATGATTCAAAAACATTTACTGGATGTGCCGATTCTTTATTTAAGTGCGTACATCATAAGAGAAAAAGAGGAATATTATGAGTTACTCAAAAACGTAACGGCACACAGAAACTGGAGTCAATGGATTATATATATGCTTAAAGCAACTGAAGAGACCTCCAGATACACAATAAGCAAGATTGAAGAGATTGATAGACTTTTCACAAGAACAAAAGAGTTAATCAATACAAGATATCCATCCATTAGAAAAGAGTTTATTGAAAAATTATTCGAACAGCCATATATAAGTCCTAAAAAATTGCTGGATAATAATATGAAAAGTTTAAATACAGCAAAAAAATACCTTATTCAACTTGAAGAGATGGGTATTCTAACAAGTAAAAAGATAGGCAAAGAGGTTGTCTATATCAATATAGACCTATTTAATATCCTGGCTGAATCATAGCCTTTAACAGTTGCACGAATGGATACACTTCTGCTCATAATCTCAATTCTCCTGCTGCTTGCCGGAATTGCCGGTTCGGTGCTGCCTGTGCTGCCGGGGCCGCCGCTGGCTTTTGGCGCCCTTATTCTGCTTCCTGCTCGGAACCGGCCTCAAACTCATCTTGTCGTTGGTGATGCTATATTATTGGATTGACACTATTTTGTGAAACCAAGCTTGTCCCGTCCTGAAATAAGTTGACACGATTTTTACAAATATAATTAATTGAGTTCATTCCTTAGTTTGATTTTAGTGGAAGAATTTGACTTTATATTCCTTCCTTTTTAGAAGTCTCTGCTTGTGCATTTTTGAAGGGGTAAGTAGTGAACAGGAAAGATGCGGTCTTAGATTATTATAAGCGTCAATGGAGTGTTTTATAATAACCTTCAGTTCGCTAAATGAACAATCTCTACCTTCTAGTAAAAATTCTTGTTTTAAAATGCCGTTAACCCTTTCTGCTATGGCATTCGAGTAAGGATCATAGTTTTCAGTCATACTGGTAATTATTCCAAAGTTTCGTAACACATTCTGGTATTCTTTACAACAGTATTGAGAACCCCTATCTGAATGATGGATTAGCTTCATTTTATACTCTCTGTTTTTTATTGCCATTTTAAGAGCTTCAAGAACAAATTCTACGTTCATATTTATGTCTACACTGTAACCCATTATCCTCTTTGAGTAGGCATCTGTTATTAGAGAAAGGTAGTAATGACGCTGCCTATGGGAGATGTATGTAATATCGCTTACCCAAACCTGTTCTGGCCTGGATATATTCATTCCTGCAATCAGATCTTTATATTTCTTGAAAAAATGATTAGAGTTTGTGGTGCTTCTGTATTGTTTTAAAGGCCTTACAAGTAGTCCGTTAACTTTAAGTATTGTGTTGAACATATCCCTTCCTACATTTATCTGCTTAAGCTCTGGATAGAGCAGGTGATATAGTTTAAGGGTTCCCAGACGGGGGAGCTCCGTTCGCTTCTCTTTTGCTAAAGCTAAAGCCACATGAGCCTTGATTCGCTTACTCTTGGATTTGGCTTTCTGTTTATAGTAAGATTGTCTGCTTTTCCCGAGTAACTGACAAGCACATTTTACTCCGCCTTCTCCTCCTTTGGAGATGTACTTTTCAATAACCCGGGGATAGCTTTTTTTGACAAATCAATGTTGTAATCTTCTTTTACAACTTCAATTATGGCCTCGACCATAATTTGTCTCTGTCTGTTGAGATGAGCATCTTTCTTAAGACGTGAAATCTCATCATCTTTAGCCTTTAGCAACTCTTTTAGCTTCTTGACTTCAGAGGTGTCTTTTGATGGTTTCATTGGTTGAACTACTATGTAATCAATATCAAAAATACCATATTTTCTTATCCACTCTATCAATACTGCTTTATTCCTGATGTGATACCTCTGTAAGGCATCATCAAGTTCAATACCATACTTCTCTATACGAGATACAATCAGTTTTTTATAACTCTCGTTAATTGCTCTACTTTCTGTAAGAGATGATTTGTTGATTCTTTTTTTCATAAATTGACACTGTTTTTGTGTCAACCTATTTCAGGACGGGACAGCTCTGCCAGAGTTTGATGTAACTTTCAATATGTCAATTAAATACAAACCCCAGTTTTCCAAACTTGGAAAACTGGGGTTTGTAATCTACTGAATAACAATGTATTTCATCAAACACTGCCAAAGTTCGTTCCCTTCATTAATTTGCTAAGTGCCTGTATTTCAGCAAAGCCCCACGATGCTTGGCAAGGTTATTCCGCTCTGATGGCGGCGATTCCGGGAAGTTCGATTCCTTCAAGGTATTCCAGCATAGCGCCTCCGCCGGTAGATACATAGCTCACTTTATTGGCAAAGCCCATCTGGGTAACTGCAGCTACAGAATCGCCGCCGCCCACCAGGGTGAAGACACCGGTTGAGGTGATATCTGCAAGTAGTGTGGCGATGGTTTTGGTTCCGTTTGCGAATTTCTCCATTTCGAAAACTCCTACAGGGCCGTTCCAGAGTACGGTTTTAGATGCGCGCAAAACAGCTTCCCACTCTTTGAGAGTAGATGGGGCGGCGTCCATTCCAAGCCATCCGTCCGGAATTGCGTTGTCCTGACAGATTTTTGTGTTGGCGTCGTTGCTGAATGCATCTGCACATACAACCTCTCCGGAGTAGTAGAGTTTGACCCCTTTTGCGGCGGCCTTCTCCAGGATGGTGAGCGCAAGCTCCATCTGGTCATCTTCGCAGAGAGAGTTTCCAATCTTACCACCTTGTGCTTTGATAAAGGTGAAGACCATACCGCCGCCGATAATCATATTGTCGCATACATCAAAAAGCTTCTCGATAATGGCAATTTTGGAAGATACTTTGGCCCCGCCTATAATGGCTGTCACAGGGTGTTCTGGAGATTTTAGCACTTTGTCTATAGCTTTAATCTCGCCCTCCATTACATACCCAAACATTTTATCGTTAGGGAAGTATTTGGCTATAAGGGCTGTAGATGCGTGAGCACGGTGGGCAGTACCAAAAGCGTCGTTGATATAACAATCTGCATAAGAGGCCAGCTTTTTGGTAAACTCCTTCTGAAGCTCCTTCATAGCAGCTTTGGCAGCCTTCTTCTCCTCCTCCGAAACATCTTCGGCCAAACCGCGTGGTTTTCCCTCCTCCTCGGCATAGAAACGAAGGTTCTCAAGAAGCAGAACCTCGCCCGGTTTAAGGGCTGCAGATAGTTGTGCGGCCTCCTCTCCCATACAGTCCGGAGCAAATTTGATCTTTACTCCAAGCTTCTCCTCTATTGCCGGAATTATATGTTTAAGAGAGTATTTGCCGGTTGGCCCTTTTGGACGACCCAGATGGGACATCACGATTAGGGATCCACTCTTCTCAAGTACTTTTTTAAGTGTCGGAATTGCTGCTCTGATGCGGGTGTCATCTGTAATTTGAAAAGATTCGTTAAGGGGAACATTAAAGTCTACCCTCACAATGGCTCTTTTACCCGTGAAGTTGTAATTATCAATACTTTGCATATGGAATATTTATTAAATAAATGTTTATCCGAGCCGCAAAATTAAGAATATTCTCAGAAAATTACTACCTTCGGGGCTGTTTAATTAACAATTTAAAACCAAATTTTGTGATATTACTGGAGTCTCCCCAAAAGTGGAGTGATTATGAGCTGATTGACTCAGGGGATTTTGAAAAGCTCGAAAGATTTGGCAACTATTGTCTTATCCGTCCGGAGCCCAAGGCGTTGTGGGAAAAGAGACTCTCTCAAAAGGAGTGGCTGGATTTGGCGCATACTAAGTTTACAACCGGTGCCGGGTTTGGCAAGTCCGGCAAAGAGGACTCCGGAACCTGGCATCAGCTTAAAAAAATGCCGGACCAGTGGGTTATCGGCTATAAGAAGGGTCAGCTGGATTTCAATATGAGGCTTGGCCTCACCGCTTTCAAACACGTGGGAATCTTCCCTGAGCAGGCCCCAAACTGGGACTACATCTACGAAAACACCTCCAAAATATCTGCAGAGAACGGCAAGAACGGTTTCCCGAGGCCAAAGATCCTCAACCTTTTTGCCTACACAGGAGCTGCATCGCTGGCCGCTAAGTGTGCAGATGGGGATGTTACGCACCTGGACTCTGTGAAGCAGGTGGTTAGCTGGGCAAGAACCAATATGGAGTTGAGCAGGCAAGATAACATCCGCTGGGTCATCGAGGATGCTCTTAAGTTTGTTAAGAGGGAGGCAAGAAGGGGAAATCTTTACCAGGGAATAATTATGGACCCGCCCGCCTACGGGCACGGCCCGGATGGTGAGAAGTGGAAGCTGGATGAGCTTCTCTTTGAGATGATGCAGGAGGTTGCGCAGATTCTAGCTCCAAAAGATAGCTATCTGGTTTTAAACCTCTACTCGAACGGATACTCTGCACTCCTCTCCGAGACCATTGTTAAGAGCGCGTTTCACCTGATGGATAAAAAGAGAGAGAGCTATGAACTCACATACGGAGAGCTGTTCATTGCAGATAAATTTGAAAAAGCCCTGCCACTGAGCGTCTTCACCCGTCTGCGGAGATAATTAAATAGCAAAATGTGACGGCCGGCCCGGCAGCCTGGCAAGCGACACAAGAGTCTCAGAAGATAATAGATAAAAAAATGTGACGGCCGGCCCGGCACTCCAAAAAGTTACAACAGAAAGAAGATTTAAAACATAAAATATGACAACACTACCGGCAATTCTTGCGGCTCCGCTTGCAATAACCTGGGGGCCAAACCCGGAGATTTTCTCTATCGGGCCAATACATATCAGGTATTACAGTATTCTGTTTGTATCGGGATTTATAATCGGCTACTACATCTTTATGAGGTTTTTCAAGAGAGAGGGGTTGCCTGTAGAGATTCTGGACACACTGCTTTACACACTGTTGGGGTCGGCTGTTGTTGGTGCAAGGTTGGGGCATTGCCTCTTTTATGAGCCGGCTTACTATCTCTCCAAACCCTGGGAGATCTTTATGATATGGGAGGGGGGTCTCGCCAGCCACGGTGGCGCAGTTGCAATTCTTATCGCTCTCTGGTACTATGCGCGCAAATATGGCCGCAGATACGATTTTGACTATATGTGGCTCTTAGACAGAGTTGGTGTTGCAACCCCTCTGGCCGGAGCACTCATTCGTCTGGGCAACCTGATGAACTCAGAGATTTACGGTAACCCAACCGATCTTCCCTGGGGCTTTATCTTCACAATTAGGGGAGAGACTCTCGCAAAGCACCCCACCCAGCTCTACGAAGCACTTGCCTATCTGTTTACATTCGCATTCCTGATGCTCCTCTACTGGAAATTTCTGGATAAACTCAAAAAGGGCACGATGTTCGGCATATTTATGATAGGAATTTTCGGACCCCGATTCTTCATAGAGTTTGTAAAAGAGCCCCAGGTAGCATTCGAACAGGGTATGACACTCAATATGGGCCAGTGGCTCAGCATTCCGTTTATCCTTCTGGGGATTTCCATTATTGTTTACAGCATCATAAAAGGTTCGCCTGCTGCAATCCAAAACTATGCAGATATCAAAAAAGCAAAAACAAAATCTGCCTCAGATAATATAAAATCTGAAGCAGATAAAATTAAGAGCGGTAAGTCTTACAAGTAGCAGACCTCCCGGGGCTTATAAATCCATCGCAGAAAGCTCTGCAAGAGAGAGTTCAAAATTCTTCTCTGTTTCAAGAGCTCTTCTTAAAGCTTCGTAATAATACTCTATCTCGGTTAAGTAGTTGAGCAGAGATATCTCTCCGGCATCAAAAGCTCTCTTAAGCAGGTGCTCGTTGTTGAAAGAGGATAATGCAACTCTGTACTTTAATGCAGATTGTTTAAGCTTGACAGCTTTGTCATAGAGACCTTGCAGCCGAGTGTAAAACGCAACTTTGCTATCTGCAAGCACAGATTGATTTGCGGTTAATTGTGCTTGTGCTTGCCTGACTCTGTTTTTATTATTCCACAAAGGGATAGAGAGACCAACGGTCACGCCTTGAAATCTCTCTCCAAGAAGTTGCTCACTCATATATCCGGCAGAAAACTTAGGCAACCCCTGGGCTCTGTTCAAGCGGATCTTCTCTTGGCCGATTGTTATTTGCGAGTTTGCGTATAGTAGTGCGGGATTTTTAGATACAACACTCGAATACCACTCATCAAAATTGTCAGGTAAGATACCTCCGGGGTAGCTGTTTTGTTCAAAAACAATCTCTTGCCCGCCATTCAGTCGTTTAAGCTCAGACAAGAGAATCGTTCGTTCGGTCTCAATTCCGCTAGCTTCATTTTGCAGAGAGATAACATTCATTTGAGTTTTATTGTTTTCAATAATGTTTGCCTCCCCTTTTTCAAGTTTCGCCCGATAAGCAGCTGCAATCCGTTCTGCATTACTCAATCTTTGAGCAACCTCGCCGGCAAGTGCATTGTAGTAAACCAGTTCAATGCAAATCTGCTTTGCGTGCAGCAGCAAGGATAACCTCTCTGCCTTGTAAAGAAGCTCTAAGTTTGAATTTTCAAGTTTCGCAACTCTATCCCTGTGGCCGTAAACTGTTGGAAAATCGAATGACTGTGTGATTTTGAAATCTGTACGCTCTCCGTTTACAGGAGTATTTCCCCACAGATAGGCAAACTCAACCTCGGGATCTGACAGGAAGATACCTGTACGGTTCCCGAGTTTTTGAGCTTCCATCTGTTCCCGGAGTGATTGCAGGGTTGTACTATTTGCTTCAATCCGTGACAGAATATAATTATAATCGCCTTGAGCTGTTGTAGTTAACGCAATAGCTAATAGGCCTATACTCAAAATTATCCTTTTCATATTTGCTGTTCTTTCTTTAATCTTCTGTTTTGAAGTATTTCATAAGCTATAGGTACAATGTAGATATTTAAAAGGGTAGATGTCAACAGTCCACCCAGGACTACTACTGCCATAGGGCTTTGAATTTCATTGCCAGACTTGTCGCCGTTAAGAACTAAAGGAATAAGGGCGAGTGCGGCCGTTAACGCAGTCATAAGTATTGGATTCAATCTGTCAAGCGATCCCGCCACAATAGTTTTAGTAAGAGAATCATCACTATGTTCCATATGTTGATATTTTGAAATCAGAAGAATTCCGTTTCTAGTTGCAATACCAAACAAGGTAATAAACCCGATAATAGACGGAATACTTATAATACCGGAAGTGATCCACACGGCAAATACTCCACCAATCAATGCCAAAGGAAGATTGACTAAAACAATTGCAGATAGTGATACGTTCTTAAACTCGCTATACAGCAGCAGGAAGATTACACATATCGCTAATATAGAGGTGATAAGAAGAGTTCTTGATGCGCTTTTGGCACTCTCGAACTGCCCTCCGTACTCTACACGGTAGCCTTGAGGGAGATTAATCTGTGATTCTATATTTGTTTTAATTTCTCCAACTACACCATTCAAATCTCTCCCTGCAACATTCGCAGAAACAACTATCTTCCGTTGCACGTTTTCTCTGCTTATTGAATTTGGCCCACCAACGGAAACAATTTCTGCAACCTCTTCCAATGGTACTTTTTTCCCGTTTTGGGTGTCAATAAGAGCAGACTTTACCTGTTCAATATTTTCGGTATAGCTTTTATTTAATTTCAAAACCAAATCGAAACTGCGCTGCCCTTCATAAATTTCGGATAGCTTCTCTCCTGCAAATGCAAGTTCGATAAACTCATTGAAATCTTCTATTGATATACCATATTGGGCAAGCATACTTCGTTTAGCTCTCACCTGCAATTGAGGTGTCTCAGTCTGCTGTTCAACGGCAACATCCACCAAACCATCAATTCCTATAATTGAACCTTTTATTTGGTTGGCAATCATAAACATCTGGCTCAAATCTGTCCCGAACAGTTTGATAGCGATATTTGCCCTTGTCCCGGAAAGCATATGGTCTATGCGGTGTCCAAGCGGTTGTCCTACAGTAAATGCAAGTCCCGGAACAGCTCCCAGTTTTTCACGGACTTCTGCCATAAACTCTTCGCGCCCTCTTTTTCCTAATGTAAAGTTCACATCAATTTCTGCACTATTTGTAGATAATGAGTGCTCGTCAAGTTCGCCACGTCCGGTTCGCCTTGCTGTACTTGTAACTTCCGGTAATAAAAGCAACTCCGTCTCTATAAGGTTTCCTAAACGATCGCTTTCATCAAGGGTTACACCGGGTTTGGTTACTGCCGAAATTGTAAGCGACCCTTCGTTGAACTCGGGTAGAAAACTTCTCCCCATAGTCACAAAGAGCACTCCGGCAACTAATAGAAGAGCTATTGTGGGGTAAATTACAATTTTCTTGTTTGTAAGAACCCATAACAGCGACCTTTCATATAGTGTAGAAAGCTTTTGAGTCAGCCAGTTATCCTTTATTTTTTTATCAAGGTAGTTATCTCGCGAAAGCATCATTCTACAGAGCAGTGGAGTTATTGTCATTGCCACAACCAGCGACATAAACAGTGATACTATATAAGCCACGCCAAGCGGCTTGAGCATTCTTCCTTCCATTCCGGAAAGGAAAAAGAGGGGTATAAATGCCACTATAATTATAAAAGTTGCATTGAGGATAGAAGCTCTAATTTCAACGGAAGCTTTATAAATGACACTTACTACTGACTCCCGCTCTTCCTTTGGCTTAATGTGATTTTGCCTTAAGCGTTTGTAAACATTTTCTACGTCAATAATGGCATCATCTACAAGAGATCCTATGGCGATGCACATTCCGCCCAGCGTCATCGTATTAATATTCATTCCAAGCAGGTAGAGAACGATGAGAGTACCGAAAAGTGACAGGGGAATAGCGATTACCGAAATAATTGTCGTTCTGAAACTGGCTAAGAAAATAAACAGAATAATTATTACAAATATTGCCCCCTCCATCAAAGCTATCCCGACGTTATTTACAGAAGCCTCAATAAAGTCAGCCTGACGGAATATTTTAGTATCCATCCGAACATCTGCAGGAAAAGTTTTTTTAATTTCTGCCAAATTGTACTCAATACGCTCTGTAACGTTGAGAGTGTTGATATTAGGTTGCTTGGAGATAGCCAATATTACAGAAGGCTTAGCATTTTGAGAAGCGTGCCCCATTTTAACCGGGGTTCCAATTACAATCTCAGCAACATCAGATAGTACTACAGGTCTTCCATTTCTGGTTTTCACATAAGTTTCGCCAAGCTCTTCAAGGTCGTTGGTACGAGCCATTCCGCGAAGTGCATACTCGTTTCCGTAGTCCCGAATAATACCACCTGTAGAATTAGTGCTTAATGTTTTTCCAACGCTTTTTAGCTCTTGCAATGTGACTCCGTAGGCGTTCATCTTTACAGGGTCTGCAAGAATCTGATACTGCTTGTAGTCACCACCGATAATGGTTACTTGAGACACTCCTCCGGTAGCTAGTATTGCCGGTTTAACAATCCAGTCTGCTAATGTACGAAGCTCCATCATTGAAGTTGAATCAGCTTGAAGTCCTACAAATAGGATCTCTCCCATCAAACTTGATTGCGGAGCTAGCACAGGAATAATACCAACAGGTAGTGAACTTGTGAGTGTTCCCATCTTTTCGCTGACTATCTGACGGGCTTTAAAAATATTCGTACCCCATTCGAACTCAACCCAAACAAAAGAGTATCCCTGCAGAGATGCCGAACGCACCCGGCGTACATCGGTGGCCCCATTGACTGCGGTCTCTATAGGAAATGACACCAGACGCTCTACCTCTTCCGGCGCCATTCCGTGAGCGTCTGTCATTAAAACTACTGTAGGGGCTGTCAAATCCGGAAACACATCCACATCCATTTTTTGGAAAGTGTATGTTCCGCCAACAATAAGCAGTACTGCACCAAGCAGTATAAAGAGCTTATTATTGAGCGAGAATTTTATGATATTGTTCAACATAACATATTGCTGTTAATGTACGTGACCAGAGTGTGCATCCAGAGCACCCGATGCCTGTGCAAGTTTAACTAAAATAGCACCCTTGCTTACAATCCTCTCTCCTACAGATACACCCTCTATAACTTCTGTACGGTATCCATCAGTTACACCTTTACGAATAACTCGTTTCTCAAAAAATTCCGGAGTAAGCTGGGTATAGACAAAAAAGTTACCCATCTCTTCTATGATAGCTTCGTTGGGAATAGTTATCGCCATATTGTTGGATTGGGTTTTTATAAAAACATCTATAAAGCTCCCGGACAGTAACCCTACACTATTTTTTACTTTAAAAAACACCGGGATAAGAGGGTTTTCAATATCTGTTGATTTGCCGTAAGAGAGAACTTTGCCGTCCAGCTCCTCAAGAGAATACCTTAAGTTGCTGCTCGTATTAATAAAGGTTGCAGATACAATACTGCCCAATAATGGATAATATTTTGGTTGCAATTGCGCTTTTATTAACATATCAAGATTTTTAGATACAATCACTATGGGCTCTCCAGTCTCTACATATTGACCATTTTGAACCATAAGTTTAGCAACATATCCTTTTATAGGAGAACTAATTATCTGTCTCCCCAAAGAGAAATTTGCCCGAAGATTGCTGTAGTTAGCTTCAGCATTTGTATACTCGGTCTCTGCTCTTAAAAGTTCACTCTGTGATACGATATTATCTTTGGCCAAATCCTTTTTTCGTTCGTATTCTGCTTTGGCCCTGTTGTACTCCGCAGTTGCTTCGCTCAGGCGTACAGAAAGGTTGTTATCTGCCATACCTTTGCTCTCTACAGAGAATAGTTGCTCTCCTTCGTTTACTATTTTACCCTCCACTATCTCCTGAGCTGAATAGGTTACTATTCCACCGGTCCTTGCAACAACAACTCTTTGGTCTGCTTGTGATGGCAATATTTGAGCAACAGTACGAATTACTTTCCCAAAAGACTCAAAACGTGCCTCTTCGGTGGCAAAGTCTAGTTTCCAACTTTGTTCTTTAGTAAAAACAGCACCATTGCTACTGGACATAGCCGCATCTGCAGCATTGTGTTGGGCATCGTGTACATCACTATAAACCCTAACATCCGGAACGACTATCTGCGATTTCGCATCGGGAGCCTCTATATCAAAAATGATTTTGCCGGCACCGGCCATTGCGGGAGTTAAAAAGAATTCATATATGCCTGTACGGGTAGGTTTTTCAAGTGTTTGTCGAATACCTTCAGTGCCAATTATAAGACTTATTGTAACTCTCCCCTCTGTAATCGGTTTGAAATTTTTCAAAAAAGAGAAATGGGCAAGAATGCTACTTTGTTGCCCGGCTACAAATGGCTTAGCTTCTGCATATACTTCAAATGCATCGCTATATGCTGTAAGCTGAAGGTTTTCGTCGTGAGGATGCTCCTCGGCTACGACACTTTGCCTGGTTTTGCAAGATATTATGGTGATTGCTAAAAGCATCACCATAACTAAGTTCGTTATCTTCATATTACCTTAGCTGCTAATGTTTATGGTTTGGGTCTGAGTGATCGTGTTTGTGGTCATCTTTTTTTTCCGGTTGCACAACGGTAGAATCTGCTTTAACTTGAAAACTCTCTTGTGAAGCAGGGGCTTTGGCCTCTTCTTCGTGGTTCCCGTGCACAGATCCATCATCGTGAACGTGTGTGTCTGCCGGTTGGTTTTTACTTGAACAACTTTCGCAAGAGGTGAGTCCAAAAATGATAAGAGCAGATAAGATGATTGCAATAATTTTAAATGATTTCATATTTGTTGTTATTATCAGGTTATTAGATACTTAACACAAAGGAAAATGAGCTTAATTTTATAAGCACAGATTCTGCCTTTGCAATAAAAAAACTGAAAAAACTAACAAACGGGAGGAGCTCTCAACCCGATAGAGCCGGATGAGAATTTGGAATAATATGATTCAATGTATGGTTTTTGCCGAAACGGTAACCCGCCCTCATTCACTAAGCTAAACTTGTCAATACCACGCGGGGAGACAAAAGTTTTAGATGTTTTGTAATCACAATTTTCATAGCACTCAAATTTTGGACTATTATCAGAACGGGTATAAACCTCATTGAGTGCGCACTTCTCAGTCTCACTGTTACTTTCGTGATTGTGGGTGCTAGGTGTCTGATGATGGTCACTAGGTGTGTGGTTATGGCCACTAGATGCGTGATGATGATCTTGGGATCTCTCCTTGATGTTCCTCTCAAGCAGTGCTACTACAAACCCATTGTGATGATGGTGCGGGACAATTGTATGAGCCAACATTATTATATTGGCAAGTAACAAAAGGCTTGTAGAAATTATTTTTTTCACACTCTATTCTTAGTAATCCTTCAAAGATAAAAAAAACATAATCATTTGGCAAACCTACATCCGTTCACCGTCGCGACGGAGGTCTTTCTCTTTGATTGAGTGGCGTTTGTCGTATTCTCTTTTGCCTTTGGCCAGGGAGATGTTTAGTTTTGCGTAGCCGTTTTCGGCGATAAAGAGCCGGGTTGCGATTATGGTGAGTCCCTTCTCTCGTGTGGCACGGAAAAGACGGCTGAGCTCTCGTTTGCTTAGCAGAAGTTTTCTGTCTCGCTTGGGGTCGTGCTTGTTGAAACTGCCCCACCAGTAATCTGCAACGTGCATATTTTTTACAAAGAGCTCCCGGTTCACAAAATAGCAATAGGAGTCCGAAAGGGAAGCTTTACCGGCGCGGATAGACTTAATCTCTGTACCAGAGAGAACTATTCCTGCGGTAAAACTTTCGATGAACTCATACTCAAATGAGGCTCTCTTGTTTTTAATCTCTATTTTACTCTTTGCTTTAGTCATTGGAGTGCAAAAATAGTGTAAATTTGTGAGATGAACCATAATTTAGTTAGCGGGATGAATGCAGACCTTCTTTGCATTCTTGGGCCAACGGCCTGTGGCAAGACAAAATATGCCGTAAAGTTAGCCGCTTCGGCTTCGGGAGAGATAATATCTGCAGACTCCCGCCAGGTTTATAGGGGGATGGATATCGGCACCGGGAAAGACCTTTGTGAATACACATATAATGGAGTTGAAGTTCCGTATCACCTTATAGATATTGCAGATCCCGGGAGCAGATACAATATCTTTGAGTATCAGCGGGATTTTCATAAAGCGTATGAAGATATTAAAAGCAGGGGTAAGCTGCCGGTTCTTTGCGGCGGAAGCGGGCTCTACATTGAGGCTGCCACTGCCGGCTACCAGCTACCGGAGGTTCCCCCCGACCCACTTTTAAGAGAGGAGCTCGAGAGGGAGAGCAGCGAAGAGCTTATCAAAAGACTCGCGGCAATGAAGAGCCTGCACAATGTAAGTGACACCCAGAGCCGCAAACGGCTCATAAGGGCACTTGAGATAGCAATCTATCAGCAGCAGAATCCCTCAAACAGCACAGAGTACCCCCCAATCAAAACCAGATTCATCGGGATAGATGTGGGTAGAGAGGAGCGAATTAAGAGAATAGACAAACGGCTCAAAGAGCGGCTCAAGGGTGGTATGATTGATGAAGTAAAAGGGTTGCTGGAGAGCGGGCTTAAGCCGGAAGATCTTATCTATTACGGACTTGAGTATAAATATGTAACCCTATACATTACCGGCGAGATAAGCTATGTGCAGATGGAGAGCCGCCTATCTACGGCCATTCATCAGTTTGCAAAGAGGCAGATGACCTGGTTCCGCGGAATGGAGCGCAGAGGCATAAATATTGAATGGGTAAGTCCGGAGAGCAGATTGGTTTTGTGATGCAGTTGCATATGAGAAATTGTAGGTTTTGTGATGTAATTGCACAAGAGAAATTGTAGGTTTTGTGATGCAGTTGCATATGAGAAATTGTAGGTTTTGAAGTAAATTTAACAGATAATAAATTGAATAGGATATGAGAAGAGGTTTAAGGATTGGATTTGTGCTGGCTTTAATGGCAGTGATGTTGCACCCCTTTTATGCAAATGCGCAGAAACAGGAGGAGATGAAATTTGTGAACGTAGATGATCTTATGATAATTGGTAAGGGTTTTCAGGAGAGTCACGTCAAATATGGCCGTGTGCCGTTATCTCTTATGCCTGAGCTCAGGAAAGAGCTGCTGAGTCTGGGGGCAAACAGTGCCGGGCTAGCCGTACGGTTCAACTCCAACAGCTCCGTGATCTCTGTAAGGTGGAAGCTTCTGGAGGATGTTAGTATGAACCATATGCCGGACACCGGGATAAAGGGGCTGGACCTCTATGTTCTGGATGGGGGCAGATGGCAATATATTGGTACTGCCAGGCCCAACGCCAAGGAGAGCTTTGCCGTATTTGTGAGAAATATGACCAAACAGAACCGTGAGTTCATCGCATATTTTCCACTTTATGACGGGGTAGAGTCGGTGGAGATAGGGGTAGAGCAGGATGCCCAACTTAGAGCGCCTCAAAACAGCAGGCTGGTAAAGAGTGCCAATAAAAAGCCACTTCTCTTTTACGGCACAAGTATAACCCAGGGCGGATGCGCCTCAAGGCCCGGAATGGCATACCCATCAATTATTGGAAGAGCTCTGGACAGAGAGACCATAAATCTTGGTTTCTCAGGAAATGGTAAGATGGATTTTGCAATGGCAAAGGCAATTAATATGGTTGATGCAGATGCAATTATCCTGGACTGCCTTCCAAACACAACCGCTCAGAGCTTAAAAGACAGCGCCTACCGCTTTATCACCCACATTGCACTTGCAAAACCAAATGTGAAGATCTTTATGGTAGAGAACGCCAACTTCCCATACCTGATTGTTGACACTGTTACCAAAGCAGCACTTGAAGAGGAGAACCAGGTGTGGCGCGAACTCTACGCCCGGCTTCTCACAGAGGGATTTCTCAACATCGAGTACATAAGAGGCGACAACCTCCTGGGAGAAGATGGCGAAACCACCGTGGACGGAGTCCACTTCACCGACCTCGGCTTCCTGCGATTCGCTGGGTCACTTATGGAGTACCTCAAGATTTACTCCCCGCAATAAACTTTGCCAGTGTTTGATGTAACGCACTGTTAGTTAGCTAGATATAAAAGGCAGTTTTCCAATATTGGAAAACTGCCTTTTGTAAATATATGAAAAATATATATTTACATCAAACACTGCCAAAGCCTAACACTATTTTGATTTAAAAAGCAAAAGCACTACCTTCGTATTTAGATACAGTAGTATCTTAATATAATAAAATACATCATAATCAAATACAGTAGTATGCCTTTGCTCTATAATTTCGACATAGAATCTTCTCAAGAGTTATTAGCAATTCTTGCCGGGAATATGCAAAAACGCAGGCTGGAAAAAGGACTTTCTCGAGAAGCTCTTACCGAACTTAGCGGAGTCCCGACACCTACGATTGCCAAGTTCGAGCAAAAGCACACCATTTCACTGGCATCATACGTAGCAATTGCAAAAGCATTGGGATATTCCAATGCTATAAAAGAGCTATTATCCAAACCTCTGTTCAGCACTATGAAAGAGCTGGAAATGATTAACAAGAATAAAAACAGAAAGAAGGGGCGCAATGAAATCGGTAAATAAACTAACAGTAACCTATCACAGCCGGAATGTTGGAACGCTCACTATGACACCCGACAATCGCCTGTGTGCTTTCCAGTACGATAAAGAGTGGCTGGACAGTGGGTTTCCCATATCTCCGCTTGACCTACCTCTAAAACCGGACCTGTTCATAGCCAAACCGGAACCATTCTGGGGAAACTTCGGTGTTTTTGAGGATAGCCTGCCCGATGGCTACGGACGTTATTTACTCCATCGCTTGCTAAAGAAACAAGGTATAAATGACAGCGAGCTTACTCCCTTGCAACGATTAAGCATTGTTGGAACATCGGGTATGGGAGCTCTTTGCTATATCCCCGAAACACATATCGGTGAAGAGAAATCATTCCCGAAACTGGATGACCTTCAGCAAATGGCATTAGATGTATTATCAGAGAAATCAGATAAAGATGAAGAGATGCTTTACTTTAAAAGTGGGAATTCCGGTGGATGTCGCCCTAAATGTTTACTCAACGATGCAGAGGGATCCTGGTTAGTGAAATTCAGACACACATACGACCCCAAAGATATGGGGGTAATGGAATACCACTATAATGAGATCGCTCGCCAATGTGGTATAACCGTTCCCAGCTTTAAACTGATGGAAGGAAAGTACTTTGCCACGAAACGTTTTGATATTGAGAACGGCGTCAGATTACACATCGCCACCGCAGGAGCACTCCTTAATGAATCTATCACACAACCCAGGCTAGAGTATAAAACGCTACTCCACCTGACCGGCTACCTTACCCAAGATCCAAAACAGGTAGATGAGATGTTTCGGCGTATGGTTTTTAATGTGTTGACGGAGAATAAGGATGATCACGCAAAAAACTTTAGCTTCATCTGTAAAGATGGAATATGGTCATTAGCCCCGGCCTATGACCTAACCCGCAGCACAAACGGATATAATGGCGAGCACGCAACCTCTGTAAATAATCAAGGAAACCCTACCATTGAAGACCTGCTCATCGTCGGCGAAAGTATCCGCATACCACTCAAAAAAGGCCGGGAGATGATATTGAGCATAGCAGAAAAGTGCTCCGAAATAACATCCAAGGACTACATCTCTGCTTTAAAAAAGATGTAGACTGCAATTGCTACACCAAAAGAGACAATCAACCCAGGTTTTGCCTTAAGAAAAAACATCTTTGTTAAGTTTATATCGCCAGATTTTTTCATCAGTATCGATAGCGAATATTTCTCCTGAATTTTGATCAACAAAATAATAGCGGAGTTTTTCTTTGAAGGAAAATTCAATCAAAGGAGATCCATCCTGTTTAAAGGTATAAATAATAGTGTTAATACCTATTGAAGAAGAATATTCAGGGTATGATAAAACAAAAAAATAGTCTTTTGTAGAACTAGCACCACCAAGATATGTTCTCATCTTGGATACTGCTTTAGTGTAGTCACCAGCTTCCTTAGAAAGCTTTATTGTTTTTTTTGTTTTTTTTGTCAAATCGTAAAAATCAATTGAGTTCAAAGAGGAGTTTGATGTTATAAAATTCTGAAGATCAGGGGATATTGCAGTAGTAATATCATAAACTAGAGAATTAAAATTATTTGTTCGAACGAAGTTTTGCATAAAAATACTATCAGTGACAACCCTTTTGTTTAAATCAAAATTCACAAAATATGGGTTTGGATTATCAGACTCAGTCAGAGAATTTGTACTCCTTGCTATAATTAACTTATTATTATTGAGGTCAAAGATAAAAGAAGATTCCGCGATCCTAACTTTCATTTCATAATCAGTTGTGAAATCAAATTCTTTTGTAAAGATGGCTTTATTAGAATCTACCGACCTATTTACATCCAACCACGCCATAAAATAGGGATATGATCTTATTAACAGATTCATCTTCCCTTCAGAAATGTCCCATTGATTTATCCTCCTCAGATTAGTAATTTCATTTGGTCCTCTTCCTTTTGTAAGCAATCCTACAATGTGCTTGTAGTCCTTTCTACGAAATGCTTCTAGTGCATACTTTGCCGATTTAGATTGAAATGTTAAACATAATAAGGAGTCAGATAATATTATTCCTGTAGGATCAAGTACCGAAATAGGTAAAGTGTCTTTATCTCCACAAAAAATGGTTATAGGAAACTTTTCTATGTAGGCTGAGTTGTTACTATCTGTTGCAGATTTGCACCCGTAAATAAACAACAGGATAAAAAAGCAACTTTGCCAGTGTTTGATGTATCTCATTGTTAGTTAATTAGATATAAAAGACAGTTTTCCAATATTGGAAAATTGGCTTTTGTAAATATATGAAAAATATATAGTTACATCAAACACTGGCAGAGCGCGAAGCGGTAAACACACCTGCGCAGCAGACCTTCATCAATTGAACTGGCAGTGTTATGTGAAACAAGCTGGTGTACAAGTGTTTAAAAATAGGGATTTTGGAAATGGAGAAAAACTCAAAAATTAGTCTACTAATCTACAAGCACTTACACAGAACACTAACAGTTGATGCCGGTGGTCCCTTCGTAGAATTGGGGCATCTCGATGCCGGTGGGGTATTGGAAGACTTTTAGGTCGAATTGGGGAACGATGGCGAGTACATGGTCGAAGATATCTGCCTGAACTCCTTCGTAGTAGACCCAGTCTTTGTTGGATATGAAGAAGTAGAGCTCAACCGGAATTCCTCGTTCGGTGGGCTGGAGTTGCCGCACCATATGGGTCATCTGCTGGTTGACCTCTGGGTGGCGGTTGAGGTACTCGACAAGATATGCACGAAATACTCCGATGTTGGTTTGGCGCCGTCCGTTTACCAGGACGGAGTTGTCAATATTGTTGTCTGAATTGTATTGTGCAATTTCTGTCTCTGTCTGCTCTATGTAGTCGCGCAGATAGCTGATCTTACGAAACCTTTCGAGCATCTCCGGGGTACAGAACTTTAGGGTGCTCATATCTATCAGCACAGATCTCTTAACCCTGCGGCCGCCGGACTCCTTCATACCACGCCAGTTCTGGAAAGATTCGCTCACCAGAGAGTATGGGGGGAGAGTTGTGATGGTGTTATCGAAATTCCGGACCTTTACCGAGTAGAGGCTAATCTCCTCCACATCGCCATCTGCACCATATTTGGGAACGGTAATCCAGTCTCCCTGGCGCAACATATCGTTTGCAGATAGTTGCCACCCGGCCACAAACCCAAGGATGCTGTCTTTGAAGATTAAAAGCAGAATTGCCATTGAGGCTCCAAGGGCAGCAAAAAGGGAGGTGAACTCTTTGTTAATTATGATGCTTAAGATAACAATTGCCCCGACAAAGTAGGCCAAAACGGCTATAATCTGGAATATAACTTTGATCGGCTTGTCTGAGTAGTCTTTGGAGAGGGTGTAGATATCTGTGAGAGCTTTGGTAGCGGAGTGAACAGCGCGTGTTATAGCAATCACAATAAAGATTTCTGCCCCCTTTTGGAAGACAGTTACCCAAAAAACGGAGCGGATTGCTATTGGGGTGGCCACCAGAAAGATTATACCGGGGATAATATGAACCAGAGATTTTATAACCTTGTGCTCGATAAAGGCGTCGTCCCATTTAGTAGTGGTGTAACTGGCCAGCCTTACAACCAGCTTGTAGACCACAACCCGGGCAAAGATATCTGCCAGATATGCAATTACAAAAAGGAGCGAAACACTCACAACCTCATCCAGAACAGATGCAAGGGGTGCACTCACCCCTGCATCCACCAGGATGTCATATATGCCATCTACAACCCCGAAAAGAGCAGTCGCCTTTTCGGCAATCTGATTTTCTATCTGACTATCTATCATAACTCTCGGTCTATAATAAATCTCTCCCTAGAAGATCTTACAACCAGCCTTCGCAGCTGCACATCAGGTTTCTGTCGCCGTATCCGTTATCTACGCGGGCTACGTGCGGCCAGAATTTGTTGTCGCGAATCCACTCCAAAGGCCACGCTGCAGTTGTTCTGCTGTATTTGTGGTTCCACTCATCTGCAGTAACCTCTCCGGCTGTGTGAGGCGCATTCTTGAGCGGGTTGTCATCTTTATCCAGTTTGCCCTCTTTGATTGCAATACATTCTTTTTTAATTGTTTGCATTGCCTCAACAAAACGATCCAGCTCTGCCTTAGATTCGCTCTCGGTAGGCTCAACCATAAGGGTGTCCACAACCGGGAATGAGAGGGTAGGTGCGTGGAAACCAAAGTCCATAAGGCGTTTTGCCACATCTGTTGCATCTACTCCATAATCTTTGCGGAAATCGCGAAGATCCAGAATACATTCGTGAGCAACTCTTCCACTCTCACCGCTGTAAAGAGTCTTAAAGTCATCTTTCAATCTTGAAGAGACATAGTTTGCGTTGAGTATTGCCACCTCAGTAGCCTTTTTAAGCCCGTCAGGACCAAGAAGCTTGATGTATGCGTGGGTGATAGGGAGTGCCATAGGATAGCCGTAAGGTGCCGAGCTTATAGCCTTAGCCCCCTTTGGATTTCCATTCTCCAGGAACGGGTGGTTAGGCAGATACGGAGCCAGCTCTTTTGTTACGCAGATAGGGCCGATTCCCGGGCCGCCTCCGCCGTGAGGGATTGCAAAAGTCTTGTGAAGGTTCAGGTGACAAACATCTGCACCGATAACGCCCGGGTTTGTAAGACCCACCTGAGCATTCATATTTGCTCCGTCCATATAGACCAGGCCTCCGTTTTCGTGGATAATATCCATAATCTCGCGGATGCTCTTTTCAAATACACCGTGGGTAGATGGATATGTGATCATCAGGCAGGAGAGTCTATCTTTATGAAGCATAGCCTTTTCGCGAAGCTCGCCCACATTTATGTTCCCCATCTCGTCGCAAGATACCAGCACTATCTCCATTCCTGCCATTGCTGCAGATGCAGGGTTGGTACCGTGTGCAGATGTTGGGATAATGGCAACAGTTCTCTGGGTATCTCCTTTGGCAACGTGGTAGGAGCGGATGGTCATAAGCCCGGCATACTCACCTGCCGCACCCGAGTTGGGCTGCACAGAGCAGGCGTGAAATCCTGTAATTGTTGCAAGATCCTGCTCGGTCTCCTCGATAAGCTTCATATAACCCTTAACCTGAGTTGAAGGGACAAACGGGTGAATATTGGTAATCTCTCCCCAGCTTAGAGGCATCATCTCTACAGCCGCATTGAGCTTCATTGTGCAAGAGCCCAGCGGAATCATAGAGTGAGTAAGGGAGATATCCCTGCGCTCCAGCTTCTTGATATAGCGCATCATCTCTGTCTCGGAGTGGAACTTGTTAAAAGTGGCCTCTGTGAGGTAAGAGCTCTCTCTTGGCAAATAGAGATCCGGCGAGAATGCTCCCGGACACTCGGTTACAACTTTGCCCGAGAATATTGACAAGATTGTTACAGCCTCCTCGCAGTTAGAGAGCTCGTCAAAACTCATCCTAACACTGGTAGCGCTTGGGTAGTAGAAGTTCATCTTCTTCTGCTCTGCTTTGGCCTTAATGGCTGCCGCATCTACTCCGGTAACCTCAATTGTGTCAAAGAAATTATCTGCAGAGAGCTTAAACCCGAGCTTTTTGAGCTCTGCAGCTACAGTGTGAGCGTAGGTATAAACTTTGGTTGCAATATCTTTAACCCCTTTCGGCCCGTGATAGACTGCATACATCCCTGCCATAGTTGCCATAAGGGCAGTGGCTGTGCAGATGTTTGAGGTTGCCTTCTCTCTCTTTATGTGTTGTTCGCGGGTCTGGAGAGCCATCCTAAGTGCACGGTTGCCGTGCCTGTCTACAGATACTCCAATAATCCTTCCCGGCATATTTCTCTTATACTCGTCGCGGGTGGCCATAAAGCCGGCAGTCGGACCGCCAAAACCCATAGGAAGACCAAACCTCTGTGCGGTTCCTACAGCAATATCTGCACCCCAGGCAGCGGGCTCCTTAAGAAGAGCAAGTGCCAGCAGATCTGTAACGGCAGTAACCAAAACACCCTTTGAGTGGGCCGTCTCACAGAACTGTGAGTAGTCGCGAACCTCTCCGTTGGCTGCAGGATATTGCAAAATAGCGCCAAAGCACATATCATCAAACTGATAAGAGTTGAAATCTCCGGTAACAACCTTTATTCCCAGAGCCTCTGCCCTGGTCTCAATAACCGCAAGAACCTGCGGGAATATGTTTACATCTGCAAATACTATATTTTTACCCGCCTTTTGTGCATCTCGTGAGCGAAGTTCATACATCATTCTCATCGCCTCGGCCGCAGCAGTTGAGTCATCCAGCATCGAGCTGTTTGCCATCTTGAAACCGGTGAGTGTAGAGACCATTGTCTGGAAATTGAGAAGAGCCTCCAGACGACCCTGTGAGATCTCTGCCTGATACGGAGTGTAAGAGGTGTACCAGCTTGGGTTCTCAAAAACATTTCTCACAACTACCCCAAGAGTGCCTGTACCATAGAAACCAAGCCCTATCATAGAACGAAAAGCATCGTTCTGTGAGACCATAGATTTAAGTTTTGATAAATATTCTTGTTCACTCATTGCACTGCTTATTGCAAGAGGTTTTGTGATTAGAATATCCGATGGAACGGTTTGTTTTACAAGCTCATCCAGATTATTAATCCCAATTTCCGCAAGCATTTCTACGATTTCGCTTTCACGCGGACCATTGTGTCTTTCAACAAAAGGAATTGACATATAGTTCTATTTATTAAGTTATTAAATCGGTTTAGAACTGCAAATGTAAATAAAAAAATGCACAAATTGTGTATTAAAATAATTTCATATTTTTGTGCGTAACAAAACTAAAACCTATGAATCTATTAAAAAGAAAAGTTTCTGAATTGCAGGAGAGAACCGCCAAGGCCCTTCAGGGTGGAGGCGAGAAAGCTATTGCAAAGCAGATAGCAATGGGAAAGCTTCCTGCAAGGGAGCGTATCAGTCAGTTGCTGGATCCAGGGTCATTTTATGAATATGACCTCTTTATAGAGCACGAAGCCAGAGAATTTGGTATGGAGGGCAAAGATCTTGCGGGAGACGGTGTAGTTATCGGGACAGGCACAATCAATGGCAAATCTATAGCGATTTTTGCACAGGATTTTACCGTTGCAGGGGGCTCATTAGGGCTGATGCACGCCAGGAAAATTACAAAAATTATGGACTACGCTCTTCGGATGCGTATTCCGTTGATCGGAATAAATGACTCCGGAGGAGCTCGTATTCAGGAGGGGGTTAACTCCCTTGCCGGCTACGGAGAGATCTTCTTTCGCAACACCCTTGCCAGCGGTGTAATTCCACAGCTCTCGGTAATTTTAGGGCCGTGTGCGGGAGGTGCAGTCTATTCACCTGCCCTTACAGACTTTGTATTTGTGGTGGACAAAATTTCTAAGATGTTCATAACAGGGCCGGAGGTGATTAAGTCGGTTCTGGGTGAGGAGATAGATATGGAGACTCTCGGCGGAGCAAGAGTTCACAGTGAAACAACCGGAAACGCACACTTCTTTGCCAACAGCGAGACAGAGTGCTTTGAACAGATAAAAACTCTGCTCGAATATATACCTGCTCATAATGAGTGTAACTGCAACTGTGAAAAGGCTTGTGAGCCGGACACAAAAAAATACGATATTGAGAAGATTGTGCCTGTAGACCCTACAAAACCTTATGATGTACGAGATGTTATTAAATCTCTTACAGATGGTTCAAAATTCTTTGAGGTACAGCAGATGTGGGCAGCCAACATAGTTGTGGGATTTGGCCGTATAGCCGGCCGTAGTGTGGGGTTTGTGTGTAACCAGCCAATGGTTCTTGCAGGAGTTCTGGACTGCGACTCAAGCGATAAAGCTGCACGATTTATCCTTTTCTGCGACGCATTCAACATCCCGATTGTAACTCTTGAAGATCTTCCGGGCTATCTGCCGGGTGTAGACCAGGAGCACGCAGGTGTTATCCGTCACGGAGCTAAACTGCTCTATGCATATAGCGAGGCAACTGTTCCAAAGGTTACAATAATACTTAGAAAAGCATACGGCGGAGGTTACATCGCAATGAACTCCCGCCACCTGAGGGCAGACTTTGTATTTGCCTGGCCGCTGGCAGAGATTGCCGTTATGGGGCCTGAGGGCGCTGCAAATATTATCTTCAAGAAGGAGATTATGGAGGCAGAGGATCCGGATGCTATGAGAAAACTCAAAGTGGAGGAGTACAAACAAAAGTTTGCCAACCCTTATGTGGCAGCTGCCAAAGGGTATATAGACGCAGTAATTGACCCTGCAGAGACACGAAGATATCTGATACACTCGTTTGAAGTATCTGCCAATAAAATTGTTAAAAGGCCTTCAAAAAAGCACGGCATTCCACCATTTTAATGGAGTGTCAGATTTTTAAAGAATCCGTTCAACTTTTTTAATAAGATAAAGAATGAAAATGTCAGAAAAGAGAGACTTGGTCAAAAAGAGATTGAAGGCCAAGGAGAAAGAGCTTGAAAAAAAGAGGAAAGAGGATGAGAAAATTGCAAAAAAGCTTAAGAAGGAGGAGAAGAGATTAAGCAAGGAGCAGAGCAAAAATCATTCAAAAACCCCTAAAGCACACTCTGAGAAGCAGGAGAAGATAAAATATGATATTCTCCAGATTTTCACCGATGCCAGAAAGTACAAAACTACATATACAAAGAAGTATATAAATAGGGTTCCCTGGAAAAGGCCGGATCCTCAGGAGATTAAATCCATTATACCGGGTGTTGTTACCTCCCTGGAGGTTAAAGTTGGAGATCACGTACAAAAGGGCGACCACATAATGACCTTTGAGGCTATGAAGATGCTAAACCTGGTGCTTGCTCCATTTGACGGCGTGGTTGAGACCATTCTTGTAAAGGAGGGAGAGAAGGTGCCAAAGGGCGGCGTGATGATCTACCTAAAGTCGGACCGGGAGTTTGATATAACCGAAGATTTTGTTACTTCCGACGATCTAGGTCTAGTCGAATAAAGATAAAGAGAAAGAGCGTAAAGCTCCATAAAGAGGATCCCCCGTAGCTCACAAAGGGCAGGGGGATTCCTATTACCGGCATAATGCCGATAGTCATTCCGATATTTATAAAGAAGTGCAAAAACATAATTGATGCCAGTGAGTATCCGTATACACGGTTAAAGGTATCTTTCTGTTTTTCCGCCAGGTTGTAGATTCGGATAATCATAAAGAGATAGAGAAATATTAAGAAGGAAGAGCCCACAAAACCCCACTCCTCGCCAACTGTGCAAAATATAAAATCTGTACTCTGCTCCGGCACAAAGTTGAATTTTGTCTGAGTACCCTGAAGAAAACCCTTTCCCCAAAAACCACCTGAGCCGATTGCGATTTTGGACTGGTGAACATTATATCCTGCACCTTTGAGGTCTACATTGATTCCCAGCAGATTCTCTATTCTGGCTCTCTGGTGATCCTTTAAAATCCGCTCGAAGAAAAATTCAACCGAAAATATTAGTATAACTGCCAAAACAAAACTGAGAGCAATGTTTTGGTAGAGTTTGAATTTGGATTTTATGGCAGAGATAATGTGCAGTAATAGGAGCGGCACTATAATCGTAGATAGCCAGAAAACATCTGGCAGATCTATTTTTTGGGAGATTGCGGGAATATCTCCCATCCGGGGGGAGAGAATCATTAAGGGTATAAGTGCTGCCAGCCCCACAAGGTGAACAATTGCTCTGTGGGAAAGAACTCCTCTGGCGATAACCATTATGGAGGTAAGCACAATAACCGCAACAAACGGAGAGGAGCTTAGTGTAATAAGAAAGAGCAGAATGGCCATAATACTAAGTGAGATATACCATCCGCTCAACCCCTCACGGTATAACATTAAGATAAAGGCACCATAGATAAGGGCAGATCCGGTCTCTTTTTGCATCACAATAATTGCCATAGGAATCAAAATTATGAGCGCAATTTTTGCATATCCCTCAATAGACTTGAACCTAAAGTTGTAGCCACTCATAAGAGACGCAAGAGCCATTGTGGTGGCAATCTTGGAGATCTCTGCCGGCTGGAATCTTACAGGACCAAATTCAAACCAGGAGTTTGAACCGTTTACCTCTATTCCCAGAAAGATAACTGCTAAAAGCAGAAGCAGACTTCCCCCGTAAATAAGCCAGGCCAGAGTGCTGTAAATCTTGGGGTCTATTACAAACAGCACAATAAAAGCAATAATCACAGAGGTCACAATCCAGATAAACTGCATTCCGTAACGCTGTGTAATATCCAGAATATGGCCGTGCTCCTCGTCGTAAACGGCAGAGAAGATGCTCACCCATCCTATTAACATTAGAATCAGATAGCAGAGTATCAGTTGCCAGTCCAGTTGTTTATACTCATTACCGCGAATCATCGTACTGTTGTATTACCGATTAAATCCCCCTGTAAAATAAATGCCTCCATATCTTTTCTCTCAATTTTTCGTGTGAGATACATCTCAGTTAAAAGAGAGGCAATAGGTGCAGCCCAGGTTGCCCCAAAACCTGCATTCTCTATATAGGCTACAATGGCTATCCTGGGGTTATCTCTTGGAGCAAAGCAGATAAAAACAGAGTGGTCTTTGCCGTGAGGGTTTTGCGCCGTTCCCGTTTTACCGCAAATATCAAGACCCTTGACCGCCACTCTGGAGGCTGTGGCACCGGATCCAGGAGGCGAGTTAACGGCAAGGAACATCCCCTCAATTATCTTCTCAAAATTTGCGGAGCTCACCTTGGTATAGTTTTTCTCCCTGTACTCTTTATTTATGAGGGTGTCCGGAGAGCCTCTCACAACGTGAGGAACAATATAGTAACCTCTGTTTGCTACTGTTGCCGCAAAATTTGCAAGGTGAAGCGGTGTTGTCCCTATCTCTCCCTGTCCAATTGCCAGAGAGATTATAGAGAGAGATTTCCATTTGTCTTTGCCGTGAATTTTATCATAAGTACCTGTAGAGGGGAGTGTTCCTCCCTGCTCTGCCGGGAAATCGGTCCCAAGTTTTTTCCCGAACCCAAAGCTCTCCACCATCTCTTTCCACCGTATAAAACCCTCTGTTACACTTGAGTATTTAGGGTTGTCGATAATATTACGGAAAACGTGGCAGTAGTATGTATTGCAGGACATCATAATAGAGCGGGTAAGGTCTGTAGGAGAGGGGTGAGGGTGGCAGGCAACACCTCTGCCTACGTGGTACCCTCCGTTGCAGGAGTATCGTGTATCTGAATCCAGAACACCCTCTTCAAGCCCTACCAGGGCATTTACCAGCTTAAAAACAGAGCCCGGCGGGTATGGCGACATTACCGCCCGGTTGAAGAGCGGCTTAAGCGGATCGTTTACCAGTTCGCTGTAATACTTGTTTATGGTGGCAAGCTTAGTAACATCTATTCCCGGGCTCGATACCAGAGTGAGAATCTCACCGGTTGAGGGCTCTATTGCCACCAGACTGCCAATTTTATTTCTCATTAGCAGCTCTCCGTACTGTTGCAGCTCGGCATCTATGGTGCTGATGATACTCATTCCCGGAACAGCTTCCAGGTCATATTTACCATCCGCAAAACTTGATTTTACCTGGTTGTGCACATCGCGAAGAAAGATGTTATGCCCCTTTTTACCCTTTAGTACCTCTTCGTAAGATTGCTCGATGCCGGTCTTGCCAATATAGTCACCCCTGCGATATTCGGGGTTTTTTCTCAGGAAAGATGTATCTGCCTCTGTAATGTACCCGAGCAGATTTGCTCCCGAGTTATAAGGATAGTTTCGTATGGTTCGGGAAACGGCACTAAAGCCGGGAAACTTGTATGCCTTCTCCAGAAAAATTGTATACTGTATGCCAGTCGCCTGCTTTACAAACGGCATTGACTGGAACCCGATTCTGCGCCGGTTTTTCCTGTACTCCTTTAGCTTACCTCTTACCTCAAGATAGTCCAAGTCGAAAATATTGCACAGGTCAAGAGTGTCGAATGGCTTAACCTCGTAAGGGGTTATCATTATGTCGTAGGCCGTTTCGTTTCCTGCAAGGATCTTTTTATTGCGGTCCATTATAAGACCCCTGGCGGGATAGCGCACATCGTATCTGTATGCGTTGTTCTCTGCCGTAACTTTATACTCCTCGTCAAGTATCTGAAGGTAAAAGAGCTGAACAAGAAAAACCAGAGCTATAACAATAACCCCAAGAATCAATATGTTTTTCTTTCCCAGGTCAAATGCCATCGTTTCTAATTTTAACGCCAGTTTTTATAAAAGAGACCAAATTCGATTAATAGAATAATGAGCGTGTTTACAAACAGGCTGATTAACATCCTTGGCAAGTTATAAATAAAATGGGTAACTCCGAAACTCTCTGCCAATGAGATGGCAGTATGGTGTATGAGTAGTGCAGATAAAATATATACCCCAAAACGGATTAACCCAAGCTCTCTCAGGCCGGGCCTTGACTGAGTGTCAAGTTCCCCTTTACGACTTACAAGGCGTAGTATTCTAACCTGAAAAAGAGTCATAACCAGTGCTGCTGCACTGTTTATCCCCATTATTGAGTTTGTGAAGTAGTCTACAACCATTCCCATTGCGAAAGCCCATAACAGCAAAGAGTTCAAAGAGGTGTTTGCGGGTCGTGTAAGCAGGAAGAGAGGGTAGACAGATATAAACAGCAGAGGCCCAAAATCTATGAGACTACTCAGAACAATCTGAGTAATTACGAAGGAGATGAATAGTATTATGTTACCTGACCGACCCATTTGACCCTCTTTGTATAAAATCTAACTCGTCCTTATTGTTATTCACCACAATGTTAACATAGTGCAGTGAGTTGAAATTCTGAAACAGCTTCACCTGAATATTGTTGTATGAGCCTTTGGTTACAGAAGATTTTCTTATCGTTCCCAAAGGGACATCCGGAGGGAACATAGAGGAGAAGCCGCTGGTTACAACGGTATCTCCAACCATAAAATCTATATGATAGGGTATCTCTTTAAGCATAGCATAGTCGCTTCGCCTCCCCTCCCAAATCATTGGACCAAAGGTTCCCGAAGATTTGATTTTTGCACTAACACTCTGGTTGATGTTCAGGAATGAGATGACATAAGAGTATTTGTCGGAGACGGCGGATATCACACCCACAACACCCACCGCAGAGATCACTCCCATATCTTTGCGAACTCCGTGAACCCGTCCTTTGTTGAGGATAAGATAGTTGTGTAATTTATTGGTGCTGTTGGCAATAATCTTGGCGGGGATGTATGAAAAATCTTCCGAAGGCGGGGTCTTTAACGAAAGAGAGTCCACATCTGTGTGAGTAAACGCTTTAAGCCTCTCGTTCTCCCGTAAAAGTCTAAGATTCTCCCGCACCAGCATCTCATTCACATTCTGTAGTCCGAAGTAATATTTTACTCCGGAGGCTAAACCATCCATTACAGATTTTAATTTTATAACAACACCGGATATTTTTGCCTGTTGGAATATACTCTCACTCGATATAAAGGAGATAGATATGACCTCCAGGGTCAAAAAAAGCAAAAGTGTCGATAAAAATTTAATAACAGGAGACTTTCCCCACATTTTAAATTACCTCATTAAGAATGGCAGTTTGTCTGTATTTTTAAGAGCAATACTGGTTCCTTTGGCAACGGCGTGCAGAGGGTCTTCCGAGACGTGGAACTTAATATTGATCTTCTCGTACAACCTTTTGTCCAGCCCGCGAAGCAGGGCTCCGCCGCCTGTGAGGTAGATTCCGTTTTGAACAATATCTGCATAGAGCTCGGGTGGTGTCTGCTCAAGGACCTGAATAATTGCAACCTCAATTTTTGCGAGTGATTTATCAATACTGTGGGCAATCTCCTGGCTGGTTACGCTAACCTCAACCGGGTGAGCAGTCATTAGGTTTGGACCCCTTACGGTGTAAGGCTCCGGATACTCGTCCAGTTCTGACATTGCTGCTCCCACTTTTATCTTTATATCTTCTGCAGTTAGCTCCCCAATCTTAATTGAGTGTTGCTGACGCATATATTGCTGTATTTCGTAGGTAAAGACATCTCCTGCAACCCGTATGCTCTGGTTAATTACAATACCTCCAAGGGAGATTACGGCAATCTCGGTTGTACCACCTCCTATATCTACAACCATATTTCCGGTGGGTGCCTCTACATCGATTCCGATGCCGATTGCTGCAGCCATTGGCTCATAGATTAAAAAGACATCTCTCCCGCCGGCGTGCTCTGCCGAGTCTCTAACGGCACGAATCTCTACCTCTGTACTTCCTGAAGGAATACATACCACCATCTTTAGACTTGGAGTGAAAAAGGAGTTCCTGTAGTTAATCATCTTTATAAAACCCCGTATCATCTGCTCTGCAGCATTAAAGTCGGCAATTACCCCATCCCGGAGCGGTCTTATAGTCTTTATGTTTGCGTGGGTCTTCCCGTGCATCATACGGGCCTTTTGCCCGAATGCGATGGGTTTGCCGGTGTTCTGGTCTATTGCCACGATAGAGGGTTCATCGACAACAATTTTGTCGTTCATCAATATTATCGTGTTGGCAGTTCCGAGGTCTATAGCCAGCTCCTGAGTCAAAAATGAAAATGCCATAATTTCTTTAGTCTATCTTGTTATTTAACAATTAATGCTTAAAATGTCGTCTGTTTGTAATTACCATTGCAACTGAGTTGTTGTTGCAGTACTCTATGCTCTCGCCATCTCTTAATGAGCCCCCGGGCTGTATAACAGCAGTAACTCCCGCCTGATGGGCAATCTCTACACAATCCGGGAACGGGAAGAATGCATCTGATGCCATAACAGCCCCCTCGAGAGAGAATCCGAAGTTGTGTGCTTTTGTAATGGCCTGCTTAAGAGCGTCTACCCGTGATGTTTGTCCTATGCCGGAAGAGATTAGAACGGAGTTTTTGGCAAGAACTATTGCATTAGATTTGGAGTGTTTTACAATCTTATTTGCGAAGATCATATCATCGATCTCTTTTTCTGTTGCAACTCTATTTGTTACAGGGATAAGAGACTCTCTCTCCTCTGTTGCAGAGTCCCTATCCTGCACCAGAACTCCCCCAAGCATACTCCTGAATTTTTTTGAGGAGCGTAAATCTGAGTTGTTTATAAGAATAATCCGGTTCTTCTTCTGGCGAAGAATCTCCAACGCCTCATCTTCATACGAAGGTGCAATTATCACCTCAAAAAAGAGTTTGTTCATCTCCTGCGCGCTTTGGGTGTCAATCTCCCTGTTGGCTATTATTATTCCGCCAAATGCAGATACAGGATCTGCTGCCAGAGCTGCCTCCCACGCTTGGGATAAGGTTTGTGCAGATGCGCAGCCGCAGGCGTTGTTGTGTTTTAGGATTGCAACCGTAATTTGGTCGAAATCCGATATAAGTTCTATGGCAGCCTCAATGTCCAGCAGGTTGTTGTATGAGATCTCCTTGCCGTGTATCTGCTCCGGAATATCATTTGGCGACCCGTAGAAAAGAGCCGTCTGGTGAGGGTTCTCTCCGTAACGAAGAGGGGTAGAGTCTTGAATGCTCTCTTTGAATGTATCTATTGAACCCTCTCTGTTAAAATATTTGAAGATTGCAGTGTCGTAATGAGAGCTCACATTGAATGCCCAGGCAGCAAAACTTGCCCTCTCCTCAATTGAACTCACTCCAGCTTTTTCTGTGAGTATATGTGAAAGAGCGGGGTAGAGCTCTTTACACCCAACGATAATCACATCTTTATAATTTTTGGCAGCAGCTCTTATGAGAGAGATTCCGCCGATATCTATCTTCTCTATTATCTCCTGATGCGAAGCATCCGAAGAGACATATTTTTCAAATGGGTAGAGATCTACAATTACAAGATCTGTCTGAGGGATGTTGTACTCTTTAACCTGAGCCGCATCTGAGTCACTCTCCCTGCGAGAGAGAATGCCGCCAAAGATCTTTGGATGAAGTGTTTTTACTCTCCCGCCCAGAATTGAGGGGTAGTCCGTAATATCCTCCACTGCTTTAACCGGAATTCCCAGTTTTGTGAGAAAATCATAGGTCCCTCCGGTTGAAAGAATCTCTATATTTAAATCATTGAGTTGCTTTGCGATAACATCTATCCCCTCTTTATGATAAACTGAGATTAATGCTCTTTTGACTGTTCTGTTTTCCATACCCCTTAAATGGCTACAAAATTACTAAAATATACAATTAATACCTATTTTTGTTGATACAAAAAGATTACAGAGATGGAAAAAAAATATTACGCAATAATTGTGGCAGGAGGGAGTGGAAGCCGTATGGGGGGTGATATTGCAAAGCAATTTATGTCTCTGGGAGATAAGCCGGTGATTGTAACTACTATAGAGCGCTTTTTGTCGCTCTCCTTTCCATTGGAGATAATTGTGGTGCTACCATCTAACTATAAGGAGTACTGGAAGAGCTACTGTTTTGAAAACAGATTCAATTTCAGGCACACTTTAGTCTCCGGCGGTCTTACCCGGTTTCACTCTGTGAAGAATGCGCTAAAATATGTGGGCAGAGGGGGTCTGGTTGCGATACACGATGGCGTAAGGCCATTTGTCACCAAAGAGTATATTGAGGAGCTCTATGCAATTGCAGATGAAAAGGGGGCAGTAATTCCCGTAATTTCACCGATTGACTCTATGCGGGTTAAGCGAGAAGATGGCACGACAGAGGTTACCGACAGGCAGAGGTATCTGATGGTTCAGACTCCACAGGTTTTCAGTACAGATTTAATTCTGGATGCATATAAACAGGCATACTCACCTGCATTTACAGATGATGCAACTGTTGTAGAGAGTATGGGTGCGAAAATTCACCTTGTACAAGGTAAGGCGGTAAACATCAAACTTACCAGGCCTGAAGATATGCTTCTGGCCAAAGCAATACTTAGCGTTTTTTAACGTTAGAGACTTTCCCCGGATAATCTTTAACCCAAACCTGTCTCTCTATTGCCTGGTCAAGAGATATAAATGTCTCTGTCTGCTCAACAGAAGGGATGTTTTGGATTGTATTTATAAGGATCTCCATAAGGTGATCGTGATTCTGGCAGTATATCTTTAGCATAAGTGCGTGCTTGCCTGTAACGAAGTGACACTCAACTACCTCAGGTATGTTTTTTAGCGCCTCAATTACCGAAGGATAGTGATTTGCCTGTGCAAGGCTTACACCAACGAAAGCACATACATTAAGCCCCAGAGTTTGGGGTTTTACAAGGAGTCTGGAACCGGTTATGATTCCTAAGTTCTCCATTTTCTTCACTCTTTGGTGAATAGCTGCTCCTGAGACTCCACATTCGCGCGCAATCTCAAGAAATGGCATTCTTGCATTTTTTACAAGAAACGACAGGATCTTTTGATCAATCTGATCAATCTGATATTTAGGCATACTGATAATGAATATTATGTCAAAGGACAAATATAATAATAAATTATAATTAAATCTGATTTATTTTTTGATAAAAGAAAAGCCATCTCATAGGGATTTCACCTGAACAGGCTGTAAGATAGTCCTGGTATGAGCAGGGAATATATTGAATATTAGTGGTTTTAACCTCAGAAACCTCCATCCACCAACGGCCGGAAGAGCAACTTGTAACAAAGACAATATCCTGCCCCTCTTCACCCATACTTACGATTTTTCTAAGGAACATATCCTCCTTTGCACTATTGCCGGGATCTTCGTCTATGCTTGATGAGAGGGCCTCGGCGATGTGCCAGAAAACCTCTGCGATGAGCTCAGATGTAATGGGGTTTGGTTCTAAAGTGGAAGGGTATCCGTAAATATAGATGTTCTTTACTTTTTGACCCATTCCGGCGTATCTGGCAATCTGGCAAATCTCCTCTGCATAGAGTCCGTTGGGGGAGAGTGTGGTGTTATCCGGGAAGTCGCTGCTGCGAACGGCGTTAAGATCTATAAATATTTGATCTTTAGTACGAAGCATTGGCTCGGAGAGGGTGTTATTATCTCTAAGCACTCCAAGACGAATCTCCTCAAAGTTACGCTTTCTTAAAAGGTCCAAATCTTTCGGGCTGTAACGGTAGCTCTGATATCCAATATGGGCAAACTCTACCGCCAGCGGGTCTTTAAGGATATGTCGGAGAATTGTCTCTTTACTATTTACCGGGCTCCCTGCAGATATTAACGCAGCCGAGTACTCTCTCTCCGGACAGATCTCTTTTAACTTGGGCAGATGCTCTCCGCAAAGAACAACTGTTTTGATATTCAAGCTGTTTGCCAGCTCAATTGTCTTTGCTAACTGATTGATTCCCGGGCGGGTGAAGTAGGTTTTATACTGACCGTGTGAGTATAATTTACCTATTACCGATGCCATACGGTCACTTCCTGTGGTATCTATTATTAACGCAGGCGTTCCCGCTATTGCCTCGCTTATTGCGGCTGCGGGAATTATCTCAATTGAGTAGTTACTGCTCATTGAATACTATTTATGCGTGAAACTTTTTTATATGTACGATACTATTTTCTGGAAGAGGGCTTTTTCGATTTTGGATTTTTACCCGTCTTCTCTGCTTTTTCTATAATCTCCAGGATAGTTGAAATCTCCAGGCTCTCCGGTGCAGTCCCTTTCGGAATCTTGTAGTTCTCTTTTCCTTTCTTAATATATGGGCCGAATCTGCCGTTGAGTATATCTATACCCTCTGCAGGAAAGCTCTTAATGTTCTTTTGAGCCTCTTTGAGGGAGCTCTCATCTATGAGCTCAATGCACTTTTGAAGATCTACGGTATATGGGTCACTCTCTTTTCCCAGGGAGATGAACGCACCTTTATATTTGATATATGGTCCAAACCTCCCTATCGCACAGGTTATCTCCTCTCCCATATATGTGCCCACAACTCTTGGCAGCTGAAACAGCTTAAGCGCATCTTCAAGGGTGATTGTCTCTATGAGCTGACCCTTTGCCAGGCTCACAAACCGTTTGTCCGGGTCTTCACTCTCGCCAATCTGTGCAAGAGGGCCAAAACGACCTATGCGCACATAGACACTTTTCCCGCTCTTAGGGTCTGTGCCTAGCAGCTTCTCTGCGTTGGTTGGCCTGGATACGGTGAGTGTCTCATCCACTCTTTTGTGAAAAGGTTTGTAGAAATCTGCAATAAGTTTATTCCAGACAAGTTTACCCTCGGCAACCAGGTCAAAATCCTCCTCGATCTTGGCGGTAAAGTTATAGTCCAGAATGGTTTCGAAGTTCTCTGTGAGAAAATCGTTAACCAGAATTCCAATGTCTTCGGGGAAGAGTTTGTTCTTCTCTGCACCGAAACTCTCTTTTTTAAGGTGATGGGTAATCTTACCCTTGGCAAGGGAGATCTCTCGGTACTCTCTCTCAAACCCGGGGCGGCTATCCTTAATTATGTAGCCTCTGGTAATGATGGTAGAGATTGTCGGGGCGTAGGTAGATGGTCTTCCTATACCCAGCTCTTCCAGTTTTTTAACCAGACTTGCTTCGGTGTATCTTGGTGGTTTTTGAGTGAACTTTTCTGTTGCTTTGATGGTAATGGAGTTCATCTTCTGCCCGCTCTTCATTGCCGGAAGCATAAGCTCCATATTCTCTTCGGCAGATTCGTCATCTTTTGACTCCATATATACCTTTAGGAATCCGTCAAATGTAACTCTATCTGCAGTAGCAATGAATGGGTATTTCACAGAGTCCGATGTGATTGAGATTTGAGTTCTCAAGATAGCTGCATCTGCCATCTGCGATGCTATGGTTCTTTTCCAGATAAGATTATAGAGCCTTCTCTCCTGCACTCCTGCCTCAATCTCTATGTTGCTCATATATGTTGGGCGGATAGCTTCGTGAGCCTCCTGTGCCCCTTTGCTTTTGGTAGCAAATTGCCGGGTCTTGGAGTACTCTTTGCCGTAAAGATCTGTAATGACCTGCTTGGATGCCCCGATTGCCAGCTTGGATAGGTTTACCGAGTCTGTACGCATATAGGTGATAAACCCGCTCTCGTAGAGGTTTTGGGCGGTTCTCATTGTTTGGTTAAGCGAGAAGCCCAGCTTCCTGGATGCCTCCTGTTGGAGGGTAGATGTGGTAAATGGGGCGGGAGGGGTTCTCTTTGTCTCCTTCTCCTCAATATCTGCAATCTTAAAAGTGGCTCCGATGCTGTTTTGCAGAATCTCCAGTGCCTGCTGCTCATTGTCGAATCTTTCGGTAATCTCTGCGGCAACTTTCGCACTCTCCACAGAGCCATCCGGGTTGAAAATGCCCTCTACCTTAAATTGAGATTTTGAGTTAAACTGCTGAATATCACGCTCTCTCTCAACGATGAGTTTAAGGGCTACGCTCTGTACCCTGCCTGCCGAGAGTTTTGGTTTCACCTTCTTCCAGAGAATCGGAGAGAGTTCGAACCCTACCAGGCGGTCCAGTACCCTGCGGGCCTGTTGTGCCATAACCAGATTCATATCTACACTCCTGGGATTCTCAATTGCATTGAGAATGGCATCCTTGGTTATTTCGTGGAATACTATTCTCTTTGTCTTTTTCGGATCCAGGTTAAGTGCTTCGCTTAGGTGCCACGCAATGGCCTCTCCTTCGCGGTCCTCATCGGATGCGAGCCATATAATATCTGCCTTTTTTGCCAGTGATTTAAGTTCTGAAACTATTTTCTTCTTCTCTTCAGAAACAAGATAGTCCGGTTCAAATCCATTTTCCAGATCAATTCCGAGGTTCTTTTTTGATAGATCCCGTATATGTCCAAAGCTAGATTTCACTGTAAACCCACTACCCAGAAACTTTTCGATTGTCTTGGCTTTAGCCGGAGACTCCACGATTACTAAGTTTTCTCCCATACGTAAAATAATCCTTGATGGCTGCAAAGTAAAGTATAAATTAAGGTAATATCAAAATTTTTATTCCTAATTTTGGCAGTTGGTACACTTGGAAATACTGTAAAAAATGGATATTAAAAAGAGGAAAAGGGTTGTCAGGTGGTTATGGATAATGTTCTTGAGTCCCTTTGTATTATTATTATTTTCGTTACTTTTAGTTGGGATGTTTGCAGACATTCCTTCGTTTGAGGAGCTTGAAGATCCCAAGAATAATCTTGCCACCGAAGTGATTTCGGAAGATGGGGAGATTCTTACAACCTTTCATATAGAGAACCGCTCCTTTATCACTTACGGGGAGCTTTCACCAACTCTTATAGATGCAGTAATCGCTACAGAAGATGTTCGTTTTAACAGCCATAGCGGGATAGATTTTAGAAGTCTTGCCAGGGTGGCGGTAAAATCACTTATTTTGGGTCAGACCCGCTCCGGAGGTGGAGGAAGTACCATTACCCAGCAGCTTGCAAAGACTCTCTTTCCAAGAGATACAGTTGTGAGCAGCTTCCCGGGGGCAAAGATTTATAAACTGGGGGTATCTAAGTTCAAAGAGTGGATTACCGCTGTTAAACTGGAGAGAAACTATACTAAGCCGGAGATCCTTAGTATGTATATGAACGCTGTGTTTTATGGCAGTAATGCATACGGGATAAGAGCGGCAGCCAATACATTTTTCGGGAAGCACCCGTCTCAGCTTACAGTTGAGGAGGGGGCCACGCTGGTGGGGATGGTTAACAAACCTACGCGATTCAACCCGGTACTCAACCCGGAGCGTTCACTTGCCCGAAGAAATCACGTTTTGGGGCAGATGAGAAAATATGGTTATCTGGACAGGGCAGATTATGATTCAATTGTAAACATACCTATTAAACTATCTTACTCGCAGCAGGATCACAACTCCGGCCTCGGCCCCTATTTCCGGGATATGCTTCGGCGGGTTATGAATGCAAACGAGCCACAGAGATCTTCCTACAGGCAGTACGAAGATTACAAGGCAGACTCTACTTTGTGGAGGGATGACCCTCTCTACGGATGGTTGAATAAAAATGTGAAGCCGGATGGTACCAAATACAATCTGGATAAAGAGGGGCTAAAAATCTACACCACAATTAATTCCAAAATGCAACTCTATGCAGAGCAGGCTGTTGCCGAGCATCTGGGAAAGGAGCTTCAAAAGGTCTTCTTTAGCGATTTAAGATGGAAACGAAACCGTCCGTTTTCGGATGATGTTCCAAAGGATATGACCGACAATATAATGCGGCAGGCTCGCAGATGGAGTGACCGCTACAGGATGATGAGTGCCGGAGGTGCAACCGATAAGGAGATTGAGGAGAGCTTCAAAAAGCCGGTCCCTATGACTGTTTTCGGATGGAATGAAAGGGGTCGTATAGATACTATAATGTCGCCGAATGACTCCATAAAATACTATAAATCTTTCCTGAGAGCTTCGCTTATGGCAATGGAGCCTCAGACCGGCTTTGTGAAAGCCTATGTTGGAGGGCCGGATTACAGATTTTTTAAATATGACAATGCCCGTCAGGCAAAACGGCAGGTGGGTTCGACTATCAAGCCGTTCCTCTATACACTTGCTATGCAGGAGGGGTTCACCCCTTGCGATAAGGTGGTAAATGTGCCTCAGACCTTTATGGTGGGAGACAGCACCTGGACTCCCGAGAGTACAGACAAGCCGGAGTGGATTGGTAAGAAGGTAACCCTTAAGTGGGGGCTAACCAAGAGTAGCAACAACATATCTGCATACCTGATGAGACAGTTCGGGCCAAATGCTATGGTGGATATGTGCCGTCGTTTGGGGATCAAGAGCCACCTGGACCCTGTTGTTTCGTTGTGTTTAGGGCCTGCAGATATTACTCTTTATGAGATGGTTGCGGCGTATAACACCTATCCGAGCAGAGGGGTTCATATAGATCCGATATTTGTTTTGAGAATTGAAGATAAATCGGGGAATGTGCTGGGTAACTTTACTGCCCGTAAAAGGGAGGCGATAAGTGAACCGACTGCCTACCTGATGGTAAATCTTATGGAGGGTGTGGTAGACCAGGGTACTGCAGCAAGGCTTAGAAGATATATTCCTCAGGGCCCGATAGCCGGAAAAACAGGTACCACCAATGACCAGAGCGACGGTTGGTTTATCGGCTTTACTCCCCGCCTTACAGCCGGTGTTTGGGTTGGAGCAGAGGACAGGCAGGTTCACTTTGAGAGTCTGGCGCTGGGTGGCGGTTCAAATATGGCGCTACCAATCTGGGCCCTATTTATGCAGAGGGTAATGAAAGATCCCACTTTGGGAATATCTGCCTTCGATGCCTTTACCTCACCTCCGGGCTTCTATGTAGACCTAAACTGCAAAGGCACAGACGAAGATCTCGAGGAGGGACAAACCAAAAAAGATCTGTTTTTTAACTAATAATCTGCTCATAGATTTTAACGAATAATCTGCTCATAGATTTTAACGAATAACCTGCTCATAGATTTTAACGAATAACCTGCACAAGAGTTTTTTGATGAAGAGAATTGCACTTATATATGGTGGTGACTCGTCGGAGTACGAGGTCTCTGTTAAGAGCGGCAAACATATGGCCTCTCATATAGACAGAAAAAAGTACGAGGTTTACGAAGTTTTGATTAAGGGGGCCGACTGGAGAGTAATTACAGACGGGGAGAACAACTCCTGTTTTATTGACAAGGCAGATTTCTCTGTAGTAATTCCCTCAAACGGGTGGATGGCAGAGAGACGTCACCATTTTGACCTGGCACTGATAATGATACACGGCTCTCCGGGAGAGAATGGGCTACTTCAGGCCTATTTTGAGATGATCGGGATGCCGTTCACAACTTGTCCTGCCACCGTGGCCGCCATAACATTCAATAAATATGCGTGTAAATGCTTCTTGAGAGATACCGGGGTAAAGCTTGCCGCAGAGAGGTTCATAAGACGGGGCGACGGTTACAACCCTTACGACATCTCAATAGCTTTGGGCCTTCCGCTCTTTGTTAAGCCAAACAATGGCGGAAGCAGCTTTGGGGTAACCAAGGTAAAGAAGCTGGAGGAGCTTAACGACGCAATTGAGTGCGCCTTTAAGGAGGATGCCGCTATTTTGGTTGAAGAGTTTATTGATGGCCGGGAGATGACCAACGGAGTGTACGAGCACAACGGCGAGCTGGTTCGTCTGCCTGTAACCGAAATCATATCCAATAACGAATTCTTTGACTACGAGGCCAAATATCTGGGAGCCTCGCAGGAGATCTGCCCTGCAAACATCCCTGTAGAACTCAGCGAAAGAATCATAGATCTCTCCCACAAAATATACCGCTACCTGGGTTGCCGCGGAGTGGTAAGAATCGACTACATTGTCCGCGGCGAAGAGATCTTCTTCCTCGAAATCAACACCGTCCCCGGAATGACCGAAATGAGCCTCGTTCCCCAACAAATTCGAGCCGCCGGAATGACCATCAAAGAGTTCCTCACCCAGCTGTTGGGGGAATAACCTTGCCACGCGGGTAACCTTGCTAAGCATCGTGGGATATTGCTGCTTGTCAAGCAATTAGCCATACAAAACGGAGAGAGTCTTGCCAAGCATCGTGGGAAGTATCTGATAATCAGCGATAGGAATAAAAACCGCGCAGCGGAAAACAAACCCGTGAAACGGACCACTCACCCGCGCAGCGGAAAACAAACCCGCGCAGCGGAAAGCACACCCGCGTAGCGGACCACTCTGCCAGTGTTTGATGAAACGCTTTGTTATTCAGGCGATTACAAAATGCAGTTTTCCAAATCTGGAAAATAGGGATTTGTAACTAATTGTTATTCATTGAATTACATCAAACACTGGCAAAGTTAGCTTGAGGTATTTACGGACGTTGTGGATTCGGTTGTAATCTGCCTTCAAGGCCGCATCAAAGTTTGGGTCTCCCTCTTTGGGCAAAATGGTGTCGGGGGAGATGTTGAGTTTTTGTTCAAGCATCTGCAACTCTTTGCGTTGGGATTTTTCGCCGATTGTTTTTGCGGATATTCCGGGAATAAATGTGAAGATGGAGAGAGAGATTATGGCAATATAGCAGAGGTAGAGATAGAGGCTGCTTTTTTTGAACATCTGCATTAAAGTTGCAACGGTGAGGATGGCGCCGCTGACGAAAAGATATACCCTGGCCTCGGTGAATCCGTACTCATACACCCGCTGGATGGCGCCTATCCAAAAGAGAATCAGTGGAATGATGAAGAGGGGGTATAGGTATTTGTAGAATTTGACAAATATTTGTTTTTCGGTGATTCCGGTGAGGGCTTTGACAAGGATGCCGGAGATTACAAATGCGTTTACGATTATTGCCAGTTTCCCGTTGGGCAGGGTGAATGTTACGACGATTTTTGCAATGTAGAGGTAGATGATTGCGGCAAATATTACAAGGGCCGGGGTTAGGATGTAATTAACAGCCGGTGTGCAGATTATATTTCGAATTTTTGTTATTTGTGCAGATAGTGAATTCTCTTCGGTTTCGTCAGATGCGTAGAGAAAGAGTAGTGGGGTAGAGAGGATTAGGATTATGTTCATTACCCAGAAAGCGCTGTCGTTTATTAATTTATCCGGGAACTCAAAGAGCTCTGAGGTCGAAAAGAGTATGGCCATTGCAATGAGAAAGGTGGGCAGAGTTATTGCAAAGGAGGCGGCAACCCTGGATGCGAAATTTATAAATGTTTCGGTTATAGTTCTGTTGTCGCGCTCCCTGCGGAATGATGCAATAACCAGCAGTGTGATAACGATGGTTGCCGCATAGGCCGGCGAATAGAGCCATTCACTAAGGTCAATCAGGAAAATCGGAATGAGGGTTAATGCAGATAGGTAGTAGATTGCCCTTTTGATGTTGTTCCCGGGAAAAAGCCGGTTGAGGATGTATGGAATTGCAAATAGAACAGGTGCCGACAAAAAATTCTCTCCCAGAAGTTCGGGCAGCAGTACCTTGTGGTAAGTTAGCACAGAGAGCAGAAAATAGGCAATCGCCACAATCACCTCAACAGGGTTTTGAATCACAATTGTTGCTAATGCTTTAAAGAGCTTAGAGTTACCGGGTGTTTTCATAATATGAGAGGTTTAGGTTTGAGCAGGATTAGGTTTGACAGGTTTAGGTGTGGAGGACAAGTTTTATAAAGTTCTCTTTGTAGTTGCTCCCAACAGGGATTGTCTTATCGTTTATCTTAATTGTGCTGCGCTCTATTTTGTCAATTTTGTCTATGGCAACGATGAATGATTTGTGAACCCGAACAAAGTTTTCGGGGGGAAGCAGCAACTCCATTCCGGCAAACGACTGCAAAACCATCAGCTTTGAGCTCTTTGTCACTATCTGCAGATACTCCTGCATCCCCTCAATGTAGAGAATTGAGTCAAAATCTACCCGCTCCATACTGTATCCGCTTTTAACGAAGATGTAAGATCTTTTTACAGAAGATATTGTGTTGAACTGGTTGAAGATCTTCTCTGTAGCGGTTACAAACCTTTCAAAACCGAAGGGTTTAAGCAGATAGTCACACACCTCAAATTCGTAGCCGGTTATTGCATACTCTTTGTAGGCAGATGTGATTATGACCTTTGGTTTTATTTTGAGTGAGCGCAAAAAATCAATTCCGTTAAACTCATCCATCTGAATATCAAGAAATATCAGGTCGGTTTCGTTCTCCTTAAGAAAAATAAGGGCATCAATGGCGTTGTTGAAGGTTCTCTGTAACTTAAGCCACGAGATCTTTGAGATAAAAGAGCTCAGTTTCTCTATGGAAAGTGGTTCATCATCAATAACAATACACCTTATCTCCATTTTGGTTTGCAAATTATATCTTTCCAAATTTACTCTCTTTTTCTGATTTTATTCACTTTTTACGATTCTAGTTTTTGATACTTATTAGGAGCTTGCATTTGTGTCTATAGTGAGTTCGGCTTTGAAGAGCTCGGAGTCGTGGGAGATGTTGAGTTTGTGTTTGCAGGGATAGAGTATCTCCATTCGTTTAGAAACGTTGCTTATGCCGATCCCTTTTGAGCTGTCTTTGGAGATCATCTTCTCGGGATCGTGCAGATTGCTCACCTTGAAGTTGATAATGCCGGATTTTTCGTTCAGGGTAATTGTGATTCCCTGCTTTTTATCTTTATCGGTGGTGTGTTTGAATGCATTTTCGACAAATGGGATAAGTAGCATAGGGGCAATTTTTGTGTTTGGGTTCTCAATGGAGATGTTGAACTCTACAAGCTCGCTATTTGAGGTTCTGAGATTTTGCAGATTCAGATATTTTTTCAAATACTCTACCTCTTTGTCCAGTTCAATCTCTTCACAATCTGCCTCATTAAAAGAGTAGCGGAGCATATCGGAGAGTTGAAGCAATGAATATGAGGCCTTTTGGGGGTCTTTTGCGATAAGGGTATCTATGTTGTGAAGTGAGTTGAAAAGGAAGTGGGGGTTGATTTGATTGCGCAAAAGTGCAAGTTCGCTTTTGAGATTCTGTTTTGATTGCTGCAGTTGCATCCGGTCTTTGTTAGCCCAGTCGATAAAGAAGCGAAATAGTGCTCCGTAGATTGTCCAGGTAACCAGCAAAATATAGAAACGGAAGAAGTACATCGAGATATCTATCTTTATAACAATCACCGAAGCGATCATAACCAGAACTACTCCGAGAGCTGTCAATATCATCTTCTTATTTTTAATGAATTTGAAAACATTGACATAGGAGATATAGAAGAAAATTGGTATTAGTGATGCCATTACAACGTTATAGTAGGCAAATGCCTTCTGATCCGTTATTGTGGGTGCCAATAACGAATTAATCAGGTGGTTGAAAAAGTAGATGCCCCAATATGCGAGGTGAACCTTAATGATTGTAGATTTTTTCATAATAGTTTGTATTAGTTTCACCGCAAATTTGTGGCTACCGGGATTCTAATACAAAAATAATCAATGAAACGGGTAAATTGCTAAACGAAGGGAACCTTACCAAGGGTCGTGGGGCTTTGTTGATTATCAGTTCAATTACTGCACCGCCTTTATCATAGCCACCATTTCATCCACTAAATGGCTATAAATACCACTGCCAACGGCTTTATAGCGCATAATGCCATTTTTGTCTATTACAAATTTGGCAGGAATGCTCTTTACTTTATATTTTGCAGCTACTTCATCACCTGCATCAAATAGTACATTGAAGGAGAAATTTTTCTCTTCCAGAACTTTTTTAGCTCCCGGCCTCATTTTGTCGACTGTGGTTCCACCTGTGTCCCCTTCAAATGTATCAATGAAAAGAAAAACTATGTCGGGATTGGGTTTGTAATAATCTACTAATTGCTGCATAGCGGGAAAGCTTGCACGGCAAGGTCCGCACCAAGTTGCCCAAAAATCAAGAATCACGGTTTTTCCTTTTAAATCTGAAAGTTTTACGGTTTTTCCATCTATATTCACTAACGAAAAGTCCGGGGCTGCTTCATTGGTTTTCATCTCCTCAAGCTTTTTGGCAATTTCAAGGTTATCATTACTTTTCAACCCGGTGATAAATGCACTAAATCCATCATCGCTTCCGTTTTTCTTCACATACAACTCTTTTAAAATTTCGATTATATTCTCACCATACAGCCCGGAACTAATAATTTTCCCCATTGTTTTAATCGCCTCCTCTAAAGGCAAACATTTTGGAACGACTTCTGCAATGGTGGACATTAATTCAAGCTCCATTGTTTTTTCTGTAAATCCCATCTCCTGTGCTTCGGAAAATGTAGCATAATTGCGACATTCATTTATTTTTGCAAGAGCATTTTCACACTCTCCGTTTTGCGAATATATTACAGCTTGTGTTTTAGCTAGTTGAATTATCTGCCTCAACAGGTTGAGCTTCATCTCCCGTTTAGTAAAATAGGCTTCACTTTTATCGTTTTGTTTGAAGCCGGCAGGGTTGTTTTTAAGTGTATTATATTTCTTCCAACAAATTGAATATAGGGTGTTGCAGTAGTTAATCGCAGCACTATAATTTTTGACTTCGGTCTCTGCGTTAGCTAATTCCATATATGGGAAGAAATTTTCAAAACCACAATTTATCTCATTTTGAATATAATTAAGGGCTATATCAAATGTCTTTTTATCACCGGTCTTATAGGCTGTTGCCAGGTAATTATCTATCAATGCAGATAAGAATCCGCCAGCCATAGCTGCATTGTACCTCATATAAAAATCCATATTTTTAAAGCTGACAATTGATGAATCCAGCAGGGTCTTCTTCTTAATTAAATCTGTTTCGGAAATTGTCTTCTCATATAAATTCGATGTCCTGAAATATCCCTCAATATTGTTTTGTGTAGCATATTCCGTGAAATAGGATGCTGTTCTCTTTAACCCCATCGCATAAAAAAAGGTATTGCAAGCAAGATAATCGGCATCGGTGACAGGCTTATCTTTGAATATTCTATCTAATTGCATTACAGCTAATTTTCTACAATCAACCGAATCAGTTTTCGGATTGTAGGTCCGATAAATATCAACGGCAATAGCTGAACTTTTTTCAGGATAGTGCTCCATCTCCTTTAAATAGTACTCCCTTGCTAAAGCTGGGTTTTTGGATTGCCATTTACTGAAAAACGAATCGGATAAATGCTTTCCCATTCTGGAATATGCAGTGGGGCTAGGTTTGTTTTCCGATGTGTAAAAGGGGACGAAATAACCGTTATTGTTATTGTTTTCTAGCCTCCCGGATATACAAACGCCACTTCGGTCAATTTTATAGTCTCCCCAGGTAAATCGAAAAACAAGCCCACAAACTGTCTCTTCAGTTGTCAGTTCCCCGACATATTCATTGCCGCTTTTTTCAACCTCCATCTCAACAGGTTTTCCCAAGGGATCCAACACCCCGTAGAAGTCGTCATAGTTTCCCATTTTATATACTGTACATTGCAAGGGACCCTTTTCATCTGCAAATTCTGTTGGAGGAGTATAAGAAAATTTTACCTTATCACCGGGGTGTGGCTTCTCAGGTGTTAATTTCAAATTATTTTGTGCAAATAATCCAGTTGTGATTGCAATTGCAAGTATTGTTAGATATATTTTTTTCATAAGGAGGATTTAAATTGGAATATATTCTCTCTTCCTCCCGGGAGGAAGAGAGAATACATATGATAAAAAGAATTAATGATGGTTTAGTACCCCGGGTTTTGTACTAATTTATTGTTGACAATAAGCTCTTTAGCAGGAATAGGTAATAAAGATTTATGTGATTCCCAGCCGGTTTTGTTGCTCTCTTTGCTTAATACGGCATCTGCCCTTCCTGTACGCACTAAATCGTACCAGCGATGAGACTCACACATAAATTCCACCCTGTTTTCGTGTTCAAGCGCTAAAAGAAGCGCAGCCTGTGTAGTCGCAGTTGTGTTGCCTAATTTACCGTGGGTGTTTCTTATCAGATTAAGGTCGGCAGCTGCACCTGTAAGATCCGGAGAGGATTTACGGACTTTTGCTTCTGCCCTTATCAAATACATCTCTGCAAGTCTTAATACACAAAAATCCTGTGGATCGGCATCGGCCGCCTCCTGATCTAACATACCATGAGGATATTTCAGAGTAAATACATTCTCTTCGGCTGAATAAGTAAACAGTGTAGAGAACCTTTGATCACCGGACTCAAATTCATTTATTGCACTCTGTGTCAAGCATCCCCAGCCTGAATACTCCCACGCATATGGCTCCGGGAAAAAAGAATACATCATAGGCATTCCCTGCATTGCATAATACCAGCAACTATTAGGTACATCTGCCATAGTTCCATCCATTGAGAAAATGATCTCTTTGCTTCTTCTCATTAACACCTTAGTCAGATCGGCTTCTAACATATACTTACCACTGCTAATAACCTCAGTTGC
>Ga0351891_1022_pt1 | contig 66342 bp, 64 predicted proteins | sample TotcelFGM3001K13_FD_206768 | JGI IMG/M metagenome (GOLD analysis project Ga0351891, IMG submission 206768) | Enriched cells from coal bed in the Powder River Basin, Montana, United States - Total cells FGM rep3 HSBNCT.FGM.300.1.K13 ... | reverse complement strand
GGCTGACACGCTCCGTTCTTCCTGTCTGAGCTGGCATCTGCTGTTGAGGCTGACTTCCCGGAACAGTTTTCGACTTTTATGTGGGCGAAAACTCTGTCGAAGTGCTCGCGTTGATTGGGAAGGTGAGTTTCATCCACTCGGCAACGAATGCCAGATACGACGCTCTGGCTGGCTCTCCTTCAATACTTGTGGACCAGCAACAGGTGACGTCAGGCAATGGGATGCCTGATCCCGACTGGGACCGATGGAACGTTCGACGTGAAGGTTTCTGGGCAATGAAGACCAGGGAGACAGGACGATCGGCAGAATATCTTCCACCCAACCTCCGGAATGATGCGTACATTCTTGAAGAGAACGGAAGGTGGGAGAACGTTTACTATGAAGGCGAATCGCGCTGGTTGTGGCAACCTACTACCGTAGCCGTGGGATGGCGGCCTTTCAGCGTGGGCAGATGGACCGACTATTATGGAGACCAATGTTGGGTTCCGGCTGAACCATTCGGGTACACCACTCACCATTACGGTAACTGGGTACATGTGAGTAATTCGTGGTACTGGGCCCCGCCTGTGGTGGGCGTGCGCGTTGGCCTCCCCCTCCTTGATGTCGGTTTTTACTGGTATCCTGGAAGGGTTTCATGGATTCATCGTGGTGCCTATGTGGGATGGGTGCCTCTGGCACCGCGCGAGATGTACTATAGCCACCGCTACTGGGGAGGCCCTTATGCAGGAGTCGTAACCAACGCCAATATCGCACAGATCAACATCAACATCGGAAACTATGCTTATGCCAACCAGGCTGTCGTGGTTAACCAGGACAGTTTCTATAGTGTAAACAATTACAGTAATGTACAGGTGACAAATATCAATAACACCACTATTGTCAACGACTACAGTGCTGCGCCGGTTGTCAATGAAACAGTGGTAAACAACTACACGACCAACACGCAGCGGTACAACTATACCAACGCCACGGTGGCAGAGAAGCCCCACAATGCTGTTGTCGATCGAATCCAGTATAATAAGACAATCATTCAGGAGGGCAGGGTAGAGAACGCTGTCGTGGCTCAGGAACGCGTGAAGCGTACCGAGGCAGGAAGGATCAATCAGGGGGCCAGGGTTGAACCACCGAAGAGCACGAACTATATCGTGCCCGCCAGCAAGGTCAACCAACCGAAATCGGAATTAAAACTTCAACAGAGGGCAATCAAAAGCAGTGGAAACGGCGCACGGCAGGGGAGACAGCCTCAGCAGCAGATGCCCGATCAGACAGGAAGGACGGAGCGTGTCAGTCCCGCAAGACCAGATCAGACTGAAAAGACAAGTCCTGAACGTAAGCAGCCTGGAAGTCAGCCTCAACAGCAGATGCCAGCTCAGACAGGAAGGACGGAGCGTGTCAGTCCCCCGAAACCGGATCAGACACAAAAAGCAAGTCCTGAACGCAAGCAGCCGGGAAGTCAGCCTCAACAGCAGATGCCAGCTCAGACAGGAAGAACGGAGCGTGTCAGCCCCGCAAAGCCTGCTCAGACTGAAAAGGCAAGTCCTGATGGCACAGTGCCGGAAAAACCTGATGCAAGAAAGAAGAACAATCAACCTGAAAAGTGAGCTATAACCTTCAGGATAACGATTTTGGATGCGTTATCGGTCAAGGATGGCCGATAACGCAGTGAAATAATTTTTTTGGAAGTCCATACTTGTTGAAACACGAAGGTCACGAAGACCAATAACCTTTTTCAGGGATAGTTTTTTATATGGATTAGAAGTCGCCGAAACGGGTATTGAAATTGATGACCAGATTGGCAAAAAAGCCTTCTCCAAGCTGTGATTGGGTGAACTTTTTCCCACCGGCATTCAGAAAATCCTGGGAATTCAGATCTTCGTAGACCGGAAGTCCGACAGAGCCTCTCAAATTCATGTTGCCGCCAAAGGCATTCAGAAAACGCCAGTCAAACACCAGTGCCAGGTTGGCTCTGGTTCCACCGGTGTTACCAATCTTGATACCCAGGTCTTCATTTTCATCTGTATAAGACGCATCCATTTCGATACCCAACACCATATCATAATTCGGGGTGTAATGGATGGCCAGGCCAGCCTGGGTTTCATCCCCAAATTTATAATCGTCTCTGTTTTCCGGAAAATATCGATAAAGTGCCTGCGCATGAAGCCAGAAATGTCCCAATCGCTGTGAATATAAAAGCCCGCCAAGGACCGTTGGAATTCCGCTTCCCAACTGCATACCCGGACCGGTTGAAATTAGATTGGTTTTAAGCGCGGCATTATATGCCCGGGTGGCATCGAAATCGCCGGTTGGCAGGGTGGCGCCGGCAAGAAGTGTAAAAAACTTGTCATAGTAATGGCTGCGCCATGGATTATATCGGAATTCGAAAGTGATATCCCCCAGACCATCATTTTCGGATGTGACGGTATTGATTTGATTGCCCTGCCGAACCAGGGTTTCCATTTCTTTCTCGAAATAGGGCAGATTCATCTGAAATGCGACTCTGTCCGTGATTCCATAATTCATGACCAGCATTTGGGTCTGAATATCGATCTGCTTGGGTGCCCGGGGTTGCGCCGGATTACCACTGATAAATGAATCGGGGTCCTGGCCGTCTGTGCCGATCTTCAAACGGTCTTTCATGACATAGGCATATGCGAGTCCAATGCCGAACGAGCCAGCCCCGGGTGTTACCGCCTGACGGATCCGAAACGGCTGGGTCATTCCGCGGGGAGAAATTGTATCCATGGCATTGATAAAGCTGAGCACCACACCCCCTTCCTTGGCGGCGAATGCCTCACCTGATTGTTGATCGGCAAAAGCAATGTAATTGGGCAACATGTCGGGAATCAAGCGGCTGCCCAAAGAATACCATGCGTTTTGCGCATTCACCTTGGCACCTGTATTCCAGTCATTCACACGAATGGAACGAAACGAATCCAGCCCTTTTTCATGAACGATACGAAACATACAGGCCACACCGCAGGCATGTTCTGTCTTACCGTCACTATATACCATTTCCACAGCGGTACGCTGATACTGATCGATCCACATGCCGCATACCTTACAGCTTTCACGTTCGGCTTCGGCCCAGGTCATGGCCGGAATCAAAAAAAGACAGCAGAAAAGAATACTCCGGAACTTCTTGTCAAAAACCATAAATCCCTCCTTACCATGAGACGTAAGTGATCAATCAGTCGTTCAATGAGACATAATCCGTATCCCGAACGGCATCCACCTGAGGGCGTTTCCGACTGGCTCATGCCACATCAGTTCTTCCCTTTCTGCATGCGCATCATCTTCCGCTTTTCCCGGATCATCCGGGTATCCTGATACATGTCCTCATATACGGCTTTCATGGCATCTTCAAACCCGCAGATGGTGCCACCATTTGCCTTGACAAAGGCTTCGGCGTCCTCTTTTTTCCCAAAGGCCCACTTCGCCCGCTTGGTCATGACACCCATCTTGCTTCCACCGACTACCCATACGGCAGTTTCCGCATCGATGAGCGCTTTGGTGTTGTAGTCGGCCACCTGGATCGCCTGAAGCGTTTTGTCGATCTTGAAGGCCATGTCAAGCGCTGCGCAGTGAAGAGAGCAGGCGCCGAAGGTCGTCCCGTCTTCGTATTGGATATAGACCCGGGAGTGGGCATATTCCGCCCGGTCCATTCCGCAGTACGTGCAGCTCGGGTGTTTGGTTATATCGGACTGCACCTGAGCCGAAGCCCCGCTGAACATCAGACCAACAGCAAGAATCAGATAAAGCATTTTTTTCATAAACGTCTCCTTTCGAATGTGATTATATCCGTCCGTAAGTGGACCGTTCTTCGCCATTTCATCAGCCCGGAAAAAAAACGCTATCCGGTACCGGATGGCATGTTGTTTTGAAAGCAGCCTGAAGTCATCGGGCTGCTTGGGAATGATTTAAAGAAATAACACAGCGTTGGGAAGAATTACAGGGTAGAAAAAAAGGAGGAAAATAATAGGTAAAACCTGATAGTTGTGTTCAATTTCATGCTGCACGACGTTCATTAAACAGGAAAAGAGTTCAGGAGAGCGTCATCAGGTAGGATTTCAGGCTGATCTTTTTGTTCACCAGGCCGAGTTTTTTCCGGATGTTGTTCCGGTGGAAGACGATGGCGCTGTCAGAGATGTTCAGAAATTCTGCCATCTCCTTTGTGGCCTTGTCCTGACGGATCATTTCGGCAATCCGGATTTCTGTCGGAGTCAAATCCGCATATCTGGCGGAAAGGGTCTTTGAGAAGGGGGAAATGATTTCACTGATATGAGCTTCGAGCAGTCTCAGCCAGGCAGTCTGACTGGGGTTCAATACGTTTTTTTTCAGCTTCTCGATGCAGGGAAGAATGAATTTTTTGACATTGGAGAGGACATTCTCCTCGAGCTCCTTTTGGTCATGTTCCCGTTTATTGAGTAAAATTTTTAATGCAATATTCAGTTCTTCCAGATTGAGGGTTTTTGCTTCAAGTTCCCGAGTTCGTTCTTTCACCAGATCCTCGAGCCTCTGGTGGGTTTCTCTCAGTCGTTCCTCGGCACGTTTCCGCTCGGCGATCTCCTCCTGGAGCGCATCGTTGGCGATGACAAGCTCGGCTGTCCGTGCCGTTACGAGCTTTTCCAGTTCGTCATGAGCCCTGCGGAGCCGATCCTCAGCAGCCTTTTTTGCTTCGACAAGCTGCTTCTGTTGTAACGCCCGCCGTATTACGGAAGGAATGAGTTCAAGATACCCGCCGTCCGAATCCTTGAGAATATAATCGCTGGCTCCCAGTTTCATGGCTTCAACAGCGGTCTTTTCATCTCCCGCGGCGGTAAGGATAATGGACGGCGGCATGCCGTTGTTCCCGGCAAGCGCCCGGAGAACATCGATGCCGGTCAGGTCGGGCATCCGGTAATCGATAACCAGAAAATCGAACGCTTCTTGCCGATGCATGGAAAGCCCGGTCATACCATCGTGTGCCACTTTGACCTCATGGCCGGTTCGGGAAAGATGTTTCTGAAGGAGCCTGGCCATTGCGGGGTCATCATCCATGCAAAGAATGCGCAGTGCTTTTTCAATAGGTATTCCATCTGACGCTTGAGTTGTCGGTCCGATTCTGGCGACATCACATGTGAAGTCGGGACTTTCAGTCATTTTGATTTTTTTCCAGATCAGCCGCTATGGAAAAAAAGAAAGTCGATCCTTCACCCACACGAGAATCACACCAGATTCTCCCACCATGACGTCGGATCAGGGATCTTGTATAGGTCAATCCCATTCCTTCTCCGGGTACGGTTGTCGTTCCGATGCGCTGGAATATATCAAAGATTCTCTCAAGATCCGAGGATTGTATACCCATGCCGTTATCCCGGACATGGAAGACGGTTTCATCCGGATGACATTCGGCGCCGATGGAAATTTCGCCAATCCGATCAGATGCAAGATAGTGAATGGCGTTGCTGATCAAATTGGAAAAGACCTGCTCCATGGCAAAGCGGTCCGCCCGTATTTCCGGCAAGGGGACGACCATGACTCGGATTTGTTGCTGTTTGATTTGATAGGCAAACGATTCAAGAAGGTCGTTTAACAGCGCATTCATATCGATCAGTTCGGGGTTCATCTGCCGCTCTTCGATGCGTGAGAGCCGGAGAACAGCCTGAATCATGGTCTCCATTCGGGAAGCAGATGCTGTGATGAAATCAAGTGCCTCGGGCAAATCTTTTTCAAGAGCCGGAGCGATTTCTTTTCTGCGATCCTCTGATATAAAGGACAGAAACGCCTGCATCTCGGTTTTTATATTTTCCTGGATTCGGGCGATCTCCCGGACAAATCCCTTCAGGTTCACGAGGGGTGCTCGCAGGTCGTGGGAAACGATGGCGGCAAAATTACGGATTTCGGCCAACAGCTCTTTAAGCCTTCTTTCATGCCGCTTCCGGGTGGTGATATCCTGAGCAAAGCCCGCGGCCCGCTGGATTTCACCGTCGCTGCCACAGATGGGAAAGCCTCGGACATGTATCCATCGGATTGCCCCGTCAGGACGGCATATTCTGAATTCGGTTCGGCCTTCTTCTCCCCCGCCGGGAAACATGTCAAAAAAACGGCGTGCGATATCAGTATCTTCAGGATGCACCGGTCTCAGAAAAGTATCCGGCTCGGCATAGAGCGTTTCACAGGGTATTCCCCACACGCTTTCGAAAGCCGGATTGATATAGATGATTTTTTTTTTGCCCGTTGTATTCTGAAGCCAGAAAATATCCTCGATGGTTTCGGCGATCTGGCGAAATCGGGCCTCGCTCTCCCTGAGGGCCATCTCCGCGGATTTTCGTTCGAGCATCTCGTTTTCCAGATGCTCCTTGACACGTTTCATGGCAAAAAAATCCGATGCGCTTCGACGTTCAAACCGATTGAAGGCGAAACCGATCATCAGGGTAAGAGAAACGCAAATAATGGCAAGAATGATTTGGCTGGCACGGAATTTTCTGAAGTTTTGGGCTTTGATCTCATCCAGGCGGGCCCTGATCCGGTCGATCTGGTCCATGAAACCGTTCAGCCGTTCAAGATAGCGGGAATCGACTTCTTTTCCGATACCACGAACCTCACGGGAGGCCAGACGCTGCCAGCTTACCGCTTTCAACTCGGAGAGCAAGTCTTTTGCGGTTTGGATTTCCCTTTGGAGTCCGGGGTCTTCGATAGTGTAGACGTGCGGTGTGACACCTTCTTCCTGGTTGAATATTTCCTGCAAATGATAATGGGCCTGATCCAGATGAGCAAGGGCTGATTCAATGTTATCGAAGCTCTCCCCACTCGCTATTCTCTCGATCTGATGGTGGGCACGGGTGGTCTCCAGTTTGGCCACTGAGACAGCGTCCGTTAACGGAGCATCTGTCCGGTTCATCCGGTCCGCAGTTAAAAAACCATACCCCACGATCCCTGTCAGGATCAGCCCCACACAACCAATGATCAGATACATCCGCCAGGGGACCTCCTCGCTGGTTTTCCGAGGCAGACCGACCCACTCTGCGGCATGATTGCTCATTCTCTCCCCCATTTTCATTTACTTTCAGCGGTATCCGCCGGAAAATTGACTGGTTTGGATTGAGACCAGTATTCCTTACGCCATCCGCATCTGAATTACAAGCAGCATTCTGCTCGTTTTTTTCATTTCATGCTGACTTAAAAGAATCATCCGTTAACCAGTGGGCTGAATCCTGTGTTGACAGTTTCATCTTGAAAATTCATTTCCACTATGCCATAGGCAAGGATACCTTGAAAACGTCTAACCCGATCACCAAAAACGGACAAATGAAAGATGATTAATCCGGATAAATACAAACAATTGTCACCAGAAGAGCTTTATCAATGGATAGAAGGGAACAGGCATTTTTATCTTTATGATAACGTTGATTTAAGGAAAGGAGAATGGTTATGCCAGAGTTTGGATCACCCTTTTCAGGATTGGCGAACAACAGAAAACTCACGAATGCGGAACTCGTCCGGGCAATCCGCTTCATGGTCGCTGCGGAATACGAAGCGATTCAGTTGTACATGCAGCTTGCCGAGTCAACGGACAACAAGCTGGCTATAGCAGTTCTGAAAGACATTGCCGACGAAGAACGGGTTCATGCAGGTGAGTTCCTCCGACTCCTTCGCGAACTTGCCCCGGAGGAAGAAAAATTCTATGCTGAAGGTGCAAAGGAGGTCGAAGAAGAAATTGAGGAGTTGAAGTAATAATCTGCCGCCAGCCACCCAATCAGTGTCGTTTAAAGGATGAATTTGATGAAAGAAAAGACAAAAGAAAACGTTAAAGCCGCATTTACCGGTGAGGCAAAAGCCTATTTCAGGCTGCTGGCCTTTGCTGAAAAGGCAGAAGAGGAGAATATTCCTCAGATTGCATTACTGTTTCGCGCCATTGCCGAAGCGGAGCGGGTTCATGCCACGCGAAATTTAAACCTGATGAAGGATATTGTGGTTTCGGATACGGATACCAATCTGGAGAAATCCTTTCAGCGTGAAAAATCTATCAGCGAAAATGAATATCCCCGGTTTTTACAGGAAGCGGAAGAGGAGGGTGAAAAAACGGCTGCGCTTGCCTTCGGTCAGGCCAGGGATGCGGAATCATTCCATGCAAAATTGTATGAACGGGCAATATACCGTGTTATCAGGGATAAGGTAAATTCATATCATGTTTGTCAGGTCTGTGGCTATGTCACCGACAAAAACATACCGGACAATTGCCCGGTATGTGGCGCCCCGAAAGAAAAATTCAAAACAGTTGAGTAACGATTCATCCCGGGGAATATATGGTATCGATTTCCAGATAAAGATTTTGGGTACGTTATCGGTCGGGGATGGCCTAAATGGCCTATCCCCCCCCTGCTGCCTTGCGAAATGAATTTTTTGAAAGTCTATCGTTTTTGAAATGATTGTTCGTTGGCAGAGAACGATACGGTCGGTAACGAAAAGGAGAAAATATGTATCGTGTCATGATACATCCGGCATCTTATGATACCTGCCGATGTGCAGTTGATCGGGCATTTGCGCTTTTCCCTCTTGAGATTAACAGGAAAAAAGTGGTGATCAAACCCAATGTGCTCCGCATGTCCTCAGCGGAAGAACACATTGTGACGCACCCGTCTTTGCTGCGCGCTGTGGTTGAAAAGGTTGAGGAGATGTTCCCTGCCGAGATTGTGGTGGGCGATAATCCGGGTCTGTATAGCTATGGAGACAATGAGAAAAGCTTTGAAAAATCCGGATTGATGAATGCGGCAAAGGGTTATTACAAAAATTTCGGCAACACAACCCAACATCTATCATTTAATCCCGAGTTCATGCCGGAAGTGGGGATTTCCAAAGAAATCCTGGACGCTGATATCGTTATCAGCCTGCCCAAGTTCAAAACACACGGCCTTACCGTTATGACCGGGGCCATTAAAAACAGCTATGGGATACTGCCCGGTGCGCAGAAAGCAAGACTGCACCATATAGCCGGTTCGCCGGAGCGATTTCATGATGTTATCGTAGAGGTTTTTCGACTTCGGATTCCGGATTTATTTATCATGGATGCCGTGGTGGGCATGGAAGGAAATGGTCCGGCCTCGCCTGAGCTGAGAAAGATCGGCCTGATTCTGGCTGCTGATAATGCCGTGGCCCTGGATGGGGTTGTTGCGAGAATGATGGGGCTTGATCCGGGTCGCCTGCGTTTTCTTCAAAAAGCAAAGGCATTGGGTCTTGGGGATTTCGATTCTCAAATGACTCAAATAGACGGGGAAATGCAGGTTTTGTCTGATTTCAAGCTTCCGCCTTTGGGCGGCGAAGCGATCCTGGGTAACACGGCAGTTCAAGAATTGATGAAAAACAGGACGTTGGTAAGACCCCAGGCCGATCCGGAACTGTGCACGGGGTGTGGCGCCTGTATCGAACATTGCCCGGTATCTGCGCTTTCAATGGACGAAAACTTACCGGTGGTGGATCCTGAGATCTGTATTACATGTTTTTGCTGTCAGGAAATTTGTCCTGAAAAGGCGATGACGCTGAAGTAAGGTTCAGTTCGTTAGACTGATATATAGCTTTCAAAATCATTATCTTGAAAGCTATATATTTCTCCCAAAGTTGATCAAATATCCATGATTGTATCCAGACCCCGTTGAAGCCCTTTGAATGTGTTAACCTTCCGGATGGCAAGCAAGGCCCCGTCAACATAGGGGGTTGCACTTGAGCCTGCTTCATGGCGCAGCACCAGTTTCTGGTCATCCATTCCAAATATGGCTTCTGCGGCAATGACAAAGCCGGGCAAACGAATGGAATGGACCTGAGAGCCGTTCAATCTTGCCCCTCTGGTTTCTATGGGGCCATGGAGTTGATCTGTGGGAATATCCAGACAGGATTCCCGGATACGCCCCAGTTGGTTTGCCAATTCCAGAACGGTACCACTTGGGACATCCACTTTACCGGAACCGGCATAATCAATGATTTCCCAATGGGGAATGTATTTTGCGGCGATCTTGGCAAATTTCTGCAGCAGCACGACGGTAAGGGCAAAATTCCCGGCTGCAAGAACGCCCAGGTTTTTCGCTTTGGCGATGTCATTGATTTCTTCGTAATCTTCATCGCTCAACCCCGAGGTTCCCACCACAACATGTACCCCTGAATCAAGTGCAGCCAGGATGTTCTGTTTTGCAACATCCGGTTTTGTGAAGTCCACCATGACATCGCAGCGTGTTTGCAATGCCTCGGTTACAGATCCGGATATCACGGTGTCGGCACCGTTGAGATCAAGAACTTCCCGTATGGTTTTTCCTTTGTTCGATCTGGAAACAGCTCCGGAAAGCACCAGATCCTCTGCCTGATGAACGGCTTTTGTCAAAGCGGACCCGGCCCAACCCGTTGCGCCAGCAATACAGACCCTGATTTTCACTTTTTCCTCCTTTTTTCTCAATGTGCATTTTGCGCGTGACGGGTATGACCTGCCCAACGCATTTGTCCAAAAATGGTTTGCTCCAAATAGGTTCTGAAGCAGATACCATGTCACTGATTTTCATCGTATTATTGTCTTAACGTCCGCATCATGCAAGACATTGTCTATGGCCAGGACACTTTTTTCCCGGGCATTCCTTCGGAAAAACCGTTTTGATGCCTGTTGTATCAAATGGCGACAAGTGTTAAATTGTCAGCAATTTCTCATGTCCATAGCCGTCTGCAGAAAGAATTGATCATACAGATCATCTGCCTGGACAACACGGTTTCATCAGAAAATTCGGAGGGGCGGTCATGATTCGGAGTGAAATGTTGGAAAGGCTTGGCAAGGAATCGAAAATTTGGGATGTGGTGGTGATTGGCGGCGGTGCGACGGGACTTGGCGTAGCCGTTGACGCCGCATCCAGGGGATACGCCACCCTGCTTCTCGAACAGGGGGATTTTTCGCAGGGAACCTCGAGCCGCAGTACAAAACTGATCCACGGCGGCATCCGTTACCTTCAGCAGGGAAACATCTCCCTGGTGCTCGAAGCCCTTCATGAACGCGGACTTCTGTTACAGAACGCCCCCCATCTGGTTCATCATCAGTCGTTTATGGTCCCCAATTACAGTTGGTGGGAAGGTCCTTTTTACGGCGTTGGCCTGAAGGTTTACGATACGCTTGCGGGAAGACTGGGATTGGAAAAATCCACGGTTCTTTCAAGAGAAATGGTGCTTGAAAAAATGCCGACACTGGAACCCCGGGATCTGAAAGGCGGCGTCATCTATTATGATGGCCAGTTCGACGACGCCAGATTGGCTGTAACCCTGGCCCAGACCGCCGATGATCTGGGTGCCTGCGTGCTCAATTACGCTCAGGTGATCTCTCTGATTAAAGCAGACGGTCTTGTCAGCGGTGTGGTTGTGGTGGACAGGCTGAACGGTCAGGAATATGAGGTGATGGCCCGGACCGTGGTGAACGCCACCGGCATTTTTGTGGACGCCGTTTTAAAAATGGATGTGGCGGCGCATCAGGATATCATTGCACCCAGCCAGGGCGTTCACATCGTTCTGGATAAATCCTTTCTGCCCGGTGATATTGCGGTGATGGTCCCCCATACCGATGATGGCCGGGTTCTTTTCGCCGTGCCCTGGCATGACCGGGTCATCGTGGGTACCACGGATACACCGATTGACAAACCCAGCCTCGAACCCGTTCCCTTTGCGGAAGAACTGACCTTTCTTCTGGATCATGCATCAAAATACCTGACCAAGGATCCGGCGCCAAGTGATGTTCTTTCTGCATTTGCCGGTATCCGGCCGCTGATCAATACCGGAAACAGTAAAAACACAGCCGCCCTTGCGCGGGATCATCATCTGAATGTGTCGCCATCCGGGCTTATCACCATTGCCGGCGGAAAATGGACCACTTATCGTAAAATGGGCGAGGATACCATCGATGCCGCGATTCCCATTGGCGCCCTTGATCCGCGAAAATCACGGACACGAAATCTCAGCCTGAACGGCTGGTCCATGGATGATGACGGAAACGCCCCTTACGCATTGTACGGAAATAACGCCCGATACATCAGACGGCTTGTGGATCAGGAGCCCTGGCTGGATACGCCCATCCACGAACGTCTGCCCTACCGGTTCTCCGAAGTGGTATGGGCCGTGAAAAATGAGATGGCATTTTTTCTGGATGACGTGCTGTCCAGAAGAACGCGTGCCCTGATTCTGGATGCCCGGGCCAGCATGGAAGCCGCTCCCGAAGTGGCCCGTGTGATGGCCAGGGAACTTGGAAAAGACGAGGCCTGGCAGAAAGATCAGGTGAAACGCTACCTGAAACTCGCCGAAACCTATCTGGTGACCTAAGACCGGGGCAACTCGATCTCCTTCGGGGTACTGCCGGTGGAAGCCTCAGCAGCCTGTCAAACCGTTTGCTGCTTTTTCAAGCACATCGCCTGCAGATCCCATCTCCGGGATGATAAATTCAATTTAATTCAAGAAAACAATTCTATTTCGTACGAAATGCAGGACTAAAGACAATTTCAAAACAAATTCGAAGGAGGATACCATGCATTTGCTCGTTGCCAATCTGTTGGTCGTCGTCTTGCTTGCAACCAGCACGGTCACCCCGACCCAAGCGAAGAATTTATCATGGATAATCAATGAGGCGGCCATCACAGGCTCGCACAAATCCAGCCTCTATCAAACAGATTTCATCCAGTACGACTTCGACTCCACAATGACCCTTACCGATACATATTTCAGGGAAGAGGGGAGTTTCTATGTGACCCACTACTGCCTGCAAGCGCCCGGAGATGGCATTCAGACGCAATGCATCGATTTGACCGGCAAGCCTTACCTGGTATGGGGAACCTGGTTGATCGATGGTGACCGTATCAATGGCGAGCTTAATATTACGTCCGGCTCGATCAATTTCTACGCCGATCAGACTGGGAACAATCGCCCGGATCCGCTTCAGTCGGAAACGATTGGCAGCACCATGACGGTTGACAAAACCAGCAGCAAGGCCACAGTCGGGCCGAGCGCTTTATTCCCGCAATCCGTCGGCAGCTACGCGGCGGAGTATCGCGATTTCCAACTGACCGCGTTTGGGAACAGGTACTGGAAGACATCCAAACCTTTTCCGACAAGCCTCGGCTTTGAGGGCGTGACATGGAGGGCCATTCCCACAGATGAGTCGGGCATCTACGTAACGACTGGCAGTGGAACGGCGTATTTTTTAGCGCCATAGCTCGGGCACAACACGTTTATTCTGTGTTATGGGGCAGTAGAAGCGTTGGGTATCTCCATGACTGGTCTTTCCACCCGGCTTGACATTTCGGTGAATGACAAGACATGTCTGCATTATTTGAATTCAGATGTGAAAAAGTCCAGTCTGTATTGGGTGATGGTCAGCAAACTCCCTTTTCCTGACAGACTCGGGTGTCCATTGTCCTTCATGCTGTCTTTTTTTCAAATTTTTTTGGGTAAAAAGACAGTTCAAATCCTGCCGGATATCCTTCAGATAATTCAAATCCTGTTCAATATTTTTTATCCGGGCAATGATGCCTTCCACCGGACCAACTTCAACACCAATCCATTTTCGATTTTTTATTTCGGCAACCGAATAGGTTGTACCCGATCCGCCAAATGGGTCAAAAACCAGATCCTGTTCGTTTGAAGACATCTCGATAATCCGGTCCAGCAATTTTACAGATAATTCATTTGATCCATTTCGTTTTTTGTATTTTGCATGCCGGACCGGCGGGATATCCAGCCAGACATCGGACAAGTTGACGCCACTCGGGTTCATCTTGTTTTTATAGCCCCCATAATCTTTTAAATCCCCAATACAGTGCGGACAAACAGGCATGGGTAAACGATCGGGGTGGAATGTTGCCGGTTTTTCTCCCTTGCAATAATACAGAAGGGAATAATGCGACGGATACAACCTGCCTTTTATGGGCAGGGAGTATTTGATATCCACTGAAATCCAGTTACGAAACGTCAACCGTTTGTTTAAAAAGCTGGACATGCAGGTGTTCCACTTTGGCAAATTCCAGATAAACAGGCTGCCTCCTGGTTTTAGAAGACGAATACATTCTGCCGCCCATGCTTCGCACCACGCCAAATAATGTTCGGATTTCAAGTTATCATCAATTTTTGAAGGGTATAATTTATTCAGATTAAAAGGCGGGTCGGCAAATATCAAATCAATGCTGTCGCTTTCCAGATGGTTCATCAAATCGATACAGTCGCCCTGAAACAGCTTGCCGGATTGTGTTTCAAATACCAGTGCCGGTTTTGGATTGGGGACTTTGATGTCACCACATCCGCCTTTAATGATTTGATAAACCTGATCGGCATGTTGCTGAAGCATGGCAATCATCTCACAATCCATTACCCCCATCCTGAGCTGTAGTTCATGGGATGTAATTCCGGCGTACGCCATGATCTGCCGCAAATCCGTACCACACGGCATGGTGCTGGTTTCATTGTAATATTTCAATCGTGCCAAGGGGATGCCGGTGGATTGGGACAAGCGCATGATACATGTTTTGTCTTCGGCTTCAATTCCCAATGCTTTAAAAAATAAATTTGGATGATGCATTTTGGTGTCCGAATTAAACAAAAGATTGGTGAAAACTGTCATTTGACAAGAATGAGAAAAGGGATTGGGATGTCAATATCATGATTAAGGGAATCATACAATTTATTTTTTGAAGACTATAGTCTGTAGATATGTCAGGAGCTCATCTGTATATGCTAAGCAGCATCAAAAAGGAAAAATCATGAAACTGGAACAGGCATTTGGCCGAATTCTTCGGGAATTCAGAAAAAAAGAAAAACTGTCTCAGGAAAAACTGGCTCAGGAGAGCAACCTCGACCGAACCTATGTATCCCTGCTGGAAAGAGGATTAAGGCAGCCATCCATTACAACAGTTTTTCAACTATCAAAGGCCCTCCATGTTTCCCCAACTGAAATTATTTCCGCTGTAGAATTGATAATCCATGAAAATTCTGAAGATTGAATTTCTGATTCAAGAGGGTCATTTTGCAGCGTCATCTGAGTTCCAAACATTACTCAATCAGATTAAAATTGCCATATTATCCGTTTGTTGGCCTGATGGGAGCAACCGTTTCACACTGTATAAAAAGAAAAAGGCCAATGGTGTTGTACCCATCAAGAAAAACTGCACGGCTTACCTTGTCCGACAGGGCTGGACAAAAGAACACAGAATGTCAATTGCATCCCATCTCAGACCTGGCCCCATCGATGCGGTCAGGCAATTGTCAGATGGCCGATGTTTTGCAGTTGAATGGGAAACCGGAAATATTTCCTCCAGTCATCGGGCGTTGAACAAGATGGCGGTTGGCCTGCTGGATGGCACACTGGCCGGCGGCGTTTTGATTCTTCCATCCAGAGACATGTACCAATATCTGACAGATCGTATTGGAAACTATGCAGAAATAGAACCCTATTTCCCGGTTTGGAAAAATTTGTCGATTCGTGATGGCGTACTTGCCGTAATTGAAATCGAGCATGACGACTTGTCGATGGATATCCCCCCAATCCAAAAAGGTACCGATGGCAGAGCGCTTCGATAATTTTTTATCGATAAATCCGTCTGCGACATGTTTTGATGTCCTTTCAAAAGGCATGTATCATCACCTTTTTCCGCGACATCTGGAAATTTCCCCACGATTGAATGACGTTTATGAATTGGCGCTGGCCTTTTATGAAAGCCAGATTCTTACAGATGAAGAGATCATTCAAAATGGTGCCTATTTTATCCGTGTCGGGGATAGGTATTCCCGCCATTTTCAAATATGTACCGGCAATTCTGTGTTATTGCCCAAGCACGCCTCATCACGCCTGAAATCATTTTTCAAAACCAATCTGTTCAGGACAGGATATGCCACCCACGGATTGTTCCCTTACCGCGGGAAGTTTCATCCACAGATGATTAAGGCTCTGATGAATATCATGGGGTTAAAACCGGGGGACACTGTATTGGATCCCATGATGGGATCAGGAACTGTACCGATTGAAGCCTGTTTGATGGGAATCAAATCAATCGGATTTGATGCAAGCCCTTTTTGTCGCTTCATGGCGCAAACCAAATTCAATGCCTTGACTCTCCCACGAAAGTACATCCATATTGCCCTACAGAACCCAGACCATATTTTTAAACATTTTGTGGAACAAATGGGCCATCCTGTTCAGAATTCAACACATTGCGACAAGCAAAACCGGAAGACAAACATGGATGCTTCCCATTCTCTGTTTGACTGCCCGGAGCCAATCCGTGAAATGAGCGGATGTCATCAATCCGATATTTATAACTTTTTGTTACTGGCATATCTGGACAGCGTCGGTTACTGTGAACGAAGCAAAAGCAATTCGCCGATTACACAATTCCGGTCCATTCTTGAACGATATTTTTTTGTGGTGGAAAAAATACAGCGGGTCATGGAAAGCCAGGATTTTGGGGTTGGGGAAGCAATGATTCTGGAAGGAGATGCGCGAACTCTAAGCATTGGTAATCAAAGTGTTGATGGTATTTTGTTTTCACCCCCATACAGTTTTGCGATTGATTATCTGAAAAACGATGCATTTCATCTTGAGGCAATGGGCGTAAACACGAGTGCACTGAGGGAAAAAATGGTTGGACTTCGTGGTCGAACCCTTCGTGACAAATTTGATTTATACATCAAGGATATGGATGATGTCCTTTGTGAATGTGCCAGGGTTCTGAAGCCAAATCGTTTTTGTACCATCGTTGTTGGAACAAATGACAACCAGTTAAGCAAGGCGCTTGGCATACCAGCAGAAGAGGTTCCGGGGCTCCATCAGGTACTTATTGAAAAAGCGTTGAAATATGGATTCTCATTGGTACGCGCACTGGCGCGACGGATATCCGGAATTGCCAATACCATGCGTGACGAATACATCATTATTTTTCAGAAAAACGATCTTGTCGCAAAGGGAATGGATTTATCCGGTTCAAAAGATACGGCAATATCAGAACAACAGACTGGATGGGATCCCATTTGAAGTGGTGGGGTATGTGAACAGGGATACACCCATGAAAATGGGCGTTTTTTTCCATTAAATATCCGATGACCATACCAAGACAATCCGGTATTGATACACCGGTCGCTCTGCATCATATCATCTGCAAGCGGATAGAACCTTAGCAGTCTTCAGGAATAACAATATTGGAATAATTTTCTGAACAGACCGGGTTCCATTTTGCCGGAGACTGGATCCCCCTGCTATGCCTTTGTCTTGATGTCCGATCATATCCATCTTCTGATCCAGACCGGCAATGTTCTGGTGAGTACGGTCATGGATTGCCTGTTGATTGGGTATGCGGTGGGCTTTAACCGCCGACATAACAGCGGACATCTTTTGGTGCCGGAGATCCTCCCGATCAAGGTCTTTATGCTTTGTTGGCACAAATCATCTGCTGGATTCCACCGGCTGTTTCAACGACAAGGGTATGAACAATTTTTACCCACCCTTTTCCCAGCATTTATAGACTGCTATCGATAGGTACTGTTCTGCAGTTTATATTGCTCGCAAGAAACCGTTCACCCCCCTCTTTTTCCAAAGTCGGCCATAATAAATTCGGTCTGTTACAGATCATAGGGGGAGAAAGGCGCGAACGGTTACGATTCTCATGCGGATCTTTTCCGGGATGCCGACGACTTGTTCAATTATTTTTTTGACAACTTTGTAACATAAAGGTTGCCAGAGCAAATGGAAAAATTTTTTTCGTGCTTATCATTTTAACTATGGCAAGAGTTCGCTGAACGGAATGCTTTTTCGGCTGAATTCGGATTGTAATTTCCCCTTTTAACAAAAGGGAAACGATTTATGCCTTGTTATCAGGCCTGATCCATCATGGTTAACGCTCCAGGAGAATATGAATGGATGGCCAAAAGCAGCACGAGAAGAATAACTTGAAAAAGGAATATTACCTTTTGGAGAGATTGATTCCATGAAACCCCAACCCAAGAACAATTCGCTGGCGTCATTGACCTTTGACAACCGATTCACCCGTGAGTTGCCGGCCGATCCGGAGACCAATAACCGGCGTCGTCAGGTGATGGGGGCATGCTATTCCCGGGTGCATCCGATTCGGGTTGCAGCGCCGCGTCTGGTAGCCTATTCGAAAGAAGCGGCTGCACTGCTGGACCTTTCGGCAGAAGCCTGCGAATCACAGGCGTTTGTTCAGGTTTTTTCCGGCAATGACCTGCTTGCAGGCATGGACCCCTACGCAACCTGCTACGGCGGGCACCAGTTCGGCAACTGGGCCGGACAGCTTGGCGACGGCCGGGCGATCAATCTGGGAGAAATCATCAATCAGCGTTCGGAGCGATGGGCGTTGCAGCTCAAGGGTGCGGGTCCCACGCCATACGCCCGAACAGCGGACGGCCTGGCGGTATTGCGCTCATCCGTGCGGGAATTTTTGTGCAGCGAGGCCATGTTTCATCTGGGGGTGCCCACGACCCGGGCGTTAAGCCTGATTGAAACCGGCGAACCTGTCGAACGGGACATGTTTTATGATGGGCACCCCAGGGAAGAACCGGGTGCGGTTGTATGCCGCATCGCACCATCATTCACCCGATTCGGCAGTTTTGAGATATTTGCTTCCCGAGGCGATATCAAGGTCTTGAAACAACTGCTGGATTACACGGTTCGCACTGATTTCCCCCATCTGGGGGATCCCTCGCCGGCTGTCTATCTCCAGTGGTTCTGGGAGGTTTGCCAGAGAACCGCTGATCTGATCGTTCAGTGGATGCGCGTCGGTTTTGTCCACGGGGTGATGAATACGGACAATATGTCCATTCTCGGTCTCACCCTGGATTACGGCCCCTACGGGTGGCTCGACAATTACGATCCGGACTGGACGCCCAACACCACCGATGCGGTTGGCAAGCGGTATCGTTTCGGCCATCAGCCCCAAATCGCCCATTGGAACCTTGCGCAGCTCGCCAATGCCATTTATCCCCTGATCGAAGATGTAAAGCCGCTTCAGGAGGCAGTGGATTTTTATGCCGTACGCTATCACCAGGAATGGAAAACCATGATGGCCCGGAAGCTGGGCTTAGCCGCCTTTGAACCCCATACGGATGACCCGTTGATCAAAGAACTTCTCGCTATTTTGCCATCAATCGAGACGGACATGACTATTTTTTACCGCAGGCTTGCCGAGCTGAACATATCCGTGGAATCATTATCCGATATCAGTAACGATGCCATCATGTCCCCGCTTATGGATGCCTATTACGTGCCAGGGCAGGTGACCGCTGAGTACAAGGCGGCCATCGGCAACTGGCTGCGCGGGTATATCGCCCGTGTTCGAACGGACAATATATCCCCCGAAACAAGGCGTCAGCAGATGAACGCGGTGAATCCGCAATATGTCCTGCGCAACTATCTGGCCCAAGAAGCCATCGATAAGGCGGAAGCAGGGGATTTTTCCAGGATTAACGAATTGCTTGATCTGCTTCGGCACCCCTATACCGAACAACCGGGAAAAGAAAAATTTGCTGAAAAACGCCCTGACTGGGCGCGCCACCGGGCGGGCTGTTCCATGTTGTCATGCAGTTCCTGAAACAGGTCGCTGAGGTGTCATTTGAATTTCATCTGGTAACTGCCCAGATAAAAAGGGGCAAAGGCACAAGGGAAAAAATGGAACTGGTTATTGATTCACAGATGCTCTCATCTGCTTCAGATGCGGCGCCGGAGTCCTGCATCCTTAACGACAACACGCAAACAATTCGTCCACGATTCTCTGCTGATGAACCTCGACGCCCAGCCACAATGGTAACCGTAACAGACAATCCGAAGCCATACGGGTGATCGGAAGATCGCCATGCGCGCGTCCGTGTTTTTTTCCATAGGGGGCATCGTGAAGTGAGACATAGTGGAACACGGGGTGGATATTGGCGTCCTTCATTTGCATAATGGCCTGCGAGCGGGTTTCCAGGCTGGGGAAGACAACGTAATACATATGGGCATTATGTATGCATTCCTTGGGCACGACAGGAAGATGCAACTTTCCGGCCGCCGCCAGTGGCGCCAGAGCCTGGTGATAAACCGACCAGATTGCCATGCGGTTGCGGGTGATCTGATCCGCTTCTTCCATCTGCGCCCACAGAAAGGCAGCGACCACATCTCCCGGCAGATATGAAGACCCGATATCGACCCAGGTATACTTGTCAACCTGACCCCGGAAAAACTGGCCACGGTTGGTCCCTTTTTCGCGGATGATCTCTGCGCGCTCGGCAAAGCGTTTGTCGTTGATCAGAAGCGCGCCGCCCTCGCCCGAAATAATATTTTTGGTCTCGTGAAACGAATAGGCGCCCAAATGTCCTATGGCGCCGAGCGGTTTGCCTTTATATGTTGACATGATTCCCTGGGCCGCATCTTCGATGACCAACAGGTTGTGCCGCGTTGCAATATCCATGATGGTGTCCATTTCGCAGGCCACCCCTGCATAATGCACCGGCACGATGGCCTTGGTGCGCGGTGTGATGGCCGCCTCTATCTTCGTCTCATCCATGTTGCGTGTATCCGGGCGAATGTCCACAAACACCGGCACGCCGCCGCGCAGAACAAATGCATTGGCGGTGGAGACAAAGGTATAGGAGGGCATGATCACCTCGTCACCCGGTTGAATGTCGGCAAGAATTGCGGCCATTTCAAGCGCTGCGGTGCATGAATGGGTGAGCAATGCCTTGTGTGTACCCGTACGCGCCTCCAGCCAGGCGTGGCATTTTTTTGTAAACAGGCCATCGCCGGAGAGGTGGCCATTGGTATGCGCCTGGGCGATATACCAGAGTTCGCGACCCGTCATGTACGGTTTGTTGAAAGGGATATGGATTCCATTCATCTGTTATACATCTTTCTGTATCGTCATCGGCTTTCGGGCAATCAGCAATCGTGAGCCGCCCGCAGGCAATGAAATATTCACACGAATCAATGCCAATTCCAAATTCAGCAGCCATTCAAAAAATTTGTTCAGGACAGGATGGATATGCAATCCGGCCACATCGTCCATGCACATGTTTGTTTTGTTGCGCTGCAACAATCTGGATAACACCATTGCAGGCAGCAGTGTGCTGACAAACGACGTACTTCGAATAATCTCAAAACCTGCCCGGCAAACTTTTTGATGCAGGTCATGGGCCGCATATCGCCTGATGTGGCAGGCGAATTCGTCAACCGTACTCCACAGCCAATCATGCTGGGGGACCGTGATGAACACATAACCACCGGGTTTCAGTGCTTTGTAAATCTGTTCCAGCACCGCCTCATCTTCTTTTACGTGCTCCAGCACATCGAATGCACCGATGGCATCCAGTTCGGATTCATGGGGAATGCATCTGGCATCCAGTTGCATGAATTCAGCATGTGGCACCCGCTGCCGCGCATAAACCAGCCCGTCTTCAAAATACTCGCTGCCCAGAAGCCGCATTCCGGGAAACCGCTTTGAGATACCTGAAAGGACAAAGCCTGTCCCGCATCCAATCTCAAGAAATGATGTTAATCCCGGAGAATACCTGTGGAGTGCCCAGAGGATGATCCGATTCCTGGCACGAAACCAAAAATTTTCCGCTTCCAATTCTGCCAATTTCTGAAAATAGTGGGCTTTGAATCCGGTATTCATATCTTATGGCACCAGGCGATGATAAATGTCTTTCGGGTTCATGAACCAGAAGCCAAGGGAACTATAGAGATTGACCGCAGCCATATTGGTGGCGGAGATGGAGCTTTTCACCCGGTCATGTCCGGCTGCCAGCAGGTCTTCACACACGGCGCTCCACCAGAATTTCGACAATCCCCTGCCGCGATACGATTCTGCCACTGCATGCAACACCAGGCTGTTGTCACTGTGGCCGATAAACCCCGCCAGAGCGTCTTGCCAGTAAAGTCCAAAAACCTGATTCGCGTCAAGCAACTGTTTCAGCCAGTTGTCATAGCGCAGGTCGGCGCCGGCTTTGGATAGATTGAAATCACGATGGAAGCGACCATGAGTAAACCCATGGTGGCAGATCGCAAGTACCTGGCCGGCATCAACTGCCCTGGAGATCGTCGCATCCGGGTGCTGCACCGGCCGCAACCGTGCCGTATCACAATGGGGCTCAACAAGGGTATCGCAATAATAAAAGCCATACGCATGCAGCAGTTTCTTGTCCGCCAATGGATCCACCTTGATGGTGTGATGACCGGGCATCTGCGACGCCAGTTTCAGGGATGTCTCGGAATATTCAGACAGTTCATAGGTGGACAGTCCGAACACTGCCGTGTCCCACGGCGTGGGCTTAATCAGTGACATCGGTTTCATCGAAGGTGGCCCGTCTGACGATATACAGCGGTCGTTTTTTGGTTTCATCAAACGTCTTGCCAAGATAGATACCCATGATGCCGAGGATGGCGATGATGATTCCACCGATGAAATACAGCGAGACGATCAGGCTGTTCCAGCCGGTAATGACTGAACCATATCTGAGCGAAAGCCATAGAATATACAGGCCATAACAGAAAGAAATGAACGTCATCAGAAAGCCGAAACGCACCGCCAGTCGCAGCGGTTTGTCGGAATAGGCGATAATGGTTTCGGAAGCCAGTTTCCACAGCTTCTTGAAGGTGTAGGTCGACTTGCCATCAAAACGCCCGGCATGCGTCACCTCGATGCTGGAAGTGGGAAAGCCCATCCATTGCACCAGTCCGCCAAAGAAGCGCAGTTGTTCTCCCATCCGGCGGTAATTCTTCACCACCTTGTGTGAGATGATCCGAAAATTGCCGCTTTCGCCGTCGTATCTGATATCTGCCAGATAGCTGAATACCTTATAGAACAGCCATGAGGTCATGCGTTTGAGCAGCGGATCATGTCGGGCCCCGCGCCGCGCCAGCACGATATCATAGCCTTCCTGCGCCTTGGCATACAGACGCGGGATTTCCTCTGGGCGGTCCTGCAGATCGCAATCCATCACCACCACCCAGTCACCGTGACAGTAATCCATTCCGGCGGTGATGCCGTAATGCTGGCCGAAGTTGCGGCTGAACTGGATGCCGCGCACCCTCGGGTCGGATGCAGCCAGGCGCTCGATCACCTCCCACGAGTTGTCGCCACCACAGTCCTCGACCAGAATGATTTCAAAATCCGGTGAGATTTGTTCCAGTGCGGCGTTTAATCGCTGGTAGAGTTCATCCAGGCAATGCTCGGCCTTGTAAACCGGTATGACAACAGAGAGATGCGGAGAAGATGGGCTCATTTCACAGCCTGTTCGTTATAGACCTTATTGGTGTTATCCCAGCCGGATAGATATTTTGCCGGATTGTGCGGGAACACAAAAACCTTGAACCCTTCATAGGAGAGCTGTCTAACCGGTTTGCAGTGATAGCGTTCCATCAAATCCCAGTCAACAAGTTTTTCTTCCGGATTGGTCAACAGCAGAAATGTCTCCCCCTGCCATGCGTCGGGACGATACCACCGGTTCGAACCCAACCAGCGATTCGGCTTGGGCAAACCGTGATCCAGCATGATTTGACGAACGAGAAGTTTTTCATCACTGAGAACACTTAAAACCCCGGAATTCCAAAAGGTGGCATAGCCATAGTGCAACCCGCTATCCAGAAGGAAATTCTTGATTCCATCCAGGGCATTTTGATTTCCGGTGGTGAGGCTCCGATCGTCGTTTGAATAATTTCCCGGTTTCACCAACGCCGGATAAGCACTCGTTACAAAGCATATTGCCACCGCCGCAATGGTAAGTGAGACGATTGGTGCCCCGGACCAATCCGGTTTTTGTGAAAGGACCAGTATAAACGACAACACCAGAGACGGCACCAGATAACGGGATGCCACAGTGGGGTCGTTCATGCTGGGCACGGTGGTTGTGATCTGTATGAAAAACACACCGACAAGCGCCGTCAAGGCAAACGAAGCCAGGAAAGCGATACCACTCCCTTTTTGACGCAGGGATGTGTGAATTGCGTAAGGAATCAACCATAACAGCGCCAGACCTGCCATGAGCCTGGCGGCTTCATAAATGCCCATTTTACTCATCACGTCTCCGTCAGGGACCGGCAGTCCGCCGAACAGGGCAAGAAAGCTTTCAGGCGTGTGGACAGCGTTTCTCACCATTAATTCATAGGAAAGCCAGCGCGGGCGACCCGCTCCAAAGACATTGTTAACGCCGGCCGCCGTTACAAAGTGAAGGGCTGCACCCACCACAAAACCCGCCAACACAATCGCAATCAACTGCCATCCGATTTTTTTATGTCCGGAACCATCCGTATCCGTCAACCCCGGCATATGCCATGCAATTGCGGCGATTATCGGCATAACAAATGACACGATGGAACGGGCCGGGTTTGACCAGGCTGCCAGGCAAAGCACACAAAAAAGAGCCAGTCCGTAATAAATTCTGTGCGTCTGGTTTGCATGAAAAAATCGGTATGATAAAAACAGGATATAACATGAAAAATAAACAAACACTCCGTATGATACCTGCCCGTACAAATTTTCCGCCATGAAACCGGAGATTCCCGAAGCCATAATTGCGACGATAAATATCTGACGCCAAATGCCAATACCGGTTAATCCGGTCAGAAACCATATCCCTGACAGAATAAGCACAGCGGAAATCAACCCTGAAATGGCGTGCGCCAGATAACCCGCCGGCATGAAAGCGAGCAATGGAATAATAAACGTGTGCCCGAACAGAACAAAAAGATCACCGTTGACAAAATTCCAGTCACGTGGGAAATACTGGCCGGTTTCGACAATTTCTCTGGCCAAAAGCACCTTGGCCGCGCTGTCTGAATGGAAACCGGTTTTATAGACAACGAAAAGATACCAGCATAGCAGCAGGAAATTGCACGTCAGAAATAATAATGCCAGTGACATTCCAATTTTTTTTTGCAAACCGATAGGGGTCTTCATCAATTTTTTTCCGTTGTCAGATCAGGCCAGACGCCGCAGCGTGGGCCAGGCGGATCAGGGGGTTTGGGAAAAAGCCGACGGTGATGATCACGCCGATCAGGAACACGGCCAGCAGTCGGTCACCGACCGAAAGTGTCAGTGGTGCCTGGGGAATTGCCGGTTCCTGGAGATAGGCAGCCTTGAGCACCAGCAGATAATAATACAGGGAGATCACCACATTGATCATGGCAATCAGCACAAGCAAAAAATGACCGTTTTCCATGGCCGCGGTAAAGATCAGCAGTTTACCGGAAAAGCCGATGGTCGGGGGGACGCCTGCCAGACCGAAAAGGGCCAGCATGAGCGCCAATGCCAGCATGGGACATCGCTGATGCAGACCGGCCAGGTCCCCCACGCTCAGGTTGCGGCCATCGTCCGCCACCTTGACCACAACCAGAAAACAGGTCAGTTTCATGACCAGAATCCCCGCACTGTAAAAGACCGCAGCCGTGTACCCTGCCAGGCTCATGCTGAGAATACCGATCAGCACATACCCGGCCTGAGCCACACTTGACCAGGCCAAAAGCCGCTTGAGATCGTTCTGAACAATGGCCGACAGATTTCCGACCGTCATGGTGACAATGGCCAGTATTGTCAGAATGTCCGAGAGATAGCGGCCGGCGCCGGCCAGGGCAGACAGGCGGATCAGCAGGGCAATGGCCGCCACCTTGGACGCGGTGGCGATAAATGCCGTGACCGGGTTGGATGCGGTTTCGTACACATCCGGAGCCCAGAAATGGAAGGGGAATACCGCCAGTTTAAACAAAAAGCCACACAGCATCATCGAAAGGCCCAGGAGAACGGCCGGCTGGCCCAGAACTCCGGCCGGAAGCCTGGCCAGGTCCACCACATGGGCCGCCTGGCTGAACCCGTACACCAGGGCCATACCGAACAGCATCACGGCAGATGCCGACGCACCGATCAGAAAATACCGCAGACAGGTCCGAACGGTTTCCGATCGGCCCTCCCGGAGATAAACCAGAATATAGAGACAGTAGCTGGAGGTTTCCAGCGAGATGTAAATCGCCAGCAGGTGAACACTGCTCACCAGAAGCATCATGGCAATGGTGCAGGTGGTCAACAGCAGGAAAAATTCCGTCTGGTGGCTCCGGGACACGCCAATTGATTCCTGATGAAGATTGCTGCAGAGTGCGATGGTGAACAAAAGTCCCAGGGCCAGCAGGATTTTGAACACCTGGGAAAACAGATCCACATGATAGGCGTTGGCAAACAGGTCTCCGCGTTGTCCGACCGATGCCAGACATATCCCGACTCCCAGAGCGGACAGGGTGATCGATAGCCGGAAGTTCCGGCGGGCCTCGAACCGGTCCATCAGACACAGTCCGAAAAATACACCGGCCATGACAATGTAATAGCATTCAGGAATAAAAAGCATCCAGTTCATTGGGACAACCCGGCAATAAAGGGAATGGAAGCAGATTTGATAACATCGAAGAGAAGGCCGGGAAAGAGACCAAAGAGCACAATCACCGATGCCAGAATCAGCCGTGGAAACCCCGGCATGAACGCAATGTCCGGCAGATGGGCCAGCGCATCCTGTACCGGGCCAAAACACGTACGCTGAACCACCCGCAGCATGAAGAGTGCGCTCACCACCAGGGTGCCGATGACCAGCGTGCCATACACGGGATACGCCCTGAATGTGGCGATGAACACGGTCAGTTCCCCCCAGAAACTGGCCAGACAGGGCACACCGATCCCAGTCAATGCAGCCAGAATGAAATATCCCGTAATTACGGGCATGGGACGGCTCAATCCCCCCAGTTCCGCAATCATCCGGGTATGGGTTTTATCGTAGATATAGCCCACCGATGAAAAGAACAGTGCGGTCATGATGCCGTGGGCGAACATCTGGAATACCGCACCGTTCAATCCGTCCACACTGACAGTGGACAGCCCCAGTCCCACAATACCCATGTGGGAAACACTGGAATAACCGATCACGAATTTGAGGTCCTTCTGCCGCAGTCCGGCCAGAACCCCATACACGATTCCCACCGTAGCCAGCAGGGCCATGAGTTCTGCCCAGTACTGCCAGCCATCCGGACACAGAAACATGCCAACCCGCAGCACGCCGAATGCGCCGATTTTCATCAGCACACCGGCATGGATCATGCTGACAGACGTGGGCGCGGCCCCATGCCCCACTGGTGACCAGGTGTGAAACGGCCAGACACCGGCCAGGATGCCAAAGCCGATATACAGAAAAATAAAGGCAAACCGCTGTTGCCAGGGGGTGAAGGTGTCGGGTGCCATCAACGCCAGAAGATCGAAGCTCCGTGGCACGGCATTCACCACCAGATACAGGATGGCCGGCAGAATCAGGGCGCTGCCTGCCAGCAGATACAGGGTCAGCTTCATGGCCCCATATTCCTTGCGGGTACTGCCCCAGATGGCGATGAGAAGATACATGGGGAACAGGGATACGTCATACCAGACAAAGATGAAAAACAAATCCAGGCTCATGAACATCCCGAATACACCAAGGACCAGAAAAAACATCAGGGCAAAGAATTCCTTGACCCGTTTGTTCAGCTCCCAGCTTGTCAGAACCGCGGTAAAAAAAACGATTCCGGTCAGAAGCAGCATGGGCAGGCCAAATCCGTCTGCTCCATTATAATACGAGATTCCCAATCCGGGGATCCAGTCGATGCGTTCCACAAACTGAAATCCACCCTGCAGCCGGTCATATGCCAGGAACAGGCACAGGGAGATGACCAGGGTCAGGCCTGAAAATACCGCACTGATCCATTTGATCCGCATCTCGTGTTGAATCGGGGTGATCAGGATCAGGACAAGCCCCACGAGACAGCACAGCAGAATCGCGCTCAGAAACGGAAAATCAGCAGTCATGATCGGCATCGGGTCAATTCCCTATACAAAAAAATAGAGCGCCAGGAGAACCAGCACGGTGAAAATGATCAAAAGACGACTCTGAATGGTTCCGGCCTGAAGGATACCCAGCATCCGGCTGACACTTACCGTAGCCGAACTCAGGCCGTGGATGGCGCCGTCGATCACCTGGTCATCATTTTTGGCACACAGCCGGGCAAGTCCATTGTCCACAACCCGTTCCAGTATGTTCTGATACAGATGGTCGAGATACCATCGCTCCCGGAAAAAATTGGCCACAGCCGGCAGCCGTTCCACAAATCCGATCCGGGGCACGTTGGCCCGACCGAATTCCATCCAGGCCAGTACCACGCCTGCCAGCGCCAGACCCATGCCGGCATAGGGCACCCAGGTCGAGCCATCTACTGCATCGACCAGTCCATGGCCTGCGGCTGTCAGAAACCGGTCCAGGGGATGTTCCGCAAATCCCAGCACCAGGGTCAGGGTCGTCAGTATCACCAGGGGGATGGCCATCCAGGTTTCTGAATGCCTGTCCCGGGGATGATGGTCGCCGGTATGGGCAGGCTTGCTATCGGGTCCGGAAGGTTGAATCAGAATCATGAAAATCAGTCGAAAGGCATAATAGGCGGTTAAAAAAGCGCCTGCAAGCCCGGCTGTCAGCCACAGGGGGTTTGTCTGTCCGGCAAGGGCCGACAGGATCAGTTCCTTGCTGAAAAATCCGGAAAACGGAGGCAGCCCGGCCAAAGAGGCTGCACCAAGGGTCATGCAGACGATGGGCAGCCGCATCCGGCGACCACCGGCTTGGCCGATGGCCACCATATCATTGGTCCCAAGGGCGTGGATGAAGACGCCGGAGCACAGAAAAAGCAGGGCCTTGAATGCGGCGTGGGTGGTTAAATGAAACACCCCGGCCACGTAACCGCCGGCCCCCAGTCCCATGAGCATGAATCCCAACTGGCTGATGGTGGAATAGGCCCAGACCTGTTTGATATCCCGGCTGACAAGCGCCATGGTGGATGCCATCAGCATGCTGATCGTTCCCACAGCCAGGCAGACCGTCATCGCGGTGGTGGAAAGACTGAAAAACGGGAACAATCGGGCCAGCAAATACACCCCTGCGGCGACCATGGTGGCGGAATGCAGCAGGGCGCTGACCGGCGTTGGGCCTTCCATGGCATCAGGCAGCCAGGTGAGGAGCGGAAACTGGGCGCTTTTTCCAATGATGCCCCCAAAGATCAGCAACGCTACCAGGGTGATCAGGCCCGGGGACATTCCCGGCAGCGGCTCCGGTCCGTTGAGGGTGGTGATCTCCAGGTTCCCCACATGCACCAGGATGATCATCAGTCCCAGCAAAAAGGCCGCATCCCCCAGCCGGGTCATGACAAAGGCTTTTTTCCCGGCCCGGCTTGCACTGAATTTTTCGAACCAGAATCCGATCAGCAGATAGGAGGCCAGGCCCACCAGTTCCCAGAACACATAAAGCTGGAACAAAGACGGCGCGAGGACCAGGCTGATCATGGCCCATGCGAACAGACTCATATAAGCGTAGTAGCGGGCAAAACCCGGATCACCGGCCATATATCCCAGTGAGTAGATCTGAACCAGACAACTGATACCGGTCACAATGGTCAGCATCAGAAGGTTTAAGGGATCCAGCATAAATCCGATGGGGATCTGAATCGCATCCGAGATCATCCATGGCCGGCTGAACACGACGGGTGTCAACGCATCCCCATGCCGGATTAACAAAAACAGGGCGCACATCAATGATCCGGTGACCGCGGCGATCGACAACCGGGCCGAAACCCGGGGACATTGGCGGAACAGCAGCATGATTGCCGCAAAAGCCGAAAGGGGCAGGGCAGGGGAGAGGATAGCAGCCAGAAAAGTCGGATCCATCATTGAAATCAATGTCATGAATTCACCACCGGGTCGCAGTCCGTACAGAATGTATCGGCAGGATCCGCAGCAGCCAGTTCCATGCTGCCGGTCTGCCGGTAATGGTTCACCATCATGGCAAGCCCGATGGATACCTCGGCAGCGGCCACAACAATGATAAAAATGGCGATGGTCTGTCCTTCAATCTGGTGCCAGCGGAGGGCGCCGGCCACAAAGGCCAGAGCCGCTGCATTCAACATGATTTCCAGACCCAGCAGGACCATGATCAGGTTGCGACGGGTTACGGCACAGATCATGCCCAGCGTAAACATCAGCCCGGCCAGACCCATCACATGGCTGAAAGGAACAATCATCGGATATCTCCTGTCTGATCCGGGGGAAACCGCCCGGGATTTCGTCCCACCAGCAGGGCGCCCACAAGGGCCACCAGAAGAAGGAGTGATGCAATTTCAATCGCCAGCCATTTGGATTGGAACAGATAACGCCCAAATACCGCAGGCTCCACCTGTGCAGCAGTGAGACAGATCCCGTTTTCGGAATCTGTTGCAAGCAGTAGACCGCCCAGAATCAAGGAACTGCAACCCAAAGCCGCTGCCGGTAGCCATTGGCTCAAGGGGAATAGCTTCCGCCGGGAGGGTATTAGATCCATCATCATGACAATAAACAGGAACAGCACCATGATGGCACCGGCATATACAATCACCTGAAGCGCTGCCAGAAACGGGGCTCCCAGCAGATAAAACAGCATGGCACTGCCAAAAAAGGACATCACCAGATACATCACGGCATGCACCAGGTGTCGCCGGGTGATCGCCAGTGCTGTCGTCGCCAGAACAATCGCCGCGAGCAGGTAGAATATTGCCGTATAGATGGTCATATCACACCCAATTGAAAAATCGATATTCGTGTTTCATAACGTTTCATGGCAGGTTGGTCGTCACATCAACCGGTTCAGCCTCGCTGATGTGGCTACCCTTGGGATGACGCGATGTGGCTATGCCTGCATGGTGATAAAAATTGTATTCCGGGTCTTTTCCCCCGTGATCCACCAGAAGATCCGCCTTTTCATAGACCATGCTGAGGATGTCCCGTTTGCAGTGATCAAACTCGGGGGTCAACTGAATGGCCGAAGTGGGACAGGCCTCTTCACACAGGCCGCAATAAATACAGCGACTGAAATTGATGCGAAACCAGGTGGCATATCGCCGTCCGTCCGCCTGTTCGGCCGACTGCATGGAAATGCAACTGACCGGGCAGACCGCAGAGCACAGATAGCAGGCCACACAACGCTCATTCCCGTCCGGATCACGGGTCAGAATAATCCGTCCCCGGCTGCGGGCAGGCAACACCCGCGTTTCCTCCGGATACTGCTCCGTGACCGGTCGACGAAACAGGTGCCGGAAGGTGGTGGCAAATCCCTGACCCAGGGCTTTCAACGCCTCCCATCCATCGGCATCGCCACTGGTTTTTATCTCACTTTCCAAATTCATCCCCCTGGTCTGTCATCCGTATATCCGTCCGTCAAATCAATACCATTATCCCGGTCACCCAGATATTCACCAAGGCCACGGGCAACAGCACCTTCCACCCGATGGCCATGAGCTGATCATACCGCAGCCGTGGCAGGGTTCCCCGGATCCAGATCATGACCAGAGCAACCAACAGCATCTTGATCATCAGCCAGACCGGTGGCGGGAGAAAGGGGCCCCGCCAGCCGCCCAGAAAAAACACCGCTACCAGCGCCCCCAGAGCCTGCATATGGACATATTCACCGATAAAGAAAAGACCAAACCGCATCCCGCTGTATTCGGTGTGAAACCCGGCGCCAAGCTCGTTTTCGGCTTCGGGCAGGTCAAAGGGAATCCGTTTGCTCTCGGCCATGGCGCTGATGACAAAAATCACAAATGCGACCGGTTGCACCAGAATGAACGGATATCGGGCCTGGGCCTCGACAATCTCCACCAGACTGAAAGACCGGGCCAGTATCACGATGGGCACCAGGGATAATCCCAGGGCCAGTTCGTAGCTGATCATCTGGGCCGCTCCCCGGATGCCGCCAAGCAGGCTGTACTTGGAATTCGAGGCCCATCCGCCCAGGGCCACACCATAAACCCCCAGCGAGGACAGGGCAAACACATAAAGCAGGCCCACGTTGAGATCGGCAATTACCAGGGGTATGGATCGACCAACAATGGTCATTTCCGGACCGAAAGGCACCACGGCAAACATGAGAAGTGCCGTGGCCGCCACCACAGCCGGCGCCAGCAAAAAAATCATCCGATCTGCCGACTCGGGCACGACATCTTCTTTGGTGAGCATTTTGATGGCATCGGCAATGGGTTGCAGCAGGCCGAACGGTCCGGCCCGGTTGGGACCCAGACGCACCTGGAACCGGGCCAGGAGTTTACGCTCCACCCAGACCAGGTATGCGGCAAAAAACAGCAGGCACCCCAGCACAAGCGCCAGCTTCAGAATCAGAATCAGGAAACCGATCAACCCGTCACCCATCATGTTTCCCCGATTTGTTTATGGATGTGTTCCCGTGAAAGCCGGATCCGCCCGATGCCCATCTGCTGCCAGTTCAGGCGATGATGCCGTGGAAGTACCAGGGTTTGCCGGGCCATGTGCGTTTGTGGTTGAACGGTCACGGCCAGGGCCCCCCGGGGCAGATCCAGCACAACCGTATCTCCGGCAGCCAATCCCAGATCCGCAGCATCTGCCGCGCATATTTGAATACAGGGTGCCGGGGTTACGGCGTCCAGACAGGAAGACCGAACGGACAACGTTTCCGTGCCAAAGGTCCAATCCACCACAATCAGTTCCCAAATCTTCGGATCCGGCTGCGACCATTCGGGCGGCTCAACAGACAGGGCAGACGCCATGGGCGGATCAAGCGGGATTCGGCCGCCTTCCGTGGATAATAGATCGGTCCAATCCATGGCAGTCAAAACAGGAAGCGCCTCCTTCAAGCGGTCGGGCCAGTTCATGTCCTGTGGCGTCATGGCCGAATCATTGCCGGCCAGAGCGATTAGAATCTCCCATGCGGCCCGTGGCTCTCCACCGGGAATTTCCGCCAAAAAAGTGCGTGGCGGATGATCATTATGTCCTGTCTGAACAATGGGCTCTCCGCCTGGAAAGTCCGGCCGGGCGTGCTGAAGCCTGCCTTCCTGGTTGATCAACCACCCACCGGATTCATAAATCGTCGTGGTGGGCATGAAAATATGGGCCGCCCGGCTGGTGGGGGTGTCCAGGTAATCCAGGACGATCAGCAGTTCCAGCCGATTTAACGCGTTTTCAAGGCGAACACGGTCGACAAAATGGCCCAGGATATCTGATTCAGCCACAATCAAGGCTCTCAGTCGACCGGTTTCAATCTTGGATATTGCCGCTTCCAGGCTGGTGCTTTCTTTTGCAAACAATGCCGCACCAAAAGAATTGGAGCCCGGAATGAGATAAAACAGTCGGGCATCGCGATCGTCGCAGTGCAGGCGGCAAACCAGTTCGGCAGCCAGTTCCTGAAGCCCGGTCGATTCGAGGCCTGTTCCGCAGAGCAAAACTGGCCGATGACTGTGCCGAAGAGCGATAGAAATGGCTGCAATGTCCGACATCCTTTCCGGCAAAGTCCCGGCAATTCCACCGGCAGCCAGGATCAACCAGGAAAGGCAGGACGCCAGATCATCCACGTTCATCGGCAGATGGGTCATCTCGCAGGGCAGGGTCACCGGCCGGGGATCCAGTACATAAATCCGAGCGCCGGCCCGCTGGGCCTGACGCAAACCCAGCGCAGCCATGGGGGCCTCCTGGAGTGGATCGGCGCCCACCACCAGAATCAGATCAGCCAGTTCCAGCTCTTTCAGAGAACAGGCGTTCCGGCGGTCCAACCCCGAGACAGCATGAATCACCCGGCCCTGGAGCTTGGTGTCATTCCAGAAAATGGGAGGAGACCCGTTGCCCTTCCGGGCAAGGTCTGTGAGAGCGACAAGTGTTTCAAGACTGCTCCGTTCCGATCCCACGACAGCCACTGCATCCGCCCCGAATTGGCGGGTCAGTTCTGCCAGGCGATCCCGGGCTGTTATTACAGCATGCAAAATATTGGCACGTTGACCGTCGATTCGGGCCTGACGGGGCCGAGCCGCCGCAGAGGTATAATAAAACCCATTCCGTCCCCGATCGCATATAAAATGTCCGTTGACTTCAGCGCTGACCCGGGCCTCCTGGCATACGATTTCCCGATGCCGGGTGCTTACCATCAGATGGCAGCCAAGCGAACAGCTCAGGCAGATGCCGGGGCTGCGCGCATAATCCCAGCGACGGCCTTTGAAACGGGACGGCTTGTCTGTAAAAACGCCGGTGGGACACAGATCGATCAGGTTGCCGGCAAAGGGACTTTCCAGAATGCCGGAGCGATGGCGACCGAAATACACCCGCTGTCCGATCCCCAGCACACCCAGATCCCGGTAACCGGCAAATTCCTGATAATACCGGGCGCAGCGGTAACACTGGATGCAGCGATTCATTTCATGCTGCACCAGCGGCCCGAGGTTCTGGTCCCGGTAAGTTCGTTTCAGACCCTGGTAACGCCTTCGGCCATGTCCGCCGGACACGGTCATGTCCTGGAGCAGGCAATGCCCGCCCGCGTCACACACCGGGCAGTCATGAGGGTGGTTGATCATCAGCCACTCGATGATCTGTCGCCGAAAATCCACGACGCCCGGGTCTGTGCTGGACACCACCATCTGGTCCCGGGCCTCCACCATGCAGCTCATCTGAATCCCCTTTACCGGTCCTTCTTGAAAGGCAACCGCGCACATGCGACAGGCGCCCACACTGCCCAGGGCCGGATGGTAACAGAACCGGGGAATCAGGATGCCCAGCCGTTCGGCTGCTTCGATGACTTTGGTGCCGGCCGGCACCTCGATCTCGCGGGTATCGATGATGAGTTTGGGCATGGATATCAGGCCTTTTTCAGCGGGCATGTTTTTAATGAAATATGCGCCTGCACCTCTTCCGGAAAATTGGTCAACAGGCTTTCCAGCGGGGAGGCCGCGCCGGGTGCAAAGGCACAGTAGGCATACCAAAGATGCCGGCTCATGGTCGCAAGCCGGGAAATGAAATCCGGCTCGCCCAATCCGGTTTCAATCCGCCGGAGCAGATCCCGGATATCGGGAAGCCCTTCCCGGCAGGGCGTGCACCACCCACAGGATTCCCGAACGAAAAATTCCATCAGATTCAGGGTGGCTGCCACCAGGCAGGTCTGATGGTCAAAGACCATAACGGCACCGGTTCCCAGGCGATGGCCTTTTGCCTTGAGGGAGTCGAAATCCATCGGTATATCCAGATCCGCTTCCGTCATGAACCGTGTGGAAGCCCCTCCGGGCAGGCATGCCTTGAACCGGGAGCCGGACCGCATTCCGCCGGCATGGACCTCGATAATCTCCCGCAGGGGTATACCCATGGGCAACTCGTACGCGCCGGGCCGATTGACCCTGCCGCTGACACAGAAAATCTTTGTACCGGCGCCGGTTGGGGTCAGGGCCAGACCTTTAAACCAGTCAGCACCGTTTTTAATGACATGGGGCATGCAACAGAGGGTTTCCACATTCTGCTGAATCGTGGGGCGATCCCATAAGCCTTTTTCCGTGGCATAGGGTGGGGGCAGTTTGGGATTGGGTCGCCTGCCCTGAAGGGCGTTCAACTGGGCTGTGCCTTCACCACAGATATAGCGCCCGCCGCTGCGATGCACCACAATGTCGAAGTTATAATCACTTCCGAAAATCCTGGAACCGATGCAGCCGGCATCTTGGGCCAGTAAAATTTCCCGTTCCAGAATCCGGGCCGCACCTTCGTATTCCGGCCGGATGAACACGATTCCTTTGGCCGCCTGAATGGCATACCCGGCAAGGGCCATGCCTTCGATCAGTTGATGTGGGTCGGCATGGATCAGAACCCGGTCCTTGAAGGTGCCAGGTTCCATTTCATCGTCATTGCAGAGGATATATCGGGGGAACGGGGCATCTTCGGCCACTGCCATCAGTTTGCTGCCGGATGGAAAACCGGCCCCGCCGCGACCCAGCAGGCGGGCGTCCAAAAGTTGCTGCTGAATCTCCCGGGGAGTTTGTCTGCGTACGGCATCCGAAAGTGCGGTGTAGCCGCCGTTTCGCCGGTATTCCGTCAGGGTGGCGATGCGATCCGGTTTCCGATTCTGAAAAAGCACCTGGGGATAGGGCGTCATTTGACTGGGGCCTCCTGCTCTGCCGCACCCGTCTGCAGCCCGGACAGAATATCATCCAGCATGTCCGGTGTCAAAGGGCCGTACACCTTGCCGTTGATCAGAATGGCCGGAGCATGGTCACAATAGCCGATACAGCAGACCGGCAGCAGGGTGAACAGATTGTCCGGGGTGGTCTGGCCCACACCGATTCCCAGTTTCTTCTGGAGAGCGTCCCGCAGGGTTTCGGCGCCATCCATCCAGCAGATCACGCTGTCGCATACATGGATCACATACCGGCCCACAGGCTGACGATAGATGAATGGATAAAACGTGGCCAGTTCCTCAACTTCCAGAGGGGTCAGTTCCAACAGCGCGGCGGTCTCGATCAGGGCCTCATCGCTCAGATAACCATAGTGGGCCTGAAGTACCATCATGATATCCACCACCAGCTCCCGGGGGTGTTCAGATTCCGTTATTTGTTTTACCAGACGGGTTCGCAGGGATTCAGGAAGCATAACAGGTCCTATCGATCAATATCCGGCAGAATATAATCCACCGAACCGATAATGGCGATCAGATCCGACAGGGTCGCCCCCCGGGCAAGCCGCGGCATCACCTGCACATTGGCAAAGCCCGGAGACCGGATGCGCAGACGGTAGGGATATCCCAGCCCGTCGCTGACCACATAATAGCCCTGTTCGCCCCGGGGAATTTCGCAGGCGCTGAAGGCCTCGCCTTTGGGTATTTTGGGGCCTCGTGTCACATTGACAAAATGGTGGATGAGGGTTTCGATGTCCTGAAGCATGGCGGCCCGGGGTGGAATGACAAAGCGATAGTCGTCCGTTATCCATGGCCCCGGCGGCATCCGGGCAGTCGCCTGGGCAATGATCCGCAGGCTTTCCCGCATTTCAGCCACCCGGACCAGATACCGGGCATAGCAGTCGCCGTCTTCTGCTGTGGGGATATCGAAATCAAATGCCGGATACGCGGAATAGGGAAATTGTTTTCGGAGATCCCAGTCCAGTCCGCAGGCCCGCAGGTTGGGGCCGGTAACCCCCCAGTCCATGGCTTCCTCCAAGGACAGAACGCCGATTCCCCGGGTCCGCGCCATAAAAATGGGGTTTTTGGTAATCAGGGATTCATATTCCCGAAGTCGCTCGGGAAAAATCCGGACAAACCGGTTCAGATCGTCCTGCCAGCCATCCGGCAGATCCGCAGCCACCCCACCCAGCCGCAGCCAGGACGCATGCAGGCGGCCACCGGTGATCCGTTCCACGATATCGAGGATCATCTCCCGTTCCCGGAACGTGTAAAACGTGGGGGTCATGGCCCCAACATCATGGGCCAGGGTGCCGAAATAGACCAGGTGGTTGCTGATCCGGTACAGTTCGGACAACAGGACCCGGATAAATTGGGCGCGGTCCGGAACAGCAATGCCTGCCAGGGTTTCCACCGCCTGAACATACGGCAGGTTGTTGGCCGCGCCTGCCAGATAATCCACCCGGTCCGTATAGGGGATAAACTGGTGCCAGGTCTGGCGCTCACCAATTTTTTCGACCCCCCGATGGTGATAGCCGATATCCATGGCAAGATCCGTGATCTCCTCCCCGTCCAGGGCTACCACAACGCGCATCAGACCATGGGTGCTCACATGGTGCGGGCCGATGTTCATCACCAGACGGGAAGACCCATCCGGCTGTGCGATGAAAAATCCGGCATCCACTGGCTGATGAGACACCGCGTCTGCCCGGGTGTAGGGCGGCATATCCGTGGCCCGGCCCGGATATGATTTTAAAAGGGGATGGCCGACCCAGTCATGCGGCAACAGAATCCGGCGCAGATTGGGGTGGCCATGGAACCGGATACCGAACAGATCGAATGCTTCCCGTTCATACCAGTTGGCAGACGGCCAGAGTCGGGTAATACTGGGAACCGTGCCTATAGTCGGGTCCAGCGTAACTTTCAGTCGCACCCGGGTGGGCGGCTCAAAGGAAAGCAGGCTGTAAACGAGAGTCAATTCCGATCCGTTCGGACGTTGATGTCTGGCAGTTTCATCAATTGCCGTCAGATCCTCCAGGCGACGAAAGCGGGGTGTCGATTCGGTTTTGAGAAACTGCAAGACCTCCGGAACCTGTTTTGCGGCAAGGGTGAAAGTCAGCATGTCGCTGGTTTCGGGCGCCACGGTAATGGCATCGGGAAATCGATTCCGCAGTTCAGCGCTCAGGGCGTGATCCCCGGGACTCAATTCAGTGCAGTGGGCTGGCGGGCACCACATCACCTCTGCCCGGCTTTCGAAAAACCAGGGGGGCGTGGCTGAAGATCCGCGTATCCCCGTTCCGGTCATACCCGGTCCCCGGGGATCCCTGGATTTGCTCTGGCCGTCCACCAGAATCGGGGTCTGTGAGCCCTGTGTGCCGCCTCCCAGGTGAAACACACGGCGGGCCGGTTGTTCGGTGGCAATTTTTTCCTGAAGCAGGGTCAGACCTTTCAACACGGCTTCCGGGCGGGGCGGGCAGCCGGGAATATACACATCCACCGGAAGAATCTGATTGACGCCCTGAACCACGCTGTATACATCATACATTCCGCCGCTGTTGGCACAGGAACCCATGGCGATGACCCATTTGGGTTCGGGCATCTGCTCATACAGCCGCAACACCACTGGCGCAATTTTCTTGAACAGCGTACCGGACACGATCAACAGATCCGCCTGACGGGGAGAGGGCCGCATCACTTCGGCGCCGAACCGGGCAAGATCGTAACGGGCGGTGAGGGCCGTGGCTTCTTCCACAAAACAGCAGGAAAGGCCGAAAAACATGGGCCAGAGGCTGCGGGATCGTGCCCAGTTGAGGAGGATATCGGCCGGGGCAAGCCAGCGCTCCAGCGTATTTACTGTCTTTTCAGGGTTGGACCCCAATCCAGGCCTTCCTTTCGCCAGATATATGCCAGTCCCAGAATCAACACGATAAGAAAAAAAGAAATGGCAAACCAGCCTTCCCAGCCCAGATCCCGGCAGACCAGTGCCCAGGCGAAAATGAACGCGGCTTCCACATCGAAGATCAGAAAGAAAATCGCCACCAGATAAAATGGAACCGGGTAGCGCAGACGGGCAGATCCGGTGGGGATCACCCCGCTTTCATAGGGTCGGTTCTTTTCCGGATTGGGCCGGCGTTCCCCGAGCCAGGCGGATAAAAACAGCAGCCCGGCCATCAGGGCCGCGACAGCCAGACCATACATGATCAGGCTGAATATGCCGGGTTCCCAGGGCGAAAACACGGCAACGGGAACAGGGTTCATGGATTCTCCGTGGGGATAAGCGGCTGGCGCCGGGATAACCATTAAAAAAATAGCTTTTGGAAAAAGAAGTATAGGCAGGGCGCATTTGAGTGTCAAGGGAATATACTGCGCAAACATGCGATGCCCGGCGACGATAACCGTGACATAATCATGGGTGCTGAATGACCTTGAAAATACACATTGTTCGTCATTCCGAATAAATCCGGGCACACCGTGAAGCGTCATCGCTATACAGAAGCGGCCGTACAGGGAGATTAGAAGGTGCCGAGTAGCATCCCTGCCGACGGCTAAGGATGCTGGATCAAGTCCTGAAAAAATGCTTGAGTCGCTTCTGAAAATAGGATTTGAAAATTCACTTCCACTGTGCAATAGGTGTAGAAACTCCAAGTTTTGATGTCGGATGTATCCTTATAGTCGACCCAAAATCCGGCGCAATCCAGTGGATTTATTTATTGCCGCCAGCTCTATTTCTATTTTGGGAGGTTTGGAAGAATATTGATCAAAAATGATTTTGTCCATCAATATCAAGGAGGTAATGGCTATGGAACGAATGGTTATTATGGTCGTAATGATGGTTTCGCTGTTTATTTCCCCGAATTATGTTCTCGCCTTCCCATTTCCCGACACCGGGCAGACCGAATGCTATAACATCGATTTAGACGGTCAAATTCAATGTCCCCAACCCGGAAGTGAATTCTATGGCCAGGACGCGCAATATGCCGGACTTGCCCGCTCCTATACCAAGTTGGGAAATGGGGGCGTTGAGTTGCCGGATACCGCTACCCAGGCCAGCGGGTGGATCATGACACGTGACAACGTGACCAACCGGATTTGGGAAATCAAGACCAACGCCAACAAGAACGACAAATATAACTGGAACAATGCCCAGAATGTGTTTATCGCTCAGATGAACCAGCAGAACCATGGTGGTTTTTCCGACTGGCGTCTTCCGACTGCCAGAGAACTGGCTTCACTGGTCAATTTTAGTATTCCTTACCCTGGACCGACCATCGATACGGATTGGTTTCCCTTGACAGGTGCTGACTATTATTGGACATCCACTCCTTGGGGTACGTCAACAAACTCAGTATTTACCGTATACTTTGCAGGAGCCTCAATTAGTAATAAACCAATTTCCGACACCTATTATGTGCGTGCCGTACGGGGGAGTCAGTTTGATCGAAAGGCCTTATCAGACAATGGTGATGGTACAGTCACGGACCCAAATACCGGTTTGATGTGGCAAAAAGAAAACCCATTTAAAAAACAAATTATGTGGCAGCAAGCCCTGGCATATGCAGAAGATCTGGAACTCGCTGGATATCCTGATTGGCGGTTGCCTGACATCAACGAATTGCAGACTCTGGTGGACTATTCACGCTACTACCCTGCCATTGATCCACTTTTGGCCGACGACACTGAAGGGAAATACTGGTCTTCTACTACCTACCCTCTATACTCAAACAGAGCATTTTGTGTTACTTTTTATTATGGCAATGTCATGGATTCAATCAAGGACGATTTTTATGAGAGCAATCTAAGTTATGTGCGTGCCGTTCGTGGAAAACAGGTCAAGAATGACTTGTCCGATCAAGAGAAGGCCAATATTTTATTCAATTGGGTTGAGTCGATTCTTCCGGATTTATTTCCTTCAGGGCCAGAAAATCAAACGTTAAATGGCATTATCTACCGATACTATTCTCAGACCAACGTATACTTGGCAACATATGTAGGAGATTTATATTACATCGATCAAATTTTAGAGGTTTTCAATATCGGTTCGGTGGACTATTGGTTGAGTGTAATAAATGGATAGCCGTTCCCTTCCGACAGAGAGCATGATGACTCGACTTTGGCCATTTCAATTATCGCATGATTGTGGAGGGTGCATTCACATTTAGTGGCATAGTAATGCGCCGCTGCGATTAAGCTTGAATAGGTTCTTTAACATATTTTTCCATCTTCTACAAAGCAAGGTGCTTCTTAGAAAGAGCATAGCCCCTGCGGTTCGGGCTTTCCAGAAAATTCCAGGGGATTTTAACCGGAGATTGATTACCCGACGGACAGCACTTTCTACGCAGCCACTTCCGGTTGGCAGACCCAAATTCCGGAAGGTACTGAATTGCATACGGTGAGAAATGTCCGAAAAGTAGTTCTTGAACCGTTTCAATGCTTTTTTCCGTTTTGCGGGTGACTCTATCAGGGAATGTATCTGGCTCAGGATTTCATTGTGCTCACCATTCCACAGACTGTTTTTCAAATCTGCAATGATTTCAGACATTTTTTTGGACAAAAGGCTTTCGGGCAACTTGTCGATTACTTCTTGCAGGTTTTGCTTTGCATGAGTATCAGCCGGTCTGCTTATATTTTTCAATTGGCCAAAATCGAGTTAATAACTACCTAAGACCTTTAAAAAGTCGGTTCTGGATTTCAATTCGTCGAGAATGGGTGAGAACTCAACCGATCGAACGTCGGCTTCCAGATCCGCATAAAACATGTACTGCCAGGGCCTGCCGTGGATCGGACGGGATTCCAGTTTTACCAGATTGATGTGATTTTCCTGGAAGATCTTCAGGGTTTCGTAAAGCGATCCGGGCTGGTTGCCCACCGAATAGACCAGTGACGATTTTCCAGCCGCTCTTTTGCTGGAGGGCGCGGCCGCAATCACGGCAAACCGGGTAAAATTCATGGGGTTGGTTTCAATTCCCGCTTCGATAACGTCCATGCCGTAAAGATCGGCGGCTTCCTTGCTGCCGATGGCTGCATCAACTGACCCTTGGCTGCGGGTAATCTCCCGGACAGCGCTGGCCGTGGCGTTTACGGTAACAATGTCCCAGTCGGGGAAGCGGTCCAGAAACTGCCGGCATTGCTGAACCGCCGGTCCGGCCGAAATGACCCGGCGGATGTCCTCCAGACGGGTCCCCGGGCGGCCGATCAGATAGTGTATGATGCGCAGGGTGATTTCCCCCACGATTTCCAGATCGTATTCCAGGAGCAGATCATAATTTTCATGAATGCTGCCGGAGAGTGAGTTTTCCAGCGGGATTACGGCATGTGCCGCCTCTCCGGATTTGACCGCTTCGAATATGGCCCGGAAATTCGGCTTCGGGGCCGCATCCATCTTCTCACCAAAATATTGCAGACAGGCTTTGTGGCTGAAGGTGCCCAATTCGCCCAGAAAGGCAATCGCCTGTCGGCTGTTGCCGTTGGCATCGTGCCATCTGGCAGCGCTGGTTGCCTTGTCCAGGTAGTCGAAATCGAGCTGCTTTCCGACGACCGGGGCAATCACATAAATGTCGCGGGTCAACTGGCCGAACTGTTTTGGATAAAGGCTTTGTGGTCCGTCGGAAAGGGCGTGGTCCGGATCGTGGTGAACCTCCACCATCAAGGCGTCGGCACCCGCGGCAATGGCGGCCCGCGCCATGGGGCTGACTTTTTCACGAATGCCTGTGGCATGGCTGGGGTCGATCAGCACCGGCAGGTGGGTTAGTTTTTTAAGAACGGGAATGGCCGACAGATCCAGGGTGTTCCGGGTATAGGGTTCAAAGGTTCGGATGCCGCGTTCGCAGAGAATGATCCGGTCATTTCCCTCTGACATGATATATTCGGCTGACATCAGCCATTCTTCAATGGTGGAGGCCAGGCCCCGTTTGAGTACCACTGTTTTTCCCATCCGGCCCACGCATTTCAGCAGCTCAAAATTCTGCATATTCCGGGCACCGACCTGCACCGCATCCACATATTTCATCATGACATCGGCCTGGGCCACGGAGGTTATCTCGGTGACAACCGGAAGACCGGTTTGCTCCCTCACCTCGGCCAGAATTTTAAGGCCATCTTCTTCCAGACCCTGAAACGAATAGGGGGATGTCCTTGGTTTAAAAGCGCCTCCCCGGAAAACCACTGCTCCGTACCGCTTCACTTCCCGGGCAATGGTCAGTGCCTGATCCCGGCTCTCAATGGCGCAGGGACCGGCAATGATCACGATGCGTTCTCCGCCCACCAGCACATCCCCGATCGGTACCAGGGTGTCAGCCGCATGCCACTGCCTGCTGACCAGTTTGAATGGTGTGGTTATGGGGGTAATGGCTTCAACCCCGGGCAGGCTTTTTAAAAAACCAGCATCCAGATCGCTTTTGCCCAATGCGCTGATGAGGTTCTGTCCGCCATCGTCTGTCTCGCGCACGAAACAGCCCTTATCCAGGAGCGTGTTTCGGATATGGATTTTCTGATCTTTGGTAATGTCTTTGTCGAGTACAAGAATCATGTGGGGGTCTCCTTTGTTGTGTGATATTATGGAGACGTTACTGTGGAGAAGGCTTCACGCAGCGCCGCCAAAAATAAAAAAGCCCCAAAGGATATACCTTCAGGGCTTAAAAATAAAAAAGCCCCGAATGGACGGGTTGAAGTCCATTCGGGGCGGCTGTTGTTCAGGAAAAGCTAATGCGCCGAATGAACGCTTCTAAAGCTAAAAAAGAAGCGTCCGAAGAAAAAGTCTTTCTGAATCATCAAATTGCGCATGTTTTTTCTTTCCATAATCAGTTTGTTCTCCAATACGTCAAGACGAACGGTGTGTCAAGCATTCTTTTACCTTCATTCGATCAATAACAGCTTGATCGGGGTGACAAATGGGGTTACACATGACACATGCCATGTCCGTGGCATTATGATTGTTCTCCGGAAAAAAAAACAATGGAGACGTTACTATGAAAACACTGCACATTCGGGGGAAAACCGGAAAATCGACACTTCTGGTCGGAGAGCGCCTTTCCCAGCTTGAACACCATATTTCAGGGCGACCGGCCGTGATCATCACGGATCACCACCTGCTTGAGCTTTATGGAAAAGAGTTGCCGCGTTATCCGGTCATTTCCATCGGCTGCGGCGAAGCGATCAAGACCCTGGATACGGTCAACGACATTTACAGGCAGCTCGTCGATCTGGAAGCAGACCGTTCCACAGTCATTGTGGGAATCGGCGGCGGAATCGTCTGCGACATTACGGGGTTTGTGGCATCCACCTACATGCGAGGGGTCAGCTTCGGCTTTGTGGCCACCACGCTTCTGGCCCAGGTCGACGCAAGCGTGGGCGGAAAAAACGGTGTCAATTTCGCCGGCTTCAAGAACATGGTGGGGGTCTTCAACCAGCCTGAATTTGTAATCTGCGACATGAACCTGCTGCACACGCTTTCCAAACGGGATCTGTTATGCGGATTTGCAGAGATTGTCAAACACGCCATCATTGCTGATGCGGATATGTTTGTCTATCTGGAAAGCCAGTGGCCTCAAGCGCTGGCACTGGATGGTGGTGTGATCGAAAAACTTGTCCATGATTCGGTTGTTATCAAGGCCGGTGTGGTTAACCGGGATGAAACGGAAAAAGGGGAGCGCCGGATTCTGAATTTCGGGCACACAATCGGTCATGCCGTCGAAAAAACCACTGGTGCGCCTCACGGCGAATCTGTCAGCATCGGGATGGTTGCGGCAGCAGCCATTGCCCGACACTACGGACTCCTGTCCGAAACTGATGCGGGACGCATCACAGACCTGCTGACCCGACTGAATCTTCCCGTACATCTGAGTGGAAAACGCGAAGCCATTCTGGCCGCCATGCGAAAGGATAAAAAGCGTGAAGGTGATGAAATTCTTTTTGTACTTCCCGAAGGCATCGGCAGGGCTGTCATTCGGTCCCTGTCCCTATCCCGAATCGGGGAGATCACCGATGGACTGATATAATATGGCCGAAAATGGCCTATCCCAGTGAAATGAATTTTCTGAAATTCGATGGTAAGCAGACCTCAGACGGGATTTTCAATCAGGCTTTAAAAAACCATGCGGCATGGCTCAAGGCGATGCGGGGCTGTTCCAGAACAACGAAACCAGACTGAACAGCACTATCGTTGATTTGCTGAAACAGTTCCGGGGGCACATGGATTTTGGGTTCAACCAAAAGGAATTTGCCTCCGGGTCTCAGGAGCGTAAAAATTTCATTGACAAACATCTCGATCTGCGGAACCTCATGAACCATCCAGAAAGCCAGAGCCAGATCTGCGGAATGAGGTGTCAGGCCAATGACATCGGATGAACTGCAGTGGGGATGAATCCGATGCAGCACGCCGGCGTTGTTAGCCCGTTTCTGAAGGATATCGAGCATTTTCTGCTGGATATCCACTGAAACAACCTTTCCAGACTCTCCCACCATTCCGGCCATAGCGATGGAAAAATATCCCATGCCGCACCCGATATCCACAGCCGTCATTCCCTTTTTCAGGTGCGGTTCAAAAATCTTTTCGGGTTTATGGAACAGCCTGCGAAACGGGTTGTCAAACGTATAGGCCAGCCACCAGGGGCAAACGTGCGGTTCTGTGAGTAACAGTTTTTGAGAGAGTTTCATGTGTTTTCTGTATCATTAAACACGAGAGTAGATCAACCGTATTGGAGAAAAATCGCACGAAAGTGCAAGAAGGAAGGCATGATAATTATACATAACACTCAAAACCCCGCCGCTCATTATTATTTGACGACAATGCTTTGAATAAATCCAGTTAATTTGCCAGACCATTTATATGGCGAAATCGTTACACATAGAATTTTATCTTTCCTCTTTGATTCATAACAATAATTTTTCCGTTTACCTTCTCTTATTTCAGATAAAATCGTGTCAATTTTAGCGATGCTTTCTGGCTTTTTATGGCATGATCTTATGTCCATACCGATGTATTCAGGTTTTCGATCCACAATCTGAGCGCAGAAATCATTATAATAGAGGATTCTACCATCAAGATCTGTTACAGTGATACCAACTGGAACTTGATCCAAGACGGAACGTAATTCATTGTCATGCATCGTATTCCTCCTTAATCAATCGGCGTAATATTAGGATTTCAGAATTTTATTTTCCATGTCTTTGACAAAAATTATTATTTTGTTCTCATAACATGCGCGCTGCTATATGTTTTTTGCATCCCCCCGTTTTTCAAAGCCAACTGCATCGATATTTTCATTCCGGGTGATGATAAACGTTAGCCCCAGGGAAAGAAAGAGAAATATGGGCTGGTACAGAGGAGAGGTTATTTCTGGTGGAAGTGGTGGTGGGATCATCCAAAATGTTGTTGACCTTGGAAGATCTTGCCGGTACAGAGCGAATATGAATATCATCTGCTCCGGGCTGACAAATGCAAAACAGCTATGTATATTTGTCGGTAGGCGGAAGGCGATTTCAATGGCGGTAAAACCGATCGACAACCGGCATTGAGCTATTGACTTTCAGAAAAATAATTTCGCTGTGTTATCTGTCGGGGATGGTCGCAAGTTTTCCATGCGTCAGCCGCCAAATGGCCTATCCCCTCTCTGCCGCCTTGGGAAATGAAATTTCTGAAAGTTTATATTTGGTTATGAATTGACAGCAAAAATATCAGGAGTGGGTAATAAATATGCCTATAGAGATCAAGATTTTTTCCGATTATATCTGACCCTTTTGCTACATCGGCAAGGGTCTTGTCGAAAAGCTGAAGAAAACATATGATATTCATGAAACTTGGATTGGATATGAACTCCATCCGGAAACCCCTCCCGAAGGGGTGCTGCTATCTGAAAGATTCAAGGGATACGATATTTCCGGGATGTTTGACAATCTCCGGCGGCGCGGCATGGAGTTTGGAATCGTATTCGGAAATCTTTCTCTCCTTTCGAATTCCCGGCTTTCTCTTGAAGCCAGTGAATATGCCCGTGATATGGGCAAATATAAACAATTTCATGAACAGATATTTCATGCATATTTTACAGAAGCCCTTGATATCGGATCTGTAATCAATCTGTGCGATGCTGCCAACAGGAGTGGTCTTGATCCAGCCGATATGATGAATGCGCTGAATGATCATCGATACCAACCCCGATTGGAAGAGGCAAAAAAAGAAGCCCTGAAGATCAGCCTGACTGGTGTGCCGACTTTTATTTTCAACGGCAACCATAAAATCGTCGGCGCTCAATCGATATCGGTTTTTTCTGATATTCTCGACCAATTGAAATGAAACACTGATTATAGACCTTCAGAAAAATAATTTCGCTGCGTTATCCGTCGGGGATGGCCGTAAGTTTTTCAAGGAGGCAGCCGCCAAAAAGGCCTATCCGCTCCCTGCTGCCTTGCGAAATGAATTTTCTGAAGGTCTATAGATAACAGGAGAAATACAAATGGCTGATTTCAAAACGATCAAACCAGAAGAACTGGACGGCAACGTATTTACCCTCATCGGTTCCACTTGGATGCTGGTCACCGCCGGGAATAAAGAGTCCTTCAATATGATGACCGCCTCTTGGGGCGGACTCGGGGTATTATGGCATAAAAATGTGAGCTTCATTTTTATCAGGCCAAGCAGGTACACCTATCAGTTTCTGGAAAAGTGCAATACCTATACGCTGTCTTTCTTTGGCGCCAAATATAAAGACGTTCTCAATATATGCGGGACAAAATCCGGTCGTGACGGTGATAAGGTCAAAGAAACCGGGATTACACCGGCAGAAACAGCAAATGGGTCCATATATTTTACAGAGGCGAGTCTGGTTGTCGAATGTAAAAAGATTTACTACCAGGACTTGGAGCCCGATCATTTTATCGATCCTGGAATTATGAAAAACTACCCGGAAAAAGACTACCACCGGATGTATGCTGGAAAGATCATATCCTGTTTTCATCAATAATCGAACAGGAGGACGCCCGTGAAATTAGGCGTTTCCATTCTCTTCAAGGCTTATTCCCATTTCCATAACAATCTTTCGGTCACGTTGGGTTGCCCGACTGGCAGCCGATTGCCCGAAATCCAGCTTTAAACCAACTTCCGCCGCCAGAAGGCCCAGTTCGGTCACCGGTGTATCTATTCGGGGTTGTCTTGGTATGGACTTTTCCCATGTTTAATGGAAAAGAAACGCCTAATATCATGGGCGTGCCATTGTTCCCTATTTCACGGAATAGACTCAGGAGGACGGCAATACCCGTTTCCACAGGAGCAGACCATTTTCTTCCTGGATGGTCCACACATCGTATGCGGCCTCGGCCCGGTCACCCGCGGCATCGAGCGTCGTTTTACCGGTAGCCCCCTCATACCGGTCGGCGACCTTGAGCAGTGCCAGTTTGAATGGGTCAATGTCTTCGGTTCCGGCAATTGCGGCACTGAGCGAGGCGAGCCAAACGGCGTCGTAAGCGGCCATGGCACAAAAATGGACATCGCCACCTCCGATGGCAGCACGGATTCGTTCGCGGATGGCATCGGCCTTTGGTGTGTGAACCTCAGCAAACAGGGTGTTGAAGAAGCCCGTCTGGATTGCGAATTGTGCGGCTTTGGGATCACCGAGAATCTCCCGGCTCAGTGCGGTACCGTCGCTGCCGTACCACTTCACGGTCCCGAGAGCCGGAATTTCGGCTGCCTGGGCCAGCATTTTTGCGCCTTCAGTCCCGAAACTGAAGAAGGCCACGGCCACGCTGTCGCCGAACACCGCCCGAGCCTCCGCAACCTGGGTATTCAGGGAAGCCAGGTTTTCCGAAAAGTCGGTCGACTCCGGATCAAAGCGCACACCGGAATAGACGACACCGCCCAGCGTGGCAAACTGCTGTCCGGCAGCGGAAGAAATGTCATCCCCCCATACCCCCGCGCGCCACATCGGAACGATGGCCCGGTAACCAGCCCCGAAGATCAGGCCGGCAATCGCCGAGGCCTGGTGCAGATCACTCGGCACCATGCGGTAGACGTTGTCTCCCGGAATCGCAAGGGAGGGTGCGGTGCTGCAATGGCTGAGCACCACCATGTCGTTTGCATTGGCAAAGGGGGCGATGGTTTCGACCTCGGCACTGCTCTCCGGCCCGATTACGACGTGCAATTCGCTTGCTGCCAGGAGCTGGATCTTCTCAAGCGCCACAGCCGGATCGAGACCGGTACCCTCGATCATCAGAAGAACGCGGAGGGGCAGCATGTGGCTGTGGCCTTGTCCACAGACTCGGAAGAAGATATTGACATCCTGGATCGCGAGCTGGATTGCAGCCTGGGTATCCGGGTCCCCTGTATCGCTCATGGTGATCAGCGCTCCCAGCTCGATGACGGTGATGCGCTTTTCCGGATAGAGATTCGGGCTGTGAGCCTCCAGGGTGTTGGCCGACAGCAGGACCAGGAGGGCAACGAAAAACGTGAAAGAACGCTGGAAACAGTGCCAGCGCGACCAGCGGATTTTCTGCATGATGATTCGATGATCCAATTTTAGCCTCACTTTCTGCCCGCTAAAATTGCGGACATCCTTCATTTATTTGCATTTAACATATCCTTTACGCTCAGGCATTGATCACGGGCAATTTTCTCGCCTTTGTTTACGACTGTACTGGCAGTTGACAGGGTGATTTTCAAATGCTTTGCCACTTCCGTCATGGTCATTCCCAATTCACGTACGGTCCCGTAGCAGATAAGCGCTCTTGCCTTGACGATCGTCCGTTCCTTGGAAGGACCGATGATCCGGTCCACGAAATCACCATCCCGTAACATCCGTTCATCGCTCTTCTGAAACAGGCCGGCTTTGCGCATCAATCGAACAGCCGGCTGGTTTGATTCAGACCGGGACCAAGTCCTTTTCAGATCCAATTTACGTTTCCCGGTCAGATCAAACCTTATGGGTTAGGCGTGCCTCTCCTCCACCGAATCACGCTTCACAACCACGGCGTCCGCCACAGTAGTTCGCCGAATTTCCTCGCGTAAGGCGATCACCTCCTCCCGGAGGGCAACCAGTTGTTTGGTACCCGCAAGCTCGGCTTCGTCATTCTCCGCGTCGCGGCCGATGAAGAAGGTTGCGAGCGTCGCCGTCACGTAGCCGAAGACGGCAAACGCATACAGCGCCAAGAAGACGCACAGCACGCGTCCCTCAACCGTCTGCGGCCAGTACTGCGAGCCCATCGTGGTGAGGATCATCGCGGTCCACCACAGCGCTTCACCGTAGCTCTTTATGCCGCCGGGAGCCACGTTCTCGAAGGCGTACATCCCGGCCGCGCCGGTGAACGTGACCAGTACCGTGAGGGCGATAACGTAGCCGAAGCCCCGCCGACTCAGGCTCGCGCCGAGCGCACGCATGCCGCGGTTCAGCGAGCTGACGACGCGGAGCAAACGCAAACTCCGCCCCACGCGGGCCAGCCGGAGCAGCCGAAACACCCGGAAGACGCGAAAGAGGCGCAGCGCCGGTACCAGTAGCGACATGGCGGTCAGCCAATTGTGCTTTAGGTAAGCGACCTTGTGCGGAGCCAGGACGAATTCCACCGCGAAATCGAGAATGAAGATGACCCAAATGATCGTGCCGATGATCTCGAACAACAGGCTCACGCCCCAGATCAACTCCACGACCAACAGCGCCAACCATACGAAGGCGAGGGCCAGCATTGGCGTTTCCAGCGAGTCCTCCAGGTGCCGGAGGAGCTCGTATCGCTCGTTTTTTAGCACCTCCTCGATAGGGGTTGCCTCATCTTGCTTCTCGCTGGCGCTCACGTCGCTCATCGGGTCTCCTCGCCTCCGAACCGTCGGAAGCCCTGCCGCTTAACAATATGTTGAACAGTTATGATCGAGATTAAATTTTTTATGATTTTCAATCCAGCATGGCCCTGGATATTGCCGTGGCGGCTCTGCTGCTTAAAAAGGAAAAGGGCTGGAACACGCTGGTTCCGCATTTTGATTTCGGGCCGGATTCAATGAAAAGCCCTGAATCCGCTGTCTGAAACAGGGGGTGGCCGGGAATCTGGGAATGATCGAAGTGGCGTAAGTCCGGATATCAGCAAGCACAGGTAGCCTGTCTTGCTGATATCGGATCTTTTTTCATCTGTTTACACAACCGTCAGCCCGACAAACGCGTGGGAAAAACGGCCGCTTTCAGGAATGAAGCAGAGCAGTTTCTGGCCCGTCTCAAGCCTGCCGGAGTGGAACAGCTCCTCGATAATGATGTAAATGGCGGCGCTTCCGGTATTTCCTTTTTCCGCCAGGTTTGAAAACCACCGGCTGTAAGGGATCTCAAAACCGATCCGCGTCATTTCCTCATAAAACTTCGGACGGAAATAATCCGATGAATAGTGGGGCAGAAACCAGTCCACGGCATCCGGACTTAGCCCGCGCTTCTGGATGACCGTTGACAGGGCCGCACCCATGGTCCGGACGATCTCGCGGTCCAGAAGCTTGATATCCTGCCGCACAGAAAACCGGTGAGGCATGGATTCCGGCGCGATCGCCTCGATATCCCGCCAGCCCACGACGCTGCCGTCCGCCTGCTTTACCCCGCCCGCGTACATGCAGGTCTCCAGTTTTCCGGCATAGGAAATCACCTCCATCCAGTCCACCTTCAGGGATAGCTCTTCCCTGTTTTTCTCCGCGGAAAGAAACGCAGCTCCGGCCCCGTCCGACAGCATCCATCTTAAAAAATCGGCGTCAAAAGCCCGTTCGGGCCGTGTCTCAAGGTCCGGCAACTCTTTGTAAAACGGGGTTAAAAACCGTTCACGCATATAGGATGATGCCAGTTCTGAACCGGCGGCCACGGCATTTGACACAAGACCTGCGGCCACATTCAAAAAGGCATACTTGAATGCCGTCATGCCGGAAAGACAGATACCCGAAGTGGATACTGCCTCGCAGGCCTCCAGCTCCAGTTCGCCCTGAACCATGAGCGCATGGCCGGGAAACATTAGATCCGGACTGGTTGTGCCGCAGCACAGGCACGCGATTTGGTCCGGCGTAAATCCGGCATGGGGGCGAAGCCTCCGGATCGCTTCGGCCGTAAGCCTGGCATTGGTATGGGTGAGCCTGCCCGATTCCGGATCCAGCGCATAATATCGCTGTTTGATCTGGTTGCTGTTAAGGACGATGCGCCTGGCCCTGGATGCGATGCCGTTCACTTTCCCCAGAACCTCCTCTATGGCATCGTTTGTCACCGGAGCATTGGGAAGAAAAGCCGATACATCGTTGATGAATACGTCCATGGTCTCCTCTTTACGCGTTAAGAAATATGTTTCAGAAATCGTTTCAGCAGATCGGCATAGGTCTGGTAAAACATCTTCGGATCCATGCGGGTGGGAAAAACGGCATTGGTAAACGTATAATAGTCCAGGTCACGGATAACTATTCTGTCCGCCATTTCCTGGTGAAGCGGGGTTCCGGGAAGCGGCGTCAGAATGGACGGTATCGGCAGATCAATGGCATGGGAGGACACGAAGCGGTCAAGAGCCGCAAAATCCGCTTCCGAATACTCCGGAGAGACGATAAAGTCCCCGACGATGCGGATCCCCAGCTCCTTCAGAATTTCCATGGCCTCGATGTTAACGGCTACCGAGCTTCTCTTGTTCAGCCGCGCCAGGCCCGCATCCGTGATCTCCTCAAATCCGATGACCGCGGCAGAAAGGCCGGCCTGTTTCCACAGCCTGAACAGATCGGGATGACGGGTCACGGTGTCTGAGCGCACATCGGCGACAATCGCCTTTTTCAATCCGGATGCGATAATCTGCCGGCCCAGTTCTCTGGCCGTTTCCGGATCACCGAACGTGTTGGCGTCCACGAGGCGGATCATCGGCACATCTCCCAGAAGCAGCATATCCCGCAGCACCGCTTCCGGCCGATGGGTCATGTAGCAGCCCCCGGTCATCTCCGGAATGGAGCAGAAAGCACAGCGGTGGGTGCAGCCATAGGCCGAGACCACGAAGCCGACCTTGCCGCCCACGCCGCTCATCACATATTGATCCCGGTGCGCCTTTACCAGATCGTAGCGGGGCGGACTGGCATCGACGGCATCCCTGTCGGAATAGGCGCGCCGGACATAGCTCAGGGGCCTGCCCGGATCGGTTTTGGCGATTCCCGGAATGCCGGATGCCGGGTGCCGGGAGTCGAGTGCCTCGACCAGTTCCCTGAAGCTGAGCTTTCCAAGGCCCACAACGATATAATCGATGCCGTCCCGATTAAAGAATGCCGGGTCGCAAGAGGCGTGATGACCGCCAACCACGACCACGGCGCGGGATTGTTTTTTGATTTCATTTGCCAGACGCAAAACGGTGCCGGCCTCGCAGGCGACGGCGGTGAAACCGACCACATCTGGCGCAAACCGGTTCAGGTCTTCCGCCAGCGCATCCGGCATCACCTTCAAATCGGTAATGGCAACCTCGTGGCTGTCCAGATTGCCGGCAATGACTTCAAGGGCCAGGGGCTCCCCCCTGAAAATCATTTTAATCGTGTCGATCCCGTATTCCTCTTCGGGAATGCTTTTACCGCAGTTGGGCGGATTCACCAGAAGAATTTTCATCACGCTTTACCTGTACGAATTCGATGGCGCCCGGTTGGCGCCATCTCAAGGGTTGACTGCAAGCGGGTTTTAGTTTCGACCAGGATTTTACCAAGGCGCGTTAAAAAATCATTCCGGTCCTTGTCACCCCGAAAGAGGATACTGCGTTCAATGCCTCTGACAATGATGTGGTGCACCGCTCCCGGTGCGTCTATTCTGGCTTTTCTCGGCATGAAAGTTTGATAGCATACCTTTTATTATATTTAAATATGAAAATATGGATGTCCCCAATTTGCTCCCTTCATCTCTGCCACTAGTCAGTTCAGGGTAGCCCCCAAATGGAAATATATGACCGTTTGGCCAAATTTGACCCTTATTCTCTGGCTGTTAAAGGCAGCGCTGAAATCCTATTTTTTCCTAATTACCATCTAATATCAGAACGATGGATCATTGATCTCTGAAGTTAAAAAAACCTGGCACAATAATTGCGAAAAACAATACAGAGAACGGCAGCTCTTGGCACCTCATGACGTTACAATCAAGTCCAAGGATGTTTGCTAAGGAATTCATGCTACTGGATACAGTCCATGGATAGCCTTTGTTGAGCAAGGATTTCCCGTTCTGCAAACTAAAAACAATTCGAAAGGAGGTGTAAAATGCTCTGGACAATCACCGTAATATTGTTGGTTCTGTGGGCGCTAGGCTTGGTGAGTAGTTACACTCTGGGAGGTTGGATACATGTCCTGCTGGTAATAGCTTTGATTGTGGTTGTGTTTAATCTCTTGCAAGGCCGCCGAAAAGTATAAGGTATCTTGAAATCGAAACAAGGCGAAATCTTGTTCTGGATTGGCCATACCGAATTCAGATGCAAGAGGAAATTAAAAATTGTATTCACACTATTAAAGGAGAATATCATGAATTGGGATCAAGTAAAAGGACAATGGAAGCAAGTCAAGGGTAAAGCCCAACAACAATGGGGGAAACTTACCGATGACGACCTTGATGTTATTGACGGCAAGCGTGAAGAATTCGTCGGCAAAATTCAGGAGCGCTACGGCATAGCGAAAGAAGAGGCGGAAAAACAGGTTAAGGAATGGGAAACCAACTATAAAAATTAACAATACTAAACAAATCTGGAGGAAAAGTTATGAAAAAGCACTCAAAATTTTATTCAGCCCTGGCAGTGATGGCAATCACTACGATGATGGCAACATCACCATGTTTCGCAGCCGATGTGCAGGCTACGGACAAAGCGAAGACGACCCCCATGGGTACGAGCACCATGGGCGCGAAACCCATGGGTATGCATAATAACGAAGTTGGTACCATGAAAGGTGGCTACTCCATTCTCGGCAGTAAGCTCATTGGGATGGAAGTCAAAAGTCCTAAGGGAGACAACCTCGGAGAAGTAAAGGATATCATGATTGATTCGACCGGCAGGGTGCGTTATGCGGCTGTCTCTTATGGTGGGTTCATGGGTATGGGTGATAAAATGTATGCAGTGCCGCTGGATGCATTCACTTATAAGCGTGATAAAGACATGTTTTATGACGATGTCACACTGATACTAAACGTCACCCAGGAACAGATAAAAGATGACAAGGGATTTGACAACAAAAACTGGCCAAATCTTGACGACGAGGGTTACCGAAAAAATCTTGACACCCGCTATAAAATCAACAGAAGCAAGTAAACCAGTAACGTTTAATCCACAATAAATACCATGGGCAGGTCGGCTGAATTGTTATTTCCAGCCGACCTGTTTTTATTTATCTTCTTCTTTGACAGTATGGGGTTTAAGCGGCAATGGATCAGTTATGCGAAGGTCCGCATAACTGATCGGGTAGGAGGGGAGCCGAAAGGCTCCCGTCTGCCCACAGAACCGTGCGTCACGGCTCCTGATGTAACAGGTATCCATTGACGTAAATCAAACCAATGTTTGAGGACGAGGGAAGTGAGAGTGTTGGAATTCAATTCCAGCACTATTGCTCCTCGAAAGGAATCCAGGTGAATGGCCAATTCTATTAAGTAGGCGTCTTCCCGGCAGAGAATCGAATTATGCGGTTTTGATGGCCGCTTCAATGATGCCGCCGGTTGAAACTTGTTGCGTATTCCGTCAGTAGACAGCCCATGACGGTCGCAACCGGGAAGCTGCCGGTTTTAAGCCACAGATGGAAATGGTTGGGAATAAACGCCCAAGCGAAACATCGGGTTTTTGTTTCGATCAGGATTTTACCCAGGCGCGTTAAAAAATCGTTCCGGTCCTTGTCATCCCGAAAGAGGATACCGCGTTCTATGCCTCTGACAATGATGTGGTGCACCGCTCCCGGTGCGTCTATTCTGGCTTTTCTCGGCATGAAAGTTTAATGACATACCTTTGATTTTATGTAAATTTGAATATATGGAGGTCTACCCCAATTGGCTCCTGACCACCGACATTCGATCTCAGAATTGCCTCATATCCTCCCCCCTGAGATATGGGCAGGAAAATGCGTCTTTTTACCAAATGCGCCTTTTCCATTTTTGAGATCCGGCCATTACCGGATGATCGGCGTTTCTTCCCGGCGTCGTGTCCATGAGAGACGCCCGACCACCTCCAGGCTGGTAAAGGTGACCGGCGGTGTTCGGATGACAAAGTGATCTTCATCGATGACGTCCAGATATCGAGTCAGCTCCTTGTCCGTCCAGTTGGGATGGGTTGCACCGATAATCCGGATGATGATGGCACCCTGGTCCTTATCGAATTTCAGAAAGCGGCCGAAGTAACTGAAGTACTCATCGAATGCCCTCTCTTTTTCCCCGGGAGATGGATGCTCCGAAGAAAATGGCTGCCTGTCCGAGCGCATGACATGCGTCGAGCAGTCGCCACCTTCCGTGATGATGCTGATTCCTTTGGGGGATGGTCCCCAGGGTTCGTGCACCGTACCATCCAGAGTGGTGAACGTGGCGCCGGTCAGGTTCCAAAACCCGGCCAGACGGAAGGGGGTATTGTGATCCATTGCTTCACCTCCGATGTGATTTAAGGGACGCTCTCACCATTTGATCATTTGATTTCAGATCATGGATAGATCGTGCGTTTTTGCCAATGACCTGCCTCTTGCCACCGATTTGCTGACCGAATTCACCGAAATGTCAAGCCGGGTGGAAAGCCCGGTCATGCTGATTCCCAACGCTTCTACTGCCCAATAACACAGAAGGCTTCTGGCATGAACGGTCCGACGATTTTTGCCGGCAGCCAGCACCTCTTCCCGCGTCATGTCAAGCAATTCGCCAATCCGCTGAATGATCGTCTCCAGATCAATATCTTTGGTCCGAAGATGATGTTTCCGGTTCAGGGTTTCCGTTGCATGAGCCAGTACCGCCTCAACGAAATCGCCGTCTCCCAGAATCCGTTCATCCCCCTTGGCAAGGGCGTTCTCCCGGCGAAGCTGTTTGACCACAGACCATCCCCCGGCGCTTCGAACCAGCCCGCCACCGATCAGATCGGATCGTTGACCCAGGGCAATTCCTTTCTCGACAAATTGCCGGTAGCGATATCTGGCTTCTGAAACCCGCTTGCCGAATCGAACCAGGACATCATCCGTATCCTGCCATTCATTCTTTTGCTTTCCCATCAGAACGCCATGTCCGGAAAAGGGATATGCGTCGAGTTGATTCATGTCGGAAACAATGCCTGCGCGCAGGGGATTGAGGTGGATGTAGCGCACCAGTTCGAGCAGGTAGGGATCTTCCTGACACAATATGGATTTGTACCGGTTCTGGAAAAGATGCCCGGATCGGTTGTGTCGCCGGTTATGGGATACCGCATAACCGGTCAGAAGCCTTCTCATCAGAGTCGAAACAGAACCGGTTCCGGTTCTGAGCAACAGGTGAAAGTGGTTGTCCAGCATCGCCCATGCCAGGCACCGGATTTCGGAATCAGTTAAAAGGGTAGCCAGACGATCCAGAAAATTCTGTCTGTCATCATCATCCAGGAATATCTTCTGGCGGTTGATCCCCCTTCCAATCACATGGTGAAGGGCGCCGAGTGCATCGATTCGTGATTGTCGTGGCATGCGTTCCGAATATCAAAAGCAGGCAATGAAATCAAGTTCAAATAGTGAGAGCGTCCCGGAGTTCCACAGCTGGCAATGGAGCGCAGTGGAATTGCCAGTCCGAGTTGATGGGTTAGATGCTTTCTTCAAAATAATCGCTATCAACCTTTTTAACCGGATACAATGAAACCGTGGATACTCCAACATCATACTCAATCATCAAACCGGTAAGTTGCTCGCTGTCGATTAATACGATTTTGCTACCAATCTGAGAAACATAACTCCGAGCATCATCAGTGAATCTGGACGTAGTAATAAAGATGCCCTTGTTGGCTCTTTGAGCCTGAAGTGCGCCTGCAAACTGCATTACATCCGGGCGTCCTACAGCATTGTTATCCCATCGCTTCGCCTGAATGTAAACAACATCAAGGCCAAGTTTATCCTCCTTTATGATTCCATCTATACCACCATCGCCGCTCCTACCGATCGCCTTGCCCGCATCAGCACGCGAACCGCCGTAACCCATTTTGACAAGCAGCTCCACAACGATCCGTTCAAAAAAGGCTGGTGATATTTTCTTTAGCTTGCCAAGTAATTCATCAGCTAATTCGTCACGGAGATTTTCATAGGCAGATTCTAATGCCTCTGATGGGGTTGCCGTTGAAACATCGGACGGCCCTTTAGGCACCGTAACTTTCTCGCCGCTTCTTGTACCCTTGAGTTGTTGAAATTCAAGAAACTCATGATATTGCTTGAGGAGTTTTACATTGATAATTTTAGGTTGCTTTTTGAGAAGATCCCTTCCTCGGTCGGTGATTTGGTAAAATCCTCTGCGTGTTGCTTCGAGCAAGCCAGCCTTTTTCATATACGTAGATGCCCAACCGACTCGATTAAAAAACGTTGATTGAATACCGCTTGGGAGCATTTCCTTTAGGTCCGCATCGGAAAGTTTCAATTCCTTTGCCAGTACTTCCACAGCCTCACTGGTTGATGTCTCGCTTCCTTTTTTCGCCGCAAACTGAAGAAGTGGCAACATCAAACTCTGATAATCTGGAACGGCCATTTATTCTCCTCTATGTATCTAACGGTGCAGTTCACCGGTTACCATGAATCGCCAGCGGAATGGGAATCGATGTGTACTGGCTTGTTCGGGATTTATTGCTGACCTTCAAATCCATCAACCAGTGATTTGTATTTTTCATGAATCATGTTTCGATCAAATTCCCAGAACTCTGCCAACATGGCTTGATCCTCTTCATCAGTAAAGTAATTTCTGGATGAAGGGAAGAACACTTTGTCTTCTTTCTCGATATGTCTGGGATAAAACTCTGTAAGGGTTTGAAGATAGGTTGCAATGTCGCTTAAGGCGGTCTCATCACCATTCCGGTAACGGGTGTTGGCTTCAACAAGTGCTTTGGTTGTCTGACGACCAAACACATGTTCTTCAATCAGTTCTTCCATAATTTTGCGATCTTTTGCAGTCAGTTGTTTGTTATTCAATTTTCTAAAGAGAATATCTTCTTCCTTGCCGTGGTGAGTCCGATCGGCATATATCCCGATGAAATCAACCGCTGTATCAACAAAAACAGGATCAACCTTGTGTTTCAAGTCGATTTCGGATAGGGAATTTCTGATAACCGAAAGCATTCGTTCAATGAGACGATGCTCTATCATGAGTGGACCGCGTGCTTGCATGATTGAATCCTCCTTTCTCTGTAATTCCGAACCGCGGTGCTGGGCGAAGTCGGCGCCGCGGTTCTCGGTGACGAAGCCGCCGAGAACGTGGAGTTGAGGGGTTCGCGAACGGTGTAACCTACGAAGACCGCGAGTTATCCGCATCTCCTCCAATGGCATGTTTGGCATTTTTTGGGCCCTGACACTTGGCATAAACAAACTCAGGGTCAAGATCAACCCCTGAGTCCCATTCGATAGTGTCAAAGGCCACGCGAACCCGCTTAAACGCATTGTGATCCTTAAGCCTCCGGAAAACGCCAAAATCAAGAAATGGCTTCATATCAAGTCTACCTTGTTCGCCATTATCAAAATCAATGAAAAGCACGAAATCTTCACCAACAAAAACATTTTTTACTGACGGATACATAGTGCCACCTCCTACTGAAGAGGCTGAATCTTGAATGGCTCTTCGCCATTTATCACCAACTCCCAATCGGCTATCAACTCATCTTGATGGAGCTCAGCCCATCTTCCACCGCCTGAGCAGGTGGAACGATCGGCCGGTTCAAGAATCTCCCGCGTTATCGTCAGGTTGTATTCCATATTCCCCTTATCCTTCGCCCCATCCGGCTGCGCCGCATATCCCCATTTGATCAGCGTGATGGCCATATCCTTTCCGCTGCCGGTAATCTCGATACCGGTGATACACCGGGGATGGACGCAAGAGCCGGTGTTGTAATAGCTGGTATCGGATTTGAATTTTTTCTCGATCTTATCGGTTCTTTTTCCATGTTTCAGCCACATGCGTTCGGTCAGGGACAGGTTTTCATAAACCGGGCGATGGGTATGACCGGCGATGATCGTGTCGATCCGGCAACCCGGAAACCACGATAGGTCCGGAAAACCGTTGGTGGCCCATGCGTGAAGGGCTTTGTCGATGTCGTTGCACTTTCCCGGATTGTTGGCCGCCCGGGTCGGGTCACGGAATCCGCATTTTTGAAGCCGGGACCATATCTGCCGAACACAATAAACACTGAGCCACTCCCACATACCGCGACACTGGGAATCTGCCTGGTGGCCGTGCCACATCAGGATATGATTATCCAGAACCGCGGCTTCGTATGTTTGAATACCGGGGAAAATTCCCTGAAGGGATCTGCATCGCTTTTTCCAGCAATCATCATGATTGCCCCAAATTTTGATGTAGCGGGTTTTTTCAGGGTTCCGGTCATGAAACTTGGCCAGGCGGTCATACACCGAGGTGTGGGTGATGTAAATCTGGGGAAAGCGCTTGTTTTCCCACAGATCCTCGGCATCTCCCAGTTCGATCAGGGTAAAGCCTTCTTTCAAATAATAATCCAGGGCGCAATTGAAGATGAGGGAATTGGCGGCAAAGTCGTCTGCGCCGGTGCCGTCGCCGCGATGGGCGTCGGAAAAGAGGATGAATCGGGAATCGGGTGTCGAGGTGAGCCTGACGGTTTTCGTGGCCTGCATGATATCACCCTGTTCGGCACGGTCGTTTGGCCTGTTCTACGGGGTTGTCCGGATTCTGGAATAGGCGGAAGATTACCGGAATGAGTCGGGTTGTTGAAAATCAGGTGTCAAAGCCTATGGCACACTGAAAGGCATATTTCAACAGATATTTGCAACATGTTGGAATATATGATTTTTGTATGAAAATAAGGGAGAAAGAATGGATGATCTCATCCAGATTAACCTTCAGACCGTCACTGGAAAACAATGCGATCCTTTTTTAGAAACGACTTGGGATGATAGGACATCTTGGACTTGCGAAGACCCTCGTCTTCCAGATCCTGCTCACGGTTCACCCATGTTATTTCTGGTGACGCCTGTGACAGAAAAACCTGATTGATGGCCTGATACACGCCTTTGTAATCCGGATTGCCTTTTTCAAAATGAATGACAATGGTATGGGGGTCAAGCATTTCCGCCACGGTGTATGCCACCAGCGTTTCTCCCACCAGAAGGGCACCGCCCATCACCCCATCCAGGTCATTCCAGTGATTGAATATGGCCTCAATCACCTGGTTTTCTCCGGATAGGGCGTCATGGGATTCACAGTCCCGCCAGACACACCAGTCCGCCTGCATGGATCGGGCCCGGTCCAGCACATCAGGCCCCATCGCCTTGTATTCATAGGGATAATTGTTGATAAACTGATTGAGCAGGTTTTTTTTCTTGTGATACCGGTTGCCTTTCAATTCTTTCAGCTCGTCGACGGAATACAGATAATCCCAGTGCCCGCGGGTTTCCTGGAGTGTGATACGGTTACCAAGCTGATTTTTCCAGATACCTTGCAGGGTTTCCGGTGTTCGAACAAATGTGGTCGGACCTGAAACGCTGTTGGAAAGGATCGCCTGCCAGTCTTCTTCATCCTGCCAGAATCCGACCGGAGCCCAGAATGCGGGTTCGGGTTTTTCCTGACGGATCCAGACCCGTTCTTTCTCCCATGCCCATTTCAGGCCGTAGATAGGTGCCCATCCCCAGATATTGATAAAACTGTAGTCAGATGGTTTGGGGCTGCATCGATCAAACAGTCTGTTGTAATCCGACTGACGGTCCAGGGTGATCGGTTCAAATTCAAGGCTCATGGGAGAGGCTCCTTTACCGGATTTACGAGAATAATTCGCAGATCCATGACATTGGTGCGCGTCTGTTGAGCGGGAATCAGGTCGTTCAATGGCTTGAAAAAATGGTACGCGTCGTTATCAGACAAAAATGTTTGGGGATTTTGACCCAGTAAAGCCGCCCGTGACAGGGTTTTTGTATCTGCAATAGCGCCTGCGGCATCGGTCGGCCCGTCCCGACCGTCGGTTCCGGCGCTCAGAACCACGGTGTCCGGAATCCGATCAATGGCTGAAACAGTTGCCAGAACAAATTCCTGATTTCGTCCGCCTTTCCCCTGACCCGTGATATGAACCGTTGTCTCCCCGCCGGAGATGACACAGGCAGGCGCCGGAACCGGATGCCCGGATTGATGGATTTCCCGGGCGATGGCCGCATGCATGCCGGCAATCTCCCGGGTTTCTCCCTCAATTGTGGAAGACAGAATGACAGGATCATAACCCAACGCAGTCGCCTGTTTTTCTGAAGCCAGAATGGCCTGTCTGTTGCTGGCAATGATATGATGGGTTGCCTGTTCAAATGCGGGATGTCCCGGTTTCGGGGTTTCCGGAATTTTCCCGGCCGCACCGGCAGTCAGGTGATCCAGCACGGATTGTGGCAGTCGGTTGATCAGCCCGTGATGGTCAATGATCTGGAGACAGTCGGCGAATGTGGTGGTATCCGGTACGGTCGGACCCGATGCAATGACATCCGGATCATCCCCGATGACATCGGAAATCATGATGGACATCAGTTTTGCGGGAAACGATTCCAGAGCCAGACGGCCGCCTTTATACCCGGAAAGATGTTTTCTGAGGGTATTGATGTCATGAATGGATGCACCGCAGGACAGCAGTGTCCGAATGGTTTCCTGTTTATCAGAAAGCGTCAGCCCGGACGCCGGATAGGGGGTCAACGCAGATCCGCCTCCGGAAATGAGGCAGATCACCAGATCCGGCTCAGATGCCCGACGGACCAGCTCAATGATGTCTTTTGCCCCGGCCACGCCGTTTGAATCCGGTATGGGGTGTCCGGCTTCATGTTGGAAAACGATTCTCAGGTCATCCCGATGACCATAGGGAATGATGATCCGGCCGTCTGTGATGCGGTCTGTCAGGATATCTTCAATGGCCCTGGCCATATATGCGGTGGCCTTTCCGGCCCCGACCACAAAAATATTTCTGATTTTTGACAGATCAACTCCTGTCTCATCCACGAAAAACCTGCCGTGATCCAACCGGCAATGCTGTCTGACAGCCTGTCCTGCTTCCACAGCCTGAACGCCGGCCTGAAAAATCTGAATGGCATCCTGCCGCATCTGTGCAATTGATTTGGGTTCCATAATACCTCTTTAAAACAGAATTCAGTAGTCAGTAGTCAGGATTCAGTAGAAAAATGGTAAAACCATTATCTTAAAAGCTATAGTTACAAAGAAATAAAATCAGAGGGAAGGAGTGAAAACAAATACTCTTATCCAGCCCCCTGCTCCCTAATCCCTAATCCCTGATCCCTGATCCCTGCTCCCTGATATCCGCCCCCTTATTCCTTGTCCGGGTAACAGAAAATCTTCCCCTCATAATTTCTCAGAATAATACCGTTTTCATCTCTGCCGATCACATATTCCGGAAGAAGCGGAATTTTTCCTCCCCCACCCGGCGCATCGACTGCAAACGTGGGAATGGCGTAACCACTGGTATGGCCCCTTAGCCCCTGAATCATCTCCAATCCCTTTGAAACGGGCGTACGAAAATGCGAAGAACCGGGAATGGGATCGCACTGGTACAGGTAATAAGGCTTGACGCGGAATCTGATCAGTCCGTGCATCAGCTTTTTCAGGGGACCGATGCTGTCGTTGAGCCCTTTAAGCAGCACCGTCTGGCTGCCCAGCGGAATTCCGGCATCCGCCAGCCTGGCGCAGGCGGCTTCACATTCTGGCGTCAGCTCTTCCGGATGCGTCATATGAATGCTCATCCACAAGGGGTGATATTTTTTCAGCATCGAAACCAGAGAAGATGTGATCCGCTGGGGCAGCGACACCGGCATTTTGGTACCGATGCGAATCATTTCCACATGACGGATTCGCCGAAGCCTTTGAATGATGGACTCCAGCGCGTCATCCGGAAGTGTCAGCGGATCTCCGCCCGATATGAGCACATCCCTTACCTCGGCATGGGCCTGGATATAATCAACGGCAGCCGACCACCGGCCAGGGTTGTTTGACTCATTACCGCTTTTGCCGACCATTCGCGACCGGGTGCAGTACCTGCAGAAGCTCGAACAGGCGCCGGTAACCAGAAACAGCACCCGGTCCGGATACCGGTGCACCAGGCCCGGAACCGGGCTGTGTTCATCTTCGCAAAGGGGATCACTGCTTTCACCCGGAGAAAAAACAAATTCTTCGGTAGTGGGGACTACACATCTTCGCAATGGGTGATCGGGATTCTCCCGATCCAGAAGGGATGCATAATAGGGCGTGATGCGAAGGGGCATATTATGGGGATGGATATCGGGCGTACGGCATTCACCAGGTGAAAGCGTGATGAGCCGTGAAAGCGCCGGAACATCCGTGATGCAGTTATTCATCTGCCAGTGCCAGTCATTCCATTCGGCAAGGGTCACATTTGGATAAAATTGTTTGAGAAAAGCCCTGGACCTTGAACTGCTGAAAATAGTCAGGAGCGGGGGGTCGGCGGCATCTTCAGATTCCAGGGTTTCTTTTTCAGGCAAGACGTTGGGTTCCATGCGTAATTCCTTTAACTCTCACATAACGTTGTTATAATGTAACTATTCAGGCACAAAGGCACATAGGGGCAAAGGCACAAAGTGCCATATTGTTCATCAGCCGTTGGCTGCAAGCGGCCGGCTCTGTCATTGGTTTCCCTTTGTGCCTCTGTGCCTTTGCCACTTTGAACCAGAATAGTTACCGATTTTCTACTGGATTCTGTACGCTTTATAAGGCGCCAGCCGCAATCCTGAGTTCTGAATTCTGCTTTTCCATTTTCACCATTAAGGTCGATAACCTTTACGTGTCTATTTGCTGTCTGTCAATGCAATTGAAAGGCTGCCAGCGCCAGCAATTCTGATATGCGATAAAGAAAAGAAAAAAGACTGGCTTTTTGATGAAGTTCTGTTAACATTTTTCTGAAAGTCTATGGTCATTTGGAAAGAAGGTCTCCATGAATATCTAAGAAAGGATTTGAGCCAATGACAGAACTCAACACCATCTCCCATATCATTGCGTTGACAATGGGCGTTGCGTGGGCCAGCGGCATCAATCTATATGCCGCAATTTTAATGCTGGGATTGCTGGGTTCCACAGGCAACATAACCCTTCCTCAGGATCTCCTGATTCTGACAAATCCCATGGTCATCTTTGCCGCAGGCGCCATGTACCTGGTGGAATTCGTCGCCGACAAGATTCCGGGAGTGGACACAGGATGGGATGCGTTGCACACGTTCATCCGAATTCCGGCCGGGGCGCTTCTTGCTGCCAACGCTGTCGGAAATGTCAATCCTGCGGTTGCCCTCGCGGCCGGTATATTGGGCGGCGGTCTGGCTGCCGGTTCTCATACGTTCAAGGCTGGCATCAGAGGACTGATCAACACCTCTCCTGAGCCGTTCACCAACTGGACTGCATCCGTGCTGGAAGATCTTACTGTCGTGGCTGGCCTGTGGATGGCACTGCATTATCCCTGGCTTTTCATCGGACTTCTGGTCATGTTTATCCTGCTGATGATCTGGTTGCTGCCTAAAATATGGCGGGGCATCAAGAAGGCGTTCATTGCTCTCCGGCGCCTGGCAGGGACAAAGCCGGTTCTGGAAAAAGGATTGATGCATGGAAAAAACGGTCGTTCTGAACATATATAGACTTTCATAAAAATAATTTCAGGTGATGGTTCTGAGCCAACTCAGTTGATTGAAGAAGTCAGTAAATTACTGGAAGCTTACCTGCTGGATATTCTGAATTCTGACTCCTGAATTCTGAATACCTGAGTAGTTACAAGGATTGTATGATGACAATGGAACGACGCAAGTCGCAACGGATAGCTGTTAAGATGACGGTTGATCTGATGCTGACCGACAAGAACGGCGAGACGTTCGCCGGGCCGGTCAACACAGAACTGAATTCGGTGTCGTTACATGGTGGCAGCGTGGTGCTGCCATGTATGCAATCGGACGGTATGCACTTGTTTTTCGGCTGCAAAGACCGGGAGGGGTGTTTCTTGATGTTGCGTTTTATCGACGACTCTGGTCGGAGTTATACGATTTCCTGCAGACCGGCCTGGTTCGATAAGGAACTTGATGAGGCCCCGCCCTACTATAAGCTTGGGTTTGAGTTTTTCAGGGCGGAGGATCGCGACAATATCAAACGGCTCGATCGGATAGCACGAGGCAAGACTGAAAAAAGCCTGTTCGAGGTCTTTGGCGATCTCTTTACACGCAACTGATTCGCGTCTCCAGGAAAGAGAGGGATGACCATACCCACGACGGAGATCAGCACC
>Ga0351891_1015_pt2 | contig 76628 bp, 66 predicted proteins | sample TotcelFGM3001K13_FD_206768 | JGI IMG/M metagenome (GOLD analysis project Ga0351891, IMG submission 206768) | Enriched cells from coal bed in the Powder River Basin, Montana, United States - Total cells FGM rep3 HSBNCT.FGM.300.1.K13 ... | reverse complement strand
ATATTTGCGAAAATGATGATTTAGACGTAGGGATATCGTTGCTAATCAGGGACCTTAGGAGCCTAATTAATAAACTGGAAAATGAAAAATAAAATTTTTTCATTAATTGCGTCAATAATGGTATTTCCTGTTGCCGCATTTGCTCAGCTCACACTGGATGCAGAGTCGGGAAACATAGGTATTGAGCAGGGAAACTGCTGGCAGTTTGGCTCACATAACTATACCAGTACGCAGCTTGTTATTGCCGGCAACTATTCGCTATTAACCACAAGTAATTCAACCAATGTTGGAGTGGTTTTTGTAAAAACCCCCTGGATGAAGATTGGCTCGGGGAGCATAACATTTAGAGCCAGACTTACAAACAACCAAAACTTCTCCCGTGGTGTCAGTGTGTCATATATACCTTACAATGAGTTAGCCGGGAATAAGGAGGGGAGCAGAGTAACCTTCTATACATATAATTTTCCGACAGGATCAACTGCAATCAGAGATATATCTGCACCCATTCCTGTAGAGATCGCAAATTCTGTGGGTGTTTATAAAATTGAGGTAAGTTATTTTGGGCAGAACAATGGAAATGGAAGGGTGGTATCGGATAGCTATGTTTTTCCGGGCACCTATTGGTCAGATCCCTCGAACTCCTGTAATCCGTTACCTATTGTAACGCCTCCTGCAGATGCAGATGGAGATGGTGTGCCGGACAGTCAGGACGAATATCCGGCAGATCCTTACAGGGCTCACAATAATTACTATCCTGCTTTATCACAGTTTGGGACACTTGCGTTTGAAGATAACTGGCCGGCCAAGGGAGATTATGACTTCAATGATGTTGTGGTTGATTACAATTTTAACACAATTACAAATGGAGACGGAAATGTTGTTGAAGTTATCGGGACATTTATACTAAGAGCCTCCGGCGCAGTATATCAGAACGGCTTCGGGATACAGTTTGACGGAATATCCTGGAATAAAATTTCAAAAGTTTCCGGTAATACTCCCGGCTCATACCCAATGTTGGCCAACGGAGCAGAGGCCGGCCAGCATTTTGCAAATATTATGGTGTTTGATAACTTTCTGAACATAATGTTAAGGCCGGGAATGGGAATAGGGGTCAATACAGATATTACAGCTCCATATGTAATGCCGGTTTCAAAACAGGTAGTTATTACATTCATAGACAACGGAGTACCGGCTGCCGGAGGAGTTGTAACTCTAGCCCAGCTCCCCTTCTCAATTTTTAACTACTACATTTTTATAAACAAAATCAGGTCAAAGGAGGTTCATCTGCCAAATAGAGTACCAACAACGCTTGCCGGCACAGATCTATTTGGTACCAATGATGATAACTCCAACCCAGTAGAGGGCAGATACTATAAAACAGCCAACAATTTACCTTGGGCTATAGATATTATACAAGGATTTCAATACACGATAGAAAAGGCGTCTATAGACCAAGGCTACCTGCACTTTACAGAGTGGGCGACCTCTGCAGGAGTACAGTATCCGGACTGGTTCCTTAATCTACCCGGCTATAGGGTTGCAGAAAAAATATATTGATCTTTAGTCCTGTTTGAGATATGAGTAAGACGACAATTATATTTGTGATAGTATTAGCAGGATTAACAAGTTCCTGTGTGAAGCAGAATTTGCCGAAACCCGGAGAAACTCCAGTAGAAAAGACTAAACTATCTGATTCTATGGTACCGGACAGCTTCACTTGGTCTACCGGTAAAAATATTGAGCTCTCTATTACCGGACTTCCAAAGGTTATGACCATAAAAAACACTCTTCTAATAACTCTGCCGGATGGAATAAAGCTATACAATGCTTACCACGATATGAGCACAAATCTTAAACTTACATTAGTAGTTCCTGCAACAGTGACTCAGTTAAAGTTAAAATTTGGCACTTATGATGAGACTCTGACAATTTTAAACAACAAGGCAGAGTTTTCGTTTATCCCTGTTATTTTGTAAACACCACCATCACCGGTCTATGGTCTGAAGCAACGGCTTCGGGGACTACTCTCTTTTGAGTGATTCTGTATTTTAGGTCTCTCTTCTGTTTGGCGAATATGTAATCTATGCACCTGGTGGGGTTATCGGCTGGGAATGTGTATTGTGTAGGATCTGAGAGGGTTTGGAACTCCCGGCCTATGGAGATTATTGGTTCTGAGCCCGGGAGAGCATTAAAGTCGCCGCCAATAAACATCGGTTTATCAAAGAGCTTCGCCTCTGCCTTAAGAGTCTCAGCAGAGAGAATTCTGTCCTCTTCGGTAAGGGAGAAGTGTGTGGATGCGGCAACAAAATCGCGGAACTCTACAATGAGTAATACTCTGGGCTCTTCGCTGCCGGGTAGCGGCACTCTCTTAATGGATATGGGCTCCTCCCGGGATAGGATTCCGACACCGTACTTGCCGCCATCAAAAGTTATTGCCGCGGCAAAAACAGCGTGCATTCCGGTGAGTCTTCCAAGCTCCTGAGCCTGACCTGTCATCCCGCTTCTGGTTGTGGCACTGTCTACCTCCTGCAGGGCCACAATATCCGGCCTCTCACGGTTAATGATATCTGCAATCCTCACAAGGCTTTTTACCTGATCCAACCCTTTACCAACCCGGATGTTATAGGTCATAAACCGAAACTCTCCCGAATCGCCCGGTGTTTGTGCCTGCACAATTGTAAAGCACATCATTAGGAGCGTGATAATTATCTTCATACGGGGGTTTTTTGAATTTTTGAGTCAATTGAAAGTTTCCCTGCACCATAAATTATCAGGAAAATAAGCAGTAATGTCATAGCAAAATCTGTTCTTGAATCGTGTGCCATTGTCCAGAATCCATCGTTAATCAATTTGGGAATTTTAGTGGTAACAATGGCTGTGCCCATAATGATTAGCAAGGGAACAGAAGCAATACGGGTAAGCAAACCGGCGAGAATCAAGATGCCACAAATAATTTCGAAACAGGCAACGAAATTGGCTAAAAAGGCGGCATTCTCAAAACCAATCTTAACGAAACGCCCTGCACCAACCAGGTCAGGGAAAAGGAATTTCTGAATCCCTTCCGATAAAAAAACCAACCCGACAATAATACGAGGGATAAGCGATTTATAATCACTATCCGTACTAATCAGGAGCGAAAATAGTTTGTAAATTGTTTTCATTTCTCTGATAGTTTATCAAGGCTTTTCAAATAATGCTAAGTCTTTATTTGGTTTTGTGGAGCATTGGCTAAGTGTCGTGAAATTGATTGGGTTAGAATGTTACAGTTTTATCTGCCCATACAACAAGATTAACACAATCAATCATAGTTGAAATGGGACAGGTTTCTGTTTCATTTAATTGTCTGGATTTTAAGCATGTTCCACACGCAAGTATCTCTCCTCCAACATTTACAAATGCCTTCAACTGTTCGTCAACATTGTATTTTTCGTGAGTTAACCCTTCGCACTCTACGGCCTCTCCCATTAGAAAAACCTTAACCTCGTGTCCCTGTTTCTTAGCTGTTACAGCAAAACGAAAGGCATTCCAGGACTTTTCAGGCTCTTTTGTCTCTATAATTATTCCAATCTTCATAAATAGACATTTTAATATTTACACTTTACAAATTTACATTAATTGTTGCGAATCGCAGGAGGCTATAAGTGTTTTCAAATATATGTTTTTGTATAGTTGCACATTTTCATTTCCGGGAGAGTGTTAATTCTGGTGTATCCAAGTGTCTCTAAGTCTTGTAAGCCTTTAGTTAAATAGGTTTTTCCCTCATCAATTACATATAGTTCATCACAAATATCGAGAATATGCTTATACAAATGATCTGTAATTATGATTCCTTTATCTCTCTTCTCTTTTAAAATCAGCCTTTTTATTATCTCTATATGTAATGGCATTATCTGTGAGAATGGTTCATCTAACAGACAGAATTTAGAGTCTGAAGCAAGTATCAAATAGATTTCAAGAATTCGTTGTTCCCCACCGGATAAATTTTTAAATCTCTCTTTATATAGTTTTTTAAACTCTGGAAATTCGGTTATAAAATCGGAAAAGTCAAGCTGGAAGTGTTTGAAAATCGTTTTAATTGTTAAAGATTTAGGAATAAAACGACCTTGTGGTAAAAACATTATGTCGGTCGGATTTCGGAATTCGTTGTAAATAGGTTTTCCGTCCAGCCGAATGGAACTGCCATTGGGCAAAAGTTCTCCATAAATAATTTTCATTAAACAAGATTTGCCTGTTCCATTTCTTCCAAGTAATCCTGTAACCTTTCCAGTCTCACTTTTTAAATATACATTTTGCAAAACTCGTTTAGAATCGAATTCCAGGATAACACCATCAACTTCAAGTTTATTCGTCATCTAACTAGTAATGTTATTATTATAAGTGTTAAAAACAATATAAAATCAAAGGTTAGTGAAGAAATCCACAAGACCTTCTTAGACAGACCAAGATTTTTATAATAATAGAATTCATTACGCTTATAGTTGTTAATGAAGTAAACAATTATTCCAAGAGTGATTATTTTAAACCAAAAAAGTGCTGTAAATATATTAATTCCTTGAGTATAAGAGATTATTACACATAATATCGTTATCATCCAGCTTGCAAAAGCAAAGGAGCTGTAAAAATTTAAAGTTAATCGTAATACTTTCATTTTGTAGTTGAATACAGATCAAGTTGTCTATCAGTCTATGTCGCTCCGGTTCTAGTCTGTAAATTTATGATATTTAGTCTAAATATCAATTTTTGCGATAGTTATGTTTTTTAGATATGATTTTGTGAATACCTTATAATGGGGCAGATATTGTTAAATGATGGGGTGTATCAAAGTGTAAAAAGCCCATCTGCCATACAGCAAAAAGGATAAAAAAGAGCCGTCATCTCTCTTGATGGCAGCTCTTTTGATTTGGTTGCGGTCGTAAATCTTTTTAGACTGATGAACCATTGTGCGCGATTGGACAGGATGTCCGTGAGCCTGTATTTCCTCAAGTCTTGCCGCTCTGCGGTTGGCAAGTATGAAATCGGCCTCAGTAATAGTTAACTTCTTCTTTTTCATAACTTCGAGAATTGGAGTGCAAAGGTAAAATTATTTTCAAAACTAATGAATATTTCATAAAAATTCCATAATATGGGAATTCTGTATATATTTGCAGTGTATTAAATTCTCTATAATAATGTATGCAAGTTAATATTTCGGACAAGGATCTTGAGGAACTTATACAGACAGGTAAGAACAATAAGTATAAAAAGTACTCTAAAGATAAAAAGTTTCTTGAGGGATTAGCACGGGTATACAAGATTATGCAAATTGTAAAAAATGTAGAGAGTCTTCGTCAATATAGTTATCTGCACTATGAAAAACTCGCAAATAATGTAAACCTAAGTTCGGTAAGAATAGTTAACTGTAAAGTTGAAAGGCTCTTATTCGAAGAGATTAATGAAGGTATTGAAATCACAATTATTGAACTAAACACTGACCACTATGGCAACAAAAAATGAAGCTCCAAATTTGATGGCCATTCATCCAGGCAGCATCCTTAAAGAAGAGATTCTTGAGCGCAGAATTTCCCAGAAAGAGTTAGCAAAGAGTATTGAGATGCAACCATCTCATCTAAACGAAATTATAAAAGGCAAACGATCTATCAACAAACAGGTGGCAGACAAATTAGAAGTTGTGTTGGGCATTCCTTCTATTGATTGGGTAAACCTTCAAATAAGGTTTGATTATGATACAAAACAAGGAGCGGAAAGAAAAGTTGCAGAATTAGCTGCTTATCAAGAGTATCAGGAATATAACAAGGTTTTTGATGTAAAAACCCTTACTTCGAGACTTGGGTTCCAATCTTCCCGGTATTCTCATATTATCTCTTTTCTTAAAGATTCAATTATGCTTCCTGAGCCGGCACGACTTCTGGGACAAGCAAATGGCTTATTTAAGAAATCCAACAGGGTAGGGAAAGACTCTCGTATGATTATGACATGGATTCTTCTTGCGAAGTATTTTGCTTATTCAAGTGATTTTTCAGGTGTTTATGATGAGTTTAAACTCAATGAATTAATTCCTCAAATTAGTGATATTCTTCACTCAAACGAAAACACTATTGATAGATTGAAATATACATTTGCCAAGTATGGTATATTGTTCGGTGTTGTTAAGAAGGTTGATGGAGCCTCTATTGACGGCTATTCGTTCGAATATGAGGGCCATCCATGTATTGTGGTAACAACTAGATTTGACAAGATCGATAACCTGGCATTTTCTGTAATGCACGAACTAGCCCACATTAAGAATAGCGATAATGAAGAGTGCAGAGTGAATTTAGCCGACTATGACCATGAAAGTTCTGATGAAAAGGTTGCAAATGCTTTTGCAGCAAATGCTTTGATTTCGGATGCTGAGTGGAAGAAAATGCCTAAAGTTCATCTTTCTCCTTCGAGTATCCAGCGAATTTGTACCAATTGGGCAGAGTCAAACGGCTATAACAAATGGATTGCACTCGGTAGAATAAGTCATGATACAGGGATGTATAAGTTTAAGTCAGATTCTTCCAGAAGGATATCTTAATCCATATTATTGATGTTTGATAGCTCACGAGGGAATGGCATTAGTTTTATATATCTGCACAGAAAAGCTTAACACAAAACTCGGAAGCCTAGCCTGAATTTTAAAGTGGTCAAATTCGACCACTTTAAATTTAGGATTATTGATTTGTTCCCAAGTACCAAGAAACTCAAGAATATAACGACCTCTGTTATGATGTGATAGGATTTATTTTAAGAAAAAATCCGTTTGAAATGCCGCTGTTAATTTAAATTTATGTTAAAGGGTTCTAATTAACAAATCCTGAAAGGTAAATTGACATACCTCCTTTGGATTTTTTCCAGTCTCCCAGAGCATTGTCTCTTCTTAAAAGACTATTCTTACTGACCATTTTTGCAAAGATGAAAAACTGATCTTTGTTTGTTTCATCCAAGGTCATTAATGTTAACGCAATTTGCTGGCCTTCATTAAAATGGATGTTATGTTGACTAATGTCAATGTTTACCCAACCGTTTTTCTCAGACACACTAAAAATAATATCCCTATTGACAATTATGTCTTTTGGTAAACCATTTTCAACACTATAAAAGATTGCTCTCATTTTGATGCTATCGTATTTATTATTTGCGATATAAATGTTAATTCCATTGATAGTGCAGTTTTTTTCAATGTTGAATATTGTTCCAATTTCGCGGCCAATTAGCTTGTCATTACTATATTCTTTCTTTGTAAAAAGGGGGATAAAAAGAGATTTTGTGCCACCGTTTGTTATTCCAATTTTAATTTCTTTTCCTCTTATTGCAGAGATTTTTGCTTCACTCAACTGAATGGGAATAGGTTTCATATAAATGCTCAAGTCATTTTTCCATTCACTTACTGAAAAGAATTTAGGTTTGTATCCAAGGCATGTAACAATTATTGAATCTCCAATTTCAATTCCTTGATTAGATAAGTTGAATTTACCTGATTCATTGCTGACAATTCCTGTGTTTTTGTTTTGAACTTTAACTATTGCATAGGGTATAGGTGTAGAAGAGTTTTCTTCATAAACTGTTCCGGAGTAAGAGTTCTGAGCCATAATAAAAGTTGAGAGCCCAAGCAGAAATGCGATTAAAATTGGGATCTTTTTCATAACACGATAAAATTGATGTATAATTTGGAAAAGCAAAAACGAAACTACTAATAAGGGCAAGAGTTTGATTTTATTGAATATACAACTATAATGCCGTGATTGTCAATAGCCCAGTTAATATGTATATATGTAAGGGAGTTGTGTTAGGAGAGTAGATAGGTATTTTTATGGGATTACCTCACTTCGTTCGGTGTTCCCCGAGTGGGGGTGCTTCAAAGAAGAAAAAGCCTTATGCGTTGGGGATTACCTCACTTTGTTCGGTGATCCCCGAGTGGGGGCCTAAAAACAATAAAAGCCTCAGCCTATGGCCGATAAAAGCAAAAAATAAACCGCCTTCAAGCTAGCTTGGGCGGTTCTTTTTTTTGCTTTTCCCCTTTGGGGTTGGCTTTTATTGTTTTGGCGGTGAGGGGGGGATTCGAACCCCCGGAACCCTTACGAGTTCGGCAGTTTAGCAAACTGCTGGTTTCAGCCACTCACCCACCTCACCAAAACCCTGCGTTAGGGCGCAGGGAGTGCAAAGATACTAATTCTTTTTAATCTGCAAATAACTTACTGTGCGCTACAACTCTTTTTGATTTGTGACAAATATTGAATCTCCGATAGTAAATCAGATGCTTGCGAAAACGGTGTCAGCAAAGGAAAACATTGGCTCCAGAAGATGGAGGGGACCCAACGAAGTTGGGGAGGATTTTCCGTGCTGACACCGTTTTCGCAAAAGTGATTTTATTTTTGCGGCTTGGCAATATTTTCGCGCATTTCGGTATCGGCCTGTATGTTGCGGAATTTATAGTAGTCCATAATTCCCATATTGCCGCTGCGGAATGCCTCTGCCATTGCAAGCGGAATCTGAGCTTCTGCCTCAATAACTTTTGCTCTTGCCTCTTGTGCCTTGGCTTTCATCTCCTGCTCAAGAGCGACAGCCATAGCGCGTTTCTCCTCTGCCCGGGCCTGTGCAATGTTTTTATCTGCATTGGCCTGATCCATCTGGAGAGCAGCTCCGATATTTTTTCCGATGTCTATGTCGGCGATGTCAATAGAGAGAATCTCAAATGCGGTACCGGCGTCAAGGCCTTTATTAAGAACAACTTTTGAAATTGAGTCCGGGTTCTCCAGAACAGATTTGTGACTTTCTGCAGATCCGATGCTGGATACGATACCTTCACCAACTCGGGCCAGAACGGTCTCTTCGCCTGCTCCCCCGACAAGTTGTTTGATGTTTGCACGAACCGTTACCCTTGCTTTGGCAATGAGCTGAATACCATCCTTTGCAACTGCTGTTACGGGTGGGGTGTTAATCACTTTAGGGTTAACCGACATCTGCACCGCTTCAAATACATCACGACCGGCAAGGTCTATGGCTGCTGCCATCTTGAAGTTGAGCGCAATATTTGCCTTGTCGGCAGAAATTAGAGCATTGACAACCTTAGAGACATTTCCTTTAGCCAGGAAGTGAGCCTCCAGTTCGTTGGGGTTTAACTGAAGCCCGGCTTTGGTTCCGGTGATCATTGCCATAACGATTGTTCCGGGAGGAACTTTTCTCCATCGCATCAAAACCAGTTGAAGCAGCGAAATTTTAACGCCGGAGATAAGCGCCTGAAACCAAAGTGTTACGGGGAAAAACCACAAAAGGATTGTAAGTCCCACAAGGGAGATACCTATCCAAACAAGAAATACGGTAATACTTTCCATAATTTTTATATCTGTTTTACAATAATTTTACTATCCTCAATGCGAGTTATCTCAATTTGAGTGCCACTATTTATTATCCCCTCCTGCGAAAGAACCTCTGTATCAATATTTGTGAACCGGGCTTTACCCATTGGTGAAAGGCGGCTTAGTGTTACCCCTTTTGCTCCGGGCTCCAGTCCCTTGTCAGAAGGGTTAGTGTCTACTTTAGAGCTTATACTGTCTTTAAGAGTGAGCCTCTTCCAGGTTCCAGACCTGAGAATCAACCAGGTAAATATAGACAGGGAGACGATTACTCCACCCAGAACCAAAAGTCCGGTCACCTGACCAAACTCTGTGAATGAGAGTATAATGCCTCCTGCTATTGAAATAAGACCGATGATTCCGGCAAAACCGAAACCGGGAATAATGAGAAGCTCAATTGCTATTAGCAAAATTCCCAATAAAATTAAGGTTATAATCAGTGTCATATGGTGTGACTATTTTGGTTCAACTTTACTAATCTCTTCTACAGTAACTCCCTCTGCACCGATCTCTTTAAGCAGAAGAACAATTTTGTCCATCTCCTGCTTGTTTGTGAAGGGGCCTATCAAAAAGAGCTCTCTCCCTTCAACAACCTTCTTTGCAATATCTCTCTCTGTATTACCCCGGATTATCTCCAGGACAGGTTGAGGCATACCTGCAGGGTAACCCTCAATCTTTATCTGGTATGTAACACTCAAGTCTATAGATTGTTCAAGAATCCTGGCCTGCCGTACTGTAATATTCTTTCCGTTTTCGTATGCGACAACCAAGGCAGATGGAAATCCCGCACTCTTTACCTTAATGAGAGTTTCCGAGGCGTCCGCAAAATTATAAAACTGACCCACAGTATATATCCATCTTCCTGCCGGACTCCTGTTTTCAAAAATAGGTCTAAGTCCTTTGAAAGATTTAAGCTCGGCTTGATTAGAGAGAGAGAACAGTTGAATTCTGTATACCAATCCATTCGGAATAGTATAATCTTCTGCCATTACGGCCACTTCGCCAATACCAAAAGAGTAATCAAAAATCTCGACAGGCTCCAGAATAGTTATCTCAGGAAAGTCTCCGAAGCTTTTTGGAGTTAGAATAAAAGGTTCGAGAGAGTCATTAACTGCAGCCGGTTTATTATCGTCGCGGAAAAACTCCTCGTTACGAGGCATAATGGTCCCCTTGCTTAGAAACTCCATCTCCCGTTTTTGAACTACAAGGTTTGCTGCTCTTAATCTGGACTGCATATCCAGCAATGAGAGCTCCCCCTCAGAGATTCTTTTCTCAAGTTTTGCCCTCTCCTCTGCTCCCGCTACTGTATTGTATAGCATTCGGTTTGCAGATATCTCTCTGGTTGTGCTGTCTATAACATTTTGTATCTGCCTCACCTCTACTATCATCCTTTTATACTCCTCTGTTTCGGGAGAGGTCATAACCTCTTTTTTTGCACTCTCCAGTGTAGATTCTGTTGATTTGCGTACTCTTAATGCAGCAATCTCCAAAACCTCGGCAATTGATGTGAGGGCTCTTTTTACGGGAGTATTTTCAAAGTCAAATCGGTATATATCTATTGAATCTTTTGAGCGTGAGTTGCGATTGGAGCAGATATAGGTGTTAAGCCCATCTTCACTATGAATCAGCAAAATGTCGTCATCAACCGACGAGTATGGAAATCCCATATTTTGGGGTAACCCCCAGTCGTTTGTGCTCTCATCCCAATAACTTACATAGAGATCAAAACCACCAATTCCAAAGTGACCTGTAGATGAAAAAAAAAGCTGCTTCCTGTCTTGGCTCAAAAAGGGGAAAAGTTCGTCACCAGATGAGTTAATCAAATTGTTAAGCGGTTCGGGAATAGACCAAACATTGCCATCAACTTCGCGTATTTTGTATATATCCAAATTACCCTCTTTATTAAGAGCAGAGTAAAGAATTGTCTTCTCTCCTTTCCTTAGCAAGATTGCGTTAGGAAAATTCAGCGCCAAACTATCTACAGAACCGGCAAGCTTAGAGGGTATCTTAACCCAGGCGCTATCTTTAAAGCCCGGATAGTACAAAACGAAATCGGATAGAGGAATTGACGCCCTTCCCGTAACAACAGGATGAGAAGCATACTGAAGCATATTGAGCCCGTTTTCGCTTTTTGTGATTAAAGAATTGATTTTATGACTTGTAAGAGAGTCACTGCTCTCCATTAAAATCTCTTTGAATAATTCAATTGCCTCATTGAAGCGGTAACCTCTTCGGAGCCTCTCTGCACTTTCAAGTTTTGTATCTGTCAATATCTGTCCTGCCGCAGGAAAACCTATAAGCATAAGAACCAAAGGCAAGAATATAGACTTTTTCATACATTGGGAAATATATTATGTAACAAAAGTACTAATTTCTTTATATTTTGGGAAAAAATACTACTTTTGTGCTCTAATTTTCGTTGAATTATATAATTTAAACAAAATAATCCATGCAAAATAAAGGCGCCATCAGACTTGTGGCAATTTTAATCGCTTTAGCCTGTATATACCAGCTGTCATTCACCTGGGCTACAAGAAATCAGGAGAGTAAAGCCAAAGAGTATGCCGCAAATGCGGTTAAACTGGAGCAAACGTCTCCCTCTTTCAAATTAGTTTCAGACCTGGACAAGGCTTTTTATCTTGATTCACTCAACAGGGTTAAGGAGAGATACTATATCGACTCAATAACAGCAGAAAAAGTTTATCTTGGCTTTACCTACAAAGAGATAAAAGAGAAGGAGATAAACCTTGGTCTTGACCTTAAAGGTGGTATGAATGTGATGTTGGAGGTAAGTGTTCCGGAGTTGGTAACCTCTCTTTCGAACAATAGCACTAATCCTCAGTTTCTTGAGGCTATTAAGGTTGCAAAATCTAATCTATCACCCGCACGCACAGATTTTATAGTTCTCTTTGGAGAGGCTTGGGACCAGGTGGCTCCCGGCCAAAGAATGTCTCAGGTATTCGGGACTTATGAGATGAGAGACAGAATTAAACCGGAGACATCAAATTCCGTAATTCTGGATATTATCCGCGAAGAGTCTGAGAGTGCAATCTCCAACTCATTCAATGTATTAAGAAATCGTATCCGCCGGTTTGGTGTTACACAGCCAAATATTCAAAAAATCGGAACAACAGGAAGAATTCTTGTTGAACTACCCGGAGTTAAAGAGCCGGCTCGTGTGCGTAAACTTCTTCAGGGAACTGCATCTTTGGAGTTCTGGGAAACATACGAAAATCAAGAGGTCTATACATATCTGACAGAGGCAAACAAAGCTGTTAAAGAGATGATTGACGCAGCTAAGGAGCCGGCAGGAGCTGTAGACTCAACAACTTCGGCTGCAGTTGCAGACTCTGCAAAAACAGAGGCAGATAAGCTATTGACACAAATTCAATCTACAGACTCTCTTTCGGGTGCAGATGCTCAGCTTGCAGAACAGAATCCTCTCTTCTTCGCACTAAACCCTAATGTTGCACAAGGTCAGCTTGTCCCCGGGCCGTGTGTAGGAAGAGCTCACTACAGAGACACAGCAAAGATAGGTGCCTGGTTAAGATCTTCACAGATAGAGGCCCTCTTCCCTGCAGACCTTAAATTAATGTGGACAGTTAAACCAATTGATGATGCCGGAGTTATTTTTGAACTGGTAGCAATCAAAGCTACCACAAGAGACGGAAAAGCTCCTCTTGACGGAGGGGTTGTAACCGATGCAAATAAATCATTCGGAAACACAAGCGGGACACCTGAGGTGGATATGGCAATGAATGCTGAGGGTGCAAGAATTTGGGCGAATATGACTGCAAATAATATTGGCAGATGTATAGCAATAGTTCTTGACGGAATGGTTTACTCATACCCGAGGGTCAATTCCGAAATTACCGGTGGTCGTTCACAGATTTCTGGAAACTTTACCATAACAGAGGCAGATGACCTTGCAAACGTTCTAAAGTCAGGTAAACTACCTGCCCCGGCCAGAATAGTTCAGGAGGCAGTCGTAGGGCCAAGCCTTGGAAGCGAATCCATAAACGCCGGTCTTATCTCATTTGTGATTGCTTTTCTTCTGGTGCTTGTATATATGATTGCCTTCTACAATGGAGCCGGTCTGGTTGCAAACATTGCTCTACTTACTAACGTTCTCTTCCTGTTTGGTGCCCTTGTCTCTTTTGGGGAGGTTCTTACCCTTCCGGGAATTGCAGGTATCGTGCTAACACTTGGAATGGCGGTGGATGCTAACGTTATTATCTATGAGAGGATTCGTGAGGAGATTCGGGGCGGCAAGGCTTTGAGGCTGGCTGTTACCGATGGCTATAAAAATGCATACTCTGCAATTGTGGACGGTAACCTTACCACAATTATCACAGGTATGGTACTGGCTATATTCGGTTCTGGTCCGGTTCAGGGATTTGCTACAACATTGGTGATCGGTATCATAACCTCTCTAATAACCTCGATCTTTATAACAAGACTGGTTTTTGACTGGAGACTAAACAAAAACAAAAACATCACTTTTGATAATAAATATACCCGGAACTTCCTGCAAAATACTAAGGTAGACTTTATAGGACTTCGCAAAAAAGCCTATATGTTCTCAATAGCCGTTACAATTATTGGTCTGGGCTTTATTTTCGTAAAAGGATTCTCTTACGGAGTTGATTTTACCGGAGGTAGAACATATGTGATAAGGTTCGACAAAGAAGTTACAACGGCAGAAGCAAGAACAGCCCTTCTTGAAGAGTTCGAAGGCTCTGTCGAGGTTAAACAGTTTGGTGGCGGAAGTCAAATGAAGGTTACTACCAAATATATGATAGAAGACAACTCCGAGGAGACAGATGCTTTAGTTGACAGCAAAGTGTACAACGCATTGAAGAGTCTGTTTGCAAAAGAGCTTACCCTTGAGGAGTTCACCGCAACTACAGATAACCCTAACGGAATTGTAAGTTCGGAGAAGGTTGGTCCTACAATCGCAGATGACATCAAAAGAGATGCCTTTATTGCAGTTATTATAGCACTTATTGCAATATTTGTCTATATCGCTTCCCGTTTCCGCAACTGGACCTGGGGAACTGGCGGCCTCGTTGCATTGACTCACGACGCAATATTTGTGATGAGCTTCTTCGCAATATTCACCGGATTGCTGCCGTTCAGCCTGGATGTAGACCAATCCTTTATTGCCGCGATTCTTACAATAATTGGGTACTCAATAAATGACACAGTGATTATCTTTGACAGAATCAGGGAGTTTAGGACACTATATCCAAAACGGGATCTTAAGGATAATATTAATGATGCACTTAACAGCACCCTCTCAAGAACTGTAAATACAGGAGGTACAACCCTTGTAGTATTGATCTCTATAGCTCTGTTTGGAGGAGAGGTTATCAGAGGATTCTCTGTTGCCCTTATCATTGGTATAATAATTGGGACATACTCATCGGTATTTATTGCAACGCCACTGGTTTATGACCTATACAACAAGATCAACTCAAAAAAGAGAGAGTTAAAAAGCAGATAAAACTTCTCTAAAATTATAAAACGAAAAAGGGTGACCAAAAAATGGTCACTCTTTTTGTTTTTATACCAATTTATTATCAACTTTGTTCTTACACTAAAAAAAATATAATAAAATGATACTTCCGTTCGCAGAATCCTACAAAATTAAAATGGTTGAAACCATTCGCAAAAGTACAAGAGAAGAGAGGGAGAGGTGGATAAAAGAGGCACATTACAATCTATTTAATCTTAAAAGCGATTATGTTTTCATAGATCTTCTTACAGATTCGGGAACAGGAGCTATGAGTGACAAACAGTGGGCTGCAATAATGGAGGGAGACGAAAGCTATGCGGGGGCAAGATCTTACTACAAACTAAAGGAGAGTATAAAAGATATTACAGGCTTTGACTACTTTTTACCTACACATCAAGGCAGGGCAGCAGAGAATGTTCTATTCTCTTCAATAATAAAAGAGGGAGATATTCTTCCCGGAAACTCCCATTTTGATACCACAAAGGGCCATATTGAGTTTCGCAAGGCTCACGCAGTAGATTGTACAGTGGATGTTGCAAAGGATACAACAGCAGAGCTGCCGTTTAAGGGAAATATTGACCTTAATAAACTGGAAGATGTACTTAAAAAATACCCAAAGCAGAAGATTCCGTGTATTGTTCTGACTGTTACCAATAATACGGCAGGTGGTCAGCCAGTCTCAATGGAGAATATTAAAGGGACATCTGCACTGGCAAAAAAATATGGGGTCAAACTGCTTTTTGACTCTGCAAGGTTTGCAGAGAACGCATACTTTATCAAGACCAGGGAGGAGGGTTACGCGAGTAAAAGTATTGTGGATATCTGCAGGGAGATGTTCTCTCACGCAGACTTTATGACAATGTCATCCAAGAAGGATGCCATCGTAAATATAGGCGGTTTTATCGCCTTTAGAGACGAAGAGGACTGGAAGGGTTGTCAGATGTATAATATTATGTTTGAGGGCTTCATTACATACGGAGGAATGGCCGGAAGAGATATGAGCGCACTTGCCCAGGGGCTCAAAGAGGGGACAGATTTTGACTATCTTCAGACAAGGATTTCACAGGTGGCATACCTTGGCAAAAAACTGGATGAGTATGGCATTCCTTACCAGAGGCCCGCAGGGGGTCACGCAATATTTGTGGATGCAAAAAAGATCCTTACAAAAGTTCCTCAACAGGAGTATGTGGCTCAGACACTCGGAGTAGAGCTATATCTGGAGGGTGGTGTAAGAGGGGTTGAAATTGGAACGCTTCTGGCAGACAGAGACCCGGTTACTCGTGAGAACCGATACCCATCACTGGAACTGCTTCGGCTTGCAATACCAAGAAGAGTATATACCAACAACCATATGGACTATATTGCCGCCTCGCTCAGAAATGTTTTTGAACGCAGGGAGAGCATAACCAGGGGGTATAAAATTGTAAAAGAGCTCCCTATTATGAGGCACTTTACTGTTGAACTTGAGCCATTGAGATAATGAAAAGAGCACTCTTTATACTCTCCATTCTACTATTTGCCTGCAGCGCATTTTCGCAGGAAAAAGACTCTGCGCAGATAAGGGTAATGTATAGGTATAAGGCAAAAAACTTTGCAGACAGAGAGGGGCGGAGTGAAGATCTTTTATATTTGGACGCAGGAAGGAATCACTCGGTTTTTTACAGTCGCCGGACATTTTTATTGGATTCTGCAAAGGAGGCTCTAACTGCGAGAGGCCTATCTCCCGAGGAGGTTTTTCTTGGTACAAAAGGGATGAAGCAGGGGATACAGGAGAGGATAATAAAAAACTACAGCTCCGGCCACATAACTGTTTTCTCAAAGGTTTTAACTCAGAAATATTGGTATACAGACCGTATGGACTCTGTGGAGTGGGATCTTACGGACGATACTCTTACCGTTGGCAGCTACTTTTGTTACGGAGCCAAATGCACATTCAGAGGAAGGGAGTGGCAAGCGTGGTATACGCCTGAGATTCCCTCAATGGATGGTCCCTGGAAGTTCACAGGGCTTCCCGGGTTAATACTAAAGGCAGAGGATTCTGCAAAAGAGTTTACTTTTGAAAGTATTGGGGTGGTGCACCTTGTTCCCAAGGTGGGAATTGTTAATCCGCTTGAGAGTAACAAGTCCGGATATATCGAGACAGATAGAAAAACATACCTGCAGATTAAACGAAAAAGTGTAGAGGACATAAAAGGCTCAATCACCTCACAGGGAATGACAATACTCTCCGTGGTCGATGAGAACGGGGTTGAGACCCAGATTCCCAAAAGAGTAATGAACTCCATAGAGTTACAATAGTTAAGAATGAGGAGCAGAGTTTTTACCGTTATGATTACCGTTTCGGCAATGATTCTCTTGTACGGCACCGTAGTCGCACAGGAGACGGTCAAGACAACAATGGTCACCACGCCTACTTCCTTTATAATCAAGGGCATAGTCCTTAATATGGAAGATGGTAAAGGTATATCCAATGCGAGGGTCACCATTAAGGATACATTAACAGCCAAAGTGATCGGATACACATTTACAAATGAGACAGGAGGTTTCTCTGTTACAGCCAGGAGTGCCCCTCCCTGGGCATTGGATATCTCCTCATTGGGTTTCAAACCATTTAAACAGACCCTAAACAGCCACCCGGGTAAAGATCTCACCATCTACCTGGAGAGCTCACAAATAGTACTTAATGAGGTCAATATTGTAGCACCGAAAGTCTCCGTTAAGGGAGATACTCTCAACTATCTCACCGGAGGATTCTTAAAGGAGGGAGATGTGAGTATTGAGGATGTGCTTAAAAGGCTGCCCGGAGTAGAGGTTGCAGATGGTGGGCAAATCCTATATAACAATAAGCCTATCAACGCCTTTTACATTGACGGAAAGAATATGTTGGATGGCAGATACTCAATAGCAACCAAGAATCTCCCGCCGGATATTGTATCTATGGTTCAGATTTTTGAAAACCACCAACCTGTTAAGGCATTAAAAGATTTTGTGCCGTCAGAAAACTCTGCAATCAATCTTAAGCTGGACCCTAAAGCTAAGGCGAGATGGGTGGCGGCAGGAGATATTGCAGCCGGAGTACCAGACTATTTGTGGGATGGTCGTCTTTTACTATTTCGGTTCTCTCCCGATATGCAATCTATGAATACTCTGCGGAGCAATAACCGGGGCAAAGAGATTGCCGCAGATTTAAAAATTCACACTCTGGGAGCTGCAGCTCAGACACAACTGCTAAAGAGCGAAGATGTAAACCTGGTCAATGTAACCGGAGTCTCTATGCCTGCCGTTGGAGACGAAAGGGCGCTTTTTAACAAGAGTGGGTATGTTTCTGCAAATACACTCTTTAACACGAGTGAGAGCACAGAGGTCTCGCTTAAGATAGGCTATATCTATGAAGAGAAAGAGAGAGAGCAACAGGAGTGGACAGAGTATATTCTGGGGGATGGAGTAAAAAGATTGATGGGAGAGAGTAGCTCTTTTTCCGGTATCATAAACAGACCGGATCTGGACTTAACAGTCAAAGCGAACACTTCCAAATATTTTTTGCAAAACAGGGTTAACCTTAAAGGGAGGTTTGAAAACAACCACACAGCAATCTCGGGAACAAGAGAGCTACAATCTAAAGCTACATTAAGACAATATGAGGCTTCGGAGATCATAACCTGGATAAAGCCGATGAATCGTTCTCTGATTAAATTGAGCTCAAACACATACCTTAGCCAGATGCCGCAAACATTAGTAGTATGGGATGACGCTGTGCCGCAAAAGAGTGTTTTTCAAGATGTTTCCCTATTTCAGCTCTTGTCTGTGAACAATCTAAGCTACACCAGAAGAGCAGGCAGCATAACCGCAGAGTTGTCGGCCGGAGCAAATATTCGCTATCAGGAGCTTGAGACGGCTAGTGATATTTCACAGGATGGGGTTACCACAGGGGTGGGATCGCTCAGTTTGACAGATCTCTACATATCGCCTGCCATCGGATATGATAAGGATGGGAAAAGAGTAAATTTAACTTTCCCGCTTAAGATACAGAACGGTGCACTAAGATTGGCTCCGGACATTAATCTGAGATATAGAATCTCCTCTTTTTGGGAGGGGTCGGGCGGATACCGGAGTTCAAACAGATTCTCGGAGATAACCTCAGTTGAGCCGGTTCGGAGAATGGTGAGTTACCGTACATTTGAAGAGGGGGCAGGTTCGCTGGCAGAGAGCAGGGATAATATTGTGTTTTTAAGAGGAGTCTACAACAATCCGCTAAAGTTAATCAACTTGTCAGGCACTGTCAGCTATCATAAATTCAAAAACCAAACACTTCCTTATGTAGATTATATGGAAGGAGAGTCGTTTAATATGGAGGATTTTATATTAAGAGGTGACTTTTTTGAAAAAAACTCAGGTAAATCGCTCTCCTCCACACTGAGTTTGTCGAAAAGTTTTTTTGACACTCCTCTCTTAATAGGGGTTAAAACATCTTTTAGTTTTACGGAGTCTAATCTAGTTCAGCAGGGAGTCTTTACCAAGATGAGGTTAAACCGCTACTCAATTGTGCCAACTGTGGAGTTCTCCCTCTTCTCCACTGCAGATGTTGAGCTCACGGCGCCTTTTTTGCTTCAACAGAGAGAGTCTCTCTCCGGAATTGCAAGTTGGTCCTCTCTTGCTTCTTTCAGCCCTACCGCTAAGATTAATATTAAGTTAACGGAGCAGACCTCACTGGCTATCAACTCCGCGCTATATTTTAACGAAATGACAAAAGGGGTATTCTACCTCTATCCATTTACCGATATTAAATGTCGGGTTAAAATTAAAAAGGGGGAAATTTTTGCTGAGCTCACAAACCTTTTCAATAACAGAGAGTTTCGGTATAAGTTCGCCGGAGAGCTCTCTGTTACGGAGCGTTTTTATAAATTAAGATCTACCGCCTTTATGGCAGGTATCTCGTTTAGCTTTTAGATTTTCTCGAACCTCTGCCTCCTCTTGAAAAGCTTCCGGTTCTCTTTCTGGAAGATCTATCGGTCTGCTCATATCTCTCATTTTGAGGTTGGGGGTTTTCGTTGTTCCAGCTATCGTCCCACATAAGGGCATAGTCCAGCTGCTTCTGCTCAAGGTTTGCCTTAATTACCTTAATTTTTACAGGGTAACCGAGTACAAATTTTTTGCCGCTCCGCCTGCCTGTCAAAGAGAAGCTCTCCTCATCGAAGGCGAAATAATCCTCTTTAATGTCTCTTAGGGAGACCAGCCCCTCTACTTTAGTATCTGCAATCTCCACAAACATTCCCCACTCGGTAATCCCGGAGATGTTTCCGTCATAGATATTACCAACCTTATCCTGCATAAATTCAACCATCTTATATTTTATGCTGGCTCTCTCTGCCTCTGTGGCCAGCTGCTCCCTTTCGCTAGAGTGCTTGCACTTATCTTCATAACTCTGTTTGTCCAGAGATTTTCCCTTATCCAGATAGTGGGCAAGCATTCTGTGAACCATCATATCCGGATATCTCCTAATAGGGGAGGTGAAGTGTGTATAGTAATCAAAAGCGAGCCCATAGTGCCCGAAATTATCTGTAGAGTAGCGGGCTCTTGCCATAGAGCGCAGAGCCATAATCTCTATAGAGCCCTCTTCCGGTTTCCCCTTTGCTGTTGCAAGCAGGTTGTTGATCTCGCTTGAGAGCTCTCTCGGGTTTTTGGTCGGCCTCATTGTATAACCGAGATGGCTTATGAAAGAGCGGAAAGCCTCAATCTTATCTATATTGGGCTCTTCGTGAATTCTGTAAACAAATGTTTTTGCCTTTGCGCCGGCCTCTTTACCGCCGATTAGAGTTGCCACCTCCCTGTTTGCAAGTAACATAAACTCCTCAATAAGCCAGTTTGAATCTTTGCTTATCTTTTGAATGATATTTGTTGGCTTTCCATCTTTATCTACCTCTACCTTCATCTCCGGTCTCTCAAAGCTTATTGCCCCTTTACGGAACCTCTCTTCGCGCAGCTGCTTTGCAAGCTGGTGAAGTTTAAGCATCTCGTTTACCAGCGGACCTTTTTGAGTCTCAATAATATCCTGAGCCTGTTCATAATCAAAGCGGTAGTCAGATTTAATGATTGTTCTGCCAAACCATCTTTTATGAACTCTGGATTTTTCGTCCATCTCAAATACTGCGGAGAAACAGAGCTTCTCCTCTCTTGGACGGAGTGAACACAATCTGTTTGAGAGCTTCTCCGGCAGCATAGGTACGGTTCTGTCTACCAGATATACGGAGGTGCCCCTGTCCAGAGCCTCTTTATCTAATGTAGTTCCGGGTCTAACATAGTGGGTTACATCTGCAATGTGAACTCCAACCTCCCAGTTACCCGGGCTAAGCTCTTTTAACGACAGGGCATCGTCAAAGTCTTTTGCATCTGTAGGGTCAATGGTAAAGGTGGTAACTCCGCGAAAATCTCGCCTCTCTTTTATATCCTGTGCAGTTATCTCATCGGGAATCTGCTCTGCCTCCCTCTCTACCTTGGGGTCAAATTTATATGGAAGACCAAACTCGGTGAGAATTGCGTGCATCTCTGTGTTATTGTCTCCCGGCATTCCAAGAACATCAATCAGGTGCCCGATTGGTTCATCTGACCGTCTTGGCCAGTCATCCACCATTGCCGCTACTTTAAATCCGTTGTGCACTTTGTCGCTCTCCTGAATCTCAACCCTTATGTCGTACGGCATATTCTTGCCCTCGGTGATAACCCAGGCCTGATCTCCCACAATCTGCAATACCCCTATATATGGTCTTTTTGAGCGTTCTACAATCTCAATTACCTCTCCCTCCCTACGGGATCCTCCGGTTTTTCTCTCAGAATATACAACCCTCACAAGATCTCCGTGAAGCGCTCCCCTTAACTTTCTTGCAGGAATAAATATATCACTGTTTACTACCTCTGTTGCAATAAATGCATACCCCTCCCGGGTCATCATAACCTTTCCGGTTATCTCCGCTTTAGGCTGTTTTGCTCCTCCCTTTTTAGTTGGGCGGTTCTTACCTTCTCTGCTTTGATTTTTCTTTCTGGGCATAATTGTCTATTTTTGCGGGATATTAATGGACAAATGTAATACAATTATGGATAAGAAGGTACTTTTAATGATATTGGACGGATGGGGAGAGGGGCTAAAAAACAGCTCGAATGCAATTTATGTTCAGGGCTCCCCGAATATGGATGCTATCCGTGCAAAATACCCGACTTCGCTGCTTAAAGCGTGCGGAGAGGATGTTGGTCTGCCTGAGGGGCAGATGGGAAATTCAGAGGTGGGGCACCTGAATATAGGGGCAGGAAGGGTTGTATATCAAGATTTGGTAAGAATCAATAAAGACTGTAGAGACAAGGTTTTATACAATAACACCGAAATTAAAAATACATACGATTACGCAAAGAGCAGCGGCAAGGCTCTCCACTTTATGGGGCTTATGTCCGATGGAGGTGTGCACAGTGCAATGGAGCATCTTTATGCATTTCTGGATCTGGCAAAAGAGAGAGGATTAGAGAGAGTCTATGTCCACGCCTTTATGGACGGTAGGGATACCGATCCTAAAAGTGGAGTAAAATATATTTCGGAGTTGGAAAAATATCTTTCGCAAAATGGTGCCAGGTTGGCTTCAATAATTGGTCGCTACTACGCAATGGATAGAGACAAAAGATGGGAGCGGGTAAAAGAGGCCTACGACCTGCTTGTGTATGGAAAGGGAGAGAGCTTTACCAGCGGAGTTGAAGCTTTACAAAAGAGCTATGAGAGTGGTGTTACCGATGAGTTTATAAGAGCACACGTGGCAGTTAACACAGACGGAGAGCCTGTTGCAACCCTCAAAGAGGGAGACGCAGTCATCTTCTTTAACTTCCGCAACGACAGGGCTCGTGAACTTACAACAGTTCTAACCCAACCGAATCACGGAATTCCGAATATGGATGTGATTCCGCTCTACTACTCAACACTCACTCCATACGACGAAAAATTCACAGGGCTGCACATTCTCTACGACAAGGATAATCTTGTAAACACCATTGGCGAGGTGGTATCTGCTGCGGGAAAAAACCAGCTTAGGATTGCAGAGACGGAGAAATATGCCCACGTGACATTTTTCTTCTCAGGAGGAAGAGAGCAGCTTTTTGAAAATGAAAACAGAATTCTTGTAAGGTCACCCCAGGTCTCAACATATGATCTTCAACCGGAGATGAGCGCCCTGGAGGTTAAGGAGGAGTTGGTAAGAGAGCTAAAGAGTCAAAAGCATCACTTTATTGTTCTGAATTTTGCCAACGGAGATATGGTCGGCCACACAGGTGTCTTTAGTGCAATAAAGAGAGCAATCAAAACGGTAGACAACTGCGTCGCAGAGATTGTAAAAGTGGCTTTAGAGAATGAGTACTCAATCATCATTACTGCAGACCACGGAAATGCAGACAATGCAGTTAACCCGGACGGCTCTCCAAACACTGCCCACTCACTAAATCCTGTCCCATTTGTTGTGATCGATAAAGATGTTAAGAGTGTAAAAGATGGAAAACTCGCAGATATTGCCCCTACAATATTGAAGATGATGGGAATTCAGGCACCGGCAGAGATGACCGGAGAGCCCCTGGTATAAGACAGAAAACTAGTTAATAAAATTTAAGTTTAATTCAGGAACACCTCTAACAATGGCTTTTGTACATCTGCACGTTCACACTCACTACTCAATACTTGATGGTGCAGCATCTATACCGAAACTTTTCGCAAAAGCCTCTGATGACAAGCAGATAGCTCTCGCTATTACAGATCACGGGAATATGTTTGGAGTAAAGGAGTTCCTAGATTGCGCATCAAAATATCCGGATGTAAAGCCAATAGTAGGTTGTGAGGTCTATGTGGCAAAGGGCTCTCGTTTTAGCAAAAAGGGGAAGGAAGATCAGGGGAGCTATCACCTGGTTCTTTTAGCCAAAAATTATGAAGGATATAAGAATCTTGTAAAATTAAGCTCTAACGCATTCATAGAGGGGTTTTACTCCAAGCCCAGGATAGACAGGGAGCTGCTGGAGCGCTTCGGGTCAAACCTTATCTGCACCTCTGCCTGTCTCGGGGGAGAGGTTAACCAGGCTCTGTTGGCCGGCAATATGGAGAGGGCTATGGAGGCGGCAAGTTGGTATCAAAACCTTTTCGGAGATGATTACTATCTGGAGCTCCAACGACACGAAACAGATGTTCCCGGTGCAGACCAAACTACTTTTGAAGCTCAGTGCAATGCAAACAGAGGAATTCTGGAGATTGCCGGGAAGCTTGGAATTAAATGTATTGCAACTAATGATGTCCATTTTGTAGCACAGGACGACAGAGAGGCTCACGACAGGCTTATCTGTCTTACCACCAATGCAGATTATGACGACCCAAACAGGCTTCGGTACACTAAACAGGAGTACCTCAAGACGCAGGACGAGATGGCTCAAATCTTTTCAGATATCCCGGAAGTTCTGGAGAATACGATTGAGATTGCAAATAAAATAGAGGCATATAAGATTGGATCAAAACCAATTATGCCAAATTTCCCAATCCCCGAAACCTTTGCCGACTCTAATGACTATCTGCGGGAGCTAACATATCAGGGAGCAATCAGCAGATACAAAGAGTTAAATGATGAGCACAGAGAGAGAATAGAGTTTGAGCTGGCAACCATTAAGTTTATGGGTTATCCGGACTATTTTCTTATTGTCCAGGATTTTATTGCAGCTGCCCGCAATATGGGGGTTGCCGTTGGTCCGGGCAGAGGTTCTGCAGCAGGGTCAGTAGTGGCCTACTCTCTTAGGATTACAGATATCGACCCCCTAAAATATGATCTCCTCTTTGAGCGCTTCTTAAACCCGGACAGAATCTCTATGCCCGATATAGATATCGACTTTGACGATGACGGAAGACATAAGGTTCTGAAATATGTAGAGCAGAAATATGGCGAAGACCACGTCTCTCACGTGATAACCTTCGGAACAATGGCGGCTAAAAGTGCAATTCGTGATATAGCCAGAATTCAGAGACTTCCTCTTGCCGAGTCTGACAGACTTGCCAAACTTGTTCCCATCAGATTTCCCAACGATGAAAAAGGGGATACAGTAGATGTTACAATTGACAATTGTATTAAGCTGGTTCCGGATTTTGCAGATGCATACAATAATGGAGAGCCATTGGTAAGAGAGACGCTTGAGTTTGCCAGAAGATTGGAAGGTACTGTAAGAAATGTAGGGGTGCACGCCTGTGCTATTATAATAGGAAGGGACGATCTGCGGGAGTATATTCCAATAACCACTGCAAACGATAAGGAGACCGGCGAGAAGATATGGGTATCTCAGTATGAGGGATCTCAGATAGAGAAGGTTGGAATGCTTAAAATGGATTTCCTGGGGCTGAGAACTCTCTCCATAATCAAAGATGCAATTGTAAACATAAAAAAATCCAGGGGAGTAGATATAGATATAGATGCTATCCCGCTTGATGATGAGGCGACTTACGCTCTCTTTAGCAGGGGGGACTCAGTTGCCACCTTCCAGTTTGAGAGTGACGGAATGAGAAAATGGCTCAGAGAACTTAAACCGAACCGGCTTGAAGATCTTATCGCAATGAACGCACTCTACAGGCCTGGTCCGATGGAGTATATCCCCGATTTTATCAACAGAAAACACGGTCTCAAACAGATAGAGTACGACCTTCCTGTAATGGAGGAGGTTCTCTCCTCTACTTATGGCGTTACTGTCTATCAGGAACAGGTGATGTTACTGTCACAGAAGATTGCCGGGCTCACCAAAGGAGATGCAGACAACCTTCGCAAGGCGATGGGTAAGAAGGATAAAGCTCTAATGGATACTATTAAGCAACGGTTTATAGCCGGGGGAAAGGAGAGTGGACATCCGGAGGATATCCTGGAGAAGATTTGGAAAGATTGGGAGGCCTTCGCCCAATATGCGTTCAATAAGTCACACTCCACCTGCTACGCCCTTATAGGATACCATACAGCCTATCTAAAGGCAAACTATCCGCCGGAATTTATGGCCGCCACACTTAGCAGAAACCTCAATGACATAGATGAGCTTAGCAAACTGATGGATGAGTGCAAGAGGATGAAGATTGAGGTTCTTGGCCCCGATGTAAACGAGAGCATAGATACTTTTACCGTAAACAAAAAGGGAAATATCCGTTTTGGTATGGCCGGCGTAAAAGGGGTAGGTTCTGCCGCAGTAGAGAACATAGTAAAGGCAAGAGAGGAGAGTGGGGAACCATTTAGCTCTATATACAACTTTATTGAGAGAATAAACCTTGGAGTGGTAAACAGAAAGACAATTGAATCACTTATCTACGCCGGAGGTTTTGATAGCTTTGAACCGATAAAAAGAGCGCAGTATCTGGGTACAACCAACAGAGACGAGCTCTTTCTGGACGCACTTATCCGTTACGGCAACAGGTTTCAGACAGACACAGTCAATGGTGGCAGCTCCCTTTTTGGAACCAGCGAAAGTGTAAAATTAGTACCGCCGGAGATTCCGGCAGCAGTTGAGGTAGATATGCACGAACTTCTCAAAAAAGAGAAGGAGCTTGTGGGGATGTACCTCTCGGCGCATCCGTTGGATCAGTTTGCTTTTGAGGTAAAAAACTTTACCTCCTGCACAGTTGCAGATGCTTCAGATATGGTGGCACAGGCACCTAAAGAGGAGTCCCTGCAGGGTAAGGAGATTATAATTGCCGGAATTGTCACCTCTGTTAAGATATCTTATACCAGAAGCTCCGGGAAGCCCTTTGCAAATTTCACGATTGAGGATTTTAACGGATCTTTGAACTTCGCAATTTACGGGAAAGATTATGAGGCCTTTATGCAGTATATGCAGCCTAATCTTCCGCTGATTCTAAAGTGCTCTATCTCTCCAAGGTTCGGATTCTCATCTGCAAGTAAAGAGGAGGCGAAATCGGTAGATTATGAGCTCAAAGTAAAGAGGATAAGACATCTTGCAAACACAAAAGAGGAGTTCATAAAGGAGATAACTCTCAATGTTCCGGTAAAAATGGTAACTCCGGGTTTTCGAAATGAACTTCTTAAGGTTATTAAACAGAACAAGGGGAAGACAACTCTTACCATTAAGTTCCTTGACTACGACAACAGGATTGCGGTAGAGTTCTTTTCAACAAAATATATGGTATCACTTAATACAGATCTGCTCAGCTATCTGGAGTTAAGAAATGTCAATGTCTCATTTGTCCCAAGCCTGAGCTTTTAGGTTAAGCTCTGTTCCGTCCGGAGTTACAAATAGTGCGCCTGCCTGAGGGTCACACAGGTGTCCGATAATATCCAGCTGAGGAAACTCCTTTTGCAAAACTTCGTGTTTTTCAAGCGGAACAGCAAAGAGGAACTTATAGTCATCTCCGCCGTTGAGAGCAGCTGTTACAGGGTCTATGTTAACCTCTGTGGCAACCTCTGTTGCTCCTGCAGCCAGTGGAATTTTATTCATAAACACTTTAGCGCCAAGGTTTTTTGCAAGGCACATACTCTTAACAGAGTCTGCAAGGCCATTCACGACAAATTCACCCCGGCTTGGAAAAACTCCTACGCTCTTCATTGTCTCAAAAAGAGTTTTGTCTATATAGGGGTTAAGATAAGCTTGGAGAACAAATTTGTATTTTTCAAGTTGTGGTTGCGTGCTATCTTTCTCAAAAATCATCTTCTCTCTTTCAAGAATCTGAAGTCCCAAATATGCAGCACCTAACCCACCGCTAAGACATAGAAGATCGGAGGATTTGCACGGCGGGCGTTGAACAAAGAGTTCGTTTTTTTGTTTTCCCTGTGACGAAAGGCTAATTGTAAGTCCGGTTACAGATGGGAGTAGATCAAGATCTATGTTTTGCAACCCGTGCTCTTTGAAAGCAGCAACAACTCCGCTCCATAGCTCTTCAATTGAGTTGGTTGAGAATCTTTTTGATAGGGCAACTCTCACAGATAGAGATTCAGGTTCAAAACCTCCTGCGTAAAGTGGGCCAAGCACATTTAACACCGCCTTATAACCAAGATGTTTCAGCGGGGTATAGATAAGGTCAAAATCAATCCCTTCAAGCATCACTTTATGAGAGGAGGAGTAGGTAAATCCGGTGTTGTCCGCGAGAAATTCGTTGTTGGGAGTTAACCCGAAATTAAGAAAAAGCTCCTGAACCATTGGCACTTTACCTTTGCTTTCAATTTTAGCCATATCGAATGTATTTGTATGCAAAAATAGTTTAAAAAGATATAACTTTGCGCCACCATGAGCGAAAACGACATAATTCAAAAAGTAACGGAGTCCGAATATGAGCACGGTTTTGAGACCCTGCTGGAACACGAGAGTTTCCCAAAAGGACTTAATGAAGATATCATAAAAGCCATCTCTGCAAAAAAGGGAGAGCCGGAGTGGATGCTTGAATTTAGATTAAAAGCATACAGTAAATGGCTCACAATGAAAATGCCCCAATGGCCTCATCTGAAAATTCCTCCAATTGATTATCAGGACATCATATACTTCTCTGCTCCAAAAAAGATGGTTGAGGGGGGAGAGATTGACCCGGAACTTGAGGCTACATTTGAAAAACTGGGCATCCCGTTAAATGAGCGTAAGATACTCTCCGGAGTTGCAGTTGATGCGGTTTTTGACTCTGTCTCGGTTAAAACAACATTCAGAGAGCAACTTGCAGATAAGGGGATAATATTCTGTTCATTCTCGGAGGCTGTGAGAGACTACCCGGATCTTATTAAAAAATACCTGGCTACTGTTGTTCCATACGGAGATAACTACTACTCGGCACTTAACTCAGCGGTTTTTAGTGACGGTTCATTCTGCTATATACCAAAAGGGGTGAGATGTCCAATGGAGCTATCGAGCTATTTCCGAATAAATGCAAAGGGGACAGGTCAGTTTGAGAGGACACTTATTGTTGCCGAAGAGGGCTCATATGTAAGCTATCTGGAGGGGTGTACTGCACCGCAGAGAGATGAGAATCAGCTTCACGCTGCAGTTGTAGAGATTATTGTTATGAAGGATGCCGAGGTGAAGTACTCTACCGTTCAGAACTGGTATCCCGGAGACTCAAGCGGTAAGGGGGGGATATTCAACTTTGTAACAAAGAGAGGCATCTGCAAAGGGGAAAATAGTAAACTGTGCTGGGCTCAGGTAGAGACCGGCTCTGCAATAACCTGGAAGTACCCAAGCACAATTCTCAGAGGAGACAACTCATCATCTGAGTTCTACTCGGTTGCAGTAACCAACCACCATCAGCAGGCAGATACGGGAACGAAGATGATACATATCGGCAAAAACACAAAAAGCCGAATTGTAAGCAAGGGAATCTCCGCCGGGGTAAGTCAGAATAGCTACAGAGGACTAGTCAAGATTCTCCCAAATGCAGATAATGCAAGGAACCACACTCAGTGTGACTCTCTTTTACTGGGAGACAGATGCGGGGCACACACTTTCCCATATATCGAAAATGAAAATGACAGTGCAATTCTGGAGCACGAAGCCACTACCTCTAAGATAAGTGAAGATCAGCTTTTCTACTGTCTTCAGAGGGGAATCGGCCCCGAAGATGCTGTAGGCCTCATAGTTAACGGATATGCCAAGGAGGTTCTCAATCAGTTGCCGATGGAGTTTGCGGTAGAGGCACAGAAGCTGTTACAGATTACTCTCGAGGGTAGTGTCGGGTAAAAGGATTTAAATTAGAGATATAAAAGATGTTTGAGCTTTTTAGTACAGATAATATAATATTTTCAATAGCCGGTCAAGGTGTCTCGCTGATAGAGATTCTTTCGGTAGCCTCAGGTCTCACCTGTGTCTATCTTGCCACCAGGGCTAAGGTTGCCAATTTTTGGATGGGGTATCTCTACAACATCCTGCTCTTTATCCTGTTTTATCAAAAGGGGTTATACTCGAGTATGCTGGTTCAACCTATCTCCTTTATAATAAATTTTTACGGACACTACAGGTGGACTCATCCTAGAAGCGGAGAGGAGAACAGCATCCATCAGCTCAAGGTGACACTTATGAGCAATACCAAAAGAATCTACTTTGTTGTTCAGTTATTTGTGCTGGCTGCGGTGTGGGGTTTTGTCCTTACCTATATTGACGACCTCTTTCCATCAATCTTCTCTCAGGCACAGAGACCGTTTCTGGATGCGTTTGTCACTATGGCAATTTTAACCGCGCAATACCTCTCTGCTCAGAAAAAACTTGAGTGTTGGGCAGCTTGGTTTACAGTGAATGTTACAAACATTACCCTCTATATTTTAGCGGGAATGGTTTTTTTGCCAATGGTAAGTGCCGGTTATCTTGTACTTGCGTTTTTTGGATTTACAATGTGGAGAAAGCAGTGGAGAGAAAACAATTAATGAGAAAATTTTAATCGATATGTTAGAGATAAAAGGATTGCACGCCTCCATCAACGGGAAGGAGATTTTAAAAGGGATTGACATCTCTGTTAATGCAGGTGAAGTGCACGCTATTATGGGGCCGAACGGCTCGGGGAAAAGCACACTATCTGCAGTGCTTGCAGGAAGGGATACATTTGAGGTGACTCAGGGAGAGATAACATTCAGAGGATCGAATCTGCTGGAGCTCTCTCCGGAAGATCGTGCCAGGAATGGTATATTTTTGGGATTCCAGTACCCGGTAGAGATTCCCGGTGTGAGCAATGTTAACTTTATGAAGACTGCGATCAATGAGCAGCGCAAGTTTAGAAACCTGCCCCCAATTTCTGCTGCCGAGTTCCTTAAGCTTATGAGGGAGAAGATGGCAGTTGTTGAGATGGATAGTTCCTTCTCCAGCAGAGGTGTTAATGTTGGTTTTTCCGGAGGAGAGAAGAAGAGAAATGAGATTTTCCAGCTTGCAATGCTTGAGCCGGTATTGTCTATTCTTGACGAAACCGACAGTGGCTTGGATATAGACGCTTTAAGAGTTGTTGCTGCAGGGGTTAATAAACTCAAAAGAGATGATAACGCCTTTATAGTTATTACTCACTACCAGCGTCTTCTGGACTACATTGTGCCGGATGTTGTGCACGTGCTATATGACGGAAGAATAATAAAGAGAGCCGGTAAGGAGCTTGCTCTCGAGGTTGAAGAGAGAGGCTATGACTGGCTGATAAACGCCTAGATTATGATTGAGAGTAAATTCAAATACACACCTGAAATTCCCGAGGTGTTCCGATGCCGGGTTCCTCTGCCGCAGACTATTCAGGCCTTCGTTACAAACGGGGTCTTAAGGGAGAGAATAGACCCTTGTGAGGGGGTCTCTATCTCTGCATCCAAGGGAGAGAGAGGGTTTGACTATGTTGTTAATGACGATTGTCAACTTTCGGAAAATGTTCAGATTATAAGCTTCAGAGACTCTGCCGATACAGAGGATCTTACCTTTACAAACAATTTGGTTTTTGGAAGCAACACCGAATCCAATATTCTTCTCTGCACACACACTCTTACTCTGGATAGTTTTAAAACGGAGGAGTATGTTAAGATTAAAGTCGGCTCTGGTGCTCGGGTGAATATTGTGGTTATGCAGAACGAGCATAACAACTCAGAACATACTGTTAATTTCGATCTTAATGTTGAGTCGGATGCGTTTATAAGAATAAATGTGGTAACCCTTCACGGAGCAATACTCACAAACGATTTTAATGTTAAGCTTGCCGGCAAAGGCTCTGTATGTGAACTCAACGGCGTATATCTGGTTGACGGAAAGCAGACAATCAAGACAAATGTACAAATGAACCATCTTGTGCCGGATTGCATTAGCAGACAACTTTTTAAAGGGATTCTGGACGATGAGTCGAGAGCAACCTTCACAGGCAGGATAGTTGTCGCTAAGGATGCCCAAAAGACAGAGGCATACCAGGCAAACCACAATCTTCTGATATCGCCGTCGGCAAAAGCATATGCTCAGCCCCAGCTGGAGATATATGCAGATGATGTGAAATGCTCTCACGGAGCAACCAGCGGAAGGCTGGATGATAATGCTCTTTTTTATATGAGATCTCGCGGAATAGGCAAGCAGGAGGCAAAATTACTTCAACAACTTGCGTTTGTATATGATGTTCTGGAGAATATAAATAACGAGCAGCTCAGAATTCGTCTGAGCGACCTTGTGGAATCAAGACTCCGGGGGGAGTTTGGGCACTGTACCAACTGCAGTATGAACTGTTGTTAAAAAAATATTATTATCTTCGGAGGGTATAAAAACATTAAAAAAATGAAAAAGATTACAATTCTGACATCGGTGCTATTTATGCTGATTAGTTTGTCGGCGTATTCTCAGATCAATAAAATTGTTGGTAAATGGTATACAATTGATGAGGAGGGGAGGCAAAAATCCCTTGTGAACATCTACCAGGCACCAAGCGGTTCCTATGAGGGGGTCATTGTGACTTTGTTAACTGGCGACCCGAAGAGACTTTGCGATAAATGTACCGGAGCAGACAAAAACAAACCTGTCGCCGGCCTCACCTTTATAAAAAATATGAAGGCAGATAAAGATAAGCTCAGCGGAGGGACCATCCTGGACCCACTGGACGGAAAGATCTACAGCTGCACCATCTCCTATGATTCAAAAAGCGGAAAACTCAAAGTACGCGGTTCTTTGGACGGATGGGGTCTTATTGGGAGAAATCAAGCCTGGATAAAGGCTGAAAATCAATAAGATAGCCGCGTTTTAAATAGCAGCCTTGTTAATTAACCTGTTGATAACTATATAAGGTTTTAAAGGCTTAATAGATCTATTTAGTATATTTTTGTAGAAGTCGACGGAGCGATCCCTCGGCTTTTTCTTTCCTTAATAAATTTATGCTATGAAAACATATACCTACGAGGAGGCTATGGCTTCCAGCCTTAGATACTTCAATGGGGACGAACTTGCCGCATCTGTATGGATTGGCAAATATGCAATGAAAGATTCATATGGTAACCTATACGAGGTATCTCCGGATGATATGCACAAACGCCTTGCCGCAGAGTTTGCAAGAGTGGAGTCGAAGTTCCCGAATCCAATGAATGAACAGGAGATATATGAGCTTTTGCGGGAGTTTAAGTATGTGATTCCACAAGGCGGTCCAATGACCGGTATTGGCAATAATTATCAGATTGCCTCTCTTTCAAACTGTTTTGTTATAGGACACAGGAAACCAGCAGACTCTTACGGTGGAATTATGAGAATTGACGAAGAGCAGGTTCAGCTGATGAAGCGCAGAGGAGGCGTTGGACACGATCTTTCTCACATCCGTCCGGCAGGAAGCCCGGTGCTGAACAGCGCACTTACGTCCACCGGAGTGGTCCCGTTTATGGAGCGCTACTCTAACTCCACTCGTGAAGTTGCCCAGGATGGTCGCAGAGGAGCCCTTATGCTCACAATCTCTATAAAACACCCGGACTCTGAGATGTTTATTGACGCAAAGATGGAGCAGGGAAAAGTTACGGGGGCAAATGTCTCTGTTAAAATTGACGATGAGTTTATGCGTTGTGCACTGCATAATAAACCATATAAACAGCAGTTTCCGGTTGACTCTGCCGAGCCGACATTCGAAAAGGAGATAGATGCTGCCGCGCTTTGGAAGAAGATTGTACACAATGCGTGGAGGTCTGCAGAGCCCGGAGTTCTTTTCTGGGACACAGTTATTAGGGAGTCAATTCCGGACTGCTATGCAGATCTCGGATACAAAACAGTGAGCACAAATCCTTGCGGAGAGATTCCGCTCTGTCCATATGACTCTTGCCGTCTTATAGCAATTAACCTCTACTCCTATGTAGATAACCCTTTTACACCAAAAGCGAAATTCAACGAGACTCTTTTCAAGGAGCACGTAAGAAAGGCGATGAGGCTTAATGACGACCTTATAGAGCTGGAGATGGAGAAGATAGAGGCGATAATTGAGAAAATAGAGAAAGACCCGGAAGATCGTGAAGTTAAGCTAGCCGAAATCACACTCTGGCAAAAGATAAGGGAGAAGACTCTCGGGGGCAGAAGAACGGGACTGGGCATTACAGCAGAGGGAGATATGCTTGCCGCTCTCGGGCTCAGATACGGAGACGACGACTCAACCGACCTTGCCGTTGAGATCCAAAAAACTCTTGCCGTTGAGGCTTATCGTTCATCTGCACAAATGGCAGTAGAGAGGGGTGCATTCCCAATTTTTGAAGCAAAAAGGGAGGAGTCAAATCCTATGATTCAGAGAATAAGAAAAGAGGATGAGGCTCTTTTCGAGCAGATGGTGAGACACGGAAGGAGAAATATCTCTATGCTTACTATTGCGCCAACCGGAACAACATCTCTAATGACTCAGACCACATCGGGAATTGAGCCGGTATTTCTCCCTTTCTACAAAAGAAGAAGAAAGGTAAATCCAAACGACAAAAATGTGACCATAACATTTCGCGATGAGGTTGGAGATGCCTGGGAGGAGTACTATGTCTTCCATCACAATTTTATTATTTGGTGTGAAAAGAACGGATATAAAAGCGAGAAGGTAAAGGCTATGCAGGTCTCTGAGATAGAGGAGCTTGTTGCAAAATCTCCATATTACAAGGCTACGTCAAATGATATTGATTGGACGGCAAAGGTAAAGATGCAGGGTAAGATGCAAAAGTGGGTAGATCACTCTATAAGTGTAACGGTAAACCTGCCTAACAATGCCACAGAAGAGCTTGTCTCTGAGGTTTATAAAACTGCCTGGGAGTATGGTTGTAAAGGGGTAACCGTTTACCGCGACGGCTCCCGCTCCGGAGTGCTGGTATCTGCAAAGGAGAACGACAGCAAAGAGGCTCAATCAAGAAGGAAGGAGCGTCCGAAATCTTTGGATGCAGAGGTAATAAGGTTTAAAAATGGGGCAGAGCAGTGGATTGCCTTGGTTGGTCATATAGAGGGTATTCCTTATGAGATCTTTACCGGACTAATAGATGAGGATACCAGGAGTATTCCAAAATCTGTAACAATGGGGTATATTGTTAAGGAGAAAGACGAAAACGCGAACACCAGGTATGACTTTCACTACATAGACAAATATGGCTACAGGAATATAATTGGCGGAGTATCGCATATGTTCAACAAGGAGTTCTGGAATTATGCAAAACTAATATCGGGAGTACTGCGAAACGGAATGCCTATTGTGGATGTTGTAAATCTGGTTAGCGGGCTCCAGCTGGACAGCGAAGCGATAAACACCTGGAAGAATGGTGTGGAGAGAACACTCAAAAGGTATATTCCGGACGGAACCAAAGATGACTCCGGCAAGAAGTGCGAAAAGTGTGGCTCTCTAAACCTTGTATATCAGGAGGGTTGCCTCACCTGTATGGCCTGTGGAAACTCAAAATGCGGATAGATGATAATCTTCCCGAAATGCAAGATAAATATAGGTCTTCAGATTATTGAAAAACGGAGTGACGGGTACCATAATCTGGAGAGCCTCTTCTGTGATGTTAATTCACCTTGTGATATACTTGAAATTGTAGAGAGCGACAAGCTCTCTTTTTCAATTTATGGCAGAGAGTTGGATTGTGCAGCAGAAGACAATATCTGCATTAAGGCTTATAAACTCTTAAGTAAAGATTTTAAAATACCTCCGGCAGAGTTTCACCTCTATAAAAATATCCCATCGGGAGCAGGGCTTGGCGGAGGATCTTCCGATGGTGCCTGTACGCTTATCCTTCTAAACAAGCAATTTGAACTCGGAATAGATAAACGGACTCTGGCATCCTATGCCGCAATATTGGGAAGCGACTGTCCCTTCTTTATCTATGCTCACCTAAGTACCGAGGGTGAGATAAACCCTATGATTGTCTCCGGAAGAGGAGATATTCTGGAGGAGATAGATCTTCCGGTTTTGGCCGGGCTTCAAATCAAAATAGTTACCCCACCTGTTTTTGTTTCGACTGCTGAGGCCTATGGCGGAGTTGTTCCCAAGGCGCCTCTAATACCGCTTAGAGATATTTTAAAACTACCTGTGGAACAATGGAGAGAGCATCTCTTCAATGATTTTGAGAAGCATATATTTGAAAAACACCCGGAACTTGTTCTCTGTAAGGAGGAGCTTTATAATCAGGGTGCAATATACGCCTCTATGAGCGGAAGCGGATCCTCTATTTTTGGACTTTTCCGAAAAAAAGCTGCGCAGGAGCAGCTCTTTAATACTCCATAAAAATATTTTGAATCTCTTTTGGCTCTTTCGTTATAGTGAGAGCAAGCATAAGCAGAATTCTAGCTTTTTGGGGAGTTTTATTAAAGCTTACCGGCCATATGGGATCATAATTCTCTGCAGAGAGATCTACTCCGCCACCAATTATGCGGGAAGATCTTACAAAGTTAACCCCTTTAGAGGACCCTTTTTTCATAGCTTCGGCAATAGCTTTATTATAGTTCCCGTGACCCACACCCGCAATCACGATACCCTCTGTTGAGCCGTCTATAAGAGCATTGATTGCAATGTCAGAAGAGAAGGCGTAAGCGTAAACTATTTCGGTTTTAGGAAGGGCTGTCAGCCCTTTAATATTAAATATGGAAGATGCTGTGTGAGTGTATCTGCTTTCTCGAAAAAAGTGCGGAGTGCCGTTTCTCATATAACCCAAAGGACCAAAGTTGGGACACTCGAAAGCGTTTGTATTGATGGTATTTGTCTTTGTAACATCATCTGCAGATAGTATATAGTCATTCATCACAACCATTACCCCTCTGTTTTGAGCATTTGCAGATGCTGCAAGAGCAACTGCATTGAAGAGATTGAAGGGGCCATCCGGGCTGAGTGAGGTAGATGCCCTCATCGCTCCGGTAATAACTACAGGTTTGGCGTGTCTAATGGTCAGGTTCAGGAAGTAGGCACTCTCCTCCATTGTATCGGTACCGTGAGTAATTACAACTCCGTCGCAAAGGTCGTGCGTGAAGAGATTGTCAATCGTTCTCCATAGCTCAAGCCAAATTCCCTCCTCCATATCTTGGCTTGCTATATTGCTTATTTGAATACCCTTTAGTTGGGCAAGCGTCTCAATCTCGGGAACGGTTTTAAGAATCTGCTCAATGCTGAGTACTCCGGGCTTGTAGGAAGCCTGTGTGGAGCTGGAGGCGGAGCCGGCAATAGTCCCTCCGGTGGCAAGTATTACAACTCTGGGTTTTTTATTTTCTGACTCCCGATGGTCAAACGGGGTTTTAGCCGTCAGTGGGGAGGGTGAAAGCAGTATAACTGCAATTACAGAAAGAGTTAAAAGTGCAATTTGTCTCATCTTGTAGTTTTGTTTTGTAAGCCTCTCTTAATAGACAAATGTAGTAAATTAAGAGTTGTTGCAAAAAAAAAGGCCGACCCCCTGCTACAGACATCGACCCCTTTTCTTGTGTACTAAAACCTAAACCTACATCTTAAAGATGCAGGAGATATTATAAACGTTGCATCAATTTTTAGAAATTTTCTATTTTTTTTACGATTGCCAGCGGTAAATGGGCTGCAAAAAAACCTATAATTGCTATACCACAGACAGTTATAATTACATCAGAGGCCCTTACAACTATAGGATAATTTTCAATTATGAAGTTTCCCGGCATAGGAATTATTCCGAAAGTTTGCTGTGCAAAGCAAAATGCCAGAGCAACCACAGTTCCCACAGCAACTCCAAGCAGAGAGATCATCCACCCCTCCAGGAGAAAAATCCGTTTAATAAGCCGGTCATCTGCACCCATTGCCTTTAGTGTTGAGGCATCTTCACGCTTCTCAATAATGAGCATAGAGAGAGAGCCGAAAAGGTTGCAGGAGATTATTACCAGTACGAATAGAAGTATTATATAGATGGAGAGCTTCTCCGACTCCATCATTTTATAGAGTGTCTCATTTTGTTCAAATCTATCCTTTATAAGATATTTATCTCCCAAGGTGTTAATAAGTTCTCTCTTAACAGATGGAAGTTGCTCTTTATTATTGAGATATAGCTCAACATAGGAGACTTCGTTCTCATACTCCAGAAGATCTCTTGCAACTGATATGGGGATAAATATATATTTCTTGTCGAACCCCTGCTCCAAAGAGAAGATTCCAGACGGAAAGACCTCCTCTGTGTTGAGAGAGGAAGATGGATTAACAATGGAAAGACGGCTGTTTCGGGAGGGGAAATAGAGTGCGAGAGACTCGTTAAAGTGAACTCTCAGGCCAAGGTGATAGGCCAGAAATCTGCCAAGAACTGCCTGGGGAATCTCTCCGTGATAGAGAGAGAACTCTCCCTCTTTAATGTATTGGTGGAGTTGAGTTATGCGGGAGTAGGCACTATCTACCCCTTTTATGGTAGCAACAGACTCTTGGTCACCATATTTAATAAAGACATTCTCCTCTACAACTTCACAGAATGCTGCAATCCGGGAGTCTTTGCGAATTGCCTCGAATTGCTCACCGGCGGGAATAAAGCTCTTTCCAAGTACCGGTGATATGAGAAGATCCGATTCGTACGCTCCGTAAAGAGATTTTATAAGTCCCTCAAATCCGTTATAGACAGATAGTATTATAATAAGAGCCGCCGTTCCCACAGCAATACCTCCCGCACTGATTAATGATATGATGTTTATCACATTGTGCGATTTCTTTGCAAACAGATATCTTTTCGCTATGAAGAGAGGGAGGTGCAATTGGCTGTGTTTATTTGTTAATAGTCTATTTCTTAAGCAGCTCTTCTATCCTCTCTACATAGTCCAGAGAGTCGTCAATAATGAAGACCAAATCCGGAACAATTCTAAGCTGTTTTGAAACTCTTTTGCCGAGCTCTCCTCTTAGTGCCTTAGAGGTATCCTGAACTATTTTAAACACCTCTGCGCTCTTTGCAGATGGAAATATGCTTAGGAATACCCTTGCCACCGAAAGATCGGGGCTGATTCTTACAGAGGTAACAGTTATCATAGCCCCTTTGAATACAGAGGTCCCCTTCTCGCGAAAAATCTCTGAAAGATCTCTCTGCAATTGCCTTGAAACCTTATGTTGTCGTGTGCTTTCTCCCTCCATATTATTTTAGTTTTAGAATGTAATAGTTCTTCTTACCCTTTTGAATAAGGATATACTTATTATTTAACAAATCTTCCGATGAGATTAGCTCTTCGGGAGACTCTACTTTTGTCTTGTTTATACTCACTCCACCGGCAGTAACCATTTTGCGGCACTCCCCTTTTGACGGGAAGACGGAGCTTTTAACTGCCAGAACTTCAGTGATATTACAGTTTAAATCCTCTTTTGTTACCTCATACTGGGGTACCCCTTCGAAGATGGTTAAAAAGGTTCGCTCATCCAGTTCCCGCAGGGTCTGGGAGGTAGATTGTCCAAATAGAATTGAGGAGGCCTTAACAGCTTTGTTGTACTCAACATCTCCGTGTACCATAGTTGTTACTTCCTTCGCCAGGAGCTTTTGGAGCTCTCTCAAATGGGGTGCCTCACGATGTTTTGAGGCCTCATTCTCTATAACCTCTTTTGAGAGCATTGTAAAGATTTTTAGGTATCTCTCTGCATCTTCATCGCTGACATTCAGCCAGAACTGATAAAATGCGTAGGGTGTTGTATACTTAGGGTCAAGCCAAATATTGCCCTGTTCGGTTTTTCCAAACTTACCTCCGTCTGCTTTTGTGATAAGAGGGCAGGTGAGGGCAAATGCCTCGCCGGACTCTTTTCTGCGAATAAGCTCTGTGCCGGTAGTGATATTTCCCCACTGGTCACTTCCTCCCATCTGCAATTTGCACCCGTAATTGTTGTAGAGGTGCAGATAGTCATACCCCTGAACAAGTTGATAGGTAAACTCTGTAAATGACATCCCCTCCCGCTCATCTCCGGTAATTCTCTTTTTTACAGACTCTTTACTCATCATATAGTTTACTGTAATGTGCTTACCCACATCCCTTATGAAATGAAGAAATGTGTAATCTTTCATCCAGTCGTAGTTATTAACCAGAATAGCGGCGTTTGGGGCATCGGAGTCGAAGTCCAGAAAGTGGGAGAGTTGCTCCTTTATTGCGTTTTGATTGTGTCGAAGGGTTGCTTCGTCCAGCAGATTTCTCTCGGTAGATTTCATAGAGGGGTCTCCAATCATACCTGTAGCCCCCCCCACAAGTGCGATGGGTTTGTGCCCGCAAGCCTGCAGATGTCTAAGCATCATTATACTAACGAGATGTCCTATATGTAGTGAATCTGCAGTGGGGTCAATTCCCACATATGCAGATGTCTGCTCTTTTTGCAGTTGCTCTTCGGTCCCGGGCATAATATTGTGGACCATTCCTCTCCAGGTAAGTTCTTTGACAAAGTTGCTCATTTGCTATACTAATTTGGGGCAAAAGTAAGGTTTTTTCTTTACTTTTGCCCGATTACTCAAAACTAAGTTTTTACATATGTACAAATACAAAGGTAAAAGGGCACTTTCCCTTATAGCAGTTATTTTACTGTTTACATCTACATCTTCCTCCCTCTTTTCTCAGCACAGAGATACTCTTATCTCAAGAATTGAGGCTATCCCGGGGGTTAGCGGAGTTAAACGGTTGGAGAGTCCGAATTTCAACGACAAGTATGTTCTATATTTTCAACAGCCGCTAGATCATAAGAATCCATCTGCAGGTAGCTTTACTCAACGGGTCTATCTAATGAATGTGTCATTCAGCAGACCGACAGTAATTGTAACTGAGGGTTATGGAGCGGCCTATGCATCTAACCCAAGATACAGGGATGAGTTATCAAGACTTTTTGAGACTAATATTGTGTTTGTGGAGCACAGGTATTTTCTGGAGTCAACGCCAAAGCCTCTGGAGTGGAAATATCTTACAGCCGAAAACTCTGCATATGACCTTCATAAAATCAAAAAGGCATTTGAGCAGTTTTACAAAGGCAAGTGGATTGCAACCGGAGTGAGTAAGGGTGGTCAGACAGCCCTCATCTACCGGGCTTTTTTCCCTGATGATGTAGATATTACGGTTCCCTATGTTGCACCCCTGTGTAAAGGCAGAGAAGATGGCAGGCACGAGCCGTTTTTGAGTAAATTTGTTGGGACTCCGCAACAAAGAGAGTTGCTGGAGAATTTTCAGTTTGAAGTTCTTAACCGCAGAGAGGAGTTGCAGCCAAAATTTGACTCTTTATGTAGTGTAAAGGGTTACAAGTTTAACCTCTCCACAAGAGAGATCTATGACTATTCGGTTCTGGAGTTCCCATTCGCTTTCTGGCAGTGGGGCAGCCCTATCTCGGAGGTGCCGGCGAAAGGATCCTCTGCAAACGAGGTGTTCAAATACTGGATGAAGATTAGCCCCGTAGACTATTTTGTAAACGAAAGTTCAACTACAGCATTTTTTGTGCAGGCAGCAAGAGAGTTAGGCTATTACGGATATGACACTCGTCCATTTAAAGGGTTGTTAGCAATCAAAAATTCAAAGGGTTACCTCAACAAACTTTTTCTCCCGGCAGGTGCCGAATTTAAATTTGATAAGGCTCTCTATAGAAAATTAAAACGATTTGTTGCCGGTACCCCGGAGCGGATGTTGTTTGTTTATGGTGAGTTTGACCCGTGGAGTGCAGTTAAGGTAAATGAACCAAAAGGCAAAAACATTGTTCTCTTTATTGAACCAAAAGGGAGCCACAGGGCTAGAATATCTACTCTACCCCCTCAAATGAGAGAAGAAGCGGTTGAGACTTTAAAGTTATGGCTTTCGGAATAATCTGTTATGTTGGAATTCAAAAAAATTGAGATAGAAGATAAAGCTTGGGCAGACATCTTGTTAAGGATCTCAGATTTTCGTGGAGCAGAGTATTGTTTCACGAACTTGTATATTTGGGATGGTATATATCAATCTAAAATAGGGAGATACAAAGATTTTCTGATGCTTAGAACAGGATCTGCTCCGGATTTTCGCTATCTCTATCCTGCGGGCAGCGGAGATGTTAAAGAGGTTATCGAATTGATGATGGAAGATGCTGCTAACAACGGCTCATCTTTTACTCTCATTGGAGTAACAGAAAAGACGGCACAAGAGTTAAAGAGTCACTTCCCGGAAAGGTTTATTTTTGATCCTATAAGAGATAGTTTTGACTACATATATGAAAGTGAAAAACTTATCTCTCTATCCGGTAAAAAGCTTCAGCCAAAGAGAAACCACTTAAACTTCTTTGCTGCCAACAATAAATGGAGCTACGAAGAGCTTAATTCAGATATGATTCCTGAAATTAAGGAGTTCAACCACGAGTGGTGTGCAAGGGTTGAGTGCAAAAAATACGAAACTCTATCCTGGGAGAGTTGTGCAGTTGAAAAGTGTCTGGATAACTACCATCATCTTAACTTAAGGGGTGGGGTGTTAAGAGTTGATGGCAAAATTGTTGCCTATACAATAGGTGAGGTTATTAACTCAGATACAGTTATTGTACATATAGAGAAGGCCTTTTCTGAGGTTAGAGGGGCGTACCCAATGATTAACAGAGAGTTTCTCTCCAGAGTGGCTCCCGGATATCAATATGTCAATAGAGAGGATGATATTGGAGATGAGGGTTTAAGAAAGGCGAAGGAGTCCTATTATCCAATATTTATGCTTGAAAAATTTTATGCAAAATTATTTTAATTATATTTGCAGCAATAACAAATATAAATTTTAGTTGGAACCTCCCAGTAGTATAATAGACGACTATTTCTCCCAGGAGATAACTCTTATCTTCGCTCTGCTGGTTTATGTCCTGATAGCTGCTCTTGATTTATCTTACAGGCAACATAGAGTATCACAGGCAAGTCTTAACGAAAATCAAAGCAGAGGCGCTAAACGAGTTGCCAGAATGCTCTCTTCGCCGGCAGAATTTGAGGGGACAATGCTTCAATTTTCGCTGCTTTTAAAGATCGGGATAATCTTTCTTATCACTAAAATCTTCAATCAACCTATTGCTGCTGCAGCAATTTCTGTAACTCTCTTTTTTATCGTTAATGCTTCACTATCTTTTATTGTAAATAGGAGAGGGCAAATGATATTTGGCAGACTATCTCTTTTTGCATATCTGCTGTGCAAGCTTGGAGCCCCGTTTAATATTATACTGAGTCGATTCAATACGGCTTTGGACGAGAGCAGAGAGCAGAGGGAGGCACAGTCAATTGAGGATATTACAGATGTAGATAACATTTCGGATGCATCCCAGGTCGAAGAGAAGAGACTGCTTAAAAGCATAGCGGACCTGTCAACAACATCTGTATCAGAGATAATGAGACCTAGAGTTGAGGTGGCAGCACTAAGTACATCAATGAGTTCAAGTGAGGTTCTTAATAAGGCAATTGAGTGCGGATACTCCAGACTTCCAGTATATGAGAAGAATCTGGATAGTGTTCGGGGTTTTCTATATGTCAAAGATTTGGTTGGATATATAAGAGACGGAGTAAAGGATTTTGACTGGCATAAGCTTATAAGAGAGGCATATTTTGTTCCTGGAAGTAAAAAAATCAACGACCTTCTGGAGGAGTTTCGCCAGAAAAAGATACATCTGGCACTTGTTGTAGACGAGTACGGAGGTACAGACGGGATAGTAACTCTGGAAGATGTTCTGGAGGAGATAGTGGGTGAAATTTCAGATGAGTCAGATGAAACTTAAAAAAGGTAGTTTTATTTAATACCAATATGGGACTATATTACACTAAAGAGTTAGACAACGGGGCAACAATATCCATTTGGGATATTACCGAGAGCGAAGAGCAGCTTTTGGAACTAAGCTCTGTGCCAAATGATGAGATTGAGGAGCTTCAACTGATACGCAACAGCGCCAGAAGACGCGAGCGTCTGGCAGTAAGAGCTTTACTTAATGAGCTGTTTGATGGTAAAGTTTATCTGGGTCACCACGATAACGGAAGGCCATTTTTACAAAACAGCCTTACAGAGATCAGCATCTCTCACACCGGCAGATTTGTGGCAATTCTTACCCATCCGCAAGATAGTGTTGGTATTGATATTGAGTCCCTGGAGAGGAGCTTCTCTGTTGTTGAAAAAAAGGCACTCTCAGAATTGGAGCGTGAATCTATTAATGAAAAAAACAGAAATACCCACCTTGCAATTTATTGGAGTGCAAAAGAGGCAATCTTTAAAAGGATGTCTTTGACGGATATAGACTTTGCAAAACAGATTTACATAAAGAGATTTCAACCAAAAGAGAGCGGGGAGCTCACAGCCATCTTTACAGATAAAGAGGGAGTTGAGCAGGAGTTTGATCTCTGCTACGAAATTATGGAAAACCACGTGTTAGCCTGGGTTGTAGGGTAAGTGCCCGGCAGGTTAGGCAAATTATTACAGAATCTGATACTATTTTCCTATTAATTGCTTGGAGTGGGCTTTTGTCTCCACTTTTTCAATAATATCTGAGATTACTCCTGTTTCGTCGATTACAAAAGTCTTTCGGATAATTCCATCATACTCTTTTCCCATAAATTTTTTTCTGCCCCAAGCCTCATAGGCCTTTAGGATAATAGCCTCCTCATCCGAAATAAGCGGGAACGGGAGATTGAATTTTTCGATAAAACCTTTGTGAGACTTCATATTGTCCTTACTGACACCAACAATCTTGTATCCCAGAGAGAGTAGTCTCTCATAGTTATCTCTCAGGTCACAAGCTTGCGCGGTACATCCCGGAGTGTTGTCCTTCGGATAGAAGTACAGAACTAATTTTGAACCCCGGAAATCATTTAAATTTAAAATTTTACCTTCAGAGTCTACTCCGGAAAACTGAGGTGCTTTATCTCCAATTTTTAACATATTCTTTTTTATTTTATAAACAACTATCCGGGATAATTGTTCCGAAAAAAGGTTGTCTCGTAAAAAAAGGATGACCTTTTGGCCATCCTTTTTTTAATAATAGTGATTACGGGAAGGGAATTCTTGAAAGATTACATCATTCCACCCATTCCGCCCATTCCGCCGGGACCTCCCATAGGGGCCGGATTCTCCTCTTTCTTCTCTGCTAAAACACACTCTGTTGTGAGGAACATTCCTGCAACCGAAGCTGCGTTTTCAAGAGCAATACGGGTTACTTTAGTTGGGTCAATAACTCCGGTAGAGTAGAGGTTCTCATATTTATCTGTTCTGGCATTAAAACCAAAGTCATCTTTACCCTCTTTAACCTTCTGAATAACGATGCTTCCCTCAATTCCCGAGTTCTCAACTATTAGCCTCATAGGCTCCTCAATTGCTCTGGCAACAATTGCAATACCGGTAGTCTCGTCCTCATTGTCTCCTTTAAGGTTCTTAAGATCTTCGATTGCACGGATATATGCTACACCACCTCCAGGAACGATACCCTCTTCTACAGCTGCACGGGTTGCGCTCAAAGCGTCATCTACACGATCTTTCTTCTCTTTCATCTCAACTTCGGTTGCAGCTCCTATATAGAGTACGGCAACACCTCCGGCAAGTTTAGCCAAACGCTCTTGTAACTTCTCTTTGTCGTAGTCACTGGTTGTAGTCTCCATCTGCTTGCGAATCTGTCCAACTCTTTTATCTATTTCAGATTTTTCGCCGGCGCCGTTTACAATTGTAGTATTCTCTTTATCAATAGAAACTTTATCAGCACGGCCCAGCATCTCTAGAGTTGCGGCATCCAGACGAAGACCCTTCTCCTCGGAGATTACAGTACCTCCTGTAAGGATTGCGATATCTTCAAGCATCTCTTTGCGGCGGTCACCAAAGCCCGGAGCTTTAACTGCAGCAATTTTGAGGGTTCCGCGAAGGCGGTTTACAACCAGAGTTGCCAAAGCTTCACCATCTACATCTTCTGCAATAATTAAAAGAGACATACCCCCCTGAGCTATAGGCTCAAGGATCGGCATAAGGTCTTTCATTGCAGATATCTTCTTATCTGTGATAAGAATCATTGGCTTCTCAAGAACAGCCTCCATCTTCTCCGGATTAGTCATAAAGTAAGGAGAGATATAACCTCTGTCAAACTGCATTCCTTCAACAACTTTAACTTCGGTATCTGTACCTTTGGCTTCCTCCACAGTAATAACTCCCTCTTTCTTCACTTTACTCATTGCCTCTGCAATTAGTTTACCGATTTCGAAATCGTTATTTGCAGATATTGTAGCCACTTGCTCAATCTTGGTGATATCATCTCCAATAGAGTGACTCTGTTTTTTAAGTGAGGCAATTACAACTTTAACAGCTTTGTCTATTCCTCTTTTTAGATCCATAGGATTTGCACCTGCCGTTACATTCTTTAGCCCGACATTTATGATAGACTGAGCCAGAACAGTTGCTGTAGTTGTACCGTCTCCTGCCTGATCTGCAGTTTTTGATGCAACCTCTTTTACCATCTGAGCACCCATATTTGCGAAGCGGTCTTCCAACTCAATCTCTTTTGCAACGGTAACACCATCCTTGGTAATTTGTGGTGAACCATATTTTTTATCAATCACAACATTTCTTCCCTTTGGACCAAGTGTTACCTTAACTGCATTAGCTAAAGCATCTACGCCCTCTTTCATAAGATTGCGTGCCTCAATGTTAAATTTTATCTCCTTTGACATATTATCAATGTTTTTAATTTTTATTCTAGTTTAATATACAGTGAAATTAATGCTTAATATCTATCCAATAACGGCAAGCACATCGGATTGACGCATCATCAGATACTCCTTTCCCTCCACATTAATTTCAGTACCGGAATATTTTCCGTAAAGAACTATATCACCGACTTTTAACTCCATCGGTTCGTCTTTTTTGCCGTTACCTGCAGCAACAACTCTCCCCTCTTGTGGTTTCTCTTTAGCTGTATCGGGGATGTACAATCCACTTGCGGTTTTTGTTTCGGCCTCTTTAGGCTCAACTAAAACTCTGTCTGCTAATGGTTTGATGTTCATAATTTAAAAGTTTTAAATATTATATTAAAGATTATTTGATTTTGATATTATCAATTCTACTGCTCATCACACAAAATAGGTGCCAATCAGATATACTGACAAAATGTCCTGAATTTTGATTAGATTTCACATTCGCTTAATTAGCTATATTTGCAAAGAAAATATAAATGCAGATGGAGAGTAGAAGCCGGCAGGAGAGTATAAATCAGATAGAGGAGCACAAGAAATTTATGCGGGAGGCTCTAAAAGAGGCCAACAAAGCGCTCGATAGAGACGAGGTTCCTGTTGGGGCTGTAATAGTATGTAACGGTAAGATAATTGCCCGCTCGCACAACCTAACAGAGACTCTAAACGACCCCACCGCGCACGCAGAGATGCAGGCTATCACAATGGCTACAAATAACTTTGGAGGAAAATATCTGGAGAGCTCATCTATCTATGTCACCCTTGAGCCCTGCCCTATGTGTGCCGCTGCCCTTAATTGGGCACAAATAAAAGTTTTGGTATATGGGGCATCGGATCCAAAACGCGGATTCTCTCTCTTCTCTCCAACTCTTCTGCACCCGAAAACTGAGGTTATCTCAGGAGTTATGGAGGGGGAGTGCTCAACAATTGTAAAAGAGTTTTTTAAAAATAGGAGAGGCTAATTAATTAGATATGCTTGAGTTATTACAGGATTACGGTGTTTTAGGACTCTTTTTCGGGGCATTTTTTGCCGCTACTGTAATACCATTTAGCTCCGAGGTGCTCTTAACAGGGGTACTTATTGCCGGGGTAAACCCTCTTCACGCTTTTTTTGCAGCTACTCTCGGTAACTGGATTGGCGGGCTCACCTCCTACTATGTGGGGCACCTGGGCAGATGGGATATTATTGAGAGGTGGTTCGGAGTTAAAGAGGAGAAACTTGTCAAACAAAAGGCCCGAATTGAGAAATATGGAAGTTTGATTGCGTTTTTTACCTGGTTGCCTCTCATCGGAGATCTTTTGGCAATCGGCCTGGGATTCTATAGAATAGATGTAATTAAGAGCGCTATATTTATGCTCTTAGGGAGGTCAATCAGATTTGCGCTCTGGATATCACTATTTTACTATGTGGGTGAGAGAATCCTGCAATACAAGTTTTTATAATTATTTTTGGAAGAAATAAAAAAAGAGATATATTTGCAGTCCCAAAATGGGGACACTGACCTATGGTGTAATGGTAGCACTACTGATTTTGGTTCAGTCAGTCTAGGTTCGAATCCTGGTAGGTCAACATAAAAGAGGCTCTCTGTTTATCAGTTAGCCTCTTTTTGTTTTTACCCGTTAATGATTTTCAAGAGACTCTCCTCTCGCCTTTTGAGAGAGAAGTTATCTAAAACTCTCTTCCTTAAAACATCACTTCTGTGCGTGGTAAGTGCCGCTTTAATCTGGCTTACTATCTGAGAGATGTTGTCACCATCTGCCATAAAGCCCAACTCTCCGATAACTTCTGGCATACCTCCTGTTTTTGTTATAACGGGGATACAGTTGTAACTCATTGCCTCTGCGAGAGATAGAGAGAAGCTCTCTCTTCTGGAGAGTTGGCAGTATACCTTGGAATTTATATAGAAATCTTTAAGATTGGAGTGATTTAACCTTGGTAAGATTTTTAGATTTTTAGCAGGAGTTACTCCTGTTAATATAAAAACATCCGGGTTACACCCTACCAAAACAAAATTATTATCCGGCATACTCTCTGCGACCGAATTAAATCGATCAATCCCCTTTATATAGAAACTCTGAGCAGTTGAGACCAGAGCAACGCAGAGTATCTCTGAGGAAGAGATTCCCCCTGAAGAGCTATCTTGTGCGGAGGATTCGGGATAAGAGAGGAGATCTATATTTACGCCATTATATACTACGCAGGAGCGCGAAGAGGGTGCTATTGCCCTAATAACCCTTTGTACGCTATTTGAAACGCACAGATTAGTGGTTGCCATCTTTATTGAGGAGATTGCGGCAATAGATCTTAAAGGGTTGGAAAAACTGCCATATTTATATCGTCTCTCGCGGCAGATATCGTACCCGCCTATTACCAGATATGAGCGTTTTCCTGCAATACGGCTAAATAGGAGAGGAAGAAACGAATGGTAATCTGCAAACCAGATATATACAAATTCAAACTTGCAGATATTTATAATCAGAAAGAGAGCCAACTTAAGAAGCGACCAGGGGAGTACTCTTTTTGGTGTATTTACAACTTGATACTCTTTTACATCAAAGCTGCCTGAGAGGATTGCAAGATCTCCCCGGACAAAAGTTGAGAGGTGAGTGTAGAGAAAAAGAGCCTTTCTGGCCATTGTGGATGCAGATTTTTAATTTAAGGAGACGGGATTTCCGTTAAAGTTACTTCACTAAAATTATGTTTGCAACTCTTCTCTCTCCGTTATTGTCGAAAAGTCTGTTATCGGTAGGGTGATTAACGATTCCATTACCTGCGGCACCACGGATAAACATAGTTGTTGACCCACCCCCGTCCAGGTTTATTATATCCTTTGCTCCAAGCCAGCGCAGAGTTTTCTGGAGCTCTTCCAGTGACATTCCCGCAGACTCTTTTGCCCGTCCGTCAACGGTAAAGAGAATTATATTCCCATTATCTCTTTTTGCAACAGCTGTTCTTGGGTGTCTGGTTGTGTAGAATAAGGAGTTATCAAGCTTTTCGTCCAAACCTGCCACCCTCAGCAGAGGGCCAGAAGTGATTATCTCATCTGCCAGAATGTAGTTTTCCCAGTTTTTGAGATCATCTGCTTTAAGGATATAAAGCACTCTGTTGTGAATTGCAAGGGCGCCTCTCTGGTGCATAGCCCTGCTGCCCGATGTATAGGTATTTGGGGCTAAAACTGCACCATCTTTTCTGATATAGTCAACAGAGTTGTAGTCTACAGTATTATGCTCGTAGTTGAATTTAAAAAAAGAGCCGTTTATTGCAGCAACAGCACCACTCTCGCAGGCAAGCTTGCTTGTCTCAATCAGAACCGGGCTGGGCAGGATCTCTATCTCCCTGGAAGAGCCGGCCTCTATCTCCAGCAGATTTATAAACTGAGAGGAGCCAAAGAGAGAGCCCTCTTTAAAATGATACTGCTTATGAGTTACCCCGGGGGTAATTACACTGCTAATCCATTGAGCGGTAACAATAGTAATTGAGTCATTTTGTGCAAAAGAGAGGTTTGTACAAAAAAGCAGTAAAAATATTGCCGTACGCTTCATAATGAGTATTATTACTGAACCTCAATTATTGCCTCAGATACGTTTATTATATAGTCACCAACCTTTTCGCACTCTGCAATAACATCCATATAGAAGACCCCTGTTTGATAGTTATACACATTGTTCTCCAGGTTGAGAAGATGCTCCTCTTTAAGGTGATTTCTATACTCATTAATTGAGTTTTCGGCATCCTCTGCGCCGGATATGTTGGAGATGTTTTTATATCCTAGTTCGAGGTTGAAAATCATCTGCTTAAATGCATTGTCCAGCAGATCCAGCATATGTTCAAGCTTTTTAACCATATCCGGGTCAAATTTACTGTTGTAAACTTTTTTTCTCTGTAATATTCTGGCGATGTTATATCCGGAGTCACCGATACTCTCAATCTCACTTATTATTGTATACATAGCCTGAAGTCGTCTTCCGCTCTCTTCGCTTATCTCTCCTTCGGAGATATTGTTGAGATAGTTGGCAATTTCCAGCTCTACTCTGTCTGTGATTTGCTCGTAGTGTTCAAGTTTTGAAAAGATGCCGTCAAAGCTATCTTTATCGCATTCTTTAATTGCACTTCTGACATATTCGAATTGCCGCTGACCCAGGTGGGCAAAGTTAACAATCTCGTGTTTAGCCTGTGTTAAAGACAACTCTGCCGTGCTAAGCAACCCCCCCTGTATAAATTGAAGACGGAAAACCTCCTCCACTTTCGGAGCCTTTATAACATAGCTTACGAGCTTAACAATCTGAGGAGTAAACCAAACCAGCAACAGAGTATTTGTGACATTAAAGAGAGTATGCAAAAAGGAGACTCCGTAAAGGGTAGAGTCGCTCGACAGGAATGGATCCCCGCCACCGACACTTATCGTTATATATGATACCAGGCGCAGAATAGGATTAAATAGAATAAGCACCCAGGTTACCCCGAATAAGTTGAAAACTGTGTGTGCCAGTGCCGCCCTTCGGGCAGATACATTGGCAATTGCGGCAGCGATGTTTGCGGTAATTGTTGTACCTATGTTCTCTCCTAGAACCATTGCCGCTGCCATCTCAAACGGAATCCACCCATAGCTGGACATTACAAGGGTTAGTGCCATTGTCGCACTTGAAGATTGCAGCACAATTGTGAGCAATGTTCCAAACGCAACAAATATAAGGACTGAGAAGAATCCGAAACTTGTCCACTCTTTTATAAACTCCAGAACTTCCGGTGTTGATTTAAGGTCCGGAACGGAGTTTTTTAAGAAACTAAGCCCCAGGAAAAGGAGTGCAAATCCAATTATTAACTCTCCGATAGATTTTCTCTTTTTAGATTTTGACATCATAAAGGCAAAGCCAATACCAATCAGAGGGATAGATAGGACAGAGATATCTGCCTTAAATCCAAGTAATGAGATAATCCACGCAGTAACAGTTGTACCGATATTTGCCCCCATTATTACCCCTACAGATTGAGCAAGAGAGAGCAGACCTGCATTGACAAAGCTTACAACCATTACGGTAGTTGCGCTTGAAGATTGAATTATTGCAGTGATAAAGAGACCGGTTAGAACTCTTTTAAAGGAGTTTGAGGTCATTGCTGCCAGAATGCTGCGCATTTTATCACCTGCGACTTTTTGCAGAGACTCGCTCAATAGAGTCATTCCGTATAGAAAAAGACCAAGCGATCCCAGAACTTGTAAAATCTGAAAGAGTATACTCATTTTTTCTTCCTTATAATAAGTTACAAATATAGACCATATAATTAAGCTGTTAAAAAAATTATCAGCTTTTTACTACCTTCGTTCTTTCATATTCAAAAACAACAACCATTTACGTTAATAATGAGCACTAACAGAGTAGAGCATAAACTTTTTATACTTTTGCTTCTAATTAACATTTTCGTAACAAAAAATTCCTTTGCCCAATTCTATAGTCTGGGTTCAGACCCATCAAGGGCGAAATGGAGGTCAATTGAGACAGAGAACTTCAAAGTTATATATCCGGAGCAGATTGACTCCCTTGCAAAACGCTATGTCTATCTGCTGGAGAGGTTAAGGGAGCCTGTTTTGGCATCGCTTAAAACTAATCCCAAAAAGATGGATGTGGTACTTCACCCATTTAGCTCTGCAAGTAACGGAATGGTTGGGGTGGCACCAAAGAGGATGGAGCTAATAACCCGTCCACCTGCAAATAACGACTACTCTCACAACTGGGAGAAACATCTTGTTATTCACGAAATGAGACACACCGGTCACGTTTCAAAATTCGAAAAGGGGATATTCAAACCTTTGAGTTGGTTGCTGGGCGAGCAGGCGACTGCTCTGGGGGTGGGGGTGTTAATGAGTAGATGGAAGCTGGAGGGAGATGCCGTTGTTACAGAGACAGAGCTCACCTCTGCGGGAAGAGGTAGGGATCCAGACCACCTGATCTATTACAGAGCCGCATTTCTGGAGGGCGATTACAGAAACTGGGACAAATGGACAATGGGCTCTTACAAGAACTATGTTCCTGATGTATATAGCTTTGGATATATGTTTTGCTCATTTGTCCGGTTCAACTCCTCAAATTACAACTATATGGGCGAGGCTACCGACTATCTTATCTCAAGATTTTATGATATCACTGCCGACAATAAAGCCTATAAAAAAACAACCTCACTAACCAAAAAAGAGAACTTCCGCGAACTAAAAAGGGTGATGACAGAGAGGTGGAGAAGAGAGGACTCTGCCAGGATGCCCTTTACTCCTTACAAAATTGTTAACGATTCAAATAGGGTTTACACCTCATACCTCTATCCACTCAAATATTCGGGAGACACAGTGATAGCAATTAAATCCGGACTTAAAAAGATTAAAAGTTTGGTTGCGATTGCGCAAGGAGGGCAGGAGAGGTTCTTGCGATATGTGGGAAGAGTAAGTTCCCCTTTGATTATTCACAAAGAGAGGCTCTATTGGACAGAGTTTGTTCAATCTGGCAGATGGGAGTTGGAGAGCTACTCAGATATCTACTCCTATGATATTAAATCGGGAATCACCACCAGAGAGACAAAGGGTAAGAGTGTTTATAATCTGCACTTCTCACAAGGTGGCGACACAGTTATGGTCGTATCCTATCCTGTTGAGGGTTCGTCTGCAATCCTGCTTTTGGATGGTAATAATTTTAGTGAAATAGGTCAGTTGAATGCACCAGAGAGGGGTCAGTTCAAAGAGGTGGTAAAGATTAACGGCAGAGTCTATGCAACAGTCATAACCGAAAAGGGAATGGGGTTATTCTCTTATAATAAGCAACTGGATTTGTGGGAGAGGGAGATTGAGGAGCAGCCCAAATATTTAAGCAGCCTCAGGGTAAAGGGAGATGTTCTGTGGTTTGTATCTGACCTGAACGGCAATAATAATGTCTATACCTATAATCCCGAACTTAAAGATCTTAGGCAGCTTACTAACTCTAGATTTGGTGTGGCTTCACTATCATTGGAGAGAGATTCACCCAATTTTTACTATTCGGACTTTGGTTACGAAGGATATAAGGCAGTTATGGCGAGCGAAGACTCTATGCTTTGGAGAAGCTCTAACTTCTCTCTGCCTAAGAAGGATGATATTGCAGAGTATCTCACACTTGGAGCCGGCTTTCTAGCAGATACCGTAAGAGTGCCCCGAAACCAGGAGTTTGAGTCCAAGCCCTACAGTAAAGTAAAAAATCTCTTCAGGATTCACTCCTGGGCACCGGTTTACTACAATGTGGACAACATTAAAAATCTCACTTATGAGAGTGTTTATGATTTAGTTTCCCCCGGGTTCATAATATATTCACAAAACACACTTAGCACTGCAAACACCTTGGCCGGATACTCCTGGAGAGATGGTTTCCACTCCGGCCACCTGAAGTTTACATATAGGGGACTCTATCCTGTGATTGATTTTAAGGCCGATTTTAACGATAGGTACAGACAAGTCAATAAACTCGTGACAACGACAGGCGCCGAGCCCTTTCAAAAGAGAGACACGATATTGGGATCTCCATACCTCAGCACACAACTTATGGTCTATCTCCCGCTTCACTATGGTAGTGGCGGATGGAGCTCAGGTGTAGTCCCACGAATATTATGGCGTTATACAAACGACTCATTTTTCTCCTATCTAAATGGCAGACAATCAAACTATCAGTATATTAATTTGGGAGTATCTCTCTATAGAGTCCTAAATCTCTCAGTAAGGGATATCTTCCCCAGATTCGGAATCGGTACAAATATTCAGTATTCGGCTGTCCCTTTTGCGGGGGAGAACTACGGATCCCTAATCTACTCATCAATATACGGATATCTGCCCGGGATTTTATCCAACCACGGAGTTAAGATTGCCGGAGCATTCCAGAAACAATTTTTTGAGGGGAAGAACTATTTGATGACAAATGCGATATCCTTCCCACAGGGTTACGAGCAGAGATTCAGCAGGTGGGCTGCTTCTGTAAAAATCGAATATGCACTCCCTTTGCTGATGAGAGATATCTCTCTCTCCTCTCTTCTCTATATCAAGAGAGTTCAGATGATCCCTTTTGTAAATTTTTTCCGCAATGGCGGAGTCAATCAGGTTGAGAATCTCTTCTCTTACGGCAGCGATCTTTTACTGGACCTTAACATTATTGGAATTTCATACCCGCTTACGGCTGGAGTGAGAGTGGGGTTTACGGGAGAGAAAAAATATTTTACGGAATTCTTATTTCAAACACCACTTTAAAATGCTAAAGTTTAAACATATAAACACACTTAAGCCTTTTGACTGGCTACTTATTGGCGGAATAATATTTGTAAACTTCTTATACGCAATTCTTGAGCAGGAGCTGGATGCTATTGGCTCCTTGGCGGCTGTTTCGGGAGTCGTTTGTGTGGTTTTGGTTGCCAGAGGTAATATCTTTAACTATCTCTTTGGGATAATCAATGTTTCGCTATATGCCTGGATCTCATTCAAGGCAGGACTTTACGGAGATGCTGCCCTTAATGCACTATACTATTTTCCTATGCAGTTTATTGGCTGGTATAGCTGGATAGGCCGCCGAAGAGAGGAGGAGTCTGTTACCATCGTTGCAAGAAGATTGAGAGTTAAAGAGAGAGCATCTCTTGCACTTTTTAGTATTGTGATTACAGTTTTGGTTGCAGTTGCTCTTCACTATTTTAAAGACCCACAGCCTCTAAAAGACTCTGCAACAACAGTGCTTTCAATTATTGCTATGTTTTTAATGGTAAGAAGGTTTATGGAGCAGTGGGTACTTTGGGTTATTGTAAACCTCATTAGTGTTACGATGTGGATTATAGCTCTGTCAAATGGAGAGTCGCACGCGGCGCTTATGATTCTAATGTGGATATTCTATCTTGCTAACTCTCTTAATGGATGGATTACCTGGCTGAAGCTCTCCCAAAATACTCAAAAAGAGAATCTGCAGCTTTAGCACCGATTGTGTCGCAAATCTCTTTATAAGAGGCTCTTTTAATCCCGGCAAGACTTTTAAATAAAGCAAGCAGCTTCTGTTCACTCTTCTCTCCTATACCCTTTATCTGACGCAGCTCAGAAACTATCTGCTCCTTACTTCTTTTATTACGGTGATGGGTTATTCCAAACCGGTGAGCCTCGTCCCGAAGATGCATTATAACCCGAAGGGTAACAGAGTTTTTATCCAGAAAGAGAGGGTGTGGATCACCGGGAACAATAAGCTCTTCCAACCTTTTTGCAATACCGATAATCTTAATACTCTCGTGTAAACCAAGCTCTCTGAGCGCCTCCCAGGCAAAGTTTAGTTGCCCTCTTCCGCCGTCAACTATAACCAGTTGAGGTAACTCTCCTCCTTCAGAAATGATCCGCGAGTATCTTCTGTTTACAACCTCCTTCATAGTAGCAAAGTCATTTGCCCCAACAACACGTTTGATATTAAAGTGTCTGTAATCCTTTTTGCTGGGAATGCCGTTCTTGAATACCACGCAGGCAGCCACAGCAAATTTCCCCTGAATATTTGAGTTGTCAAAACACTCTATATGCGAAGGAAGCTCACTTAGATTTAGATCTCTCTTTATGCTCTCCAACACTCTCTCCTGATGCTCTTGAGGACGCAGCGTCTCTTCTTGTTTAAGTCTTTCTCTCTTAAGCATAAGAGCGTTTTTGCTGCTAAGGTTCAGCAGAGTGAGCTTATCTCCGCGCAGAGGGATGTGGCATCGTTTTTTAAGGGTCTCAGCGTCCGGGAAAAAGGGTACGATAATCTCGCCTGAGTTATCTCCGAATTTAGAGTGCATCTCAGTTATAAAGAGAGTCATTATGGTTTCGCGACTCTCCTCTATCGGAATCTTGAGTTCAATGTTAAGAGACTGAATTATATTGCCTTTTACAAGTCGTATATAGTTGCCGAAAGCAATACTGTTCTCAAAAACCAGAGAGAATATATCTACATTGGTAATATTCTGGTTCACGATTACAGACTTACTGTTATGAGATGAGATTAGCTCTATCTTCTCCTTATATTGATGAGCATCCTCAAAACGGAGTTCAGCCGAAGCTTTGAGCATCTTTTCGCGGAAGTCGCGTATTAGGGCAGAGCTCTCTCCTTTAAGCAGAGAGGTGATTTTTTCTATCTGTTCGTCGTACTCCTTTTGTGAATACCTTCCTATGCAGGGTGCTTTACACTTTCCAATATGAAACTTTAGGCAGGGGCGGTAACGGTTCCGCTCAATGTTATAATTATCAAGGGAAAGCTTACAGTCTCTAATATAATAGAGAGCAGAAATCAGTTCTATTAGATTATGAGCTTGGTTAGCAGCGCTGTATGGTCCAAAGTATTTAGAACCATCTTTAATATTTCTTCTGGTTATGTAGACTCTTGGGAACTCTTCGTTTTTAATGCAGATCCACGGATATGTTTTTCCGTCTTTAAGCATTACATTGTAACGCGGTAGAAACTCTTTGATTAAATTGTTCTCAAGCAGAAGAGAATCATCTTCATTTTCGACAACAGTATATTGAAAATCAGCAATCTTAGAGACCATAACCCGTGTTTTGGCACTGAGACTCTCCTCTGTGTGAAAATATTGAGAGACGCGGGCTCTAAGGTTTTTGGCTTTTCCAATATAGATAATTACCCCCTCTTTATTGAGAAACCGATAGACTCCGGGTGAGAGGGGTAACAATTTAACTCTCTCTTTGATTGATGATTTAAGAGAAGTGCCCTCTTTCATACAATAAAGTGTAACTTGTTTTTTTGTAAAAGTAACAATTATCCTATATTTGTAAAAGATTATGGTAAACAAATTGGTGTCCACAGCGGAAGTTAAAAAGGCATTTAAGCTCCGCGGTTTTTTGGGAGATATCTTGGCTTCACTTATGATGGCCATAATAGGTCTTAATAGAGTGAACAAACGATATGCACGGTTATCTCATTTTACGGGAAGAGATTTTACCGGAGCAGTCCTTAAAGATTTCAACATCTCATTTGATATTAATGAGAAGGAGTTTGAGCATATACCTCAGGAGGGCCCTTTTATTGTTGTCTCAAATCACCCATATGGAGCAGTTGACGGAATAATTCTTCTTCACATTTTTAGCTCTGTCAGGCCGGAGATTAAGTCGGTATCAAACTTTATTCTTCTACAGGTTCCCAATATCAACGAGTTTTTCTTGCCCGTAAACCCGTTTTCCGATAATCCTAACCTTGCGAGCAGCTTTACCGGACTCAGAGCCGCTTTGGACTCTTTACGCAACGGGGGTTCTCTTGCACTATTTCCTGCCGGAGAGGTTTCAACTACCTATGGTTCATCTATTATTCGAGATAAAACCTGGTCTCCGACAATGATCAAACTTATTAAAAGAGCAAATGTTCCTGTCGTGCCGGTATATTTTCACGGGTCAAATTCCAATTTCTTTCACTGGATAGGCAAGATTCATCCAATGCTGCGAACTGCCAGACTACCCGGAGAGCTTTTCAATAAACAGAACAAGTGCATTAAGATGTCAATAGGCAGGCCTGTCTCTACAGCCGAGATTGGGGAGTTCAGCTCACTTAATGATTTGGGGATGTGTTTGAGATCAAGGTGCTATGCAATGGAGGCAAATATTCCTCAGGTTAAAAAGCAGGAGGTGCTTGTAAATACGGTTCCTATAGCTCTCCCCAAAAACAGAAGAGCAATGCAAAAGGAGATTAATCTCCTATCTTCAGATAAACTCCTCTTTACAACGGGACACTATAGTTGTTATATAACAGACTCAAAATCCATCCCTCTTATGATGCACGAACTTGGCAGACGAAGAGAGGAGGCATTCAGGGCTGTGGGAGAGGGAACCGGAAGGCCGCTGGATTTGGATGAGTATGATGAATACTACAAACATCTTATTTTGTGGGACAAACAAAAAACCAGGCTGGTGGGAGCATACAGGCTAGGCTTTGGTAATGAGATAATGAAAGAAAAAGGGGTAAAAGGGTTTTACACACAAACTCTTTTCAGCTATGAAAAACCCTTTGAAAAGATTCTTAAAAGCTCTATGGAGCTGGGACGCTCTTTTGTTGTCCTTGATTATCAAAAGGAGGCTCTCCCTCTTGTTCTTTTAATGAAAGGGCTTTTCTATTCAGTAATCAATAATAGTGAGGTGAGATATTTGTTGGGTCCCGTGAGCATAAGTTCTTGGTATCCAAAATTCTACAGAAGTCTTATGATCTATTACCTTAAAGAGCAGCACTCTGCGGGGGATTTGGAAAAGTATGTTACCCCAAGAAATCCCTTTTTCCCCGACTACCTCAAAACAACTCCGGAACATCTGCTTGCAAATAAGCTGGACAGCATAGAGAAATTTGACAGGTTTATGCTGAGGCTGAGCAATAATGAGTATAGATTACCAACTCTGGTTAAGAAATATTTGAAGGTTAACTGTAAAATAGTCACCTATAATGTGGATCCGGATTTCAACTACTGTGTGGATGGACTGGTTCTTCTGGATCTCAAGGAGGTCTCAAAACAAGAGATTGCAGCTCTGGCAAAAGGTGAGCAGGATGTAGAGAGGGTAATGGCAAGATTTGGATTCAAGGACGAAGATAAAAATCAGGGAACAGGATCGTAGCCGCTTCCTCCCCAAGGGTTACAACTCAACACTCTTTTAATGGCAAGCCACAGACCCTTCAAGGGGCCGTGCTTTTTAATAGCCTCAAGCGAGTAAGCAGAACAGGTTGGTGTGTATCTGCAACTTTGGGGCTTTAGCGGAGATATAAAATATTGATAGAACTTAATCAATATTATCAGAGGAAGGGAGAGTACCGCTTTCAACCCTTTTGCTAATTTTTCCCAGAACATCTTTTATCTTCTCATTCAGAAATTTATAATCCGGAATCTCTTTGCCAATAAAGAGCAGACATAGATCTACTCCGGTTGTTGTGAAGTCACGAAAGTGAGCTTCCCGGAGGATTTCACGAATTTGCCTCTTAATTTGGTTTCTTTTTACTGCTCTTTTGAAAAGGCGTTTTGGGACAGAGATTACAACCCGGGACAACTGAGTATCATTTGGCAGATATAGAACTTTGAGTGGGTGGTTAAACAATACTGAGCCAGTGCGGAAAATTTCGGAAATTCTCCTTTGAGAGCACAATCTGTCACTCTTTTCAAAACTTAGTCGGGAAGGAGGGTTCATAATGCTATTTATTGGCAGAATCTACTTCTGCTCAAGATAGTTTAAGAGAGCCTTGGCAATAGATGGCGCCTTAGGTGTCGGAGCAACCACTGTAGAGTTGAGTTTGGCAGTTTTTAGTGCCTTAAGTGTGGCAGGACCAAATGTGGCAAATTGCAGGGTGGCTTGCGAAAAGTTCGGGAAGTTCTCTTTAAGCGACTTAACATCCGAAGGGCTATAGAAAACAACCATATCATAAGTAGTTATCTCCAGCTTACTAAGGTCACTGTTGACCGTTTTCACCAGAATGGCAGTAGAGTGTTTAAGCTTTGCCTTTAAAAATACCTTGTTAAGGTCTGTTTTACAGTTATCTGCAACGGTAAGAAGGAAGTTTTCTCCCTTATGTTTATTTGCGATAGCTTCAACAATAGATGCAGCTGTCCCACTTCCGAAAAATATTTTTCGTTTCCTATATACGATATACTTCTGCAGATATAGGGCAATAGCTTCCGATACGCAAAAGTATTTCATAGTCTCCGGAATGGCAATTCGCAGTTCATCACAGATTTTAAAAAAAGCATCAATTGCAGTTCTGGATGTGAATACCACAGCGGTATGCTCCAGAATGTTTATTTTTTGCAGGCGGAACTCTCTGGCAAGTAGAGGCTCAACACGAAAGAAAGGTATAAAATCTATAGCTATCTTATATTTTGAAATCAAGTCTGTATAGGGAGATCCATTGGCCGGTTCCGGCTGAGATATTAATATCCGTTTAATTTTCATACTATTGGAAAGAGAGTAAAAAATTTGTCAATAGAGCTAAAGGCAATAATTCGACGATGCAAAGATACAAAATATAGAAAAAATGTGAAAATCGATATGAAATTATTGCTTGATATGTTCGGGCCAAATAGATAAGATATAGGAACAAAAGGCACACTGTGAGCATACTAACTAAAATAATTTCTTTCATATCCGGGAAAAAAAGTGATACGATAAGTGCCGGAAAAGAAAAAATGACAGATATAATAAGATGGTTATAACCCATTTTGCCAATAAGAGTGAAAGGATGATTAGATTTTGTAACCCAACCAAGAAAGCGGAGAGTAACGGTTTTAAAGATCCAATATGCCAGAAATAGAGCTGCAATTCCGGCAAAAATGAGATAGCCGGGAATTCCCGCATTATAATCTATATATTCGCCCAGCAGTAGGGTGAAAACCACCGGATAGTAAAGAGCAGACAATGCGGCTGTTACATTTCTTTGATAAGATATTGAGAGCTTTTGTTCCAGCCTCTGATGATTTTTGAAACTGAAAATTGTCTTAATGATATTTGGGATTGTTATGAGAATCTCCCGGGAGAAGATAATCAGAAGAATAAAAAATGCCAAAATCAATCCTGAGACAAAATATTCCGAGCTATCTGTTACCGGGATGGAGCCTTTTGGGGGCTTTGTTTTAGAGAGTGTATAACTTCCCCATAGAGAGTTTGCCGGAGCAGCCACTGAAATAACCCCAATATCGGGAGTACCTTCAATTATGATGTACCGGCAGTTAGTACTGTCACTAAAGGTAATTGTGTCTCTTCCCGGCATTAGTTTCCTCGTTTAGCTTTATACCCTAGTGATAGAAGATAGGCAACCACCCTCTCCCGAAAATCTCCCTGAATAATTATCTCTCCATCTTTTACAGAACCACCGGTACCGCATTTTGTCTTCACTTTACGGCCTAACTCTTCCAGCTCCTGTTCGTTGCCCACAAATCCTGTAACTAAAGTTACCTGTTTCCCTCCCCGGTTTCTTCTGTCAATTGCAACAATGAGACTCTGCTTTGAGGTCGGAATACTCTCTCTCTGCTCTTGAGGGTCATCATTATGGTAGGTGAATTCCGGATTTGTAGAGAATACAACTCCCAGCCGGCTCTTCCAGTCATTCTCTGCCATAGTTAGATTTATTTTTGTGCAAATTTAGGCAGAAAAATTCAAAATAGTATCTTTGTTAATTATTCTCCAATTCAATAGAAAAAGAATTATATGGAATTAAGAAAATTCAGACAGATTGACAACATTATTGGTGCGGCACTGTTGCTTGTTGCATCATTCGTCTACCTCTCCACAATTGAGCCCACAACAAGTTTTTGGGATTGTGGTGAGTTTATTGCCTCTTCGTATAAACTGGAGATAGGTCACCCGCCGGGGAATCCTGTTTTTCAACTTATAGCCCGCTTCTTTACCCTTTTTGCCGGAGCCGGAAAGGCCGCGATGATGGTTAATGCAATGAGTGCTCTTTGTTCTGCATTCACTATACTCTTCCTTTTCTGGACAATTACGCATTTAGGAAGGAGAATTCTTGAGAAGAGCGGCTCTGCTCTCACCCTAAATTCGGCAATTGCTGTGTGGGGCTCAGGAGCACTGGGGGCTTTAGCCTACACCTTCTCCGATACCTTTTGGTTCTCAGCTGTTGAGGGAGAGGTATATGCAATGTCGTCACTATTTACTGCTGCCGTGTTCTGGGCTATGCTCAAGTGGGAGGAGCAGGCGAACGAACCGTATGCCAACAGATGGATTGTTCTTATTGCTTTTCTTATGGGTCTCTCAATAGGTGTTCACCTTCTGAATCTGCTCACAATTCCTGCACTGGTATTTATCTACTACTACAAGAAGTTCGAAGTTTCTACCAAAAGAAGCATAATTGTTCTGGGTATCTCTGCCGTAATCCTTGCACTTATTCTATACGGAATTATTCCATATCTGCCTAAGGTTGCCGCGATTTTTGATCTTCTGTTTGTAAATGTTTTCGGATTTCCGTTTAATATAGGGGCGGCAATATTTGTTGCTCTTCTTCTTGCTGTTTGCTTCTACCTTATATGGTGGTCATTTAAGAAAGGGAAGGTACTTTTAAACACAATAGTACTCTCTTTTACAATGATTGTAATCGGCTACTCTGCCTATGCCGTCGTAATTATCCGCTCGTCTGCAAATACCCCTACCAACGAAAATCAGCCGGATAACCCGTTTTCGCTGGTAAGATATCTGGGAAGAGAGCAGTATGGGAGCAATCCGCTTATTTACGGAGAGACCTTTGCCTCTACATATGAGCTAACAACAAATGATTACTGGGCAAAGGATGGTGACAAATACAGACGGGTTAAAGGACCTGTTACCCCCATCTACGATTCGGGTACCAAGATGTTATTCCCTAGAATGTGGAGCACCAGCAGCAGCCACATTAAATTCTACGAACAGTATACACAGGGCAGAGGGAAGAGCGTTAACGGCAGCCAGTATAAAATGCCGTTATTTAAAGATAATCTGGCCTACTTCTTCAACTATCAGCTGGACTGGATGTATCTGCGCTACTTTATGTGGAACTTTGCGGGAAGACAAAACGACCTCCACTCCACAACTCCGGGAGACCCTTTCCAGGGTAACTGGGAGTCCGGGATTGGTTTTATAGATAAGATGCGTCTGGGTGACCAGAGTAAGGGGCCGGACTATCTGCTTAAGAACAGGGCGAAGAATCACCTCTATATGTTACCTCTGCTTCTTGGAATAATTGGCCTCCTGTTTCAACTTAAAAAAGATAAGCAAAACTGGTGGGTTACAATGCTGCTCTTTCTGCTCACAGGTCTGGCAATTGTGGTCTACCTGAATCAGCCGCCTTACCAGCCGAGGGAGCGAGACTACGCCTATGCCGGCTCGTTCTATGTCTTCACGATATGGATTGGACTTGCAGTTTTGGCAATTCACGACTTACTTAAAAGATGGGTGCCGGAAAGATACTCAGCCATTGCTGTTAGCCTGGTAACTCTTGCAGTTCCATTCCAGATGGCTTCACAAAACTGGGATGACCACGACAGGAGTAACCGCTATACAGCCAGAGATCTTGCATATAACTACCTTAGCACTTGCGGTGAGCAGGCCATTTTGGTAACTCACGGAGATAACGACACCTTCCCGCTATGGTATCTTCAGGAGGTTGAGGAGGTTCGCACCGATGTGAGAATTATGAACACCTCTCTGCTCGGCACAGACTGGTACATAGACCAGATGCAGTACAGGGTTTATGAATCGAATCCTGTTAAGTTTTCAATTCCGAGGAGCGAATACCTCTACGGAACAAACGATATGGTATATATAATTGAAAAATTCTACAAACCTGTATCTCTCAAGGCAGTCATTAATCTGGTATCCGCCTCGAAAACAAAGTCCGAACTTTCATCCGGTAGGATAGAGAGTTTTTTCCCTGCACGACAATTGCAGATTCCGGTTGACAAGAAAAAGGTTATGGAATCGGGGATAGTTTCTGCTGCAGACTCTTCTTTGATTGTTGATACAATTCAGTTAAATCTTCCGGAAAAGAAGAATGTTATGCTCAAATCTGAGCTTATGATTCTTGATCTGCTTGCAAATTATAATTGGGAGAGACCTATCTATTTTATTGCAATGGGAGGGGACCTTGAGATTGGGATAAGCGAATATCTGGAGTTTAATGGTTTTGCATACAAATTTGTACCGATAAAGAATAAAACCTCTCTGGGTAATCCGGGCAGGTTTAATGCCCTGCAGATGTATGACAATATTATGAATACATACAGATGGGGAAATATGGAGGATCCATCAGTTAATATAGATTACCAAAACCTGCTTACATTCAATGCTGTTTTAGCAGTAAGGAACATTCACAGTCAGACTGCAAAAGCACTGCTTGAGCAGGGTGAGACCAAAAAGGCTGTAGAGGTGCTGGATAAGATGCAGGAGGTTATGATTCCGTCTCAGTTTCCTCTTAACGGGTCTCTGCTTAACTCTCTTAATGAGTACTCAGTTATGGAGAGCATTAACACCTATCTGCTTGCAGGCGAAAAGGAGAAAGGTTTGGCATTGGCAGATGCATTTATTGAGGAAACCTTAAAATCGATTGACCTCTTCTCAACCAAATACAGAGGAAGATTCCTCTCAATGAGAGACATTGAGAACAATCTCTCATACCTCTTCTACATTGCAGATATCTATAAGAACAGAGGTATGGAAGATAGGGCTAAAGAGCTTGAAAAGAGTGTTGAGGATATGATAAACAGATTGCAGGGGAGCTAGTTTTCAAGGAGAATATTGCACCCCCGAATCTCTGAATTGCTAATGCGGCCGAGGACCCGAAAGGTGTTCTCGGTCTCTTTTATTCCCAAATCCTGGGTCTCTATAAATGAGCAGGAGTTTATGTTAGCGAGGTCTATTACATTTATGCCGCCGGTTGCTCCAATATCTACTCGGGTAAAAGGGTTGTTAAGATCCCGTATTTGAATCTGCATCCAGGGCGGGGTTTCGAAAACACCTTTACCCCCGGACCACGCCTGAGACAGAAGCTCTGCCATCCCATACTCGGAGCCGACTCTCTCAACTCCAAACCCTTTTTTAAGAATTGAGTGAAGCTCTTCTCTTGAGATCTCTACGCCTCTGCCCTTCATCCCCCCTGTCTCAATAACGATAAGATCCGGGAATTCTATCGGGTATGACTTAACAAAATCGAGGAGAGCAAAGCTGACCCCAAGCAACAGAGATCTCTCCCCTCTATCTCTTAAATTCTTAAGGGTTTGAGAAAGCTCTTCATAGTTATAGAGGTAGAATCCGGACTCCACTTTGCCGGATGCTCTTATAAGCTTGTCTGCCATATACACCAGTGAGGATCCCTCTCTCTCAAGATATGAGGGCAGCAAGGCAAGAATTGTATAATTTTCCGGATTTGAGTGAAATAGTGAGAATCCCTTAAAAAAACTCTTTTCATAAATAGAGAGCTCTTTAACATAATGGCTGGCGGGGGTTACGCCTGTGGTAGCACTGCTGGTAAAAATTTTCTCGTAAGTTCTCTCTCCGCAAATTACCTCTCTGCTCTTAAATATAGTTACCGGCAAAAAAGGGATGGAGTCCAAACTCTTTACATTGTCGGGATCTATCTCCAGTTGAGCAATATATTGTGCATAAGGAGTGCAACCTCTGCTTTGGATTTTGAAAATCTGAAGAGCAATCTCTTCAAACTCTTCTTTAGTAGAGATATTGAAAATTCTCTCTCTCATAAAATGGGTGTGAAGTATTATTCCGTTATTGACTCCTGAATTGAAAGAATATCAATGGCGTAATCTCTGTTCCCTGATAGTCTTGGCACCTTATTCTGGCCGCCCAGTTTACCTTTTGACCTCATCCATTCGTAAAACGTACCTTTTTTTAGTGCAATAACCTGTGGCGCCACCATCGTTACATTGTTTTTTCTTTTAGCCTCATAATCAGAATTTACTTTGCAGATTTCGGAGTCAAGATCTGCAGAGAATGCCTCCAGGTTTGAGGGTCTGACATCAAACTCAATTAACCATTGATGCGAGCCCTTTGAGCCCCCCTCCATAAATAGAGGCGCAACTGTATAATTCGTTACTGTAGCTTTATGTTTTTCACAGGCAACCGAGAGTGCTTTTTCGGCGTTATTGATCATCAACTCTTCGCCGAATGTGTTGATAAAAAGTTGAGTACGGCCTGTTATTAATATTTTGTGAGGAGCCAGTGATGTGAATGAGACACAATCTCCGATAAGATACCTCCATAAACCCCCGTTAGTTGTGATAACCATTGCATAGTTCACATCCGGCTTAACGCTCTCTACGGTATCAAAATCGGTAAATCTTCCCGAAAGTGCTTCGCTAAGCCTCTCAAGAGGGATAAATTCGTAAAAGATTCCATTGTCTGTGAGCAGCAGCATTGAGGGGTCATCACTTCTGTCCTGAAAAGCAAAATACCCTTCCGATGCATTATAGTTCTCCATATAGTTCATTCCGGAACCTGGAATAAGCCTGTTGTACTCACCTCTGTATGGGTCAAAGTTGATGCCGCCGTGCATAAAGAGCTCAAGGTTTGGCCAGATGTCCCTTAATGTGCTTGCACCTGTATGCTCAAGTACTCTCCTGAGAAGTATAAGGTTCCAGGATGGAACCCCGGAGAAACTTGTTACATTATATTTATGTGCAGATTTGCAAATCTCCTCAACCTTTTGTTCAAAATCCGGGATAAGGGCCGTTTTGAGATTAGGTACCCGTCTCATCTCTACCCAAAAAGGGGAGTTTTTAAGCAAAATTGCCGAAAGGTCACCGTAGTAGCTGTTGCCGTTTCCAAGCTCGTCCTCCACAACGCTCCCTCCCAGAGTAAGTGCGTCACCGTCAAACAGTCCAGATTCAGGGTTGTTTGCGACATAGGTTGCCAGCATCTTTTTCATTCCCGAGTAGTGGCACTTATGGAGAGAATCATCAGTCACAGGAATAAATTTGCTTTTTGAACTGCTGGTACCGCTGGATTTTGCAAACCATTTTACAGGTTTGTTCCAAAGAACAGAGCTCTCCCCTCTTCTTACTCTCTCTATATATGGTTCAAAACCATCATACTCCCTGAGTGGAACTGCCTCCTGAAACTCTCTTAAAGTAAATATTTTATCAAAGTTGTGCTCCTCTCCAAATCTCGTACCTCTGCCGGATGCAATTAAACCCTCAAACAGTTTTTTTTGAAAGCCGGCAGGTTCGAGTCTGCTTTTCTCCAAAGAGTTGAGCAGATCGAGTGATAACAGAGAGTATATTTTTGTAGTTAAAGACATTGTGTAAATATAGATATTATTCAAAAACTTCGTGTAGAACCTCTAGAGACTCTACCCTCACATTGTGACCTGTATGAAAACTGATATAGCGAATCATCTCCTTAATAAACAGATATCTTTGATCTCCGGTTATTTTAATCGATGATATCTCTTGCACAGGTGTTACAGATAATTTATGAAGCAAAGAGCTCTCCTGCGGGCCGAAACAAAATTCACTCTTCTCTTTTAGCGGCAGATATTTTGCAGATGGAATGTCAAAAAGCATGCCATCTCTATGGAGGAGTGCCTCAGGAGAGTACCCGATTTGCCGGCAAAAACCAATCATAAAATAGGGATGAAAGTTTGCAGTCCCGTATTTGATCTCTTCAAGTAATTTTATGGAGGTGAGAAGAAAGCTATAGAGCTCAATGTTTTGCTCCTGCTCTTTTATTGTTCTGAAAATAAGTTCACTAATAAAAAGTGCTATAGAGGACTTAAAAACATCTCCTCTTATGGAGCGGAGCCGAAAGGCCGCAGAGAACTCTTTTATGATTGGAATATCGGAGAGCTTCATTGAGGAGAGCGTTACTTCAAGTACGCTTAACGGGTGAAGTTGGGAGAGATTAGAGCTCTTCTCCTTTTTACCTGCCCCGCGAAGAAAAAAAGTTTCACGCCCGGCTCTGTTGGAGTAGCCCTGGACTATAATGCCGGACTCTTTGTGCTTTATAGTATGAAGGACAATTAATTGAAAGCTCTCAGACATATCAATTACAACATCGATTTAAGAAAATCGGATAACTTTCTCATTGCGATTCCTCTGTGAGAAATTATATTTTTCTCGGCCGAAGTGAGTTCGGCAAGAGTTTTGGTATAACCATCAGGCAGAAAGATGGGATCGTAGCCGAACCCTCCGGACCCGGATGGGCTCTCTGTGATTGAGCCGTTAAGTTCTCCCTCAAAAAGTGTGACTTTACCATCAATTATTAGAGCAACAACAGTTCTGAATCTTGCCTTTCTGTTTTGAATGCCATTAAGTTCTTTGATAAGTTTTTGCATATTCCTGCGTGAGTCACACTCATCTGAGGCATATCTTGCAGAGCGTACTCCCGGAGCACCGCCTAAAACCTCAACCTCCAGCCCTGTATCATCTGCAAAGCACCCTCTGCCGCATCTATTCCATAGATATTGCGCCTTGGAGAGAGCGTTGCCCTCGAGTGTCTCCTCCTCTTCAGGTATATCGTCCGTAATTCCAAGCTCAAGAGGCGTTACCAAAGAGAAGGAGTCTCCAATTATACCCCTTGCTTCGTTAAGCTTGTGTGAATTTGAGGTTGCAAAAATAATATCCATATAATTTAAATTGCATCAAAGATACTAAAACTTTATTTTTGTATTTATTAATAACATTTATGATAGTGATGAAGAGGTTTATGATTACGGCAGTTACACTGCTTTTACTCTTACTGCCGGGCAGAGCAGATGCACAATCTGCAAATTTTAAAATCGGGAAAAGTCTTGATGTCCAGATGAACGTTCTAAAGGAGCTGTCGTTGCTTTATGTAGACAGTATAGACTCAGAGAAGTTGATAATGAGAGCTATTGATGCTATGCTGGAGTCACTGGATCCCTATACTGTTATGATACCGGCAGAGGATAAAGAGAGTCTTGAGCTGCTCACGACTGGCTCTTACGGAGGAATTGGGGCGCTCATAAGAAAGGAGGGGAATTCGGTTCTGCTCTCCGAGATCTATGAAAACACTCCGGCCTCAAAAGCAGGACTATTTGCAGGCGATATGATTATAAAGATAGACGGCATATCTGTTACCCCATTAAAGGTTGAGGAGTGTAGTGCAAAGATGAAGGGAACTCCCGGAACCTCTGTTACATTTACAATAAAAAAATTGAGAGGCGGTGACACAACCGACATAGTTATTGTCAGAGAGAAGATTCATATCCCAGATGTAGCATACAGCGGTATGCTATCGGAGAGTGTCGGCTATATTAGAGTTACCGGATTCACCGTAGGTGGAGCAAAAGATGTTAAAAATGCTCTATTAGAGCTAAAAAAGAGCCCTCATCTAAACAGATTGATCATTGATCTGAGAGGCAATGGCGGAGGACTTCTGGATGAGGCAGTCGATATAGTTTCTCTATTCGTACCAAAGGGGACTAAGGTAGTATCTTCACTTGGTAAATTCCGGCAGGCAGATATTGAGTACCGTACAAAAAATGAGCCGGTGGATGTTAATCTTCCGCTGGTAGTTCTTGTAAATTCATCTTCTGCCTCTTCATCGGAGATTGTTGCCGGGGCTTTACAAGATTTGGACAGGGCAACCATTGTGGGGACCCGTACTTTTGGAAAAGGGCTGGTTCAATCTATCAGAGATGTCGGATACAATAATAAAATCAAGGTTACAACAGCAAAATACTACACACCAAGCGGCAGATGTGTCCAGGCAATTGACTATGCTCAGAGAAATGAGGATGGCAGCGTAGGAGCAATTCCGGACTCTCTAATACGACCATTTAAAACGCTTGTTAAGGGAAGGACTGTATATGACGGAGGAGGTATTATTCCAGATGTTATGCTGGAGCCTCAAATTTTCAGCAGGCTTGCCGTCGCTTTGGTCTTTGAAGAGATTTTTCACGACTACTCAATAGAGTATTTTAAAAACAGATTGAGTATAGAATCTCCGTCCAAATTTTCTCTCACAGACAAAGAGTTTGAAGAGTTTGTAAAGTGGGCTTCGGGAAGAGATTTTGACTATAGAACTGCCTCTGAGGTTGAGTTTGATAAAATGGTCTCTACATTAAAAAGAGAGTCAATTTATGATGTGATGAAAGATGAGATAGCACTACTGGAAAAAAAGTTAAAGCTCGGCAAAACAGATGTTCTAAAAAGAGCGGTCAATGAGATTAAACCTCTGCTGGAGGAGGAGATTGTTAGCAGGTACTATTTCCAGAGAGGGAGGATTGAGAGTATGCTAAGAAATGATATACAGGCCGCTAAAGCTATAGATGTTAAACTAATAGAGTAGATTATGGGGCTTTTAGATCTGTTTTTTCCTCAGGTATGTCCTGTGTGTGGAGTGTTGTTGGTTGGAGGGGAGAGTCATATATGCCTGAGGTGTCTTTCAGATTTGCCCCTGTCATACTTTTGGAGCTGGAGAGATAATCCGGCCGAGGTTCTAATCAGAGAGAGAGTTGAGCTGGTAGCTGCAGCCTCTCTTATATTTTACAGGCGGGAAAGCAGATGGAGGTCTGTTATACATAAATTTAAGTATTCATCCCAGATATCTCTCGGGAAATATCTCTCAAAAATTCTGGGAAGAAGAATGGCAGAGAGCCTCGCCTTCTCACAAGTAGACCTCATAGTTCCGGTACCTCTGCACCCGATAAAGAGATGGATGAGAGGCTTTAATCAAGCGTCTGTAATAGCGAAAGTACTCTCGGCAGAGTTGGGAAAACCTGTGGTGGAGGGAGTTCTTGTAAGGAGCAGATACTCATCTACTCAGACAACAAAAGATAGAAGTTCGAGGCAGAGGAGCGTCAAAGGAGCTTTCTCGGTTAAAGACCCAAAAAGATTTAACGGAATGCATATCTTGCTGGTAGATGATGTGCTCACAACAGGAGCAACCATTGAAGCCTGCGGATCGGAGATTATCAAGGCAGAGGGAGCGCGTCTAAGCGTAGCCACATTAGCATTTGTTGAATAAATAGATTAAGTTTGCGTATAGGATTATTATGTTTGATTTCATAAAAATAGAGCTGATTGATATTATAGATATCACTCTGGTAGGGCTACTCATCTATCAGGCATATAAGCTTATAAAGGGCACTGCAGCTCTCAATATTTTTACCGGAATCCTCCTTTTTTACTTTATATGGCTCGTAGTAAAAGCGCTGCAGATGAGTCTTCTCAGCGCAATTTTAGGGCAGGTTATCGGAGTAGGGGTACTTGCGCTTATTATCCTTTTTCAGCAGGAGATAAGACGCTTTTTACTTCGGATTGGAACAAGATATATGGACTCTAGTCAAAATCTCAGAGTTTTGAACTATATATTTGGCACTAAAGGAAAACCGATATCAAACGAGGAGCTGAATGAGATAACTCAAGCCTGCAGACGAATGTCGGAATCCCGTACGGGAGCCCTTATTGTTTTGGCGAAGAGCTCCTCCCTGGAGTATGTTATTGAGAGTGGAGACAGATTGGATGCCAGAATAAGCAGACGCCTTATCGAGAACATCTTTTTCAAGAATGCTCCGATGCACGATGGTGCAATGGTAATCGCTGCAGAGAAAATCGTTGCCGCAAGATGCACCCTCCCAATCTCCGAGAACCCCCATATCCCTGCAAATTTTGGAATGAGACACAGAGCTGCAGTCGGCATATCGGAGGAGAGTGACTCAAGTGTAATCGTTGTTTCGGAGGAGACAGGAGAGATATCATTCGTTAAAAACGGAGAGATAAAAAAAATGAACAGTATTACCGAACTGAGAATCTCTATCGAAAGTTCATATAAACCGGCATCCTAAGGAGTAATTAATTCCCCCAAGAGATTTAAAATTTTATGAATAAAATAGAGAGAACAGAACAGAAGCTTGGTTTCGACAGGATAAGGTCTATGGCCGAAGCTCTCTGCTCAACCGATACTGCAAAAAGGATGGTACAGAGCGCCCCCTTCTCAAATTCAATAGAGGATGTGACAGAGATGCTATCTCTTGCAGATGAGATGAGGGTTATTACAATGCTTGAGTCGGGATTTCCGGATAGTGGATATGTAGATACAACAGCCTCTCTTATTCAGTTGGAACACGACTCATACTACTTGGATATACAGGCCATTTCGAAGTTGAGAGTCGCCCTTGAGACCCTCCGCCAAATTCTTGCATTTTTCAAAAACAGTAAAGATGGAAGCTACCCCTATTTAAGGCGGCTTACAGAGCCTATTCTGTTGTTCCCGGAAGTTACACGACGGATTGACTCTTTGCTGGACAGGTTTGGCGAGATAAAAGATAGCGCAAGTGAAGAGCTTAGTGCAATTCGCAGATCAATCAAAGATAAAGAGAGTACAATTTCGAAGCGAATTACAACACTACTCAAAAAGGGTCAACAGGAGGGAATAATTGAGATAGACTCATCTGTAACCGTTAGAGACGGAAGGATGCTTCTACCTGTATCTGCGGCAAATAAACGCAAAATACCCGGCTTTGTAGTAGATGAATCAGCAACGGGTAAGACCCTTTATATTGAGCCTATTGAGATAGTTGAGTTAAACAATATGGTTAAGGAGCTGCAATTTGCAGAGCAGCGAGAAATACTCAGAATATTGATAGCTTTTTCTGACTTCCTCAGACCTTACAGAGATGATCTGCTTATATCTTCGGAACTGCTTTCCAAGATTGATTTTATCTGGGCAAAGGCCCGGCTTGCCATCTCTATGGGGGCTGGCAAACCGGTTATCTCAACCGACAAGGAGTTAAATCTCAGAAACGCCAGACATCCTCTTCTTGAAAAGGCTCTTAAAAGAGAGGGTAAAGAGATAGTTCCACTCACATTGTCACTTAATAGGGATAAACATATACTTTTAATCTCAGGACCAAATGCCGGTGGCAAATCTGTATGTCTAAAGAGCGTCGGTCTGCTTCAGTATATGCTGCAGTGCGGGTTTCTTATCCCTGCATCGGAGAGCTCGGAACTTACCCTTTTTGACAATATTTTTATCGATATCGGTGACGAACAGTCAATAGAGAACGACTTGAGCACCTATAGCTCTCACCTGAATAATATGAGAGCAATTCTTGAGGAGGCAACACAAAATAGTTTAGTTCTTATAGATGAGTTTGGCGCAGGAACGGAGCCCACTGCAGGGGGAGCTATTGCCGAGGCTATTTTAAACGAGATAGAGAAGAGAGGGTGTTTCGGGGTTATAACAACACACTACGGAAATCTAAAATTCTATGCCAGCAGCAGCAGAGGGGTGATCAATGGGGGTATGCAGTTTGATGTGCAAAATATAAAGCCCCTTTTTAAGCTTGAGACCGGTGTTCCCGGAAGCTCATTTGCATTTGAGTTGGCACGGAAGATTGGCCTGAGTGAAGATGTGGTCAAAAAGGCAGAGGAGAGGGCCGGGACCGACTTCGTAGATATGGAGAGACATCTTAAAAAGATTGCAAAGAACAGAAGGGCCTGGGAGGAGCGTCTGGCAAAGATTAAAAGTACAGACAGGACTCTTGAAAACATAACAGATAAATATCAAAAAGAGCTGACCGAGATACAGCTGATTAGAAAAAAAATTGTAGAGCAGGCTAAGGAGGAGGCTGCAAACCTCATTAACGAAGCTAATAAGAAAATTGAGGCAACAATTCGGGAAATTAGAGAGAGCCAGGCTCAGAAAGAGAAGACCAGAGATGCCCGCAGAGAGCTCGCTGCTTTTAGCAAACAGATTGAGGTTGTCACTGCAGATAGTACAGATGATAAAATTGCCGCTAAGATGGATCAGCTGTTAAAGCGAAGAGAGAGACGCGATGAGAGAAAGAGAGAGAGGGATACAGCAACTGTGAAACCATCTGCAAATACTCCTGCAATAAAGGAGGATAACCTTCCGCTAAAGAGCGGAGATAAGGTTAGAATAAAAGGTGGAGACTTAATAGGTGAGATCCTCAGAATGGAGGGAAGTGTGGTGAGTGTAGCAATTGGTTCGGTAATAAGTAAGCTCTCGCCGGAAAAATTAGAGAGAATATCAAATAAGGAGTACTCGGGAATCCTTAAGGGGAGCTCTTCAAGAGTCTTTTCGGTAAGGGAGAGTGAAGATATTACTCAGAGAAAATTAAATTTCAAACCCACTATAGATATCAGGGGAGAGAGACTTGAACAGGCAATTGACTCTGTAACCAGGTTCGTAGATGACGCCGTTATGGTCGGAGTGGGAGAGATAAAAATATTGCACGGTAAAGGAAATGGTATACTTCGAGAGGAGTTGAGAAAATACCTTAAAACGATGGGTGGAGTAGCCTCCTTCAGAGATGAACAACTGCAGATGGGGGGGTCCGGAATCACCGTAGTTACATTAGATAATTGATAAATAAAATATTATGATAAGAAATAAGCTTTTTAAACTTTCAGCCGCTTTTATTTTTCTGGCAATTATCATCTCCTGCTCACAAGATGAGAAGAGTGCCCGTGCAAGTGCCGGCGGTTTTTTAGACTCCTACTTCAAGATTGAGTACGAGAAGGCAGCCGCTTATTGTACATCTGAACTGGGCGAAGAGCTCCGTTCATCTCTAAAAAGTATAGAGAGTTTGGAATCCGGCGTTAAGGAGATGATTATCAAACAGACATCGGCGATAAAACCTGAGATTACAAAAGTTGAGCGAGGGCCCGGGAGAGATAGTATGATTGTGGTTTATAAAGTTATCCTAAGCGGCTTCCCAAACGGAATTGAGAACAAACTGGTTCTGGTAAAGAGTGGTAAGGATTGGAAAGTAGCTCAATTGGGACGATGATTGAACAATTCATCATATTTGCAATTGTAGGTCTTTCGGGTCTCTTTATGGACTTCCTAGTCACCTGGGTCCTTAAAGAGAGGGTTCGTTTAAACAAATACATTGCAAATAGCGTTGGATTTCTTACAGCAGCAACATCTAATTATTACCTTAACCGCGTCTGGACCTTTTCCAGCATCGATCCTGAGATTGCGAGGGAGTATTTTACATTTCTGGCTATTTCTGTTGTAGGGTTGGCAATAAATACACTAATTCTCTATATTCTTCTGGAGCGTATAAAGCTGACGTCAGTGCCAAGAGAGTCAAAGATGAGGTTTTATCTAAGTAAACTGGCAGCAACTGCAGTGGTTACGATCTGGAATTTTTTTATGAATTTTTTCATAACATTTTCGTAGTTATATGGCAGCAATTATTGATTCACACACACACAGCAACTTCTCGCCCGATAGCTCTATGACAATCAAGGAGGCTTTGGAAGCTGCAGAAAAAATTGGGTTAGCAGGTTTGGCATTTACAGATCACCTGGATCTTAAAACTCCTGACGGAGATATGAGGTTTGCGTTTGATCCGGCCCTACAGCAAAGAGAGGCTATTTTACACCGCCAAAACAGTAAAGTAGATCTTCTATCCGGTGTAGAGATTGGACTTCAGCCCGGGAACCTTAAAGAGACAAGTGACTATCTTTCGAATTATCAATTTGACACCATAATTGCCTCTATCCACTTTGTAGATGGAGTGGATCCATATAAGGGAGATTATTATTTGGGTCTTCAAAAGAGGGAGGCTTACGGAAGATATTTGGAGCTGATTTATGAGTTGACCCAGCTATATCAAGATTTTGATATCCTCGGCCACTACGATTACATCTCAAGGTATGCCCCTTATAAAATGAGGTCTCTGTTTTACAGAGAGTTTCCGGATAAATTTGATGCGATTCTGAGTAGCCTCTCCCAAAGTGGAAAGTCAATTGAAATTAATACCAACACATACCGACACAGAAATGGAGAGACTCCGCTTCTTGATTTAAATATCTTTAAGAGATACAGAGAGTTGGGAGGAGAATTTGTCTCAATTGGTTCAGACGCACACACCAGCGAGAGAATAGGAGAGCAGTTTGAATACTACCTCTTCCAACTCAAGAGCTGCGGGTTTAAATATATCACCCACTTTAAAGAGAGAAAAGCAGTTCCGGTAAAGTTATAGACTATTTTTTCTCTGCCCTTTTTTTCCGCTCTTTTGAAGAGACTCCGGAGATTTTGAGATATCTCTCAAATTGCTCCTTTGTCATAAACTTTTCAAAAGCATCTTCGGTTTTTCTAACCCATTTAAGTTGAACATCTCTATAGCTTTCCGAGTTCTGCATTCCTGCCTTCTGCATCGCTTCAAACTCATTCATAACCCCTGCAATATTTTTCTGAAGTACTGAGTCTGCAAGGAAGTGTTGGCGATGGTCAAGTTTAAGATCCAATTGCAGTCTATCTGCTTGTTCTGCAGCAATTTCAATCGGATTTTTCTTCTCCTGAGTCTGGTTTTGGGCCGTAGCAAATGTACATAACAGTGATGCAAAAAAAGTGAGGCCTATTCTGATGTTCCTTAACATATGAGATTATTTTTCAACAAAATTAATATTATATTTGTGAAATTCACTTACGAATACTTTATATATTGATTAATTGATAATTGTAAAAAATTAACGGATGAAAAAAATTTTAACAACCTTTCTTACGGCAGTTATTATTCTGGCTGCTCCCAACCGAGGAGATTCCTGCACAAACATTCTTGTAACAAAAGGGGCTTCAAAAGACGGCTCGGTTATGGTTACCTACTCTGCAGACTCACACCAGCTTTACGGAGAGCTCTACTTTAAAAAGGGGGAGAGTTTTGCCCCCGGAACTATGTTGAAAATTTATGAATGGGATACAGGAAAATATCTCGGAGAGATTCCTCAGCTCCCAAAAACATATA